>JAEEGJ010002198.1_pt1 | contig 122678 bp, 96 predicted proteins | sample 8958761 | NCBI WGS metagenome assembly JAEEGJ01 (sample SAMN16246546, study PRJNA631951) | gut metagenome | biome: gut microbiome; feature: rumen; material: RS-attached | host: Bos | place: Iran: Karaj | collected 2018-10
TTCTGTGGGGCAGGACTACAGCAATTTTGGAAAAAGTTCAGAGGCTATAGACGCTCATAAAAAATCCCTCGAAATATTTAAAAGGCTTTTTGGAGAAAACAATGATAACACGGCCGCCGCCTACAACAACATTGCAATCGAATACGCCGAGATGGATAAATTTGACGAGGCTTGGAAGTATTATGAAAAAGTCATTTATATAATTGAAAAAATCGCAGGTCCAAACAGCTTTGACACGGCCATCGTTTATTTAAATGTCGGAAACTTTTTTTACGGCAAGGGCGATTACGACAAGTCTTTGGAATATGACGAAAAGTCCCTTGCGATAGTCGAAAAGATCTCACCCCGGCATCCCTTTATTGCAAATTGTTACAACGCTATTTCCGTAAATTATGCCGCTCTTGGAGAAGAGGACAAATCTTTCGCTTATTCTCAAAAAGCGTTAAAACTGTCCGAAAAAGCATATGGCGAAGACAATCCCGAAATGATGGTTTTTTATAATGCGTATGCCATAAAACTTCAGGAGCACGCTCGCGCTACGTCAGACGCCGGTTTGCTTATACAAGCTGTGAGTTATTACAACAAAACAATCGATTTAGGCGTCAAGTATAAAATTTTTGACGAACATTTGGTTTCGACTTGCTATGAATATGGTTCTTTGATTTTGGAATTTGGGCCAGAAGGTTGGATAAAGAACATGATTATTTCTAGCAATTCCCAAGATGAATATGATAGAGTGATCGCTATTTTAATAAAATCTTCAAATGATAGCGTTCCGCTTGATTTGGGAAAAACGATTTATCCAGAGTACAATGGCGTAAAAAAAGTAAATGACGCAGCAAGGCTCTATTTCAATATGGCTTTGTTTATTAAGCAAAATGTCGCAGGCGTTAAAGAAGACGGCTTTATCGCCAACTTGTATCACGGAATCGGAATTTCATACCAACGCGATGGGAACAGCCAAGAGGCAAAAAAATATTTTAAAAAAGCCTTAGATATAAAGAAAAAATTTTTCGGCGAATTTAATTTGGCTTGCGAAGGGCTTTACTTTGACACAGGATATTTTGCCCATCAAGCGGGAGACAATAAAACCGCGCTTGTTGAATGGAAAAAATGCCTTAAGTCGCATGAAAGCACCCAGAACTATTCCTTGACCATTGACAGAGTAAAGGACATTCTTTATTACAAGATTGATGACAAGGCTTTTACCGCGCAAGCGATAAATCAGGCTCTTGCTGCGGCAGAAAAAGCGCGGCTTGACTCTGACTCAAAAAAATCTTCTATAATGAGAAAGATTTTGCCGGTTTATTATTATGCGGTAAAATTTTCTGCGGAACAAAATGACGCAAAAAAAGCTTTTGAATATTCGGAGCAAATGAGAAGCCGCGCCTTCCTTGACCAAATGGGCGTTGAGGAGGCGCTTAAGCTTAACGGAATAACAGACGCGCAAAGAAATTCTGTCCGCGAGTTGATTGGGAAAATAGCGGGCCTTAAAAAAGATTTTGACGCGCAAAATTCGCTTCCTATTGCCGATCGCGACACGCAAGAGATGACGCGCATTGCAAAGGAACTTGCGGATGCGGAAAAAAAACTTGCTCTTCTTGACGCGGAAATCACAAAAAAAGTTCCTAGATACGCGCAGTTGCGCAACCCGCAAACTGTTACTGCAGCGCAGGCTCAAGCTTGGTGTCCCCAAAACCGCGCCGTTGTTGAATACGTTCTTTGGTCCGATGATTACATCGGAGCCGGAAACGAAAATAATTCAAAAGACTCCTATTGCATTATTCTTGCAAAAAACGGAGCGCAAATCATAAAACTGGACAATGACTTTGACTATTCGTCTTGCGTCAACGCACTTAGAACAAAAATAATTAATGGCAAGGCGGAGCAAGACTTTGAAAAGGAAAGGAACGACCTTTACGCTCGCCTTTGCGAGCCTCTTGTCGCAAAACTTGGCAAAGATGTGAATGAATTGGTTATTGTTCCTGACGGAAACCTTTCGTTCTTGCCTTTTGACATCCTAAGAAAGAATTCATTTGACAAAGACTTTGGCGAAAGTTATTCAATCGAACTTTCTCCGTCAATTTCCATCAGCTATTTGCTTGGAAAAAATTCCAGCTCCATGGGGAACGCCCTGGCTTTTGGCGGAGCGTGGTATGACGACAGCCTATCAGAAGCCCAGCACAGGCAAATGTTTGACAATACTTCAGCCAGCGTAAAAAAGAATTCCCGCAAAATTCAGGCTACAAAAATTTCTCCAGACAAAATGTCCGCAAATCAAAGAGAGGTGATTGAGGAGTTAATCGCTCAAAAAGGAATCGGCGGCTATCTTGCCTCAAAAGACGGGCATTGGGGAAATTTGCCCGGAACTTTGACGGAGGTGAATCGACTCCAGTCAAATGTTTTTGGCCCTAGCTCAATGACCTTAAAAACTCAAGAGCAAGTTACGGAAAGTTCCGTCAAAAAACTTTCCGGCGACGGTCAGCTTTTAAGGTATCCAATTCTTCACTTTGCCTGCCACGGATATTTTGATAAATTTGTTCCGGAAATTTGCAGCCTTGTTTTTTCCGAGGTTAGCGGAAAGTTTTCAAAAGTTTCAAATGATGACGGCTATCTTACCGTTCCCGAAGTTTCTGTCCTTGATTTGAACGCCGACATGGTATGCCTTTCCGCTTGCGAAACCGGTATGGGCGAGATCCGTTCCGGCGACGGTTTGGTTGGCCTTTCGCGCGGCTTTATGGTTGCCGGAGCGAAGAACGTTGGCGTAAGCCTTTGGAGCGTTGACGACGAAGCGACTTCCGAGTTTATGGTCAGAATGTACAAAAAGCGCAAGGAAGGAATGAGCTATGTTGACGCTTACCGCGCCGTCAAGAATGAATTTAGAAAAGACAGCCAATGGTCGCATCCTTTTTATTGGGCGGCCTTTACTTTGTACGGAGGAGCGAGCAACGCTGGAACTGCTTTTGCCGCGCAAAATTCTAAGAACGACAAGTCCGGTTCCGAGGACGCGTATCAAAGGGCGTTGACCGCCAAATACAACGGAGATTATTCATCGACTTTCGCGCTTTGTCTTGAGGCCGCTAGCGCGGGCCATGTCGGCGCGCAGGGATTGCTCTCCCAGCTTTACTATGAGGGCAAGGGCGCGAACAAAGATTACGCAAAAGCCGTGGAATGGGCGAACAAAGCCGCAAAAAAGAACGATCCTCGCGGCCTTAATACGCTTGGTCTTGCAAGTTATTATGGAAACGGCGCAAAAATCGACGGCAAAAAGGGCGAAGCGTATTTGATAAAGGCGTCAGATTTGGGCTTGCCTGAAGCGTCAAATAATTTGTCTTACATATATGAAGATGTGGGCAAGCGAACGCTGTCCGTCAAGAGCGGTGAGAAAGCGTTGGTTTTGTGCAAAAAGGCTGCGGACGCCGGCCTTGCCGACGCTCAAATTCATTTGGGAAGAATGTATTCTTCCGGCTATTTCGTAAAAAAGGATATGGCCAAGGCCGCCGAGTATTACGCTATGGCCGCCGAGCAAGGCGACGCTGAGGCTATGCTTGCGCTTGGGTCCGCCTATCGTTTTGGAGAAGGCGTTCCAAAGGACTATAAAAAAGCCATTGAGCTTTTTGAAAAAGCAGCGGAAAAAAATAACGGCGAGGCGTTGTGCTATCTTGGCGTTATGCATATTAATGGCGAAGGCATTTCTACAGACACATCTAAAGGCATAAAATATCTAGAACGTTCCGCAAGTTTAGGAAACGAAAGAGGCCAGTATAATCTTGGCGTTGTTTATGAAATGGGAGTGTCGCAGGACGGAGGCGATGACTTTTACAAATACGCCGCAAATTGGTATGAAAAATCCGCCAATCAAGGATATCCCAGCGCTCAACACGCGCTTGCCCGTCTTTACTATGACGGAAAGGGCGTCGCGTTAGACTACGCCAAGTCATTTGAGCTTGAAAAGAAAGCGGCCGAGTCTGGCGGGCTCCCAGACGCTCAGTATTGGCTGGGCTATATGTATGATTGCGGCAAGGGCATCGCATCCGACGCAAGTACTGCCAATAAGTGGTATGAAAAGGCTATTGCCGGCGGCAACATTCAGGCAGCCTATGAACTTGGCTACAATTATTGGAACGGCAGAGGCATAGCCAAGGACGATTCCAAGGCCTTTGATCTGTTCAACAAAGTTGTCGCCAACGGACAGACGTCTTTAAAAGAATATGAGAAATCCTTGTTTTATCTTGGCCGCTCTTACGATCTTGGACGAGGCGTAAAGCAAGATTACTTTAAGGCGGTGGAATGGTATCAAAAGGCAGCTGAGAAAGGTGATGCAAGCGCGCAATGTAATCTTGGTTATATGTATGAGCGCGGACAGGGGGTAAAACAAGATTATTCAAAGGCGCTTGACTTGTATCAAAAATCCGCTTTGCAGGGGAATAGCGCCGCGCAATATAATTTAGGCATTTGGTATGCAAATGGAATAGGCGTAAAGCAAGATTACTCCAAAGCTATGGACTGGTATCAAAAAGCCGCCGCGCAAAATCATGCGGACGCCCAAAATAATATTGGCGCGTTGTATGAAGATGGAAAAGGCGTTGCAGCATCCATCCCCGAAGCGAAAAAATGGTATCAAAAAGCGGCGGCTAATGGCAATGATCGCGCAAAGAGAAATCTCGACAGGCTTAATGGAGTCTCTACAAGTTCTGGCTCTGGTTCCAAGTGGCTTTTCCCGTTATATGGTTGCGAGCTAGGCAAGACAACCGTCACTGAGTTGGCCAAAAAAGGTAAGAAAGATCCAAAGTACAAACTGTATGTGATAAACAATCAAAACTTTTGGTGTTTTAGCGGAAAAGTCTTTGATTCAATGTATATAACAAAATATACATGGGTTCCAGAGTGGAAGCAAAAAGGTTATGATCCTGATTTGTCATATAACAGATGGATGGATCTTTTAAAGGGGCAGGGGTATTCAATTAAAGTTGTAGAGCAGCCTATTGTAAAGGATTCGTCCCTTTCTGCGAAAGTTGTCGCGTCCAAAAGTTCTCCAGTAAGGCATGATATTACGCTTGTCTTTAATTATTCAAAAAAGAAAAGTCTATCTGATTCTGGTACATTATATAGTTTTGATGTGACCTTAAAATAACAAGGAGGTTCCTATGAAAGCGATTCGTATGTTAAAAACCGCTCTCTTTGCCGCAACTCTTTTTTGCGGAGCGGCTTTTCCGCTTTGCGCGCAGATAAGCCTTGTAAACGAAGGTCGCGCGCATTATCAGATGGCGGAGCTTTACCGTTCCGGCGACGGCTTTACGCAAAGCTACCAAAAGGCCTTTGAGTGCTACAAGCGCGCTTGCGAAGCGGACGAGCCGATGGCCTTTAGGTTGCTGGGGCACCTTTATATGACAGGCAAGGGCGTAAAAAAAGACGAGGCCTCCGCTTGGAAGTATTACACCGAAGCCAAGCGCCACGGAACTTTTCCTGAGCAGGATTTTGCGGAAGAGTGGGCGCTAAAGGAGTTGGAAACGCCTCAGCCCTTGGATTGCTTTACCCCAGAAAAAACGATGGACGAATGGATGAAGGAAGGCGAGATGCGCCGTGTTGAATACGCCTTGAACTACGGAAAAGGCGTGGGAATCTTTGCCTGCGCAAGCTACATGACTCCCGCCCGCTACGGAAATCCCAAGGCCCAGTATTGGGTTGGAAAATACTACACTGAATGCGTCAATCCCAAAAAAACCGGGGAATACCGCGACGCAATTATAAACGCAAAAAAATGGCTCTCTCGTTCCGCCGCGCAGGGAAACGAAGACGCCAAGAAATTGCTTTCCGAATTGCCCGCAGTGGAGAAGAGTGCGAACTCGCTTTTGGCCAATGATGTCAACGCAAAGAACGTAAAAAAGCTTTTGGCTTCCAAATACATGGACGCGATTTCTTCGGTTGACGAAGAAAAAAACGTTATCGCCTTTAACAACAATTCAATTTACATTACCTTTGAGCCGGAACGCCAGCTTATTTGCTTGGTGTCGTATGTCGTCCCCGCAAAAAAATTGGCAAAAAGCGAATGCGTGGATATCGCAAACGGCTGGAACCAAAAGCAAATATTTTTGATAATGTGCTACGACGAGGACGCCTTTAGGGCGGAGTATTATTTGTCTTACGCGGGCGGAATCAACGCGGACAACTTGAACTCGTCGTTGGACTTTTATTTTAGGATTCTAGGCAATTTTGCCGGCGCGCTAAAAGATTATTGCGCGGATTGATATAATTTTCTTAGGAGGAAAATATGATTTTTTTAACAGTAATACCCTTGCTTGCCGTTTGGTTCGTTCGCGTCTTGATGGCGCCCGCCGCAAATCTTGGCGCGTATTTTGACGTTCCTTCGCTTTTGTTTGTTTTGGGAACGATCGTTTGCTGCGCGTTTTTGACAGGAAGGGCCGGTGACTTTTTTAAGTCGGCTTTTCGCGCCTTTAAGAAAGACGACCTTCCGCAAGACGAAATCGCAGCGTCATTAAATGCTGTAGGCCAGGTAATAATGCTTTGTTCAGTTTTGGAAGTCTTGATTTGCGCCGTTGCTGTCGTGTCGCTTACGGCAACTGACAGGGCCGCTTGGGGCTTAAGCCTTGCCATTATAATCGTCTCTGTTTTTTACATGTCTTTCGCCTTGGTAATTTTGAGCGTGATTCGCGCGCGCCTTTTGGAAAAAATCTCGGGCGCAAAGAACGACGCCAACGCGTCCAATTTTAGCCGCGCTTTGGCTTTTAAGATTTGTTTTGCGGTTTTTGCGATAGCGCTTCCTTTTGCGGTTTGCGCTTTTGCCAACGCGCTTGGCGGAAACAAGGTCTTTTTGATTGCCAAGTTTCCATTGAGACAAATAATTTTCTTTGTTCTTCTTATGCTTTTCGCGCTTTTTACGGCGGGAACTTCGCGCGGCTCGTCTTTGACCGCAATCTATTTGGGCTTTTACATCGCATCCATCGACTCGATAAAAGTTTTTGTTCATGCCGAAGACGTGGAGCAATTCAAGTTTTTGATTAGCGACGCGCTTTCGGGCATTGTGGTCGCGGCGGCCTTTTGCGCGCTTTTTGTTGCGTTCGACCGTTCGTCTAATAAATAATATAATAGGCTTGTTTAGGCCAAGGAGTGTGTTATGGATAATTTGACGGCGACACTTATGATTGTTGGGGGAGTCGCGGCTTTTTTAGCCGTTCAGATCCTGCTTTTAAGTCTTTTGAAAAAAAATCGCGCGGCGCTTGTTGTTGTCGCAGTTGTTTTCTTTGTATTGGGAATATGGTTGTGCGTCAGAATTTCTGGCGGCAAATTGAGCGCGCTTGGCGATGTTGTTGGCCTTGCGGGAATATTTTTCTTTGCAGTTCCAATGCTTTTTGCGTCTGGCCGCGCCGGCGATTTTGTCTTGGCGATGAAGGTTGTTTTCGCAAAAAAGCCTGCGCAAATCAAAGAGTTAAAGGCCTCGCGCGACGCTCTTGGCCTTTTGGAAAAGCTCGTAATTTTTGGATCGGTAGCTGTGTTCTTGATTGGCCTTACGTCAATCTTTAATTATTTGGAGGATTACAGCGCGATTTTTCCGAATCTTGCAATAGCGTTGCTTCCGCTCCTTTACGCGGTGATTCTTTGTTCAACCATCGCTTGCGTTCGTTCTGTGATTGACTCAAAGCTTGCGGATGAGGAGGCGGTATGAAAAAAATTATAGTTTCAATCTTTATCTGTTTTGCGACGTTTTCAGCCTTTGCGGCGGACTGGAATTTTTTTGTGCCAATCGGAATTTCGGTTCCGGTTTCATACTTCCGCCAGGAAAAAACTCATAGGAATGTTGACCAGTGCGCCTTTGACTTGGACCTTTCGCTTATTGGAATAGAAATGAATTACGGCTTTTCCTTTGAAGCGGCGATAAGAGGCGGCATAGGCTCGACAACTTGCTTGTACGCCGATGACAAGCGGGACTTTGCCTTTGACGGCGCGATTAATCTCGGCGTGGGCTGGTCTCCGATAAGGAAAAATAAATTCATTTTGTCTGTTTTCGCTCGCATGGGCTTGAACTTTGACCGCTATTCCTCCAAAAAAACTTATCGCATATCTACTAACAAAGAACATACTTTTGAGCAAGTTGTTACCTTGGTTGATTTTAATTTGGGGTTTGACGTTCAAGCGTCTTTCTTTTTCAACGACTTTATCGGACTTTTTATTCGCGGAAGCTACGACCGTGTAATCGTGGGTTCGGTTCATTACAGCGAGAACGAAGGAACCAAAACCTATTACTATAACGGATATGAATACAAATACGGCTCTAACAACTTGGCGCAATTCAAGACAGTAGGCAATCAAATCATAACGCCGACGGTTGGCGTGGTGATAAAATTTTAGCGTCACAAAAGGAGGAACGGAATGAAAAAAGCGTTCATTGTTATATCGGCTCTTTGCGCGTGTTTTTTTGTCGCGCCTGGTTCATTGTCTGCCGAAAGCCGCAACGCGCTTTTAATCGCCAACGCCGCTTATACAAACGCTCCCTTGAATACCCCGATACAAGAGGCTCGCGGTTTAAAGCAAAGCCTTTTAAAATTGGGCTTTAACGTCACGCTTGTGGAGAACGCCGACATAAACGCGATGGAAAAGGCAGTGAGCGAGTTTGGCGCCTTGCTTAAGAGCAAGGGGGGAATCGGCTTTTTCCATTACGGCGGCCACGCTGTTCAAATTGACGGAAAAAACTATTTGGTTCCTTCGCATACAGAAATCGCCACCGAAGCTCAAATACGGCGCCTTTCCCTTGACCTTGACGACTTGATGCGAAACATGCAGGCCGAAACGAACATTGTTATTCTCGACTCGTGCAGGGATAATCCTTTTCCGTCCGCGACCAGAGGAACGACAAGGGGCTTGGCGATTTCTTATGTTAAGCCCAAAAATTCAATCATTGTATATTCCGCCGAGGCTGGAAACAAGGCGCGCGACGGAGTGTTTACGCCGATATTGACCAAGAAAATTCTTGAGCAAAAATCCCTTCATTCCATTTTGCTTGACGTTCGCCGCGAAGTTAGCAAAGCCACCGGCGGCATGCAAATTCCAAAAAACGACGACGGTCTTTTTGACGAAATCTACTTGGCCGGCCATTCAGGATCGCCCGCTCCAGTAGCCGCCGTGTCCGCTCCAGAACCAGTTCGCGCGCCGGAGCCCAAGCCAGTCGTAATATCCACAGATCAAGCGGGAGATGATGTCGCGATTCTTGCGGCATTGAATAGCGGAGACTTGTGTTTTGCAAGCAAAGAACTGTTTAGATTCGCGCAAAATAAAGCCGGCACTAGCTTTCCAATTTATGGCGGCCTTCAAAACACTTGGGAAACTAAGGTTTATGGAAAGGCCTACGTGTCTTCGTCCGGCAAAAATGTTTTTGCCTTAAACCTGGGCGAACATGTCTTGGGCGTTTTGCGTTATGGCGGAAACCGAAACGGCAAGGTCGGCTTTTTTCTAGGCGTCAATGGAAGCGTAAAAGACAAAGCCTTGCTAGAAAGATTGCAAGCCGCCGCCTCTAAGCTAGGCTGGGAAACAAAGGTTGTAAAGTCTTCTTCGTCCAGCAAAGAAGAGGCGGAGTATGTGATGGGGAGCGAGGCGCTCTTTATGTCTTATTTGTCGGATTACCGCAAAGCAAGCGACGACATCGCTACGATATTAAAGGCCGCAAAATAAAAATAACGCTTGACTTTTTTGTAAAATACGCTATACTTAATACTAGGTTTTTTTTGACCAATCTTAATTGTAAAAGGAGGTAAGGAATGGCGACATCTAGTTTGTATAAAGACTTTGTTATTACGACTCGCGAAGAAGCCAAAGGCTTTGTTGATATGCTTGATTCTTTTGATGTAAATGCCGTCAAAGAAAATAAAAATCTTGCCTCCTTTTATGAGCCTTCAACTGAACAAATGAAATTGCTCATAAAGGATTGGCGCAAAAAAAAGAATGCCTAGTTTCCAATGCATTGTTTGCCGTCTTGACATGCTGCTAAGCGATGTTGACGGCGACAAGATTTTTTCAGCTATAACAAATTCTTTTTCTTCAAAAAACGCTGACGTCGAGCATTTTTTAAAAAATAGTGCGATTCAATCAATGAGGCTTCATCAGTCTTCTACATATCTTGTAATGTCAAAGGATTTTGACCTTCTTGGATATTTTACGCTTGCTTTAAAAGTCGTCCGAATAGACAAAAGCCTTTTGAGCAATAAAGAAACTGTAAAATTACAACGTTTTTCTTTGCCAGATGCTAACAATAATAGTTTTATTATGCCTGCAATTCTTATCGCTCAGGTTAGCAAGAATTTTAGAAAAAAAACTCTTTCGATAAAAGGTTGCCAACTTATGGATATCGTTTTGAGCTATGTGCGTTCCATTCAAAGTCAAGTAGGCGGCCTAATTACTTTTCTTGAGTGTGAACCAGTAAAAAAACTTGTTGAATTCTACAAGTCACAAGGTTTTAGGTTTTTAAGTGAAAAAACAATTTCAAAAACAGACAAAGAGCTTTTGCAGATGTACCGTTTGATTTGATTTTTTTTCCGAGTGCGCTTGAATTTATTTGTTTTTTTTGCTATTATAAAATCCTTGCCAACTTAGCTCACCTGGTAGAGCAGCGCACTCGTAACGCGCAGGTATTCGGTTCAAGTCCGGAAGTTGGCTTTTTTTTTACGCTTCTCTTGAGGGGAAGCGTTTTTTTATACGCAAGCGTTTTGGTTCGTGGGACTTGAACCGAGCCGCTCGATTAATCTCGCGGCGCGCCGTTCTATCGATGAGGCTAAAACGGCGGTCGCGCCGCCGTTTTTTTACGCCTCTTCGATTTTTGGCGGGTTCAAGTCCGGAAGTTGGCTTAAATTTACGCCTAACCATAGCGGTTGGGCGTTTTTTTTTCATTTTTTTTCCATAAAAACTTGACGATTTCCTCCTTTTTTTATTATCTTTATAAGTATGGAAGAAAAGGAAGAAGAAAAAGAGCGCCAAGAAACTCAAGAAAGCGCTTCTGACAGCAACGAAACGCAACAAAACGCAGAAAACGCAAGCGTGGAGGTGGATTCCGCTCAAGAAAGCGATTCCGTTCAGCCTGAGGGAGACGCTCCCGCCCAAGAGGAAAAAGAGCAGACCCCCGAAGAGAAAATCGCGGCCCTAGAAAAAGAAAACGCCGAACTCAAGGACCAGCTTTTGCGCCGCGCGGCCGACTTTGACAACTACCGCAAGCGCACCATAAAGGAAAAGCAAGACGCCTACGACTACGCCAACACGGCGCTTTTGCAGGACTTGCTGGACAGCCTTGACAACCTTGACCGAACGGTTGAGGCCGCCGAAAAGGCCAACGACGCAAAGTCGATCGCCGACGGAGTAAAAATCATCAGCTCTTCGTTGATCGCGATGCTTGAGTCCAAGTACAACTTGACCGCCTTTGGCCAAGCGGGCGAGGACTTTAACCCCGACATGCACGAGGCTATCGGAAGCGTTCAAGACGAGGTTGAAAAGCCGGTCTTGAAGGAAGTTTACCTTAAGGGATACAAGCTTAAGGACAGGGTCATCCGTAACGCAAAGGTTATGGTGACCATGCCAAAAGATAAGTAATATATAGAAGAATAGGAGATAATTATGGGAAAGATTATTGGAATTGACTTGGGAACGACAAACTCTTGCGTAGCCGTAATGGAAAACGGCGAGCCGGTTGTAATCCAGAACGCCGAGGGCGGACGCACGACTCCGTCAATCGTAGGCTTCACAGCCCAGGGCGACCGCATTGTCGGAGCGCCGGCCAAGAACCAGATGGTTACCAACCCTAAAAACACTGTTTACTCAATCAAGCGCTTGATCGGCCACCGCTACAGCGAATTGACAGGCGAGGCCGCAAAGCTTCCTTACACAATCATCGACAACGGAGCGGACTGCCGCGTCGAAGTTACCGACAACGGCGCTCAAAAGCAGTTCAGCCCCCAGGAAATCTCGGCCTTTATCTTGCAGAAAATGAAGAAGACCGCCGAGGACTACCTTGGAAGCGAAGTAACCGAAGCTGTTATCACGGTTCCGGCCTACTTTAACGACAGCCAGCGCCAGGCCACAAAGGACGCCGGTAAAATCGCCGGCCTTGACGTAAAGCGCATCATCAACGAGCCTACGGCCGCCGCGCTTGCCTTTGGCTTTAACAAGGACCAGAACAAGGAAAAGACAATCGCCGTTTACGACTTGGGCGGCGGCACTTTCGATATTTCAATTTTGGAATTGGCCGACGGCGTCTTTGAAGTAAAGTCAACCAACGGAAACACACACCTCGGCGGCGACGACTGGGACCGCCGAATTATGGACTGGCTCGTCGACGAGTTCAAGAAAGACACAGGCATCGACCTTTCAAAAGACCCGATGGCCTTGCAGCGCCTTCGCGAAGCCGCCGAAAACGCCAAGATCCAGCTTTCGGCCCAGACATCAACAGCCATCAACCTTCCGTTCATCACAGCCGACGCGACAGGCCCCAAGCACTTGCAAAAGAACCTTACTCGCGCCCAGTTTGAGCAGATGACAGAAGACTTGTTCGAGGCCACAAAAGAGCCCTGCCGCAAGGCTTTGGCCGACGCCGGCATCACGGCCGACAAAATCGACGAAGTCCTTTTGGTGGGCGGTTCAAGCCGCATGCCCAAGGTTCAGGACGTAGTGAAAGAGCTTTTTGGAAAAGAGGGAAGCCGTTCCGTCAACCCCGACGAAGCGGTTGCCATCGGAGCGGCTGTCCAGGGCGGCGTTTTGCAGGGCGACGTAAAGGACGTCGTTTTGCTTGACGTTACTCCGCTTTCTTTGGGAATCGAAACTATGGGCGGCGTAATGACAAAGCTCATCAACCGCAACACGACTATTCCTACAAAAAAGAGCCAGGTATTCTCCACCGCCGCCGACGGCCAGACTGCCGTTACAATCCACGTATTGCAGGGCGAGCGCGAGATGGCCGACCAGAACCGCACTTTGGGCAACTTTAACCTTGACGGAATTCCCGCCGCTCCACGCGGTGTTCCGCAGATCGAAGTCACCTTTGACATCGACGCAAACGGCATCGTAAACGTAAGCGCCAAAGACTTGGGAACAGGAAAGGACCAGCACATCACGATCACTTCTTCCAGCGGCTTGAGCGAAGAAGAAATCAACAAGATGGTAAAGGACGCCGAAGCCAACGCCGCCAGCGACAAGGCCAAGCGCGAAAGCGTTGACGCCAAGAACGAAGCCGACAGCTTGGTTTACCAGACAGAAAAGTCACTCAAGGAATTGGGCGACAAGATCAACGGAGCCGAAAAGCAAAAGGTTGAGGACGCCGTGGCCGAACTTAAGAAGGCCTTGGAGTCTGACAACACCGCCGACATCAAGGCCAAGACAGAGGCCTTAAAGCAGGCTTCTTACAAGATCGCCGAGGAATTGTACAAGCAGCAGCAGGCTGCGGGCGGAGCGGCAGGAGCCGGAGCCGGCCCCAATCCTGGAGCGGGAGCTGGAGCCAACGCCGGAGCGGGCGCCTCAAACGGCGGCTCGTCAGGCTTTGACAAGGGCAGCGCCGAAGACGTGAACTACGAAGTTCACGACGACAAATAATAAATCAACACGAGCGAAAAAATGGCTTCAAAACGCGATTATTACGAAGTATTGGGTGTAGAAAAGAGCGCCTCTATTGACGAAATCAAAAGGGCTTACCGCAAGCTGGCCGTAAAGTACCATCCTGACCGAAACCCCGGCAACAAAGAGGCCGAGGAAAAGTTCAAGGAGGCTACGGAAGCCTACGAAGTTCTTTCCGACGACAAAAAGCGTCCGATCTACGACCAATACGGCTTTGCCGGCCTTGACGGAATGGGCGCCGGCGGAGGAGCGCAATACTCGCACGCCTTCCACGACTTTTCCGACTTGTTCGGCGGAATGGGAGGCGGCTTTGGAGACATATTCGACAATATTTTTGGCGGCGGATTCGGCGGAGGCTTTGGAGGCGGCCGCGGCCGTCAGTCCGACAACGACGGCGCCAGCCTTCGCTACGATTTGGAAATCACCTTTAAGGAGGCGGTTTTTGGCGTAAAGAAGGACTTGCGCTTTGCCCACAACGCCGCCTGCAAGGCTTGCAATGGAACTGGCGCCGAAGCCGGCACCGGCAAAAAGACTTGTCCCGCATGCAACGGCATGGGGCAAATCAGGCGTTCCAGCGGCTTTTTCGCAGTTTCGCAAACTTGCCCCCAGTGCCACGGCACAGGCCAAATAATAGAACATCCTTGCAAAGCCTGTCGCGGAACCGGCTACGAAAAAGAAAACAAGGTCGTTTCGTTTACGATTCCGGCCGGAATTGAGGACGGAAAGCGCATCGTAATCCCCAAGCAGGGAGACGCGGGCCGCGACGGCGGACAGCCAGGCGATTTGGTCGTCGTTGTCCACGTTCAAAACGACGCTTGCTACGAACGCAGCGGAAGCGACTTGTATTGCGCGATTCCAATCTCCATGACCCAAGCGGCCCTTGGAGCCACAGTCACAATCACCGCCCTTGACGGCCGCAAAATCGACATACCGATTCCCGCAGGCTGCCAAAACGGAAAGCTTTTGCGCATAAGGGGGGAGGGCATCGCTTCCGCTTCCCGAAAAGGCGACTTGTACATAAAGATTATGGTTCAAATCCCCGCAAAGCTAAATTCCAAGCAAAAACAGCTTTTGGAAGCCTTTGCCGAGGCCGAAGGGGCCTCAAAAGAGCCGTCTTTGCTCAGATTGTCCGAGCTTAGCCGCTAGGGCGCGGCCGGGCAGTCCAAAAAATTAGCGCGTTTTTTCCCCTTTTTTGCCGATAATGTGTTATAATAGTCTGAATTCTTTTCAGGGGATTTTATGCTCAAAACAAAAAAACGATATGTCTTTATAATCTCAAACATTCTTGCGGTTGCGCTTTTTATGATTGTTTCGCGCTTTATTCTTCCTCCGATTACAGACGGAATCGAGCGCGCCTACTTTATAGTTTTGGAATTTGTTTTGCTATTGTTCAGCCTAACGATTTTGTCCGTGGCCGCCATTTCGGTCAACAAAAAGCTGGAACGGGACGTCTTGCTAAAAAGCGAAACAAGGTTCATGCAGCAGTTCATCGACGCGCTGCGCTTTTGTTACTCCCTTGACGACTTTTACGAAATCGTAAAGACCATTTTGGAGCGAAAGGCCGACTGTTCGGTTTTGTACATAGACTCCGAAAAAGACTACGTTCTTTACTCTTCAACAGACTTGCTTACAAGCGACAAAAAGACCGTAACCACGCTCAACCAAAACTTTCCGGCATCTTGGCAGGACGGCTACCACTTTATCGGAGACAAGCTGGGCGTAGTTTCTTCATACCGAACGGCGCGAGGCTTTTTCCTTTGCGCCAACAAGCACCACTTCTTTATTTTCTGCCGCTACACCCGTCTCTTTGACACAGGCATCTACAAAGAGCTCTTTGACGAATTTGTCCGCTTTAGAAAAAGAGCCGAGACAATCGCCAACCTTTCTGAAATCGCCTCGCTTTCAAAGGACTGGGAACAGTTGGCCGAAACGCAAAAGCTTTTCTTGCCGCAGCAATTGCCCGAGCCGCACCGCTTGCGTTTGGCCGCTTACTTCCGCCCGCTTGTAAACGTTTCGGGCGACTACTACACGGCGCTTCCGATCGACAAGCACAAGACTCTTTTGATGCTTGGCGACGTTTCGGGAAAAGGCTTGCCGGCCGCCCTTATCATGGGCTTGGTAATGAACACTGTAAAGATTATGGAAAACAAGGAAGACTTGGTTTCCATCGTATACGCGATTGACAAAGCGATTAAGAGCATGAAATTGCAGGACAAGTACACCGTTCTCTTTATCAGCGTAGTTGACACGCAAAAAATGACGATCCGCTATGTCAACGCTTCTATGTCCGATCCCTTGATCATCACAAGGGCGCCGGACGGCTACACGATCAAGCCGCTTAGCTCAAACTGCGGCGTTGTCGGCATCATAGACTTGGACAACGTTCACATGGACGAGCAGCGTCTTTTCCGCGACGACTTGATTTTGTTCGCTTCGGACGGCGTTTCGGAAGTAATGAACGAAGAGGGCGTCGAGTTGGGCGACACTGAATTGTACAAGCAGACAATTACAAAGAGCGCCGCCAAGCAGCCGCAGGAATTTGTTGACGACGTAGTCAAGTTGATCTTTGACTACAAGGGCGAAAACAAGTTGCACGACGACATTACAATGATGGTTACAAAGGTGGTAGGCTGATGATTTACATAATTCTAAATATTGGAATAGCCGCGTATTTGGCGTGGGCTTCGTTCAACGTAAACACAAAGAACATGAGGAACGAAAACTCCCTCATCAACATTGTGTTGCTTTCGGCCTTTACCGCTGTTTTGATGGTCGTTTCGTTGATCATGATTATGTGGGGCCCGGAACGCTTTACGGTTTTCTTGGAACACACGATGCTGTTCTTGATAGGCCTCATCTACATCATAATAGCCTTTTACTTTTTGGGGACCGCGATCAAGCGCAATAAGTTTATCTCGTTCTTGGAAGTTTTCTTCATTCTTGCGGCGCTTTATGTTTCTTCTTCAAAGATTGACATTGCCGACTACACCCGCTTTGAGTTTGGATCCGAGCTTTTGTTCAAGGGCGATGTGGCCAAGTTCTTTCCGATAACTTGGGTTCACGCGTACTTTGGAACTTTTGTATTTTTCTTGCCTGGAATGAGCGCCTTGATAGTTCTTCTTAGCGCCGAAAACGCCAATTCTAGGCAGGCCTTCCAGCGAGCGGTGCTGTTTTTTGCGGCGCTTGTGTTCGCTTGGATCTCAAGCTTTGCTTTGGTTCTTACAGCCGAAATGCTTCCGATGATGATCACGCTTTACACTGGCGTCCTTGCGATTTTCGTAACTTTCTTGACCCGCATCTCTGTCCAGGACAAAATTTACGACACGCTTACGCTGTTTTCGGGGCTTTTGGTCAACATCATCAAGTACGCGGTTCCGGCCTTTGTCGGCGCCTTGTTCTTTGTTGGCTTGCGTCCGATTTACGCGACCAACAAGGGCTTGTACACAACGGTGGTCTTCTTGATTTCCTCCGCCGCGGTTTTTGCAAGCCGCCTTTTTGCCGCCGCCGTTTCCAAACTTTCGACATTCCGCTCGTCAAACTACGGAGCGGCTTTTGAGGCTGACCTTGCCGCCATCAACTACAACGACGAAACCGGCGACATTTGCAAAAAGCTTTTTGAGATTTTCCAAAACCGCGTCAACGTAGGCGACATGAAGGTTTTGATCGCTGGCGGCAACAACGAGTTGAACACCGTTTTTGCCAGCAAGGGAACAAAGCCAACCCTTAGCAGTCTTGATCCCGGCTTGGAGGCGATCCGCCAGCAGGACATCAACATCTTTATGAAAAACCAGGCCGAAGGAATCTTTGCCCTTGAGCAAAAACAGGCTGAAATCAACGCTTTCTTTAAGGCGGTCGGAGCGGAAGTTTTGATCATCCTTAACGAAGGCCGCCACTTGGTTGGCGTAATCGCGCTTGGCGAAAAGCGCGGCGGAGCCAGCTACGACGAATACGACAAGCAAATATTCGACAAACTTTACTCTTACTTCTTCGTATTCGGCTATTACATGTCAAACATCGCCAACGCTTCGGTCGTCGGAACGGTAAACCGCGAAATCCGCATGTCGGCGCAGATCATCACTTCGATCCAGGAAAACATGGATCCCGTAGAGAATCCAAAAATGGACGTAGGCTACTTGATGGTTCCCGCCCACAACATCGGCGGCGAATTTGTAGACCTTATCCGCCTTAACGAAAAACGCCACATTTTTGTCACCGGCTCTCTTAGCGGAAAAGGCATCTCGGCCTCAATGAGCATGGTAATCTTAAAGTCGATCATCCGCACTTACCTTAACACGACGCACGACTTTAAAAAGCTTGTTTCAAAGGTCAACCAATTTATCCGCTTTAGCTTGCCAAAGGGAACGTTCTTTGCCGGCATTTTCTGCTTGATAGACTTTGAGACCGACACCTTGTATTACATCAACTGCGGAATTCCGACAATGCTTTTGTACACCCGCGCTTACAACAACGTAATCGAAATCCAGGGCAACGGCTACGTTCTTGGCTTTGTAAAGGACATCACTCCGCTCTTAAAAGTAAAGCAAATCAAGATGAACGCCGGAGACGTAATCGCGATCAGCACAGCCGGCCTTATCAACAGCCACTCGCTGCGCGGCGAACAGTACGGAAAAGACCGAATCAAAAAGTCAATGACCGACAACTATATGTACAGCGGAATGCGCATGTGCTCGTTCTTGTTTGACGACCTTAAGCGCTTTATGGCCAAAGAGCTTGACGACGACATCACCGTAATGATGATCCGTTACTTGGACAAAGACAGCCAGACCGTAAGCGACGACGAAGAAGACGTCAAGGAGGCATAACAGATGGAAGCGTTGACAATTACAGAAAAAAAAGGCGCCAACTACATTCTTCTTGAATTGAACGGAGCCATTAACTCATACACTTTGACTGAATTTCAAAACCGCGTGTACACGACGATTCAAGAGACAAATTTGGTTCTTGACTTGTCCAACGTTTTTGAAATCGATTCAACCGGAATGGGCGTTTTGTTCGCGGCCTTTAACGACGGCCGCGAAGTTGGAAAGCGCCTTTACCTTATGAACATGTCGCCTCAGGCGCAAAAAACTGTAAGCGACACGGGCTTTTTGGACGCCTTTAACGTCATCAGCTCGGTCACCGAGGTAGAGTGAGTCGCAAGGCGCGCCAAACGGCGCGCCTTGAATTTTTTGCGCTTTTCCGCTAGAATGTCGGAATGAAAAAAGGCGCTTTCTTTTCTGCCGCGCTTTTGTCCGCGGCTCTTTTCCTTTCTTCTTGTTCTGTTTTTGAGGGCCAGGACGGCGCGAGCGTTTCATTTACAATTACAGGCGATATGGTTAAGGCGATGGGCGGTTCCCGCTCGCTTTCGCCGACAGAGGCGGGCAGCCTCTTTTTGGAAATAACCCTTGAGGGCGGCCATTCCGACGTCAAGACGGTTCCGATTGTGGAAGGTCAGGCCGCGGTTTTTGACGGCGTTCCAATCGGAGCGTCTGTCAGCGCCATAGGAAAAGCCTTTGTAGAGTACGGAGGGGCCAAGGTTCCCACCTACACAGGAAAAAGCGACGCCATCCTTGTAAAAGAAGGCGACAACCAATTAAGCCTTTACTTAAAAAAATCCGGCTTTTACGTTTCCTCCACAGGAGACGACACAAACGGCGACGGCACCCAGCAAAATCCCTACGCAACGCTCGGCGCGGCCGTCACAAAAATCTACGCGCTCAACGACCCGACCGTTGACTACACAATCATAATTGACGGAACGGTAACAGGCGATGCGGGCGGAGCGTGCGCCCAATCAAAAATAGAAGACGACGCCTCCACCGGGCAAGCGATTCCCGCCAAGTCAATCACCCTTAGCGGCGCCCACAGCCTGAACGCTGACGGCAATCCGCAAGACGTGATGGACAGGGGCCTTTTAGGCGCGGCGAGCGGCAATTCCTCTGGAACTGTTCTTGTCGTCAATACGACCGTTCCTGTCACGATTACAAACCTTAAAATTACTGGCGGATATAACTTGAACGATAACGGCGGCGGCATAACCGTAGCCCAAGGCTCCACTGTGATATTGTCTGACGGCGCTTGGCTCATTGGAAACAAAAGCTATTCAAACGGCCGGGGCGGAGCCGTGCACAACGAAGGCGCTCTTTTTGTTTGCGGAACGGCTGTCATAGGCAATAAGGCCGCCGCGACTTGGGCCACGGACAGTTCAGGACAGAGAATTCTCATAGACGGATATGCGGCTAATTACGCCACAAGCGGCGGAGGAATTTTTAACGGACGCTATAACACTACGGCTAACGCAAAGTGCTATCTAGGCTTTAGCGGCTACGCCGCCGATGGCGTGACTCCGGTTAAGCGCGAGTGGACGGGCGGCCTTTACTATAATGGCGGACAAGGCGGAGCGATTTTTAATTCCATAGGTTGTTATGTTCGCTTTGACAGCGGAACAATGAAATGGAACAGCACTGCGGATCGAGGCGGCGCGATTCATAACGATGGAAATGGCACGGTTGAAATGACTGGCGGCCAAATTATTTACAACCGTTCCTTTGAGCAAGGAAACTACACCTCGTATGGCGGCGGCGTTTGCAACGTAAAAAGCAGTTCCAAGTTTATAATGAGCGGAGGAACAATCAATCATAACGAAGCCCAAAACGACAAGGGGTATGGCGGCGGCGTATGGAATTGCGGCTATTTTTATATGTACGGTTCAGCTGTAATTGGAGACAAGAACGCAAATTCTATGCCCGACGGAAGCTCTTATGGAAACAAGGCCCAACAAGGCGGCGGATTTTATAATTCCGTAAATGACGCGTCTTCGCAGCATGGAAGGCTTTATTTAGGATACAAACCCGGTTCTGACGGAACGACTCCTGTAAAGGAGCGCTTGTATGGGGGTATATTCTATAATTATTCGTATTACACAGGTACTGATGAGAATACAGGCGGCGGAGCGATTGGCTCTGTTGGAACAATAAAGATGGATTCTGGAACTATCGCCTGGAACTATGCAAAAAAGTATGGCGGCGCGATATTTCATTCGCACAACAATACCCATTCGTTTGAGCTTACTGGCGGAACGATTCGCGACAACAGCGCGGACGGCTTGGGCGGAGCGATTTTCTTTACGGGTAATTCAAACGACAAGTTCTATATTGGCGGAAATCCAAAAATCCCAGCCGGCGCCGACGGAAAGCACGACTTGTACATGAGTGGAAGCGATACATATTACTCGCCGATTGTTTTGATCCAGCCTTTGGACGCCGCCTTTAACATTCGCTTTACGCCGCAGACTTACAAAGATACCATGGTTGTTTTGCAAGCCGACGCGGGCGCGACCGGCATTTCTATCCCAGACGAGCGCCTAAAATTCTCCGTCACTCCTCAGACTATGGACGACGACGGAAGCCCGATTGATCCGCCGCAAAAATGGATTATCGGTACCGACGGCAAGCTGCAAAAGTATATCGCGTCTACTGGAACGACAATAACGATGAACACCGGCGCCGGCGACATCGGCGTGCAAGTTTTGGTTGGCGGTGTTGCGCAGGCTTACGACGGAACTCCGATTAACGCGGGCACGGCGACGCAAATAAGTTTTGTTGCGGATACTGGCTTCAAAACTTACACATGGAAGTTGGACAACCATGTCGTGAATCCCGCGACAGATCCGGTTGAGCTGCTTGTTCCAAATCGGCTTGACCTCATAGATTTGGACGACACAACAGACACAACAAAATGGCCTACGGGCGTTTACGAGATCGAGCTTGAGGCGGTGGCTCAAGACGGAACGCCGTATTCATTCAGCGCGCAAGTCACGGTTCAATAGGGGAGGCGGAATATGAAAACGACAATTAAAAGCAACCGCGCAAAAATCGCCGCGCTTATTTTTACAGGCCTCGCTTTCTTGGCAAGCCTCGCGCTTTTTTCTTGCTCAAACTTTTCGGACGGCTCGGATTCTTCCGTTTCCGCAAGCGCGGACGGAAAGACATACGTTTCCTTTAGCGCTCAAAGCGTTGACGGAACCGCAAAGACAATCCAGCCCGGAGCAAGCGCCGCTTATCTTAGCGCTTTGACAGACATAAGCGTAAAGGGAAGCCTTTCCGGCGGCGCCGAGCAAAGCCTTATAAGCGCTGCGACTTACGCGGCCTTTACGTCTGCGTCGTCAATCCAAATAGAGCCTGGCGACTGGACCTTTACCCTTACGGCAAAGCTAGAGGGCGTTGACTTTGGCGCGACAACTACCAAGACAATCCAGTTTGGCACGACCAACGCAATAGAGTTTGCGTTGGCGGCTAACGTGATTTACGGCGGCCTTAAGGTGGATGTGACCTTTGCCGGCGCCGCTCCAAGCAAAGTCGTGGCGACCCTTTGCAAGCAAAACAAAACGACGCAAATTGACCAAGCGACAATCACCGACTTTGGCGCGGGCGGAACGCCGACATTCACTTACGAGCGCGTTCTTGCCGAATCTACAGGCCTTGCCGCCGGGACCTATTGGCTAAACTTTGACTTTTACAAGGACGGCGTTTCAGACCCGGTAAATTCTTTTGGAAACTACGTTCGCATAGTGAACGGAATTACAAGCAAAGCGGACTTTACGCTTGACTTAAACGCGGTTTACGCGCTCACTTACGCTTACTACCTTAACGGAGTAAAAGTAACAGATCCAGACACAATCGCGCAATTGCAGGCCGCGCTTGCCGTAGGCGCCAACTTGCCCAATGCCTATTCTCGTAAAAGCGAAATTAACTTGCCCTCGTTCTCTTACAGCGGCTACGACTTTATGGGCTGGTATCAAACAAATAGCGCTATCGCCGCAAGCCAAATTTCAAAAATACAAAAAGGCACGGTAGGCGAAAAGACGCTTTGCGCATTCTTTAAGATGACAAGCGTCTCAGGATCAATCCAAAACGATCTTCCCGACAACTTGGTTTTTGTAGCAAACTCTATGTCGGGCGGCGCTTCTTCAAACGACGGAACGGAATCCAAGCCCCTTGACAGCATAGAACACGCGGTGGAAAAAATTCATCAAATCGTCCAGTCCGCGGACCCGGCTCCTAAGGCAAACGCTAGTTGGGGCATCGTTCTTTTGAGCGACTTGACCGGCGCGCAAAAAGTCACGACAGCCGCGGACAATGATTTGGGCAAGCTTACCATTGCAAGCAAAAGTTCCGACGAGATAAAGACTTTGGACGGCGGCTTTACTGCAGAGCCCTCTGCCGACAGCGACACAGGTACTACGCTTACAGTTTTGTCCCAGAAAGATACGATTTTGCAGTGCGTAAAAATCACAGGCGGCTGGGCAAACTACGGAGGCGGAATTCGACATTCAGGAAAATATCTTTGTATTATGCCTGGTACGGAAATTTACGGCAATAAGGCTGTGTTGGCCGGCGGCGGAATTTTTGCGTCCACGCCAGCGGGGTCCGCTTCATCCGCATCTGCGTCTGTCGCAATTAAAGGCGGTGTTATAGGCGGAGAAGGAGAAAAGGGAAATACTTGTACAGGAAACGGAAGCTCGAACGGAATGGGCGGCGGAATCTATGTCAGAGACACTTTTGATGGAACTGGCTCAGGAAAAGGCTACTTATCTATCGAAAATGCTATTGTACAAGGAAATAAAGCCGCGCTTGGAGCGGGCGTTTGCACTCAAGGTAATACAAGTTTTACAATGGAGAGTGGAAGAATCGTTTCAAACTCTACGCTTGGAACGAATGGACTTGGCGGCGGCATTTATCTTGATCATGGCGGATACAAACAGTTTTATTTTAACGATGGTTCTATTACTGCTAACACTTCTTCTGAAGGCGGCGGCATTTACGCTTACAGAACAACGGTTTATTTGAGTGGAGGAAACATTTCTGGCAATACGGCTACAAACGGCTACGGCGCAGGCATTGAATTCCAAAAAGGCGACAAGACGCCAAATTTCTATATGTCAGGCGACATTTCGTTTGGCTCGAATGATTACATTTATTTGCATGAATCTGATTCAACTGTCACAATAGCTCCTGTTACCGTAGATACTTCACTTTTGGCGTCAACTACTACTATTGGCTCATTTCAGCTTATCCCATATACACTTGGAACGATATTGCTTAAAGACGGCGGCAAGAATATGATGGGTCCGTCTTCGTTTAGCCAGATATGCTCAAGGTTCAAGGTTAAGCCCGACAGCAACGGCAAAGAGTATTTTGTGCAATCTGCAAACGACGGCACGGGACTCCTTACAAAAGTCGTTGACCCCGCCGACATCACCTACTACGTAAGTCCGAGCGGCAATGACTCCAACAGCGGCCGCGACGCGACAAGCAACGCGCTTCTAACAATAAACGGCGCGATTCAGAAAATTAAGACCCAGCAGACTACTGATCCAAATACTGAATACATTATTAAAGTTAATGGAACGCTGACAGACAAGCAAGTAGTCGGCGGACAGACTACTGCGACCTTCGCTTCACAAATAAATAAAATCACAATCGAAGGATATAACGGCCTTAGCTCCGGCGAACCTCAGGACGGCATTGAAGTTACTGGCAATTCAGAACTCACAAAGCCAAAGCTTATTGTAGCTTTCGACAGCACTCTAAAGCAGCTATTAATAAAGAACCTTAAGATTACCGGCGGAAGCGGCGGCGGCATGAATATCGGCGGCTACTCTGATGATTTGGCTTGCCATGTTGTTTTGGACGAAGGAACCCGCATTACAGGCAACAACAGTTCTAATGACGGCGCGGGTGTTGCAGTAGCCAGTAGTTGCAAGCTTACTGTTTTGGATGGCGCTAAGATTAGCGGCAACTCAACAAGCGGCAACGGCGGCGGCGTCATGCTTAACGCGAACACCACCTTGTACATGTATGGCGGCGAAATCAGCGGAAACGTTGCCGGAAATGACGGCAGTGGTTACGGCTCCGGCGTGTATGTCGGCGGAAGCAGCTCAAGCGGCGACGGAAGAGTTTACTTAGGAGGAAACGCCCTTATTGCTTCTAACAACGATGTATATCTAAACTCCGTCAGCGCAAACGCCTCTCAATGCCATTCACTTATTTACATAGAAGCAGAGCTTGAGAATGAGCATGTAGCTACAATCACTCCGGCGGCCTATCATGAAAACAGCCAGTTGATTTTTATTCCGAGCAGTTCAGATCCATTCATTATATATCCGGCTTTGTCGGATGTGTACGACAAGTTCGCGGTCACGCCAAAATCCGACGGCACAACTTGGGCGCTCAATGAGAATGGCGAATTGTACAAGACTGGCAACGGCTCTGGCGGCGGCGGCAGCGGTAGTGTTCCCACGGGATTTGTTCAGGTGACAGGCGGCGCGCCAATTGATATTGATTTTTCTCCAGAAGGCGATCCTGATTCTATTCCTGATATGTATGTTGGTGTTCAAGAAGTTTCTATCGCCGAGTATGAACGCTTTATGGGATATGCGAGCGGTTATGAGCCTGACAGTTCTGTCAATAAAAGCAACACGCCTATTTGTAATATAAGTTGGGCTGAGGCGGCGGCTTATTGCAACGCTCTTAGCAAAGCGGAGGGGCGCGAGCCTGTGTATATCATTATAGATGATACTGGCAAAGAACAATCTGATTTGGATATTTGGGTTTCGTTGGGCGCTTTATCAGTAGATGCAAACGGAAAGTATTATACATCGTTCACATCTACTGAGCCTGTTGAAACATTGTATTGGGAACCGACCTATGTTGTTGGACCTGTTGGCCGAACTGAAAAGAAACTTAAGATTAACGAAACTGCTAACGGTTATCGAATCCCCACTGTGCCTGAATGGGTGTATATTTCAACAAATAATGTAGATAACGCCTTGGGCATTTATGACAATACATCAAAGAATGTTTATGAATGGTGCCAAGGTTGGAATTATTACGGAAATGATTGCGGGCATTATTATGCGATTGGTTCCATTTCGCAGGCTGCCACTTCCTACGCTGATTTTTCTGATTCTGACGGCTCTGCGAGCGGCTCTGTTGACAATGTCACGCATAATGGTACGGCTAATATTGGCCTCCGCGTGGTTTGCAACGCTCCGTAACAACGTTGCCGCAAGGAAAAAAAAATTGGGCGGACTCCAAATCGGAGCCGCCCTTTTTTTTGCGCATGTGTTGTTGTCCGCCGCCGGTTAGTTTGCGGGGGAGGGCTGGGCATCCAATTCTTTTTTCAGTTCCTGCACCTGTTCTAGGGATAGGCCAGTGATTTGCACAATTTGCTCTGGTGTTCCAACATGTAGGTTCAGCATGTTCCGCGCGGCTTTCTTGGCTTCTTCTCTTCTTAAATCCATTTCGTAAATGTTCATAGCGGCGTACTCCAATAAGAATTTTTCGTTGGCCTTCAATTTTTCAACCGTGGCAAAAAGGCTGTTAGAGTATTCGTCTTCGCCAGGGTCGTTTGTGCATACGAATTTTAGGAAGGCGCGGATTTTTTCGTCGCGCTCCGTTTCGTATGCGCTTGCATTATAAAAGATTTTTAACGTTTTGTCATTTAAATTCACGTCTTTGTTTTCGTCGCAGACATTGCGAAACGTGTATCTCGAAAGGCCGAATTTTCGCTCGCTTGCGTCTTTGAACGGGTCGTATTTGCATATGAAAAGAATGTAGCTTTCATTAAGCTTTGTGTAGTTGTCGCCCTTCATAAGAGAGTCGCAGTCCACCATGCTCTGGTAGTAGCGGGCGCGCTTGCCAACCGCCTCCTGCGGCTGGGATTGCATCTCCACGTCGATTACTTTGTCCTCGTCCTTTAGGTAAACATCCAGCCGCACGCCCTTGCTGATGTAGTAGGGGGCGATTGTTTTCTCCAACTCTGGATATTCCACTTTTTTGACTTTGATGCCAAGAAGCCGTTCCACCAATTCCGCGCAAACTCCCGGCTCATGCAGCACCGCTTGGAACATTCCATTGTCAGTAAAGGTTAGTTGGTCCGCGCTTTTTGGGCGATAATAAGAAGTTTCCATAATTTTTACTCCTCGTATGTGTTTTTTTAAAAACGCTCCGCGTTTTCCTTACCTATAAGGTATAAATAGTTATCAAGAGTTTGGCTTATTTTGAAAAAAAGTTGTTTTTTTCTCAGCTTTTTTCGCTCTAAACTGTGAAAATAATCACAGTAAACCGCCTGTTTGGGGCGTTTTTTTTGCTGAAGGGGCAGGATAGGGGGCTTTTTGGTTAGCATATGCTAATTATTGCGGTTTTTTGGTGAAACTTTTCACAGAGCGGCGAAAAATCCGCAAAATTCGCAAAAATTCTTCATATATATTAACTTTTATGTATTAACAAAAAATCGATATGGGTTTATACTTTAATTTGACCTTATTGTATCCTTGGGCTTATTGTCTTTGGACGCATAGCTTCAAACTATAACAGGCAAAAATTAAATTCTATATCGGAATTTACAGGAGTTTTTATGGCAAACAAAATTACCATCATCGGTGCGGGCCAAGTAGGATCAACGGTAGCCTACGCGCTCACTTTAAAGCAGTTGGCTTCGGAAATCGTAGTCATTGACATCATCAAGGAAAAGGCGATGGGCGAGGCGATGGACATTCGCCAGGCCACTCCCTTTGTAGGCCCCATTTCGGTTCGCGACGGCGACTACGAGGACGCCAAGGGCTCCGACATCGTCATCTTCACTTCCGGCGTTGGAAGAAAGCCCGGCCAGTCGCGCCTTGACCTTACCCAGACCAACGTCGACATCACAAAGAGCGTCATTCCTTTGATAACAAAGGCTTGCCCCAACGCTCTTTACGTAATCGTAGCCAATCCTGTTGACATTTTGACATACCAGTTCGTAAAAACTTCCGGCATCCCGGAGAACCGCATTTTTGGAACCGGAACTTTGCTTGACACGGCCCGCTTCCGCGCCCGCATCGCTGAGACTTACAAGGTAGGCGCGACAAACGTTCACGGCTACGTCTTTGGCGAGCACGGAGACTCTTCTTTTGTTCCGTGGTCTTTGGCCAACATCGGCTCGATTCCGGTGGACAGCTTTGCCAAGTCTTTCACAGGCCCCAAGCTTCCCGACTTTGACAAGAACGACGTTGAGGACTACATCAGAAAGTCTGGCGGAATCATCATCAACGCCAAAAAATTCACCAACTACGGAATCGCCGCGACGACAGCCGACTTGGTCGAGGCGTTGAACTACCACACGGATTCTGTCTTGACAATCTCTTCAATGATGAACGGCGAGTACGGCATCAAGGACGTTTGCCTTTCAATCCCGACTTTGGTCGGCTGCAACGGAATCAAGGGCCACATCGCCGCTCCGCTTACGGACGACGAAGTCGAAAAGCTGCGCCACTCGGCCGAATGCCTTAAGGACGTCATCAAGCAGGTCAACTTCTAGGCCGCTGGACAAAAGGAAAAACTATGGCAGAAAAATTCAGGATTGAACATGATTCAATGGGCGAGATGAAAGTTCCCGCCGACAAATACTGGGGCGCCCAGACAGAGCGCAGCCACGAAAACTTTGAGATTGGCGTAGGCATCGAGACAATGCCGCGCGAAATCACAAAAGCCTTTGGCTACCTCAAGAAGGCCGCCGCGATGGCTAACAACGCGCTCAAGCCGCAAAAAATGACCGCCGAAAAACTCAAGGCCATCTCAAAGGCTTGCGACGAAGTCATCGAAGGAAAGCTCAACGAGCACTTTCCGCTTGTCGTATGGCAGACGGGCAGCGGCACGCAGAGCAACATGAACGCCAACGAGGTTATCGCCAACCGCGCCAACCAAATCGCCGGCAAAAAGCTTTGCCATCCCAACGATGACATCAACATGAGCCAGTCGTCAAACGACACGTTCCCGACAGCGCTCCACATCTCAGCCGTATACGCGATCGAAGACAAGCTCTTCCCCGCGATCGACACGCTTGTCGCGACTTTCAAAAAGCTTGAAAAAGAAAACATGAAAATCGTAAAGAGCGGCCGCACCCACTTGCAGGACGCGGTTCCGATTTCGTTCGGACAGGAAATCTCCGGTTGGAGAACAAGCCTTGAGCGCGACCGCAAAATGCTCGAAAGCTCTTTGCCGTACCTCAAGCAGCTGGCTCTTGGCGGAACCGCCGTCGGAACGGGACTCAACGCTCCAAAGGGCTTTGACAAAAAAGTCGCCGAGTGCGTTTCCAAATTGACAGGAAAGAAATTCGTAACGGCTCCCAACAAGTTCCACGCTCTTACAAGCAAGGACGAGTTGGTGTTCGCCCACGGCGCGATCAAGGCTTTGGCCGCCGACATGATGAAGATCGCCAACGACGTTCGCTGGCTTGCTTCCGGTCCGCGCGACGGCCTTGGAGAAATCCGCATTCCAGAAAACGAGCCTGGCTCTTCAATCATGCCCGGAAAAGTCAACCCCACCCAGTGCGAGGCCGTCACGATGGTCGCCGTTCAGGTTATGGGCAACGACGCGGCGATCGGCTTTGCCGCCAGCCAGGGCAACTTTGAGCTTAACGTTTTCATGCCGGTAATCGCCTACAACTTTATCCAAAGCGCGCGCCTCTTGGCCGAAAGCATGCTTAGCTTTAACAAGAACTGCGCCGTTGGAATCAAGGCCGACAAGGCAAAGATGAAGCACAACCTTTACAACTCGCTTATGCTCGTCACCGCGCTCAATCCCTACATCGGATACGAGAACGCGGCCAAGACGGCGCACAAGGCCTTTGACGAAAACATTTCGCTCAAAGAGGCTTGCGTAGGCTTGGGCTTCTTGTCCGCCGCCGAGTTCGACAAGGTATTCAAGCCGGAAGCTATGGCTTTCCCCAAATGACAACGACAAAAAACAATAGATAAGGAAACTTTATGGAGAACACAACTTATTCATACTTCCCCGGATGCACGCTCAAGAACAAGGCAAAAGACCTTGACGCTTACGCGCGCGTTTCGGCGGAGGCCTTGGGATTTTCGCTAGAGGAAATCCCTGAATGGCAGTGTTGCGGCGGAGTTTATCCAACGGCTGTGGACGAGGTGGCGCAAAAGCTTTCTTCTGTCCGCGCTTTGGCTGCCGCTCGCGACGCTGGACACGAATTGGTCACCCTTTGTTCCGCCTGCTACAACGTTCTTAAGCAAGTGAACCGCGACATGCAGAGCAACGAGTTGGTGGACTTTAAGGCCAACAACTACCTTAAGCAGGACGGAATCGAGTACCACGGAGAAGCCAACGTCGTCCACTTTTTGGAAGTCCTTCGCGACAAGGTGGGCTGGGCCAACGTAAAAGCCGCCGTCAAGAATCCCTTGACTGGAAAGAAAATCGGCGCCTACTACGGCTGCCTTCTTTTGAGGCCCGCCAGCGCGCTCAAATTTGACGATCCCGAAAATCCGCAGATTTTGGAAGACTTTATCAAGGCGATCGGAGCCGAGCCTGTAATCTACGCCCAGCGCAACGAATGCTGCGGCGCCTACACGATGTTCGACGATCCTTCCATTCCCCAAGATCGAGCCAAGAAAATTCTTGGCAACGCCGGGGACATGGGAGCCGAGTTCTTGGTCACCAGCTGCCCCTTGTGCAAGTACAACTTGGTCAAAAACAAGGGCGACTCAAAGCTTGACGTGATTTATTTTTCTGAATTGCTTGCCGAGGCCCTTGGCGTAAAAGAAAAGGCCTTGAAGTTGATCAAGGAGGAAAAAATTGCTTAAGTCCGAAATCGAACAAGTCAAGGAAGAAATCCTTAACGTCAGCGGCGTGAACCCCAAGAAGTGCATGATTTGCGGAAAGTGCTCAGGCACTTGCCCCAACTATGACGCGATGGAATACCACCCGCATCAGTTTGTTCAGATGGTCGAGAACGGCGAAATCGAAAAGCTGCTCTCAACCAAATCGATTTACGCTTGCCTTAGCTGCTTTGCCTGCCTTGAGCGCTGCCCGCGCCAGGTTGAGCCGGCAAAGTTGATTCAAGCCGTTCGCGACGTTGTGGAGCGCAAGCGCGGTCCGCAGCATTTGCAGGCGGAAGCCGTTCCTTCTTACTTGGACGGCGAGATTCCGCAGCAGGCAATCGTCAGCGCCTTTAGAAAATACAAGAAATAGGAGCAGGGACAGATGGAAAGAATTGGTGTTTTTGTATGTCACTGCGGCACTAACATTGCTGGAACAGTAGACGTAGCGAAAGTCGCGGAAGAATTGGGAAAGGTTCCCGGAGTCGTTTATTCGACCCATTACACTTACATGTGTTCTTCCGCCGGACAAGCGATGATCGAGGAGCGCATTAAGGAAGACAAGCTTACGGGCGTCGTCCTTTGCTCTTGCTCTCCCCGAATGCACGAAAAAACCTTCCGCGCTTGCGCGGAAAGGGCGGGGCTCAACCCCTACAAGGTGGAAGTAGCCAACATCCGCGAGCAGGACTCGTGGGTTATGAAAGACATGGCGGAGGCGACGACAAAGGCCGTAGCGCTTGGAAAAGCCGCCATCGCTAAATCCATTTTGGACACGCCCCTTACTCCGGGCGAAACTCCGATGACAAAACGCGCCCTTGTAATCGGCGGCGGAATCGCCGGCATTACAGCCGCTCTTGACATCGCCGACGCGGGCTTCCCGGTTGACTTGGTTGAGAAAAAGCCGACTGTAGGCGGAAAGATGGCCATGTTGGACAAAACGTTTCCGACATTGGACTGCGCCTCTTGTATCGTAACTCCCCGAATGACCGAAGTTGGACAGAACCCCAACATTCGCATTTTGTCTTACAGCGAAGTTACAAATGTAACAGGCTACATCGGAAACTTTACGGTAGACATCAAGCGCAAGGCCCGCTACGTTGACGAAACAAAGTGCACGGGCTGCGGCGAATGCACCGAAAAATGCCCGATGAAAAAAGTTCCCAACGACTTTAACCTTAACCTTAACAACAAGACGGCGGTTTACATTCCGTTCGCCCAAGCCGTTCCCAAGATCGCCACGATCGACGCCAACTACTGCTTGCACATGAAGGCCCTTAAAAACGGCAAGGACAATGTCTGCGGAATGTGCGAAAAAGTTTGCGGCGCCGGAGCGATCAACTTTAAGGCCAAGGACGAGGTTATTACAGAAAAGTACGGCGCGATCGTTGTCGCCACCGGCTACAACATGATCGACCTTAAGCCTTACGCCGAATTCGGCTACGGCATTAGCAAGGACGTCGTTTCTTCTTTGGAATACGAGCGCTTGATGAACGCTTCGGGTCCGACTGGCGGACACTTGCTCCGACCCTCGGACGGCGTGGCTCCCAAGAAAATCGTATTCATCCAGTGCGTCGGAAGCCGCTGCTCGGCGGAAGGAAAGGGCAACCAGTACTGCTCTAAAGTGTGCTGCATGTACACAGCCAAGCAAACGATTCTTACCCGCGACCACTGGCCTGACACAGAATGCTACGTCTTCTACATCGACGTGCGCACTCCCGGAAAGCAGTTTGACGAATTCTACCGCCGAGCCGTGGAGCAGTACGGCGTTCACTACATCAAGGGCATGGTTGGAAAAGTCACTCCGCAGTCAAACGGAAAGCTTGACGTTCAGGGAAGCGACTTGATTTTGAACAAGCAAGTTCACATCGAAGCGGACATGGTAGTTTTGGCCGGCTCTTTGGAAGCCGACGAAACCGCGCGCCCGCTTGCCACTATGCTTACAACTTCTATGGACAACGACGACTTCTTCTTGGAAGCCCACGTAAAGCTTCGCCCGGTAGAAAGCCCCACAGCGGGAATCTTCCTTGCCGGCGCCTGCTTGGGACCCAAGGACATTCCGGAAACTGTAGCCCAGTCTTCCGGCGCGGCCGCAAAGGCGATTTGCCTTTTGGTAAAGGACAAGCTCAAGAACAATCCTTGCACGGCAAAGCCCGACGAAAACGCTTGCAACGGCTGCGGCCAGTGCGAGAACGTTTGTCCTTACGGAGCCATCAGCTATGTGGACAAGGATTTCCGCGGCCCCAACCGCACGACAATCACGCGCCACGTTTCGCAAGTCAACTCGGCCATGTGTCAAGGCTGCGGCGCTTGTACAGTCGCTTGTCCCAGCGGAGCCATGGACTTGCAGGGCTTTAGCAACAAACAAATCTTGGCGGAGGTCGACGCAGTACTATGAGCGAGAACGTAACAACAAACACAAACTGGACGCCCAAAATCGTTGCCTTTTGTTGCAACTGGTGTTCCTACGCCGGAGCCGACCTTGCGGGCAACAACCGCTTGGAATATCCGGCCAACGTAAAGATTATCCGCATTCCGTGCTCTTGCCGCTTGAACCCTCTCTTTATTTTGAGAGCCTTCCAGCGCGGAGCGGACGGAGTGATTTTGTGCGGCTGCCACCCCGGCGACTGCCACTATTCTACAGGCAACTACTTTGCCCGCAGAAGAATGACTTTGCTCTTTAGCATGCTTGACTTTTTGGGAATCGAAAAGAGCCGCACAAGGGTTGAATGGTGTTCGGCGGCGGAAGGCGTCCGCTTTGCCGGAATTATGAACGACTTTGTAGCCAAAATCACAGCCCTTGGCGAAAACAAGAAGTTGGAGGACGTACGATGCAAGAACTAACTTCCGAGTTGATTAAAATCGCCAAGGAAAAGTTGGCGTCCGGCGCCGTCCAGCAAGTAATCGGTTGGAGACGCGGCCTTTTTGACGAGGACGTGACTCCTTCTACCTTTAAGGACGCGGCCGATTTGGAAAAGAATTTTGTCTTTAACAAATATTGCAAGGCCAACCTTTCAAAGTATTTGGTAAAGATTACCCGCGCCATCGAAACTGCAAAGACAACGACCCGCACAAACAATGCGATGGCCAAGCAGCGCGACCCCAACGCCGCGGAAGCTCCGATTCCTAACGAAAAGGTTTTGGCCTTCCTAAAGCCCGGCGACACTCACTCGTTCTGCCAGTTGTTGAAGGAAAACAGAATCACGCGCGACGACGTTTACGTTGTTGCCGTTCCATGCTCTTGCGAGATGGACGAAAGCGTTAAGGAAGGCGAGGGCTGCGACCACTGCCGCAACAAAAAGCACGTCGTTTACGACGAAGTTGTCGGAAAGGCCCGCGAAGAGGCGATCGGAGATCCGTCGCGCTTTGAAGGCGTTGAAAAAATCGCCGCGATGAGCGCCGATGAGCGCCACGAATTCTGGAAAAACGAATTCAGCCGCTGCATTAGATGCAACGCTTGCCGCGACGTTTGCCCGGCCTGCACTTGCGAAAAGTGCGTCTTTGACAACAACAACTTGTACACAAGCCAAAAGGTCGCGCAAGTTCCGTTTGAAGAAAGCCTTTACCACATCATCCGCGCCTGGCACGTCGCCGGCCGCTGCACTGATTGCGGCGAATGTTCCCGCGTTTGCCCGGAACACATTCCGCTGCATCTTCTTAACCGCAAGTTCGTCAAGGACATCGACGAAATTTACGGCCCCTATATCGCGGGAAGCGACATGGAGACCAAGCCGCCGATGCTCACTTGGACAGCCGGCGACGCGGAGCCGAGCGTTGTTTACGAGCGCTCGCCTGAAGAAGAAGGAGGCGAATAATGCTTAGCGTATCAAAAGACAAAATCAATTCGCTCTTTGAGGCGATCGCAAAAGACAAGACGCTTTACCTTCCCGTTGACAACGCCAGCGGAAAAGCGAATTTTGAAAAATGGCAAAAGGGAACTAAGCTTTCCGAAGCGCTAAAGACTGTCCGCAGCGCCAAGGACTTTTTCTTCCCCAAGACCGAAAAAATGGTAGGCTACAAAGTCGAAGCGGGAAACATCACCGTTGAAGACCCCAGAAAAGAGTTGGACGACTTTGTAGTCTTTGGAGTCCGCGCTTGCGACGCCAAGGCCTTTGACATCTTTGACAAAGTTTACTTGGAAATGACTCCGACCGACAGCTATTACAAGAACCGCCGCGACCACGCGATTGTAATCACTCTTGCTTGCTCGGATCCTGACAAGAACTGCTTTTGCTCAAGCTACGGCTTGGACGCGGCGAATCCCGCGGGCGACGTAAGCGCTTGGCTTGCAGGCGGCGACTACTACTTTAACGCCAACACTGACAAGGGAAAGAAGTTCCTTGACAGCGTAAAGGGCGCGCTTAAGGAAAAGGACGCCGCCGCCGTTGACGCGGAAAAGAAGGCGATTAAGGCAAAGATTGAAAAGCTTCCGTTCGCGCATCTTGACTTGGAAAAGTTCAAGAACGTTCCGATGATGACGCTTTTCAATTCCGACGTTTGGGCAAAGCTCAGCGAGTCATGCCTTGGCTGCGGAACTTGCACCTACGTTTGTCCGTCTTGCATGTGCTTTGACGTCCGCGACTACGACACAGGCCACGGAATCGAGCAGAGCCGCACTTGGGACTCTTGCATGTATTCCGACTTTACGCAAATGGCCGCGGCCAACCCGCGCCTTACGCAGAAGGAAAGGTTCCGCCAGCGCTTTATGCACAAGCTGGTTTACTACCCGATGGCCCACGAAAAACTTTTTATGTGCGTAGGCTGCGGCCGTTGCTTGGACAGCTGCCCGATCCACATGAACATCGTAAAAGTAATCAAGGCTTTTAACGAAGCCGATTTGGGAGGAAAGTAATGCTAGAGCAAGAATCATTTATTCCGTATGTCGGAGTAATCAAAGAAATGTTCGACGAAACTCCCGACGTAAAGTCATTCCGCGTCGTCGGCTTGGACGGAAAAAAGCTCTTTGAGCACAAGCCCGGCCAGTGCGCGATGTTGATCGTTCCCGGAGTGGGCGAGTCGATGATTTCAATCACTTCTTCGCCGACGGTCCAGGAATACCAGCAGTTTTCAATCAAAAAGTGCGGCTGCGTCACAAGCTGGCTTCACGCCGCCAAGCCCGGAACGCAAATCTGCGTCCGCGGCCCGATTGGAAACGGCTTCCCGGTTGACACGACATTCAAAGGCAAGGACATCTTGGTAATCGCCGGCGGAATCGGCTTGGCTCCGGTTCACTCGGTCGTTGACTACATGCTTGCCCACCGTTCCGACTACGGAAAAATCCAGGTCATCTATGGTTCAAGGAGCAAGGCTGACCTTGTCTTCTTAAAACAGCTTCAGGAAGAATGGGCCCACGCACCAAACCTTAAGCTTGACTTGACGATTGACCGCGCCGAAGAAGGTTGGGACGGCCACGTTGGCTTTGTTCCGCCTTACGTCACCGAGATGAATCCTGATCCCAGCATGACTGTCATTATGTGCGGCCCGCCGATTTTGATTCACTTGTCGCTTGACGCTCTTAAAAAGCTTGGCTTTAAGGACGACAACGTCTTTACAACGCTTGAGATGCGCATGAAGTGCGGAATCGGAAAGTGCGGAAGGTGCAATGTAGGAAACAAGTTCGTCTGCAAGGACGGCCCTGTGTTCAGTTTTACGCAGTTGGCGGATTTGCCGCCTGAATATTAATAGGAGAACGATATGGCAGAACAAAAGGAAATGGCCACAATTTACATTTTTGGAAAAAAATACGACGTTCCGGCGGAACTGACGATTATGAACGCGATGGAATACGCCGGCTACCAGCTTAAGCGCGGATGCGGATGCCGCAACGGCTTTTGCGGCGCCTGCGCGACAATCTACCGCATCAAGGGACAGAACCAGCTTCAGACTTGCTTGGCTTGCTCTAAGAAGGTTGAGAACGACATGTACATCGCGACTCTTCCGTTCTTCCCCTTGGTAAAGCAGGTTTACGACATCAACAAGATTAAGCCCGAGCAGCAAATCATGATGCAGCTTTATCCTGAGATTTACTCTTGCGTAGGCTGCAACGCCTGCACCCGCGCTTGTCCGCAGGAACTTAACACAATGCAGTACATCGCTTACGCCCAGCGCGGCGACTTTGCCAAGTGCGCGGACCTTTCGTTTGACTGCGTTATGTGCGGCTGCTGCTCTAGCCGCTGTCCGGCCGGAATCAGCCACCCGCAAGTGGCCGAGCTTGCCCGCCGCCTCAACGGAAAGTACTTGCAGCCGCAAGCCCAGCACCTTCTTGACCGCGTAAAGGAAATCGACGCCGGCAAGTGCGAAAAAGAAATCAAAAAGCTTATCGCTATGTCGACTGGCGACAAAAAGCAGATCAAGAATCTGTATAACACTCGCGAGATTGAAAAATAAGGAAGGAGACGAATATGTACGGAAATTACCTTGACAAAGCCGCGAAAATCGTGGCGAAAAAGCGCGAAGCGAACCTTAAGTTTGAACATGCTCGTCTTACAGCCGAGGAAAAAGACGATTTGCTTTTGAAGTTCCACCCCGACCGCATCAAAAAGCAGTTTGTGGAGCTTAAGATTGGTCCCAACAAGGGACAAAAGGCCCCGATCGAATTGGCCGAAATGCTTCAGGCCAAGCCCCGCATCGAGCCCGAAAAAATCGACCTTAGCCACATTGACTACGAGACTGACGTTCTTGTAATCGGCGGAGGCGGAGCGGGAACCAGCGCCGCGATTATGGCCAGCGAGGCCGGCGCCAAAGTTTTGCTTGTCACAAAGCTCCGCGTTGGCGACGCCAACACAATGATGGCCGAAGGCGGAATCCAGGCTGCCGACAAGCCCAACGACTCTCCGGCCCAGCACTACCTTGACGCTTTTGGCGGCGGCCACTTTGACGGAAAGCCCGAATTGGTTTACACATTGGTAAACAAGGCTCCGTCAGTAATCAAATGGCTCAACGACCTTGGCGTAGAATTTGACAAAGAAGCCGACGGAACGATGGTGACAACTCACGGCGGCGGAACAAGCCGCAAGAGAATGCACGCCTGCAAAGACTATTCAGGCGCCGAAATCATGCGCACTCTTCGCGACGAAACCTTCAACCGCGCCGACAAAATCACAGTCGTTGACTTTACGGCCGCCATCGAAATCATCAAGAACGAAAAGGGCGAAGCCGCCGGAGCCGTTTTGATGAACATCGAAACTGGCGAAATCCGCATCGCCAAGGCCAAAGTCGTAATCATCGCCACTGGCGGCGCCGGACGCATGCACTACCAGGGCTTCCCGACTTCAAACCACTACGGAGCCACAGCCGACGGCCTTGTAATCGCTTACCGCGCCGGAGCCAAGTTGCTCTATCAGGACAGCTTGCAGTACCACCCGACTGGAGCCGCTTACCCGACACAGATTCTTGGAAAGCTCGTCACCGAAAAAGTCCGCTCGCTTGGAGCCAAGCTCATCAACAAGGATGGCGAAGTTTACATTCACCCGCTTGAGACTCGCGACGTAAACGCTTCGGGCATTATCCGCGAAGTTCGCGAAGGCCGCGGCGTAAAGAACGACGTTCAGGACGCGGTTTGGCTTGACACTCCGATGATCGAAATGATTCACGGCGAGGGAACGATTCTTAAGTCAATCCCGGCCATGTACAAAATGTTCATCAAGTACGGAATCGACATCCGCAAGGAGCCGATCTTGGTTTACCCGACGCTCCACTACCAGAACGGCGGCGTTGAGATTGACAAGACTTGCCACACAAACATCGCCAACCTCTTGGTTGCCGGCGAAGCCTCTGGCGGCGTTCACGGAACAAACCGCTTGATGGGAAACAGCTTGCTTGACGTAGTTGTATTTGGACGCGAAGCCGGAATCGAAGCCGGAAAGATGTTCAAGAAAATCAAGTTGAGCAAGACTCTCTCGCTCCAGCACGTAAAGAATTTTGAAAAGGCCCGCGCCACAGCCAAAATCAAGGGCAACGCGGTGTCACCCAAGATTCTTCCGACATACCACCACGGAAATCCCGAGTTTGACAAAGAGATTCCCGGCGCGACAAAATAAGCGCGTTGGTTGACCAAAACGATGGCCGCCCTGAATTATGATGGGCGGCCATTTTTTTAGAGAGGTTTATTATGAAAAATCAAAGATTAGTGATTGCCGCGCTGTGTGTAACGTTTGCGCTTTGTTTTGTCGGCTGCAAGAAAAACGCGCGCGCTTCTTTTACTTATTGGAACGACTGCGATTCCCTTAATGCGTTGGTTGAATATGTTGAGGACGTTACCGATAAAAAGTCGCCGAACTTCATTCCCAAAGAAGATAGAATAGCCGCTTTTGACATGGATGGAACGATTTTGGGCGAGCTATATCCCACGTACTTTGAATACAATATCCTTGAATACCGCGTCCTTGACGATCCTTCCTACAAAGACAAGGCTTCGGAAAGCGAGCGTGAAGCGGCCAACGCGATCCGCGATTTTGTAAGGGACGGAAAAAAACTTCCGCCCAATTTTCCCTTGGTTCACGCGAACGCGGCCGCAAAAGCCTATTCGGGAATGTCTGTCGAAGAGTTTGACGCTTACGTAAAGAACTACGCGCAAAATTGTCCCAACGGCTTTACAGGCATGACATACGCCCAGTCTTTTTACAAGCCGATGTTGGAAGTCTTTGACTACTTAAAAAGCAAGGGCTTTACGTTTTATGTAATTTCCGGCTCCGACCGCTTTATCGCGCGCGCTTTGGTGGCGCGCGTCAACGTGGACCCGCAATTTGTAATCGGAATGGACGTTCTTTTAAAGACGAGCGGACAAGGTGACGCGGACGGCGTGGATTACACTTGCGCGGTTGGCGAAAAAGTTCTTAGAACCGACCAGCTTCTTATAAAAAACCTTAAGACAAACAAGGTAAAGCAAATCTCGCAAGAAATCGGAAAAGTTCCAGTCCTTTCGTTCGGCAACAGCGACGGCGACTGCGCGATGCACAATTACTGCTTGTCTAATCCAATCTACAAGTCGCGGGCCTTTATGCTGATCGCCGACGACGACCAAGACGACCACGCCAACCGCGACAAGGCCTTAAAGCTTGGCGAAAAGTGGAAGGAGTCCGGCTATGTCGTCATCTCCATGCGCGACGACTTTAAGACGATTTACGGATCGAATGTAAAGAAAGTGGATTTCGTTTTCTAGACGCCGTCACGTTCCGCCCAAAATTCTTTCATGCGGATTATGCGCTGGTTGGAGGAGCCTCTAAAGGCCAGCTGCAAGTCTTTTTTTTCTTCGATAAAGGGGCCGTCAACCAAAACGTCGATCGAGCGCAAAATCTGGTCGGTGTGTTCCGTGTGGCGGCGGCCGTAGTCGGGGAGGAGGTCGGACTCAAGGACATAGCCTGTCCAGCACCAAATGTCTTTTTGTGGGAACTTTTGGCGGACGGCTTTTATCAATTCCAAAACGTCCGCTTGGTTTTCTGTTTCAAAAGGCTCGCCGCCAAGAATGGAAAGGCCTTGGATAAATGGTTTGTCCAAGGCTTCAAAAACTTCGTTTAGGGCGTCAAGGCCAAATTCTTTTCCGTAGGCAAAATCCCAAGTTTGCGGTTGAAAGCAGCCCTTGCAGGCGTTTTTACAGCCGGAAACGAAGACGCTCACGCGAACGCCTTCGCCGTCTGCGATGTCAAACTTTTTTATTTCGCCATAGAACATATACTACAAGTGCAATACGCGCTCTTTGATTTCCTGCGTTCGGCCCTGGTTCCAATACTGCGTTCCGATGTAGCCGCATGTGCGTCGGGCAACGTTCATCGTTGACTGGTCGCGGTTTTGGCAGTTGGGGCATTCCCAAACAAGCTTTCCGTCCTGGTCTGCGACGACTTGGATTTGGCCTGTGTAGCCGCACTTTTGGCAGCAGTCGCTCTTTGTGTTAAGCTCGGCGTACATGATGTTCTCGTAGATGTGCTTTAGCAAGGCCATTACCGCCGGGAGGTTGTTTTCCATATTGGGAACTTCTACGTAGCTTACCGCTCCGCCGGGAGAAAGAACCTGAAACTGAGACTCGAATGTAAGCTTTGTAAAGGCGTCCATTTGCTCCGTTACGTGAACGTGGTAAGAGTTTGTGATGTAGTTTTTGTCTGTCACGCCTTTGATTTCGCCAAAGCGCTTTTTGAGGCACTTGGCAAACTTGTATGTCGTTGACTCAAGCGGCGTTCCGTAGAGTGAAAAGTCGATATGCTCTTTTTCTTTCCAAGCCTTGCAAGCGGCGTTCATGTGCTTCATAACTTCCAACGCAAAGGGAGTGGCTTCGGGGTCTGTGTGAGGCTTTCCTGTCATGTAGCGGACGCATTCGCAAAGGCCGGCGTATCCCAATGAGATTGTGGAGTAGCCGTTCATCAAAAGCTTGTCGATTGTCTCGCCCTTGGCCAAGCGCGCCAAGGCTCCGTTTTGCCAAAGGATCGGCGCGACGTCGCTCTTTGTTCCCATAAGGCGGTTGTGGCGAATCATCAAGGCGCGGTAGCACAAGTCAAGGCGCTCGTCAAAGATTTTCCAGAATGCGTTAAGGTCGCGGTTTGAAGAGCAAGCCACGTCAACCAAGTTGATCGTAACTACGCCTTGGTTAAAGCGGCCGTAATACTTGGACTTTCCGGCAACCCAGTTTTGAGCGCCGGCAACATTGTCGTATCCGTTGGCGCTTGAGTCGGGCGTAAGGAAGGAGCGGCAGCCCATGCAAGGATAGCAGTTTCCGCGTCCGGCGCCGTCCACCTTAAGCTCAAGCATTTTCTTTTCCGAGATGTAGTCGGGAACCATTCTGCGCGCGGTGCACTTGGCGGCAAGCTCGGTAAGGTAGTAGTACTTTGAGTCGGGCTCGATGTTGTCTTCTTCCAAAACGTAAATCAATTTGGGGAAGGCAGGCGTTACCCAATAGCCGCTTTCGTTCTTAACGCCTCTGTAGCGCTGGCGCAAAACTTCTTCGATGATCAAAGCCAAGTCGGCCTTTTCTTGCTCGGATTCCGCCTCGTTAAGATACATAAAGACGGTTACAAAGGGAGACTGGCCGTTTGTTGTCATCAAGGTTACGACCTGGTATTGAATCGTTTGAACGCCGCGAGTGATTTCGTCGCTAAGGCGCTTTTGAACGATGTAGTCAAACTGCTCGGGCGAAAACTTGATTCCAGTCTTTTGCTCGATGTCGCGGACTTCGGCAGAAATCTTTTTGCGGCTTACGTCTACAAAGGGAGCCAAGTGGGTCAGCGAAATGCTCTGTCCGCCGTACTGGCACGAGGCGACTTGCGCGATGATTTGCGTCGCGATGTTGCAAGCGGTTGAGAAGGAGTGGGGGCGGTCGATTTTTGTTCCGCTGATTACCGTTCCGTTTTGAAGCATGTCTTCCAAGTTTACAAGGTCGCAGTTGTGCATGTGCTGGGCAAAGTAGTCCGCGTCGTGAAAGTGGATCAAGCCTTCTTCGTGGGCCTTGGTCAAGTCTTCGTCAAGCAAAAAGCGCTTTGTGATGTCCTTGCTTACTTCGCCGGCCATGTAGTCGCGCTGCACCGAAACGACCGTGGAATTTTTGTTTGAGTTTTCCTGCTTTACGTCCTCGTTGTTGCACTCAAGCAAAGAAAGAATTTGTTGGTCGGTTGAATTTTCCTTGCGGTTAAGGGCGTGCTGGTAGCGGTATGTGATGTATTTTTTGGCGATGGAGTAGGCCGAGTTTTCCATAATCTTGGTCTCAACCAAGTCCTGGATTTCCTCAACGTTGGGCTCGTGGCCGCGCTCTTCAAAGCTTTTTGTGATTTCGGCTCCGATTTTATGAATCGTGTCTTCGCTTAAGCGCTCGGCGACCGGAACGGTCTCGTTGGCCTTGCGGATAGCGTTTTCGATCTTTTGCACGTCAAATTGAACTTCTTCGCCGTTTCTTTTTATAATTTTCATTTGAACTTTTTAACAAATGGCGCGTTTTTTCGCGCTTTTTTGCCGATTCCTCCCTTGTTTTTTGCAAAAAACACTATATCTAGTGTTTAGCATGGGTATATGATACTACTAATAGCGGCTTTTGTAAAGTGAAAAATTAGCAAAAAATGAAAAAAATTGGAAAAAATAAGGGCAAAAAACAAAAAAAAATCCGCTTCCAACGAAGCGGATTCTTAAAACCAAGCAATCGGCGCCAAAAATGACGCCAATTCGCTTATTTTTTTGCAGGAGCCTTCTTTGCAGCAGGCTTCTTGGCGGCCGGTTTTTTAGCCGCTGTCTTCTTGGCGGGCGCCTTCTTGGCGGCGGGCTTTTTAGCCGCTGTCTTTTTGGCGGGCGCTTTCTTGGCTGTGGCCTTTTTGGCTACAGGTTTCTTAGCCGCTGTCTTTTTTGCGGGCGCCTTTTTGGCGGCCGGCTTTTTAGCGGCGGGTTTCTTGGCGGCCGCTTTCTTAGCGGGCGCTTTCTTGGCTGTTGTTTCTGCCATATTCCTTCCCCCGGCTTTTTTCAAAGCCTTTTTATTTTTTTCCAAAGTTCCTGCCGCTTTCGCGCCAGACTTTGCCTTGGACTGTTTTACAGTTGCGGCCGCTTTTTTGCCGGCGGCTTTCGCAACTTTCTTTGTTAATATATTTTCGGCATTTTTCTTTTTTGCCTTTACAGTTTTTGTTTTTTTAGGAGCGGACTCTTTCTTAGCGGAAGAAGCGGCCGCCTTCTTTGGAGCGGACTTTTTCTTGGCCTTTGGCTTGGGCGGCTCAAACTGTTCCACAAGGGCGCGGCACTTGTACTCCGCCTTTTCTTGCGCGCAGGCCATAAGCTTGTAAAAGGCAAGTATGTCCTTGTCGGAATTGGCGCCCAAAATAAATTCGTTTTGCATCGCCAAGAAAAGGCTTCTGTCCAACTCTTCCTTGTTGAACCAAACGACGTTGTCAAAATTGTTGGCGCGGCTCAAAGCGATCGCGTCCGCGCTTTCGCAGCACAAAGAGGCTAGGGCCAAGGCCGCCTTTTTTGCGCCCTTTGCGGCCAAGTCAAGGCCGGAGATTTTTGCAAGGACAAAGGCGCGGTACAAAACGTCGCGCTGGCCTTTCCATTCAACGCCGGCCGCCTGCATCGCTTCGCAGAGCTTTCTGTCAAGCGACCATCTTGTGGCAAATCCGCGCTCGGCAAGGCTTAGAGCGACGCATTCTGAAAGCAAGACTTCCGGATTGCTCCAGTTGAGCGGCAAGCCGTAAAGGATGAATTCCGCGGCGCTCTTGGCTTTGGCCAAATCTTTGGCGCCTTTCTTTGACGCCGCGATTTTGCAAACGGCCTTAAAGGATTTTTCAAAGGCCTTGTATTGCGCCTCGGCGGATTTTTTGGCGGCCGCGGTTGTCGGAGCCTTGTAGGACTCTCCGAAAATTTTATGGTCAATCGCGCGGAACTCGTCCGCTTTTTGGTAGAAGGCAAGCGCGGCTTTTTTGGCGCCGTCCAAGAATTTTTTGATTTGAGGGGCGGCCGGCTTTTTAAGGATTGCGAGGCCTTTTTTGTAAAAGTCCGCTCCGGCAAAGGCTGACAACGCGGCGTACAATTCCTTGTAGCGGATTTCTTCCCATTCAACTTCAAGGTTGGCGCAGCCCTTTCCGGCCAAAACGCTGTTCAGCGTGCTCCACTTTTTGTCAAGCGTGTCGCTCACTTGGTGAACGTCAAGCATGACCTGGCATTCAAAGCCTCTAAGGTTTATGAACATTCCGTCGCGGCAAATGTCGCTGGATTTTCTGACATACCAAAGGTTAGAGCGGCTTTCGCGGAAAATCAAGTATTTGTCGTCCTCGGCGGTAAGGCCAAGACCCTCGCTGATCGAGCGGCTTGTCATAACCTTGTCGTCGTCGTGGCCGGTCTTTACCGCGTATTCGCAGGATTGCTTTATCCAGCCTGACGCGCTGTCGTATTTGTTGTTGTAGAAAACCACGGCGGCTTCGTTTCCGACGCGGTTGGAGTAGGCGAATACGTTTTCGTTTACATGGCCGTTGTCCCAAACGTCGTAGAAAAGGAAGTCTTCAACCTGGGCAAAGAGCCAGCGCTTTTTCATAAGCGGGAATATCAGCTGCCAGTGGCCGTTGACCAAGCCCTCGTCGGGCTTTTCGTCGCGGTAGGCGCGAGTGTATTCCATTCCGTACTTTTCTTCAAAGCCTTCGATTTGGCCGTGGCCGAACATCGGAAGGCCGGGCATTGTTACCATCAAGGTGCAAACGCCAAAGTATTTGTCGCCCTTTCCGAATTGCGCCACGGCGGTTTCCTCGTCGGGGTTGTTCATGAAGTTTACGTAGCGCTTGAGGATTTGCGGGTCGAATTTTATCGTGTTCTTTACTGTGTCGCGGTACTTTTGGTTCTCTTCCTTTTTGAGCATGTTCATAAAGGCGGAATTGTAGACGCGGTGCATTCCGAGCGTTCGGACAAAGTAGCCTTCCAGCATCCAAAAGGCCTCGGCCAAAAGAAGCGTGTCGGGAACTTCCTTGGCCACGCGGTCAACGACCTCGCGCCAGAACTCGTTGGGAATCGCGTCCTCAAAGGCTTGGCTTGAGATGGCGTATTCGCTGCGAGTGGCGATGTCTCCTCCATGGCCCGGTTCCGGGTACCATAGGCGGCGAATGTGCTTTTTAGCAAGAACCATCGCCGCGTCAAAACGGATTATCGGAAAGTTCCTGGCCACGTGCAAAATGTCTTGTATTACGGCCTCGCGCGCGGCGGGGTTCAAAAAGTCGATTTGGGCGGTGTCGTTCCACGGCATTCCGGTGCCGTCGTTTCCGTGGTAAATGTAGCGGACGTCGCCTGTGGCGTTGTCAACGCGCTTGAATACCACGGCGCAGTCGCTCTTTGAATAGTAATGGTCTTCCAAGTAAACGCCCACGCGGCCGTCGTGGCTTAGGTTTTCGCCGTTAAAGCTGTATTGCGGGAAGGGACAGTCGCGCCTTTGCATGAAAAGGTCTGGCCGCTCGACTACCCAGCGGCTGTCCATCGCAGTGTGGTTTGGAACCATGTCGCTGGCCAAGCGGATTCCGCGCTGCCAAAGGCGGCGGCGCAAGTTGTCCAAGGCGTCCCAGCCGCCAAGGTTTCCGGCGATTGTGTAGTCCATAAGAGAGTAGGCGGAAGAAGCCGCCTCGGGGTTTCCGCAGATTTGCTTGATTCGCTTTGAGGCGTTGGAACGCTCCCACAAGCCTATAAGCCAAAGGCCGGTGAAGCCTTGGTCGCGCAGGGTGTCCAATTCTTCATCGGGAATCTGGTCCAAGCGCTCGATCGGGCGGCCGTACTTTTTGGTCAGCTGGTAAAGCCAAACAAGAATGGTCTTTGCCATCAAGACTACTTTTGGCATCCAGTCGCGGTCGGGCGAGTAGCGCTCGTATTCGTTCATCAAATTGTCGTAGCTGTAGGGCGACATTTCGACTTCGCCGCCCTTGATTCCGCGCCAAGCGGCCTTTTCTTCCTCGCTGAGGGTGTCTAGGCTTGCCAAAAGGCGCTTTTTGAGCCATTCGCCGATAAGGTACATCCAATGCTTTAGGATGTACTGCAATTGGCCGCGCAGGCTTTTTGGGCTAAAGGCCACCGGCTCGCGCAAGAAAGTGATAAAATCGTTGTTAAAGGGGCCGAATTTGGGCTGGCTCTTAAAGTATTTTTGCGTCTCATCCCAGGCTTGGGCGTAGACGGGATTTTTTCTAAGCTTTGTTTCGCTAAAAAGGACTGAGAACTTGGCAAAGGCGGGATTTTCGTTGGCCAAGTGAAGCATCATCATTTCTTCGAACGTGGACTCGCGGTTGGTTCGCTCAAGCTTTGTTCCCGCGTCAACGGCGCTTTGCTTTAAGTAATCTTGGGCCGAAATTTCTCCGCGGTAAACCGCTGTCGGCGGATACTCGTTTGTAAATTCCAAAAGGATTTGGTCAATCTTTTCTTTTCCGAATTTCTTGTCCAAGTCGGCAAGCGCTCCCTCGAAAGAAGCCTTTAGAACGTCGCGGCGGTAAAGCATCGAAACGTAGTGCAAGATTTCGTCAATCAAGCCCATCGCGTTGAGCTGGCCGGCGCTGATTCGTTTTTCGCTTAGTCCTATTTTGTCGTAATACTGGTTGAGTTTCTCCGCGAAAATTCTGACTTTCTTTAAATCGGTGATGATGACGTTTCCGCTTGAAGAATAAAGCGATGAGTCAAAGTTGCATTTGTCGCGAATGTCTTTTGAGACGTGAAACTCGTTGTAAGAAATTTTCATATTATTAACTACATTATAAACCTACTTTCTTTTTTTTGCAAGAAAATTTATCTCATCTATCAAAGATTTATCCGCGGACAAATCTTCGACGCTTGCGGGCATTCTGTAGGTCCAGTTAAAGTCAGTCACCTCGCCGGGAATGTTCACGCGCTCGTCCTTTGCGTCGGCAAGCCAATATTTTTTTTGCAAGTACAAAAAGTCTTGCAAGGGATGAATCGCCCAAAGGCTTGCGCTTGAAGCGGCGGCTTCCAAAATCGAGCGCGCCGTTTTTTCGGTAAAGTCGGAAAAGTTGTTTTCGTATATTCCGTTGTCGGCGAAAAATTTTCCGTTGGCTTTAAAGAAGGCCGCCGCGCTTTCTTTTTCTTCGCTCCACCATTGGCGGATTGTCGAAGAGTCGTGAACGCTTGTAGTCGTCACGCTAAGCTCCGGGTATTTTTCAAACTGAACGTAGGGCGAACCTTCCGTTCCCCAGTCGCGGCTCCAGCGGACAACGTTTAGGCGCAAGATTTTGTTCTTTCCCATAACTTCCGGAACGGCGGCAAGGTTTACGCCCAAGTCCTCTCCGCAAGGAACCATGTCAACGCTCTTTGTGAGCGAATCCAAAATGTCTTGCGCTTGCTTTTTCCAAAGGCCTTCTTCCTTGTCGCGCTTTTGGTCGACAAGCGCTTGCAGCTTTTTCTTTTCTTCGTCGTTCAGCGTTGTCCAAGGGTAGCTGTTTTGGTAGGTCCACAGCGCGATGAACTTGTCTTTTTTAATTTCGCGCAAAGTTCTGTCGCGCCATTTTTTAGCGAGCGCTTCCTTAATCTTTTGCGCCGCTTCGTCTTGGCAAAGGCCTTTAAAGTCCGCTTCGTAAATGTCCTTGTCGCCTTTGATCGAGCTTTTAAAATTCCAAAGCTCCTCGCCTGGAAGCTTTACCGCGATCTTTTCCAAAAGTTTTGTGGAGGCGTCGTGGTTCCAAGTAAAGTAGTCTATGTCCGCTGTCGGAACGTGAGGCTCGGCCAGCCAATGAATGCGGCCTTCGTTAAAGCCGGCTTCGATCAATTCATCGCGGCTTATCGTTTGGCCGGGCTCGCTGCGTCCAAGAATCGCGGTCGTCTCGCGCTCGGGTATCGCCCATATTCTAAAAAAGCCCAAGATGTGGTCAAGACGATAGGCTTGGTAATATTGCTGGGCGCTTTGCAAGCGGTCGATCCACCAAGAGTAGCCGGCGGCCTTGAGGTTTTTCCAATTGTAGGTCGGAAAGCCCCAGTTTTGGCCGCATGGGTTTTGTCCGTCAACGGGAGAGCCTGCGCGCAGGCTGTGCTCAAAGAATTCGGGATGCGCCCAAGCGTCGGCGGAGTCTTCGTTCATCATAATCGGCATGTCGCCCTTAAGAATGATTCCGGCCTTTTTGACTGCGGCCGCGGCTTCGGCGAATTGCTCCGACGCGCGCATTTGAAGCCAAGCGTAAAAGAGCTGGTCTTTCTTTAACGCTTTATCATTCCAGCGCCGCTCGATTTCTTCCATGCCGGGAACTTGGTCCTCTTTTTTCCAAGCCTTCCAAGTGGCCTGCATGTACTTCCACTTTAGGTTTTTGTAGACAGCGTAGGCCTTTATCCAGTCGTTCTTTTTCATCCAAGAGGCCAGGGCCGCGTCGGGCTTTCCTGTCGCGGCGGTGTCCGTGGTCTGGTAGAGGCGCATAAGGAGCGCGATTTTTTTGTCAAGAATCCCTTGGTAGTCGTAGCGGCCTTTGTAGGGGTGGAACTGGAGCAGCAAGTCGTATTCGGTCTTGAAGTTTTTGTCGGACTTGTAGAGCGCGGCAAATTCGGGCAAGTCCTTTACGCAAATGTAAATCGGATGCAGCGCAAAGGCGGATAGTCCCGAGTAGGGCGAGGTCTGCGTTCCCGTGTCGTTGACGGGAAGCAGTTGGATTATTTTTAGTCCCGCGCTCTTGCAAAAGGCAGCGAACTTTTTCAGCGAAGGAAACTCTCCGATTGCCGGAGACTCTTTTGTGTAAAGCGCGCCAAGCGGTACGGCCACGCCAGTCATTTTCTTTAAGAGGGATTCGTTCATGTCTTATATTCTATCACGGTTTGCGGAAAAGCGGTAGAAAAATTTTCACGGGAATTTGGATTATTGTAAGGGGGAGCAAAAAAACGCTGTTAGCGCGACTTTGGACGCGAGCGCTGGCAATGCCATATTACGCGCGCGAGCTTGTTGCCAAAAGGCTCTGGCCTTGTAAAGTCGGGGAGCCAGCTTGTGTCGTCGCTCAGCTCTTGGTAAAAAAGCGTTTCAAAGTCGTAGGCTTCGATCAAGTCCTGCAAGTCAGCGTCTTCTTCCTTTGACACAAGGCGGTTTTGAATCGCGTCCAGGGAGCCTAGCCTTTTTTGCAGCGCTTCCGCGTCCTCTTTAAACGGAACCGGAGTGTACTGCGACATTAGCGAAATCACCGCGCGGCCGTCAAGGTTTTTCTTTAGCCAGTCAAGAACGTCGGCGCTTTCCTCAAAGCGGCCCGGCAAAAATAGGTGGCGAGCGATTACGCCGCTCATTATTTTTTCGCGAGTTTCGCCGTCTTTTTTTATTTCCACGATTTTTAGGGGAGAGGTTTCTGTCATCCACAAGAGCGCGGCTTTCGCGGTCTCCGGATAGTCGGGGGCGTTGAAAAGCTTTTTGGAAAGGGCCGCGTTCAAGGTTTTTATGTCAGGAAGCCAAATGTCAACCAAGCCGCGCAAGAGTTCCAAAGTCTCGACGCTTTCGTAGCCGCTTGAGTTCCAGCATATAGGAATCGCAAGCCCAAGATCGCGGGCGGCCTTTAGGCCTTGCGCCAGCGCGGGTATTTGGTGGCTTCCCGTGACAATGTTTATGTTTTCCGCTCCCGCCTTTTGCAAGTCGATGCAAATACGCGCGAATTCTTCCGCGCTTATTTCTTTTCCGTAGCCTTTTTGGCTTATCTGGTAGTTTTGGCAAAAGGCGCAGGCCAGCGTGCAGCCGGTGATGAAGATCGTTCCGCTTCCGCCAAAGACGGTGACAAAAGGCTCCTCCCCAAAGTGCAAGCAAGCCACGGCCGCCCGCAAGCGGTTGTCCTCTCCGCAAAAGCCCCTTTGGCCCGCAGTTCTGTCCACCCCGCAAGAGCGCGGGCACTGCGCGCATTTTTTGTAGTACGATTGTGTATCCATATAGCAAAATCGCGCGGTTAGCGCTAGAATGATTTTATGCTTAAAACTTTCTTTAGTCAATTGACGGACTTGTTCGCGCGGGGAGGCGCGGGGCTTTTTGTTTTGGCCCTTTGCTGCGCGCTCTTCTTTGTTCTGGGAACTTTATTCGCGCGCGTCGTTTTTGCGGCAAGCCTTTCAAAAAAAATCGCCGTCGAACGCGCCGACGCGGTAAAAAAATCCCGCGCCGTTTTGGGCGGCTTGGCCGGCGAGCAAGTGGCTCCCTTTATGCCGGGCTTTCCCTGCAATCCAGCCGACGCGCGCTTTGTCGGAAAGCCCGTCGACTTTGTTGCCTTTCCGGGGGCGGCCGACGGAGATGAAATAAAAGAAGTTTTGTTGATAGAAGTAAAAAGCGGCGAAGCCTCCCTTTCCAAACGCGAGCGCGAAATAAAGGCTTGCGTTCAAGAAGGAAGGCTTCGCTTTGTCGAGTACAGGCTGCCTTAGTTAAATCTTATTTGCTGCCACAATTCGTGGTACTTGTCCAAGCCTTCGCCCAAGTCGGCCTTGAGAGTGCAGTTGAGGGCCTGGTCGGGATCGTACATCGGCTTTGTGGTGACGTACTGGAGGGCTGTGGGGTTGACTACGCAAGGATAGCGGAATTCGTCGATGAAGAGCGCGTAGTTTTCCGGCTCGTGGATAAAGTTGATGAAGTTGTTGGCCAATTCCGCGTGCGGAGCGTCCTTAAGGATTACCATGCAGTCCAATGTGGCGGGGCCGCCGACTTCGGGAATGAAGAAGTCGATGATTTCGTCCCAGCGGCTTTCGTCAACTTCGCCGTAAACGATTTCGGGGTAGCCCTGGCAAAGCCACAAGTCTCCGCTGGCGAATGACTTTCCAAAAGCCTCGGCGTCAAACTTGGCCAAGTTGGGCTTCCATTTTCCGTGAACCAAATCAAAGGCTTGTTTAAGCTCGTTGTCGTCAAGGCTGTTCATGTCGTAGCCAAGGCTAAGCAAGGCCGAGCCGAATACTTCGCGGGCGTCGTCCATCATGGTTGCGTGTCCGGCAAAGCGCTTGTCTGACAGAATGCTGTAGTCGCGGGCGTAGCCGGCCGGAACTTTTGTCTTGTTCACCATGATTCCCGTGGCGCTAAGAGCGTAGGGGACGCACCATTCCATATGGCTGTCAAATTCAAGCATCTTTAGCACGCCGGGGTTGATTTTGTCGGCGTTCTTAAGCTTTGAGCGGTCAATCTTTTGAAGCATTCCCTGCTTTATCATGATTGACACAAAGTCGTTTGACGGAATGACTACGTCGTAGCCTTTGGCTCCAGCGCGGAGTTTTGAATACATCTCTTCGCAAGTTGAATAGCTGTCAAGCTTGACTTTGCAATTGAACTGCTCTTCAAATTTCTCGACGACCTTTTCCGGCGTGTAGTATGTCCAGTTGTAAAGGTAAAGGGTCTCTACGTCTTTCTTTGCGCAAGACGCGAGCGAAAGCGCGGCAAGGGCCGCAACCAACAATACAGATGCTTTTTTCATGGCGAATCTCCTTAAAAATTATCTAACCTCTAATAATATTGGCGGCCCAAAACGGGCCGCGACAGAATCTTTTATTAATGCGCTAAACGTTCGCGCGAGCGGACTAGTCCGTAAAGCGGATGCGCTGCCAGCGCTCGTTGTACTTGTCCAAGCCTTCGCCCAAGTCAATCTTAAGCTCGCAGTTGTTCATTTGGCTGGCCTCGTACATAGGCTTTCTTGTCATGAACTGGGCGGCCTTTAAGTTCACAAAGCAGGGGAAGCTAAAGGCGTCCAAGAACTTGGCGTAAACTTCCGGCCTGTGGATGTAGTTGATGAACTCGTTGGCCAATTCCACGTGCTTCGCGTCCTTAAGGATGCACATGCTGTCAAGGTAGGCGGCTCCGCCTTCTTCCGGAATGAAGAAGTCGATTGTCTCGTCCCACTTTTCTTCGGGAACTTCGCCGTAAATAACCTCGGCGTAGCCGTGGCAAAGCCAAAAGTCTCCGCTGGCAAAGGACTTGCCAAAGCTTTCGGCGTCAAACTTGACGATGTTGGGCTTCCATTCCTTTTCGATCAATTTTTCGGCGGCGTCAAGAGCGGCGTCGTCAAGGGTGTTTACGCTTTTTCCAAGGTGAACCAAGGCGTCGCCCATAACTTCGCGCATGTCGTCCATCATAGTGGCGTGTCCGGCAAAGCGTTTGTCGGCGAATACGCTCCAATCGCGGGCGTAGCCGGCGGGAACCTTTGTCTTGTTTACCGAAATGCCGGCCGCTCCAAAGTAGTAGGGCACGGCGTATTTCATTGTCGGGTCGTATGTGGCTTTTTCCAAGGCCAAGGGGTTGATGTTGTTCCTGTTTGTCATTTTTGACTGGTCCAAGGGGCGCAACATTCCCTGGTTGATCATGATGGAAACGTAATCCTGAGACGGAACTACGATGTCGTAGCCCTTGGCTCCGGCTTTGAGCTTTGAGTACATTTCCTCGTTTGAGGCGTAAGAGTCAACCTTGACTACGCAGTCAAACTCTTTTTCAAAGTCTCTCAAAACTTCGTCAGGAGTGTAGTAAGTCCAGTTGTAAAGGAACAAGGTCCTGTCGTTCTGCTTTGAGCAAGATGAAAGGAATGACAACGCTGTGAGCGCGGCCAATACAAGGGCTGAAAATTTTACGACGCTTTTTTTCATAAAAGTATCCTTATAAAATAATCTAGCGCGAAGAGGCAAAGCTCTTGACGCTTTTTCTTAATATTATTGTAACGAAACAAATCGCGACAATCAAAACAAAAGACAGAGCGTTGATTACCGGGCTGACGCCAAAGCGTATCATTGAGTAAACGTAAAGCGGAAGCGTAGTGCTTCCCGGGCCCGAAACCAAGAAAGTGATTACGTAGTCTTCCAAAGACATCGTAACGCTCATCATAAAGCCGGAGACGATTCCAGGCATGATCGCCGGAAGTATTACCTTGAACAAGGTCTGGACTTCGTTGGCGCCCAAATCGTGGCTGGCTTCTATAATCGAATAGTCAAACTCGTCTATGCGAGCGCTGACCATAAGGTAGACAAAAGGCATGCAGAAGGTTGTGTGCGCGATGAAAATCGTCATAAGGCCAAGCGACAGTTTGATTCCGCTAAAGAAAATCAAGAGCGAGACGCCCATGATTACTTCGGGCAAAACCATCGGCAAAAAGCTTGTTGTCTGGATGTAGTTCTTTCCGCGGAATTTGTACCAAGTGATTCCGATCGCGGCAAGCGTTCCCAAAACCGTCGCGACCAAAGAAGAAACGATCGCTACAAAGACGCTGTTCCACAAGGACGCCCACAAATCGCTTGAGCCGAATATCAACTTTTCGTACCAAACAAGCGAAAACTTTGTCCACGTTGTGTCCTTGGCTTCGTTGAACGAATAGAAGACAATCACAAAAAGGGGCAGGAACAAAAAGACCAAGGTCAGGGCCAGCGTCGCGTTTGAAAAGCCAAAGGACACGGCGCGTTTTTTCCAAGAGCGCTTGGCGTGACGCGTGGGCTCCGCTGGGCGCGCGGGCCGGCTGACCAATTTGCTTAAGAAAGGAATCTTGTTCATTTGGCGCCTCCCAAGCTCTTTGCGATTATCGGGCCGTTCATGTTGGCGGCCAAGTCTTCCTTGTTGGAGGATTTCTTGAGCGCCGCTTCCTTCTTGCTTGAAGAAAGCATCCACAAAATCGATCCCATGGAAACAATCGTGATGACAAGGCTAAAGGCCGAGGCCAAGGGCCAGTTGCGCGCCTTTTGAACTTGGTCGACGATGATGTTTCCAAGCATGTAGCTGTCCTTTCCGCCCACCATTTGCGGAACGGTGTATTGGCCGAAAATCGGAATGAACGTAAAGATCAAGGCGCTTAGGATTCCGCTCTTGATTCCCGGAATCAAAACCTTTGTCATCGACTGGCTCTTTGTCGCTCCCAAGTCGCGCGCCGCTTCAAGCAAGCTAAAGTCAAAGCGATCAACGCTGGTGAAGATGGGAAGAATCGCGTAGGGCAGGTACATGTAGACGCTTACCAAAACAATCGCTCCCTTTGTGAACATGAACTTTCGCGGCGCGAAGTGAAGCATGCGCAAAAAGGAGTTGAGCAAGCCGTTGTCTCCCAAAATCGTCATCCAGGCAAAAATGCGGATGAGCGAGTTTGTAAGGAAGGGAATGATTACCAAAATCAAAAAGAGCGTTTGATGCTTGCTTCTCGCTATGGCGTATCCGCAAGGGAGCGCGATCGCGATGCACAAAAAGCTTGACAACACCGCGATGAACAGCGTGCGGAAAAATATTTTTCCGTAGGCCGGATCCAACATTTGCTGGTAGGCCTTGAGCGTGAATTCCGCGGAGACGCCGCCATAAACGTCGCGCTTCATGAATGAGTAGCAGACGATGATTACAATCGGCGCGATGAAAAAGATTGTGAACCACAAGCCCATCGGCCAAGCGTAAAAGGGGCCGGGGTTGGCCTTTTTAAAGGCCTTTGTTTCGCTAGAGTTTTCTTTCATCGCCGTCCTACTTTTCAATGTCTTCAACAAGATAAGCGTCCTCGGCTGACCAAGAGACGTAAACCTGGTCCTTCCATTGAATGGCAGGTCCGTTTTCCATGTAGTTTGTGTGCTGCTTGAAAATCTTGACAAGCGCGCCGTTTTCCAAGCGGACGTAGAACTTTGACTGGAAGCCTGAGTAAATAGGCTCCTCTACGACTCCCTTGTAAACGTTGATGTCGGTGCGGCCGCCGGTGTCGGGCTCTTGCTTTGTGATGCGGACTTTTTCGGGGCGGATCGTGAAGGCCACCTTTTGTCCAGGCTCTGTGTGCTCGTAGTCGGTGACCATCATGTATTTGTCCAGGGTCTGCTGTTCCGCGGTGTCGGTGGAGAGGGAGGCTTGCTTTCCCAAAGCGGGAACCTTGCAAGTGACCATCCAGTCGTCCTGGCCGTTGGGGTCCTTGTGCTCAACGCATTCTACGACCTCGGCCTCGAACAAGTTTGTGTCGCCGATGAACTGCGCGACAAACTGCGTCGCCGGGCTTTCGTAAATTTCAAAGGGAGTTCCAACCTGCAAGACGTGGCCGGAATTCATTACCGCGATTCTGTCGCTGACCGAAAGCGCTTCGCTTTGGTCGTGGGTTACGTAAATGAAAGTGATTCCGATTTTGTCGTGGATCGCGTCCAAGTCCAAAAGAAGGTTGGCGCGAAGCTTGGCGTCCAAGGCGCTAAGGGGTTCGTCAAGCAAAAGCACTTTTGGCTCGTTTATCAAGGCGCGGGCGATGGCGACGCGCTGCTTTTGGCCGCCCGAAAGTTGGTTGGGCTTTTTTTGCATGTGGGCCTCAAGCTGAACCAAGCGCAAATACTGCTTTACTTTTTGGTCGATTTCTTCTTTTGCGACCTTTTTAAGGCGCAAGGGGAAGGCTACGTTTTCATAGACCGTAAGGTGCGGGAAGAGCGCGTAGTTTTGAAACACAGTGTTCGACTGGCGCTTGTTGGCGGCCAATGGAATTACGTTTTGATCGTCGAACAAAACCGTTCCTTCGTCAGGAAATTCAAAGCCTGCTATGATGCGCAAGAGCGTTGTCTTTCCGCATCCCGAAGGGCCCAAGAGCGAGAAAAACTCGCCGGGCTTAATCGTAAAGTTGATGTCGTCAAGCGCGACAAAATCGCCGAAACGCTTGCTGACATGGTCGATGGTAACTTGACTGCCTTTCAAATCCACGAGCCTCTGTAACTAATGATCTTTGCCGCCGTAGTCGGCCGGCTTAACGCTATGTAAACGCATAAGCGATAGAATGATGTTTATGGGGGAATTTGTCAATAGGAATTTTGAAAAAAGTCTAAAAAATGCGGCTCAAAAACATGAACAATATCGTTCCGCCAAAGATGCTTATCATCGAGTTTCGCTTCCACAAATGGAGGCCGACGGTGACCGCGATCGCGATAAAATGCGGCGCTCCGTAGGGGCGGGCGGCGTAGTCTATGTCCTTTAGGCAGTAGACGATGAGCGTGGCAATTATAAGGGGAGGAATGCATTTTTCGACAAACTTTAGGGCGGCGGGCGGCTCATGCTTTGAGAAAATCAAAAAGGGCGCGCCGCGGTAGAAAAACAATAAAAGGCTAGTCAAAATTATGGTCAAAGCGACCGTCGTTGCGGAACTCATTTGGCCGCCTCCTTGGGCTTGCTAATGTTCTTGGCCAGGGCCAGCGCCGTGATTCCGACCGAAAGCGAAAGCAAGAGCATGTTTCCCTGCGGAAGGATTCCAAGCCGCTCCAAGACCGCGGCGGCGACTGAGGCTAGGATTCCGATCAAGGGCGGAACAAAGTCTTTGCTGGCCAAAATCTGTTCGGTCAAGATTACGCAAAAGAGCGCGGTAAGGGCAAAGTCGACGCCCTCAAACGAAAAGTTTATCAGGCTTCCGGCCACCGCTCCGATTGTCGCTCCCAGCGTCCAGTAAAATTCGTCCAGGGCGGCGATGGCGGCGTAAAAGCGGCCGGGATGGACTCCCGCCGGAGCGTCAACCGAGCAAAGGACGGCGTAGGTTTCGTCGGTGAGGGCGTAGACCAAAAAGGCCTTCCATTTTCCGACGCCCTTGAATTTTGTCAAAAGCGAAAGTCCGTAAAAAATGTGGCGGATTCCGACCAAGACTTGGACAAGCATGATCGGAGCCAAGCCCGCTCCGGCCGCGAACATTCCGATTGCGATGTATTGTCCGGTTCCTGTGTACATAGTGACGCTCATAAGGGGAGCCAGCCACCAGGGATAGCCGGCTCTTGCCACCATAAGGCCAAAGGGAATGCCGATTGAAACGTAGCCAAAGAAAATGGGAGAAGTGATTCTTAAAATTTTCGCGAAGGTAGATTTGTCCATTTGAGCGCCCGCTACTTTTGGTTCACGGTCTGGACAAATTTAAGAAAGGCTTCCTTTCCTTGCGGCGACCGCTTGTAAACGCCCGCGTGCTCCAAGACTTTTGAGAATACGATGGCGATTTCTTTTTTAAGAATCTTTTGAACGTTGTCTTTGCTGAACGTGTATTTGCGCTTCAACTCTTCCGCCCAATCGGCGTGTTTGGCCAAAAGCTCGTCCGCCCTGACGTCCGTTCCCGCGACAAGCGCGTCGGAAAGCGCGGCCATTTCTTTTTTAAGGCGCGACGGCAAAACAGCCAAGCCCATGACTTCGATAAGGCCGATGTTTTCCTTTTTGATGTGGTGGAGCTCGGCGTGCGGATGGTAGACTCCAAGCGGATGCTCTTCGGTCGTGATGTTGTTGCGGAGAACCAAGTCCAGCTCGTAAAGCTCGCCGCGGCGGCGGGCGATCGGCGTGATTGTGTTGTGCGGCGTTCCGTCAGTCTTGGCGAAGACAAAGGCCGCCTTGTCGGAATACGCTCTCCACTTTTTGAGAATCTTTTCGGCAAGGTTTATTAGCGGCTCTTTTTTTGCGCAGTCCAAGCGGATGACGCTCATCGGCCATTTTACGATTCCGGCCTTTACGCTGGGAAAGCCCGCGAATTTTATCTCGGTTTCAACAGGAGCTTTTGCCATCGGGAATTCGTAGTGGCCGCCCTGAAAGTGGTCGTGGGTCAAAATCGAGCCGCCTACAATCGGAAGGTCGGCGTTGCTTCCCAAAGTGTAGTGGGGGAACTGCTCCACAAAGTCCAAAAGGCGCTCAAAAGTCGCGCGGCAAATTTTCATCGGAACGTGCTTTTGGTTCAACACGATGCAGTGCTCGTTGTAGTAAACGTAGGGCGAATATTGCAAGGCCCATTTTTCGCCGTTAAGGGTCAGCGGAATTATTCTGTGGTTTTGCCGCGCCGGGTGGTTCAGGCGGCCGGCGTATCCTTCGTTTTGCGGGCAAAGCAGGCACTTGGGGTAGCCCGACTGCTTGGCCAGCTTCGCCGCCGCGATGGCCTTGGGGTCTTTTTCGGGCTTTGAAAGGTTTACCGTAATGTCGAGCGCGCCGTAGGGAGTGGCCGCCTTCCACTTTAAGTCTTTGCAAACGCGGTAGCGGCGGATATAGTCCGTGTCTTGCGAAAATTTGTAGAACCAGTCGGTCGCTTTTTTGGGGGAGAAGTCGGCGCGCAGAGTTTCGAAAATTTCTATAACGTCCGACGGCGGCGGAACCAAAAGGCCCATGACCTTTGTGTCGAACAAATCGCGCGCGGCGATTCCTGTGTCTTCAAAAACATTGTTGGCCGCGGCCCAGTCCAAAAGCTCTTTTAGGATGCCTTCCAAGTCGCTTGTTTTTACGGCGGGCAATTTTGGAGTCTCCGCTCCCTCAAAGCCGTCCAAGCGGAAAAGCTCCAGCAAGCGGTTTTGCGTGTATGTGACGTCCTCTTTTGCGATGAGGCCCGTCTTAAGGGCGTAGGAAACCAAGCGGTTAATGTTTTGAAATATAGTCATAACGGAATATTACTGCGCGCGCGACATTTTTTCAAGGTCGCTTAAAAGAATTTTGCTTCCGGGGATTTCTTCCAAGCCTTGCTTGACTTTTTGAATCGCCGCTTCCTTGTCGCCGGAGTTGAAAAGGTCGGCGGCGGCGTTGTGGTAGTCTATCGCGATGTTTTGCGTGTAGGCGTTCTTGTTGTTTTGAAGGCGCCTGTTTTGCGGAATCTCCTTTAGGCCTTGTTCCGCTATTGCGATGGCCGCCCGCCAGTCATGCTTGTTGGCCGCCGCCTGGGCTCCCGTGGCGTATGCGTATTCCTTAAGCTCGTCGCAGTCTTTTTTTGAGAGCCAGTCTTTGTTTTCTTCAAGGCAGGCAAGGCCATCCAAATACGAGGCCGACTTGATTTTTCCAAGAATCATGTTGTAGTAGTTTGTCGACATTCTTTTTGTCCAGTTTTGGGAAGGGCCGAAAATTTCCTCCGCTTTTTTTAAGAAAGCGATGGCGTCTTCTTCCCGTTCCGCCTTTGTAAGAATGTTGGAAGCGTTTCCGACGCAAATGTCCAGCTCGTTCCTTGAAATTGGGGAGTGGTTTTGGACTTGGTAAGCGTCGACGGCAAGGCCGACAGTCTGGTCCTCAAGCTTTTTCTTTTGCAGCTGCGCGATTCGGTTGCAGTAAATCATCGCGACAACGCGGCGGTCGTCCACTTGATGGCGGCCCGCGTAGTCCTTTGCGGGAACGGTAAGGTACTGCGTTTTTCCGTTCTTTGCCACGGTCCCTTTTTTCTTTCCGGGATTGACGCCGAAGGGATTTGTCGTTTCGACGTCAATCGGGGAGCCGTCTTGGTAAATCGCGCAATAGGCGTGGCGGACGCATTCGTAGGCCACGACGGGGATGCCGGCCTTTTTGCAAAAGAACATAAAGATCGCGGCTGAGGAAACGCAGTTGTAGATTCCCTTTTCCATCGCCCAATCGACGCGGGTTTGGTAAAAGTCGTATTTTGAAAGAAGCTTTTCGTAAATGAACATTAAGATTTTGTCGGCCTTTTCTTCGACGCTTTCCGTTCCGTCAAAATCGGGAGAAAGTTCCTGCCAAAGATTTTCCAGCCGTTCCGCGTGCCGGTCGATTGCGTCTGAATCCGCTCCGCTTGCCAAAAGGCATGAGCGTATGAAAGACGGCGCCGGAATCTCCGGGGTTTGGAAAACGCTCTGGTCCAAGCGGGGGTCCGGCTCTAGGCGAACATCAAAGGCTTGCGCAAAGGCCATTCCGGCCAGCGCCAAAAGAAGCGGAAATAAGATTTTTTTTGCGTTCATTTTCATAGTCAAGAATATACTAGCGCGATTGCCTTTGTTTTGCTAGCGTTCCCGGCTTTTGTCTTTGACAAAAAAGCCTTTTGGGATTATAATTTTTCTATATGAAAGGCGGCGCGAAAAGAATCGGCGTTGTGCTGAACGATGTCAATTCCGATTACGTTAAGGAAATCGTTGACGGCATCTCATCGGTTTGCGAAAAAAACGAATCTCCTCTTTTTGATTTTTGCGTCAGCGAGTTAAACTTTTCTTACAGGCCATTTGACTACCACCAAAAGGCGCTTTGCAATTTTTGCAATTCAAAAAACATAGACGGCCTAATCATTTGTTCAGCGGTTTTGGGAAACCATTCCAAAAAAGAAGAGCTTGAAGCCTTTGTAAAAAGTTTTTCCTCCGTTCCCATTGTCAGCATCGGAATGAAAATACCCGGCGTTCCAAGCGTTTTGTGCGACGCAAAAAGCGGAATCGAGGCGATCTTGGACGACTTTGCGGGCCACCACGCTTGCAAAAAATTCGCGATCGTCGGAATCGTTCCCGGTTCCGAAGAAGCCAACGAGCGCGCTGAGATAATCTTGAATTATTTAAGGTCAAAGAATCTCCGTTTTGACGAGCGCAGCCGCATCGGCGGAAGCTTCACTTACGAAAGCGCCATGGAGTATTTGGAAGCGTATTGGGAAGAGAAGGGCTCCTTTGACTTTGACGCCGTATTTGCCTTAAACGACGACATGGCCTTTGCGACAATAGACTTTTGCGCCAAGCATAAAATCGCCGTCCCCGAAAAAGTTCGCGTCGCCGGCTTTGACGACGTTCCCCGAGCGGAATTTAGCGTTCCCTCCCTTACGACAGTAAACCAGCAGGTGTTTGAGCAAGGACAGCAGGCCGCCGAAACTTTGTTTGAGCTTTTGAACAAGAAAAGGGCGCCGGCGGAGATTCCTGTAATGTCTTCGGCCCGCTTTAGAAAATCCTGCGGCTGCTCCAGCCAGGGCCAAAACATCGGCGGCCGCGCGCTTGACGTAAAGAAAACGGGCGACATGACCGCGACCGAATGGCTTGGAAAAAAGACCCAGTTCCACGTTATGAACAACTTTTTGTCGCTTGGACAAAATCATCTCAACTTGGCTAAATTCCGCAGGACTTTCAAGGAGTTGGTGGAACGCTTTGACGTGAGCGCGGCGGCCGTGTGCTTTTACTTTGAGCCGGTTTACGCAAAGGATTGGCCTTGCTCGGATCCGCTGCCGGAAAGGGCTTTTGTCTTTGCTTCGTATGACGCGGAAAGAAATTTTATCCAAAACATTAACGAGGATCCAGTCGAGTTCAACCCCAACGAAAAGATGCTGCCGGAGGTGGGCATAGACTTTTCGCGCGGCCAGTACATAACTTGGATTCTTTCAAACTGCGAAACCCAGTACGGCTATATTGTCTTTAGGAAGGGCAGCTACGAAAATTTGATTTATTCAATGATGTGCATAGAACTGTCCCGCTTGGCCAGCTCCGCTTGGGAAAGCAGCCGCGCCGAAAAAGTCGCGAAAGCCCAGCAAGAAAGCGCGGCCCGCCTTAACATGATTTCTAAAACCGACGAGCTTACCGGCCTCTTGAACCGCCGCGGCTTTATGGAGTTGGGCCAGCAAACTATTGACATCGCCGTCGTCTTAAAGCAGGGCGGAATGGTGATTTTTGGCGACATGGACGGCTTAAAGTACATCAACGACAATTTCGGCCATGACGCCGGCGACCGCGCGATCAAGGCCGAGGCCGAAATCCTTAAAAAGAATTTTAGGGCCTCGGACATTGTCGGCCGCCTTGGCGGAGACGAGTTTGTTATTGTCGCCGCCGGGCTTGTGGAGCCAAGGCTTGTCGAAATACGCGAAAACATTGAGGCCGCTTGCCGCGCGTGGAATATCGTTCACAACGAAGGCTTTGAGCTTTCGATAAGCATGGGCTGCATTTCTTTTGACGAGAACACAAAGTATTTGGAAGACATTTTGCGCGAGGCGGATTCGCTTTTGTACGAAGAAAAGCGCCTAAAGCATAACGCCCGCCGCTAGCTTAGCTTGTCCAAAATCTTTTTAAAGGCGCTGTTTTCCTTTCTTAGCTCTTTTGAGCCGCGGGTGATTTTGCACAGGGACATGTTGAACTTTTTGGCTATTTCGCGTTGGGGAGTTCCCTTGTAAAGCTCCTTTACGCTAAGCCAGCGCTTTGAAAAGTCCGCGCGCTCGGCGGGAGTGCAAAGGCAGGACAAAAATTCCTGGGCGTCCTTTTGGGTGGAGCATTCCGCGAGAATCTTGCAAATTTCGTTAAAGCTTTCGGCCACCGCCGAATCCTTTGTTTCTGCCATTAGAAACAGAATAGCGCGCAAATCCTCTTTTGTCAAATCGCAAAATTGCCCAAAAAAAACGTTTTGAAAGAAATAAAAAAAACGCGGCTCCCAGTTGCGGGCGGAATTGCGGGCCGGCAGACGCCGGGAGCAAACACCCACTTCGTCCGTGTTTTTTACCTTTTTTATGTTCAAGGTCAAAAACATTTGATTAAATTTAAAAAGCGCGCTATTATTAAAGTTACTGTGGAAGCGCAATTTGAGAACATCGACATAAGCGAGTTTTTCGACAACCAGGAAGTCCAGGAAAAGGACGACGGAATCGTCGTTTTTACCAAAAAGCAGCAGGACATGTTCGACGCCGTTTTGCCGCATTTGCGCGACGCCAATCCCGACCGCTTTGAAACCTTTTTGACCCGCATCGACGACCTTAACGACTTGGCCAAAAGCATCGCGCGCTTTCCGTCTTTGTTGGAGCGCCACCGCTTGGCCGGAGGAGAGCGCACTCCGACTTCCTTGATCGATTCCCTTATCGAGCACCAAGACCAAGGCGACGCGCTCTTGCAGCTTCCGTCAAAGGCCACGCTGGGAAAGGGCTTTTTGATCGCAAAAATCCACACCTTTTCGTCGCTTTCAAAAATCGCAAAGAACATAGGCGAGGACGAAAAGAAAGTCAACGACTTGCGCAATGAGGCCGTGTCGATGATGTTCTCGCTTTTGGCCGAGGACGTTTACCTTAACTGCATCCGAGACAAGAGCGTCGAGATTGACTTGCGCCGCGAGATGGCGATGTCGCTCCTTTTGTTGTGGGAGCACCGAAACGACGAGGCCATCGAGCAAATCGCTCCGGTTTTGCAAAGCATTTGGACTGCCCGCCGAAAGCTGGCTCCAGCCTTTGGAACGATGATGGGCACAAGCGAGTTGATTTTGATTTCCATGCAAATGGACGAGATGTGGACCAACTTTATAAAGGACAGGCTTAGCGATCCGATGGTAAGCCAAGCGATGGAGGAATTCCTCTTTGGCATTTCGTTTGAGCAGATAAACGCGTTGCGCGAAATTCTTAAAGGCCAAGGAATCAAGGCGATCGGCCGCGACGAAGTTTCAAAGTACTTGGGCGTTCACGTAAAGACCGACGCCGGCTTGGACTACCGCGACTTTTACTCGATGTACACCCTGCGCCGGGACAACGCCCGCGCCCGCTCGCGCCTTAACGCCTCCGGTCCGCAAAAAACGCTTGAAGACTACTTTATTCAGTTTGTGATGAGATTCAACAAGGAGAAGCAAAAACATGACAGTTTCGCAAAATAAAAAGGCGCCTTATCATTTTGGCGAAAAATTGCGTTCCGTCCGCGAGCGAAAGGGCTACACGCTAAAGGTCGTCGCCCAGCGCGCCGGCGTAAGCGAAAGCCTTGTCTCTCAAATTGAACGAAACCGCGTAAGCCCGGCCATCGACACTCTTTTGGCCTTGGCCGAAGTCTTGGACATTAACTTGGAATTTTTGTTCGAGGAATACCGCAAAAAGCATCCGGTGGAAATCATCGGCGCCGAGGAAAGGCGAAGCGTTGAAGAAGACGGAGTCCGCTACGAAGAAATCGTTCATCCCAACAGCGACGACGGAAGCCACACGATGGAATCCTACTTGATCACAATTCCGCCGCATTCGCAGACGCACCGCGGCTCCTACGGACACATCGGCCGCGAAACCGGCTTTGTCCTTAGCGGAAAGGGCGAGCTTCACTACGAGCAGAACGTGTATCCAATAAAGGCCGGCGACGGCATTTCATTCAGCGCCGGAGCGCCGCATGTGTTGGTCAACAACGGCGACCAAGAGTTAAAGGCTGTGTGGACCGTGACGCCCAGCCAAAGATTCAACAAACAGGACTAAAAGATGAAAGAAAGAAGCGGCCGCTTAAAGGCAATCAGAAAACTAATCAAGGCCAACAAAATAGAAAGCCAAGAAAAGCTCCTTAACCTTTTGACCGAAGAGGGCTTTGAGGTCACCCAAGCGACTCTTTCGCGAGACTTAAAGCTTTTAAAGGTCGGAAAAATCGCTGACGGCCGCGACGGTTACGTCTACACCCTTCCCACAGAGGAGGAACGGCAAGAAAGCGACCGCCTTTTTGCGCAAGACTTTTTGCGCGGCTACATCAGCATAGAATATTCTGGGAACATTGTCGTCATAAAAACTTTTCCGGGCCACGCAAGCCCCGTTTGCAACGCGCTTGACTGCATGAACTTTGACGAGATTTTGGGAACGGTGGCTGGCGAAAACTGCCTCTTTGCATGCCTACGCGAAGGCGTAAGCGGCGCCGCCTTCCTAAAAAAGCTAAAAGAAAAAATCCCGGAGCTTGACACTCTATAGAACTTCAAGCGCCGCGGCTACGACGGCCGGGTCAAACTGGCTTCCGGCCTTTGCCTTTAGCTCCTCTTTTGCCTCTTGGACTGTCAAGGCCTTTTTGTAGCTGCGCTCGTGGGTCAGCGCGTCAAAGCTGTCGGCCACCGCGATGATCCTTGCGCAAAGCGGAATGTCTTTTCCGGCCAAGCCGTCAGGGTAGCCGGATCCGTCCCAGCGTTCGTGGTGGCTTCTGACATTGGCCGCCATTTCGGGCATTTCTGTGATTCTGGACAAAATGCGCTCGCCGATGGCGGAGTGCGCTTTCATTTGCTCAAATTCTTCGTCGGTAAAGGCGCCTTGCTTTGTGGTGATGTCTTCCGACACGCCGATAATTCCGATGTCATGCAAAATCGCGGTGTAGTAAATTTTTTGCGCTTCGTTTTTGGGGAGCGACATCATGTAGGCGATCTTTCGCGCGTTTTCGGCGACGTTTTCTGAATGGTTGTTGCGGTTGGCGTCGGCCACGTCGATCGTGGCGGCCAAGGCGTCGATGATTTGCGCCGAAAGCATTTCTTTTTGCTTGTCGCGCTTGTGAATTTTTTCTGATTCGATAGCGGCCTTTGCCTCAAGGTTCTTTTGCAATTCGTTCAGTTCCGCCCGCTTTCTTGAAAGCTCCGCGTAGTCGGGAGAGACAAGCACAAAGAGACAAAGAATCAAAGAAAAGAGCGAAAAGAAATTTGTCAAGAGAACTTTTGGAAACCAATAATATTGCAGGACGGGGCCGGCCACCGACATGAACAAGAGGCAAAGCAAAACCGCGAAGATTTGGCCAGGCAGGCGCTTGTGCAGCAGCATGAACGTTCCGCCGCATTCAACCAAAAAGAACAAGGGGATGCCGATGCAAAGCGTGTGCAGCTTTCCGTATTCGTAGACGCCGTTCTCAAAAGTAAAGAAAATTCCCGTCGGAATGTTCGCCACCAAAAGCGTAAGGAAAGTTACCAGCACAACGCGCGAAAGAAAGAGCAGGGGAACGCCCACTTTTTTCTTTAGGCCAAACGAGATGAAGAACAAGTGCAGGGTGTAGAACAATACGCTGGAAGAGGCAAAGTACAAAGTGTTAAGCGCTATGTTAAACCAAAGCGGAACTTTTGCGGAAAAAGAAATCGTAATCGCCGTAGCTATGTCAAGAATGATGGCGATGATTTGGCAAAAAACCAGCCGCCTGAATGTGTCGTTGACGGGGCTTGTGTTGTAGTATTTTTTTCGCAGGTAAATGTACAAAAGCGCGATAAAGCAAAGCGCGGCGGCTTCAAAGTTTATGTTGTACGCAAGGCCGGAAACGTCTTTAGGATTCATTCAAGGCCTCCTCTTTGCTTTTGTATTCGTGAAGGATGTAGCGCTTGTCGTCGTCGATCAATTCAACCATAAGCGCCGCGATTTCTTTGTCAAACTGGCTTCCGCTTCCGTTTACGATTTGCTCTCTAACCGCCGCTTGCTCCATCGGCTTTCTGTAGCTGCGGCTTGAAGTCATCGCGTCGTAGGCGTCGGCCACTGCGATGATTTTCGCTTCCAGCGGAATCTTGTCTCCGTGCAGGCCGTCGGGGTAGCCGCGGCCGTCTATGCGCTCGTGGTGCCAGCGCGCTCCGATCCTTAGTTCCGGCAAGAGGGAAACCTTTTCCAAAATCGTCGAGCCGATGGCGGGGTGCGCTTTCATTTGCGCGTATTCTTGGTCCGTAAGACGGCTGGTTTTGTTGATTATTTTTGAGGAGACGCCGACCTTTCCGATGTCGTGCAAGATTCCCATCATAAAAATTTGCTGGCACTTTTCAGCGCTAAGGCCTTTTTTTTGAGCCAGCATTTTTGAGTAGCGGGCCACGCGCGCGGAGTGGCCGCTGGTGTAGTGGTCTTTCGCGTCGATTGTTTCTGCCAGCGTGTACATCATTTCCATCGTAAGGCGCTCTATTTTTTCGCGGCGTTGAGTGGCTTCGGCGGTTTTCTTTTCTATGCTGATTTTAAGCGCGCGTTGCAAGTCTTCCAACTCGCTGATAGTGGCGATCAAAGCCTGGTCGTCTGGAGTCTCTATTGTGAGCAAAAGCGCTGTTGAAAAAAGAATGAACACAAACGAAATGATTCTATGAGTCGGACAAACAAAGGCTTGGACAAAGGGCATGGCGATAGTCGCTTCGTACAAAAAGCACAGAACCGTTATTTGCTGTTTGTTGAACCTTTGCGCGTGTCGGCCCAGTTGGTTGGCGCTTTTTAGAGCGAAGATCGACGCGAAAAACGGGAGAATTATAAAAGCTTTTCCCTTTATCAGGGAGTAATCGTCTTCAATGAAGAACAAAAAGCCCGTCCAGGCGTTTATCAATAGCAGAACGAAAAAGACAGGGAAGATGAACTTGGTGACAATCTTCCGTTCGATCTGGGCCTCTTTCTTTGTGTAAATGTATGCGTTGGTGTAGGCAAGGACGCTCTGCGAAAAGGCAAGGAAAGAGAATAGGTAAAAGGAATAAAGAAAGCTTTCCAAAAAAGAGCCGGTCTTGGAATTTATGGAAAGGCAAGTCAAAAAATCCGTGACGCACAAAAGCAGGGCGCAAAAAACCAAACGCTTAAAGGCGCGGTTTCCCAAACTTTGCTCCGAATACTTGGTAAAAGTGTAAAAAGTCACCGCCAAGGCGACAAAGAAAGAGACAACGTCAAAATCAGTAACAAGGCTTCCACAGTTCATCGGTTCACTTTATTTATTCATTTATTCTATCACAGGCGGGCGTTTTTTTCAAGGTTTGTCCGCGTCCCTTGGGCGCTGCGTGTCGGTCTTTCCGCTTGAATTTCCGTTCCGAAAATACTATAATATTTGCCATATTTTACAACGATTTTATTGAGGTAACTATATGGCAGACACAGAAGTCAGAGTCAGATACGCGCCGTCGCCGACGGGAATGCAGCACATTGGCGGCGTAAGAACAGCGCTTTTCAATTACTTGTTCGCCCGATCCAAGGGCGGAAAATTCATCTTGCGCCTTGAGGACACAGACCGCACCCGCTACGGCGAGGAATACGTAAAGAACCTTTACGACACGATGAGCTGGCTTGGCTTGGAATGGGACGAAGGCGGAGAAAAGGGCGGCGAGTACGGCCCTTACGTTCAGAGCCAGCGCTTTGACCTTTACAAAAAATACGCCGAGGAATTGGTCGCCAAGGGCGAGGCCTACTACTGCTTTTGCGACGCAGAGCGCTTGGAGCGCATCCGAAAAATCCAGACGGAAAACAAAATGGCTCCCGGCTACGACCGCAACTGCCGCCACCTCACTCCCGAGGAAGTAAAAGCCAACTTGGACGCTGGAAAGCCTTACGTAATCCGCCTAAAGGTTCCTCTTGAAGGCGAGACAAAATTCCACGACCACCTTTTGGGCGACATCATTTGGAAAAACGAAGACATTTCGCCGGACCCGGTTTTGCTTAAGAGCGACGGCTTTCCGACCTACCACTTGGCCAACATCGTAGACGACCACTTTATGAAAGTGAGCCACGTAATGCGCGCGCAGGAATGGATTCCGTCAACGCCCTTGCACGTCCAGATGTACCGCGCCTTTGGCTGGGAGCACCCTGAGTTCTGCCACCTTCCGATGGTAAACGGCTCGGACGGAAAAAAGCTTTCAAAACGCCACGGCTCCACAAGCCTCAACGAATTCCGCGCGCGCGGCTACCTTCCGCAGGCGATAATCAACTACGTCGCCTTGCTGGGCTGCTCTTACGAAGAAGGAAAGGAATTCTACACGCTCGAAGAGTTGGCCAAGGCCTTCAAATTGGAGCACCTTAACAAGGCGCCCGCGGTCTTTGACTACAAAAAATTGGAGTACTACAACGGAAACTACATCCGCATGCTCAGCGACGAAGACCTTTACAAGTGGACGCTGCCCTTTATCACAGGAACGGGAGACGCCGCGCTTGAAATCAATCCCGAAAACCCGCAGCCCAAGCCCAAAGTCGGCCCCGAATATTCCGGCGTCGCGCTGGGAGACGATGGCCAGCCTGTTTGCGTAGACAAGGCGATGAACATGTCCAGCGCCGACGTTAAGGAAGCCCTTATGAAGCTTATGCCCCTTATCAAGGAGCGCCTTAAGTATTTGACCGACGCCGCGGAAATGGTTCACTTTTTGTTCACCGAGCCTGCCGTTCCTCCAAAAGAGGAAATCGTTCCAAAGCGCTTGGACGAAGCCAAGACAAAAGAGGTTTTGCTTAAAGCCAAAGACTTTGTCTCGCAGATTTTCGGAATGAGCCACGAGGACGCCGAGGAGTTGGGCCGCAAAATGTCAGAGGAAGCCGGCGTAAAGATGGGCGACTTTATGATGCCCATCCGCATGGCCGTCACTGGAAGCCGCGTAAGCCCGCCGCTTATCGGCTCGATTTTGATTCTTGGAAAAGACAAGGCCCTTGCCCGCATCGATAGAACTTTGGCGGCCTTCTAAGGAGACTAAAATGGAAGTAATTCAAAGCTTTACGATTGACCACACCAAGCTAAAGCCTGGCATTTACATTTCGCGCGAGGACAAGGGCTTTACCACCTACGACTTGCGCATCACAGAGCCCAACAAGGAGCCGGCTGTCGCTCCATCCGCGATTCACAGCATCGAGCACTTGATGGCTACGTGGTTCAGAAATTCCCGCGTAAAGGAAGACGTCGTTTACGTGGGCCCTATGGGCTGCCTTACCGGAATGTACGTCATCATGATGGGAAAGTATTCCGTCCAGGAAATGCGCGAGCTTACTATTGAATGTTTGGAATGGATTATAAAGCAGGAAAAAGTTCCCGCGACAGAGCCTGAGTCTTGCGGAAACTATTTGTTGCACGACCTTCCGATGTGCAAGTGGGAATGCGCGCGCTACCTTGACCGCCTTAAGAATGACTTCCACTCTGAATACGCAAAGCTTAAGATCACTCTTGAAGACGGCAAAGTCTTCGCCGACGCGTAATTAGCGGAACCGCGTTCTTTCGGACGCTACCTGTTGGCGGCGTTCATCTCGATTATCTTTGTCGCGGTCTTGAGGGCCTTGTCTAGGCTCATTCTGTCGCGCGAGGTGATCGAGCAAGTGTAGCCGCCCATGTGCCAAACGACCTTTCCGCACTTGTTTCCGTTGGCGTAAAAGGCAATTTCGCAGCCCTTGACGATTTGCGAGGATTTTTCGGTGTAGATGTTAAAGTCGCCGCTGGGGTCGTTCTTTCCGGGCGCCTTTCTGATTCTTATTTCGTCTCCTTCTGACGAATCGTAAATCGCTTCCAACATTTGTTTTGGAATCGCGCGGTAAACTTGAACCGCGTAGTCTTCAAAGGCGTCCAAGAGGTAAAAGTCAAAGCCGGCCTTTTTTTCCGCGTCTTCCAAGTTCTTAAAGCTGTGGAAGGGGTTGGCGATTCCTATGGCCTTTGCCTCGTCTTTGTTTTGGCTTTCATTTTGAGTCGAAACGCAAGCGCTAAAGAAAAGCGCCGCCGCCGCAAATGCAATGATAAGTTTTTTCATAGTTCGCTCCGCTCGTTTTAAATCTTTTGTATATTATCGTCAGTTTTTTTTACAGTCTGAACAAAGGCCGTAAAAAACCGTTCTTGCCTTGTCAATCACAAAGTCGTGCTCTTCAAGGATGTGCTCTTCCAAACGGCTGACTTCCTCGCAGTTTATGTGGACCAGCTTTCCGCAGGCCACGCACTTGCAGTGAAAGCAGTTTTCGTCGCGGGAGGAGCCGTTTTTTCCCGTAAATTCGTAGCAGGCGCTTTCGCCGTTTTCCAAAGTGTACTTTTGAACCAAACCTTGGCCCACAAGGCGTTCAAGCTGCCTGTAAACGGTGGTCATGCCCATGGGCTTTTTTCGCTTGGAAAAGTGCGCGCAGATTTCTTGCGCGGTCAAATGCTTTCCAGGCTTTGACCCAAGATAGGCCAGCAAGTCGTCATAGTTTTTTGTATGGTACTGAACCGTAGAGGGCATGCGTCCATTTTAACGCTTTTTTGTTTTTTAATAAAGTGTTTTTTTAAGAAAAATCGCGTTTGGACAAAAACGGCCGGGCCAAGCGCCCTAAAGCCCTTTTTTCATTTTTTTTAAGTTTTCTATTGTAAAAACCGAAAATTTAATGTATAATGGTAATTGGAATTTTTTTATTCCAGGTGGGGAAATTTTAGGGTATGCCTGGCTATAGCCAATTAAAAAAACTTAGCGAAACTGTTCTCAAATTAGGAAACGAAATAAAGCTTCGCGCCGAGCGAGGCGAAAGGGCCATTCCTGTTTTAATCCCCGACACAATAGAAGACATCGACGACAGCCAGGACTTTGTCCTTGGAATGCCTGAAAAACCAAAGCCTCCAGAGCCGGAAGAGCCCGAAACTCCGCCGGAAGAGGAGGCCGCCGCCGCAACGTCGGACGTTAGCGTTGACGACCTTTTGAGCGGAATTTCCGCCGGAGGAGACGCTCCCGACTTGAGCGCCTTTGGAGACGATTCTTCCAGCTCTTCAAGCAAAAGCAAGAGCAAAGGCAAAGGAAAGGGCAAAGCCGCAAAGCCTGAGCCCCAGCCCGAACCGGAGCCGGAGCCTCCGCCAAAGCCAAAGGGCATTAGCGGCTCAGGCTATTCAGGCTTTGGCTTTGACGACGACGGCGTTTTGGAAAGCTCTCCCTCGGACGAAAAAAAGCCTGACATCGGAGCCCTTATGGGCGGTCCTGGAAAACCCGCCGCGGCCGCTTCAAAGCCCTTTGAGGGCGCCACCGGCATTCCCGAACTTGACGCCATTCTTAATCCCAACAAAGGAAAGGAAGAGTCCGCCGCTTCGAACATACCGGACTTGGATTCCATATTAAATCCTCCAAAAGCGGCCGCCGCCCCGACTCCAGCCGAGCCGGTTCAAGAGCCGGAGCCGATTGAAGAAATTCCTAGCGAGCCTATACCCAGCGCTCCCGAGCCCGAAAGCGTCGCCGCCCAGGAAATTGATTTTGGCGACCTTGATGATTTGCAAGTCGAGGATTACGCGGCTCCCGAAAAAAGCGCCGAAGAGCAAACCGACGCAAGCGCCCTTTTTGGCGACGACGTTGAAGACTTTGAAATGCCCTCGTCGGTTGAAAAGCCAAAAAAGAAAGACTACAAGCCTCTTCCGCCGGAAGAGGACAACGCGATACTCAAACCGGATCTTTTTACCGACGATTCGACTGCTACAAAAGACAATCCGCCGTATTACGCCGCGGAACCGTTCGGAGAGCCTTCTGGCCAGGCGGCTCCCGCAAAAAAACAGTCCGTTGCTGATGAAACGCCCGCCGTTGATGAAACGCCCGCGGACGCTGGCGATGTTGGCGCCGCTTCTGATTTGGGCGGCATGGACTTTGATCTAGACGACATTCCAGCCCTTGACGAAATGCCCCTTGAAGAGGCTCCGGCCGCTGACGAGCCAGCGGCCGATTCGACGGACGCCGCCGCGATGGACTTTGGCGCCGACCTTGGCGGCATGGACTTTGACTTGCCCGACATTCCCGCGGAAGAGCCGCCGGCTGTTGAGGAAACTCCGGCCGAAGAAGCGCCTGCCGAAGAGGCGCCCGCGGACATCGAAAGCCCCGCGGCTGACGCGGCTTCTGACGACCTTGCGGCCGGCTTTGACGACCCCTTTGCGCAGGCGGACGCGGACTTTTCTGGCGGCGGCGCGATTGACCTTAACATGGACTTGCCTGAAGAAATCAGCGAAGTCCCCGCCGAAGTTTCCGCCTTGGACAATGGCGGCCCGATTGAAGAACCCGCCGCTGAAGAAGCGGCCCCGGAAACGCCTGCTGAAGAAACGCCCGCCGACTCGATGGATGCCGGCGCGATGGATTTTGAAATGCCGGATTTCTCCGACATGGGCGGCGAGGAAAGCCCCGCGGCGGAAGCTTCTGCCGAGGAAGCGTCTTTTGACGAACCCCCGGCCCAAGAAACTCCGGCGGAAGAAGTTCCAATGGAAGAAACTCCTTCCGAAGAAGCGCCTGCCGGCGGCGACATGTCCTTTGACTTGCCCGACATGGATTTGGGCGGAGCGGAAGGCGGACAAGAAATTTCCGCAGACGCGGTTGAAGCTCCCGCTGGCGACGCCGACATATTCAACACTGACGGATTGGACTTGGGCTCGTTTGACATGCCCGATTCCTCTGGAGGCGACGAATCCGCTCCGCAAGAAGACGGAGCGCTTCCCGGCGAGAGCATGGGCGGAACCGACGAGGCCACGGCCAGCGCTCTTGGCGACTTTAACATTCAGGACACAGACAGCCAGCTTTCAAAAGCCGGCGACGACTTTGCGCTTGAAGGCGCTGGCGACGACTTTAGCATTCCGGGCTTTTCGGAAGAGGGCGCCGATCCGTACGCCAACGAAGGAAAGAAGGGCGGCGTAGACCAAGTTGACTTTAGCGGAGCCGTCACAGGCGACGGAAAGCAGCGAACATCCCTTACCGAAGAAGAATACGCCAAGTTTAAGAAAAACTTGCGCGACTATCCTCTTAACGTGCGCATTGCCGTTGAGGACATGATCGCCAAAAACGAATTCACTGACGAAGTCGTTTTTGAAGTAATTGAAAAAATCTTAAAGAAAGTGACGGCCAGACAGCTTGCCAACCATTTGGAAAAATTGTTGGACATAAGCCTGCCTGTTCCCCGCGACTACGAACGCCGCAGCGCCGAAGAGTACGAGGCTTACAAGGCTTCTTTTGCCTACCAGTTAAAGAGCAGGATTCTTCCGGCGATCATCATAGGCATTTTTGCCGCGATGATTTTGTTCTGCGCGGGCTTCCTTGGCCATCGCTTTGTGTTCAAGCCCTTGATGGCCGAAAAGCTTTACAAAGAGGGCTACGTTCTTATTCAGCATGACGAATTCCCCTTGTCAAAAGATAAATTTGACGAGGCCCTTAAATATAAGTCAAAGAAAAAATGGTTCTTCAAATACGCCCGCGCCTACAGGGAAAAGAAGCAGTACGACTTGTCCGAGCTTTTCTACAAGAACATTCTAAAGCGCTTTAACCACGACAAGCAGGCCGGCCTTGAGTACGCTCAGATGGAAGTGGAGGACCTTGCCAACTACGAGCTGGCCGAAGAAATTCTTAAGCGCGAAGTCTTGGACAACCACGTCAACGACGCGGACGGCATCTTGGCCTTGGGCGACACATACCTTGAATGGGCCACCGAAAAGGATCCGGCAAAGTTTGAGGACGCCTTCCAAACTTATTCAAAACTGCAGCAGCTTTACGGAAGCAGGAATCCCAATTTGTACCAGAGCCGCTTCTTGCGCTACAACATACGCACAGACCAGTTGAGGAACGTCTTGGAGCTAAAGGAATTCTTCTACGGCCAAGGCGAAAAGTCTTTGGGCGCGGCGGATTGGACGGAGCTTAGCGGCTATCTTATGGACAAGCAGTATGGCGAGCTTCCGTTGGACCAGGAATTCCTCCGCGCAAAGATCGAGGACGTCCGCGACATGATTTTGTACGCTGTCAAAGCCGCTCCCGAAGATCCAATCGCAAACTACAATTTGTCCCGCTATTTGGTCAAGGTTGGAGACCACAACAAGGCCATGCAATCGTTAAAGCATACGGAAACCTTGTTTGACAAGGCCACAAACTTGCGCAAAAAGTCGATTTACAAGCAGCTGGACAACTACAGGCTTTTGGGCGAAGAATACTTGTACGACCGCGAATACATTTTGGCGCGCGAAGAGTTTACCAAGGGCTTGAATTTGTTTGAAAAGAAGAACAGGACCAGCAACTTTGAGTCGGACAAAAATGTCGGCGTTATGTACTACGACATGGGCAACTTGGAGTACTTTATCTCAGGCGATTTGGACGCCGCGCGCGCCAATTACCAAAATTCAATCGACAACAAATACGACACGCCTTCGATCCGCTACAGGGTGGGCTATATCGATTACTCTAACGAAGACTACCAAAACGCTTTGAACAACTTTATCAAGGCCAGCCAGCAGCTGCCGGAAGACTCGCACACCTTGCTTGCTTTGGGCAACACGCTTTCGATTAAGGACGACAATTACGCCGCGCAAGGCTACTACAAGCGCTTGTTGGAGCATCTTGACTTGGTTCGCGAAAAGTTTGGAATCGTTTCTCCGCAGACCGACGAGCGCGCCGGCGACATGGTTGAAATTTACATGAAGGCCGCCAACAACTTGGGCGTAAGCCTTTTCCGCATAGCGCGCCAAAGCGGCTCAAGCTCAAAGAACGCCGCCTCGTTGGTCAATTTCCAAGATTCAATCCGCTACTACGACGCGATGACCCGCAACCAAGAGACTATGGTTCGCTTGCCTGGAAGCAACTTGGCCGAGATGAACTTGCGCTACGCGACCAATCCTTTCCCCAAGTTTGAGCCGGAAATCTACACGGACATTCCGCGCGTCCTTGACGGCGAAAAGGGCCTTGAACAGTGAAAATATACTGTCCTTTTGTCGGCGTTCTTTGGAAGCGCCGGCTGATAGTTTTATACAAGGAAATCTTTAGAAAATCCATTCACTTGTGTTCGGGCTTTGTTCCCTTGTGCCTTAAAATCTCATACCCAATAACAATCGGCCTTCTTTGTTTTGCCGGCGCCTTTTACACGCTGACCCAAATTCTTTCATTGCGGGGCGTCAAGGTGCCGTTTGTGTCCGACATAACTGACATGGCCGCCCGTGAGCGCGACCGCGGCAAATTTGTTTTGGGTCCGTTGACTCTTGTTGTCGGAATATTGCTTGCCGCGCTTTTATGTCCTCCCAAGGCAGCGGCCGTAGGCATTTTGGCGCTGGCCTTTGGCGACGGCTTGGCAAGCCTTGCCGGCAAGTTTTTGGGAAACTTGCGCATCCCCTATACGGGCGGAAAAACTTGCGCCGGAAGCCTTATGTGCTTTGTGGCGATTTTTGTTTCGTGCTTTTGCGTAATGGGGCGGGCCGACGTTTCTCTTGCGGCGGCCCTCTGCGGAATGTTCATAGAAGTCCTTCCGTTAAAGGACTATGACAATATTTTGATTCCTTTGCTGCTGGGAAAAATAGCCCAATATTTTTAGGTGTAAAGCTTGTGCAGGGCTGACAAGGCCCTAAGGGTGCCCGCTGTAAGCAAAACCGCTCCAATCGCCGAAACGATTAAAACCGCGCTTGCGTTCAAAATGTAGTAGCCCGCTTCCATGCAAAAAATGCCGAGGCCAAGTCGCAGGTAAAGGGGATTTTCGTTAAGCTTTGCGTTGACCGCGTAAGAGGCGGCCGTCAAGATTATTGTGACGATGTATGTAAAGTTTACAAAGTTGCTCCAGCCGATTCCGATTGAAAAGGTGGAAGTGATTTTTGTCGTGTTTACAGGAACGATGTTGGCAAGCGCGAGCGAAAAGACCAAAAGAACGATGATGTTTTGCTCGGTTTCCAAACCCTTGCTTTTTGTGGAAAAAATCGAAGCTGTAAACAGGCTTACAATAGAAAGGGTTCTTCCCCAAAAAAGCGCGCGGCCGGCGATTACCAAAAAGCTGGGCAAATTGTTTTCCACCGTCTCAATCGGAATGAAAAGACGGGCAAATTCGGGCACGCAGCCCAGCAAAAACAAGACCAAATAGGCGACTTCGCTGGAAGGGGTTTTTTCAAAGCGCGCGTAGATGTAAAAGGAAACGGCTGGTATGTAAAGGACCAAAAAAAGCGAGGCAAGTACAATCGTGATGTAGTGGGGCTCAAGCAGGCTGGGCTTGTCCAAAGAAATGCCGTAATTGATGAAAGAGTCTCCGTTTACGATGGAATTGATTTTATAGATGAAATATAGGGTGATTACCGCGGAAACAAAGAGAAAAAAGAAAGAAAAGGTCAATGTATATCGGTTTCTGGTTTTTAACGTCATTTACTATATTATATTATTTTGTCTTTTTTTACTCAAGATGATTTTTTTTATGCCGATAATTTAAGTAAGGAAGGGAAACATGAAAAGAGCATTGATTGCAGGTTTTGTTCTCATCGCAGCCGGTCTTTGTTTTGCCGGCGACGCCGCTGCATTCAAGGACATTGGATTCTCAGACGACGGAAGAATTTACATCTTTGGCCAGTACGGAAAGACAGACGTAAAATTCCAGGGTTATGCGGAAATTTACACAATTGATGTGGAAAAAAATGAATATGTTCCCGGCGGCGTCTACAAGAACTTAGAGCCAAATTCCATGAAAAGCGGAAGCCAGGTTTACGAAGACTTGATCGCAAAGCACTTTTTGGACATAAAGAAATACAACTGCGCCCCTGCGGCCGTAGACGACGTTCTTTACGTTTTGGAAAGCGAAAAGAAAAAAGGCGAGGACTTGATTGAGTTCAAGAACTACGGCGACGACGGAGAGTCCAGCCGCTTGACTTACAAGGTCCGCTTGGTTCCGACCATTTACGGCCGCGGAAAGGAATTGCGCTCCAGCTTTTACATCAACCTTGACGTTTGCGACAAAGACGGAAGCGCCGTAAAGTCATACAAGGTCGGATCTCCCGACATTAAAAGAAAGGGCGTAAGCGCTTACAAGATTGTCCGCATCTTTAGGGACAAGGCTCAAAGCGGCTTGGTATTTGTTGTGGAAAAAACTGTCGAAGACTCTACCGGCACCTCCATTCGGTACATGGTCGAAACAGTTAAATTATAATGTAAAAAAATGCATGTGGCGGAGACGGCGGAGCTTTCAACATTCGCCGCTTCCGAAAAACCTCCTGTGTTATCGTTCGTTCGGCTTTTGTGTGTGAAAGGCCTAACGAACGATTTTTTTTAGTAAACGCTTTCTTTGCTGCTTGTCCAGTCTTCTTTGCAAGAAGGGACGTCCGCTTTTGGCGCTTTGGCTCTTACAAGGGGCTTTACCTTTGAGCTTGTTTTTTGAACGGCGCCCTCTACGGACGCAAGGCCTGACCACGCGCCCTTGTCAATCGCCTTTTGAATTTCTGTTCCCAAATTCCACGTTGTCTTTCCGTTTTTGACTGTGTAGTAGGTAAGCGCGTCCATAAGCTTTCCTGTGTTTCTGTTCCGCAAAAAAAGCGCGTCGTTTGAGGCTGAAATTCCTTTTGGCCCTATGTCAAAGTAAATGTCGCGCCAAATCGCCTTGGCCCGTCCGCTTTTGGCAAGGTTTAGGTCGCTTTCCAACTCGCTGACGCAAGCGTCCGGAAAAGCGGTATGCTTTAGATGCAAGACGATTTTGTCGCCGGCCTTGACTTCCACCGCGGGCAGTTGGTAGACGGCCTTGTTTTGCGCGCAATAAAGGTCGATGCCAAAAAGGTTTCCGTCTTGCAGCGCTTGGATTATAACGTAAGGGCTTTCGGCGGATTCGTTTTTGGCGGAACGGCTTTCTGCCTGGACTTCTATCATTTTGCAAAGGGGAACGCTTTCGTTAAAGCCGTCAAAGGGAATGGCAAAGGTCAGGGTGTTTCCGCGCTTGTCGGAGATTTGGCTAAAGAGTTGGTAGCGCTCGCCAAGCCGCGCGCTTTGGTCAAAAATGTAAAGCAAGGATTTTCCGTCTCCGAAAGAATTTGCCTTGGCCTGGATTGGATTTTGCGCGATAACGTCCAGCGAAGCCTTTTGGCCTTCTTGCAGTTTTGACACCAAGCCCGTTTGCCCGCTGACTTCCTTGGAAAAGTCAATCTTGACGGACTTTGAGTTCAACACGCTTACGCCAACTATCTTGGGACTGTCTTCCGCTCCCAAGGCTTGTATGCCCTGACTTGTCAATTGGCAAGAAGAATGGCAAACGCAAAAAAGCGCTCCCGCGACGATTGCGGCCGCCAGCAGAAAATACTTTAGAATTTCTCCTGGACCCAAATCGGGATTTTTAAAGATCTCTCTTTTCATTTTTCGCTCCTTGTATATATCATTGCGTTTTTTTTAAAGAGTTTGGCCTAAAATTCAAATAAAGTTGAATTTTTTTCATTTTTTTTATATAATCTTTCGAATTATGGCAGAACTATTGGCTCCGGCCGGAAATGTAGAGTCTCTTGACGCGGCGATTGGCGAAGGCGCCGACGCTGTATATTTGGGGTTGAAAACTTTTAACGCTCGCCTTAGAAGCTCAAATTTTTCTTTTAGGGAATTTGAGGGAGCCGTGTCTTCGCTCCACAAAAAGGGAAAGAAGATCTACGTCACCGTCAACACCGTTTGCGAAGAGCGCGAGACCGAGCGCCTATACCGCTTTTTGGCTTACCTTAACCGGGTTGGCCCTGACGGCTTGATTGTCCAAGACTACGGCGTCATCCGCATGTGCCAGGAATTTTTTCCCAACCTGGTTTTGCACGCTTCAACCCAAATGAACGTGGAGTCCGCCGCCGCCGTAAACCTTTTGGGAAAAGAAGGCTTTAAGCGCGTCGTGCTTGCGCGCGAGCTTGGCTTGGAAGAAATCAAGGACATCAAGGCCAAGACCGGCGTTGAGCTTGAAGTTTTTGTTCACGGAGCGCTTTGCGTAAGCGAATCCGGCTTGTGCTTGTTCTCAAGTTTTTTGGGCGGAAAAAGCGCCAACCGCGGAATGTGCGCGCAAGCCTGCCGCCGTTTGTACACGACAGAAGGCGGCGGAGCGAATTTCCAAGGCTATTACTTTTCGCCCTGCGACTTGCAGTTGATAGACAAAATTCCCGACTTGGTCCAAGCCGGCGTCGAGTCATTTAAGATCGAAGGCCGCATGAAAAGCGCCGAATACGTTGGCAGCGTAGTCGCCGCCTATCGTTATGTCCTTGACCACTGGCAGGAAAACAAAAAGGAAGCGGTCGCCGCCGCAAAGCGCATGCTGGCCACGGACTTTGCCAGAAGCAAAACTTCTTACTGGTACAACTTTAAGAGCGTCAAAGAAGGAGTTGAGGAGGCGGGAAGCCAAATCCTTAATCCAAACCAAGCTGGCGGAACCGGCATTTACCTTGGAAAGATCGCCTCTCAAAAATACGCTCCCAAAGAGCTTGCGGCCCAGCTAAAGGCCGCCGACCCGGCCAAAGAGTCGGGCATCCAGCTTGCCTTGATAAAGGGCGGCTCCTACGATCCTGATCCGGGCGACTCAATCCGCATTCACAAAAAGAACGACACCGGCCGTCAAAGCCACAAGGTCCGCTACGTTGAGACCGACAAGCAGGGCAGGCGCTGGATAGACATTCCCGGCGGCTTTGGCGTTGACGACGAAGTATATCTTTTGCAGACAAAGTCGATGTCCAAGCGATACCAGCGCGTTTTGCCAAACGATTTGGCGCCTTTTAACCACCAGCCCCGCGACGAAATGCTTCCGGTAATGGATTTGACTCCCGTTCAAAAGGGCGAGCTGGGCTATTTCCCCGAAGGAATTTATGTCCAAGTTTCGTCGGTGGCGGACGTCTTTGCCGCCCAGGCCTTGAATCCAGTCCGAATGATTTTGGAGCTGAACTCAGAAAGCCTTTACGACTTGCTCAAAAAGAAAACGGTTTTGCCTTTTTCAAAAAAGCAAATGATCTTGTCCTTGGACCCCTTTTGCCCGCAAGGAATCGAAGACGAGCAAACGGCGCAAATCTCCGAGCTTTTGGACATGGGCTACAAGACCTTTGTCGCCAACAACTTGGCCCAAGTTTCGGTCTTAAGGCAAAAGGGAGCGACGGTAATCGCAGGCCCTTACTTGTACGCCTTTAACCGCTGGGCCGTTTCTTGGCTTGAAAATTTGAACATCGGCGCCTTTGTCTCTCCCTACGAAAACTCAAAGAAAAACCTTGAGGGCATTTACGAGCCAAAAGTTCGCGACCGCGTTTTGCTTCCCGTTTACGCTTATCCGGCCTTGTTTAGAATGCGCTTTAAGCTGCCCAAGGAATACGACTTTACTTACTTTAGCGACAAGGAAGAAGTCGCCTTTAAGGTAAACTCAACCGCAGACGGCTCCTTTGTAATGCCCGAAGCTCCCTTTAGCATCGTTGACAAAACCTCCGCCTTGCAGTCGGAAGGCTTTAAGCGCTTTTTGCTGGACTTTTCAAAGACAAAAGTCGGCCGCCAAGAAGTCAAGGCGGTGCAGTTGTCTTTGGCCAAGCAAAAGCCCTTGGAAGGCGTCTCGCGCTTTAACTGGAAAGAAGGCTTTTACACAATCTCTCCCGAAGACTACAAGGCCCGCTACGACAAGGGCTCTGACAACGCTCCCGCCCAAGCGATGGGCAAGGGAAGGAGCGCGTCAAAAGGCAAGCCTAAAACTGGACGGCCTCCTCGCCGCCGTCGTTAGAGCTTGCGGCGGCCTCGGCCAACGAAGCGGCGGTGGCTTCTTCGGCGGCGCTTTCAGTTTCGGCTGAGACGGCTTCCGATTCGTCGGCGGCGTCCTCGTTCTTGTTAAAGCGCTGCTTGAACTCAATCTTTTCGGCGATAATCGTGACGCGGCTTGTGTTCTTGCCTTCGGGCGTTTTCCAACGGTTTTGCTTAAGGCGGCCCACAACGCTAAGGCCGCGTCCTTTTTGGCTGAACTTGGCGCAGATTTCGGCAAGCTTTCCAAAAGTTTCCACGTCAAAGTATGAAACTTCGTTTTCGTACTCGCCGGACGCGGCCTTTTTGTAGTAATGGTTCACCGCGATCGGAATCTTGCAAATCGGAAATCCGCTTGGCGATGTCCTAAAGTTTGGCTCCCTTGTAATGTTCCCCTCGACCACAAGACAGTTGATGTTGTTCATAATGAACTCCTTGAAAAATTGAGATGTGAAAAGAAGCCAAAAGGTCTTTTCGCTTATAAGATATAAGCGTTTGCGCGAAAAATTTTACTTTTTTTGAAAAAAAATGAAAAAAATGCGAAATTTCCGCTCGCGCCGTTGTTTGTAAGACTAAAAATGGCTTTTTCGAGCAGTTTCGCCGCGTCCTTCGGACGCTACAGGTTCTTGACCAAGTAGATCATGTAAAGCTGAACGTAGACATACAAGGAATCCTGGTCGGTGATCTTTTGCATGTTGGGAGTCTTGCAAAGGGTTTCGGCCAAGTCTTGGATTCTGTCAATCGTAAAGCTTTGTCCGCTAATCGTGCGCAAAACTTTTCGCATGTAGTCGCGGATAAGGGAGTTTACGTCTTCGGTAAGGTTTAGGTAAGCCTGCTTGGTCAACATTCTGTTCCACTGCTTTTTGTAGGAGTTAAGCTCGCGCTCGATGGTCGAACCTTCGGGAACGATGTTGCTTTCGACCTTTTTGGCCGCGTTGATGAGGGAGTCCTTGCGCGACTCGCTCTTGTGGCTTGCCGGCTTTCTTTCTTCGGAACTGTCGTCGGCGCTCTCCGGTTGGTAGACGGCGTGAGCGCTCTTCTTCTTTTTCTTGTTTGGCTTTTTGTTGAACAAGCCCATCAGCCATGAGAAGAAGGGAATCGTGTACCAGAAGGGCAGGAGAATCTTGGCGTTGGCCAAAATAGTCTGCCTGTTGAGCATAAGCAAAGTGGAATAGGGCAAAAGATTGTCGCCCAAGAAAAGGTTCGCAGAGTTGCCGACTTTGTTGGAGCGCGCCATCTCAACGTTCAACACGCTAAGGAATGTGGCGTTGAGCAAGGCGTACAAAACTGGGTTCAGCTTTTCTACGTCGCGCTCAAGGCGCTCGTTGAAGGCGATGTCGTCCATCATTTCCTTTTTCTTGTCGTAGTTTTTAAGAACCTCGTACCATTCGCGGGTAAGCTCGTCGTTGATCGTGTCGTGCAGCTCGTTGCACATTCTGATTACAAGGGGGAACACCTTTTCCTTGTAAATAAAGTAGCGGGCGCCGCTGGCCGTCTTGAACACAAGCAGGTTTGGAAGCTCGTTGGCCATAGCGTCTGTCGTTTCCTTTTGCAGGAACTCTTTAAGCGCCTCGTCCTTGTATTGGCCCTGCAGGGGAACGCCCTTCGCGTCGGTGAACTTTAGGATTCCGTCCATCGTAAAGAAGTAGGGCGGCATCTTCATATGGTTTTGCACTGACTTGAGCGCGTTCTCTTGCTGCAAGTTTTTGGCGGACTCGTTCTTGTAGAAGGACGTTACGATTTCCGAAATCGCGACGGCCTGCAAAACGTTTACGTCTTCCTGCGTAAAGTCCTTGACCTTTTCGTAGTCCTGCTTGATAAAGTAGCAAAGCTGGCCCCAAAAGTAAAAGCAGTCGGCGGAATTCTTTAGCGACTGCAAGGCCTCTTCGGGCGACTTTACGAATTGGCTGAAAAAGTTCTTTACCGAAATTTCTTTTCCGGGATTTGATATGCGAAGCTTCTTTAGGTAATAGTCGTGGTATTCGTCCTTTTCCAGCATATGCTGCATCTTTTCCAAACTGGCCGTTACCAAGATTGACACGGGAACGTTTCCGGGAAAGATGATTGACGGCAAGTTCATCGGAACGATGATCGCGTAAAGGTTCTTGTCGTCGGGCTTTTGGTTTTTAAGAAGGTCAAAGATGATTTCGGTGTATTCGGACTTTATCAAGACTTCGTTGGGAGTTTGCTTTGGCATGTCTTGAATCGTCGGAAAAGGAACCGTCGCGTTTGACTTGATTTCCTTGTAGCGTTCGGCGAAAATCGCGTTGTAGTAGCCTGTCACAAAAATCGCTTTTTTTGCCGGATTTGTGTCGATGATGGCGATTTGCTTGCTTTGGATCAAAGGCTCAAAAGCCTTTTCCAGCTGCGGAACGGGATCTCCCAGGTAGGGCACCAATTCCGCCTGCTCCTCAACGTTCTTGGCCGCGTAACGCTTTACGTAGTCTACGAACGAGGAATACAAAATAAAAGGCGACTTCTGCTTGCTTGCGTAAAAGCGGAGCAGAACTCCCATGTCGCTTGTGGCTGCCATATTACAAGTATAGCGCGCATATAAACTTTTTTCAAGCAAAAAACGCCCCACTAGCAAAACCGCGCGCAGTGTGGTATAATTGCAATATGCTATCCACTAGAATGAAAAACTTGGATCCCTACAAGCCGGGCGAGCAGCCGCGCGACAGGGATTACATAAAGCTTAACGCAAACGAAAACCCTTATCCGCCGGCGCCCCAGGTGGCCGAGGCTGCGGCCGCCTTTTTAAAGGCAAATCCGCAAAAATTGGCCCTTTACCCGGATCCCGACGCAAACGAGCTTAAGGCGGCGCTCGCCGATCTTTTGAACAAGTCGGGCGGCGTTCTTTCCAAGAACCAAGCCTTTGACGGCGGCTTTAAGGTCACTCCCGACATGATTTACATGGGGAATGGAAGCGACGAAGTTTTGTCCTTTGTCTTTTACGCCTTCTTTGATTCCGACAAAAAATTGGTCCGCCCGGAGCATTCCTACAGCTTTTATCCGGTCTACTGCGGCTTTTACAACATTCCCAGCGACATCGTTCCCTTAAAGGGCGACTGGAGCCTTGACGTTGAGGAAATGATTTTTAGGGCCAACAAAAACCATTCGTCAACGATTTTCGCAAACCCAAACGCGCCCACGTCGCTTGGCCTAAGCCGCGAGCAAGTCCGCGCCTGGATTCGCCGCGCGCCCCGCGACCGCGTCTTTGTCGTTGACGAAGCCTACGTGGACTTTGGCGGCGAGACCGTCATTCCGCTTTTGGCCGAGTTCAAAAACCTTGTTGTCGTGCGAACCTTTAGCAAAAGCCTTTGCGGCGCGGGCCTTAGGTGCGGCTACATTGTCGCCAATCCGGAACTCGCGCAGGCTGTGACCACCGTAAAAAATTCCTTGAACCACTTTCCGCTTGACGCCTTTACCCAAAAGTTCGCGCTTGAAACTTGCAAGGCCGGCGACTACTATATGGATTGCGCCCAAAAGGTTGTTGCCGAGCGCGAGTCCTTCATCGACTTTTTGCGCGAGAGGCAATGGAACGTTTTGCAAAGCCAGACAAACTTTGTCTTTTGCCAAAAGAACGGCGTGGACGGAAAGTCCGTTTACGAGGCGCTCAAAAAAGAGGGCATCCTTGTCCGCCGCTTTGACACAAAGGGCATCGAGCAATGGCTTAGAATAACAATCGGAACGGCCGAGCAAATGGCCGCGCTTAAAAAATGCATGGAGGCGATATGAAACTTCTTTTAATCTCAGACTTGCACGGACATCTTGACAACTTGCAAAAATTGGAAGGCCAGATAAAAAGCGCCGACGCGGTTTTGTTTGCGGGCGACTTTAGCAAATTTAAAAGCCCTGAGACCGGCCTTCCTTGCGCCGAAAAAATGCGCGAGCTTTGCCCGAACCTTTTTGCCGTTTTGGGAAACTGCGACGAGCCCGAGCTTTTGGAGTCAATCGAAAAGCTTGACATAAGCGCCCAGCGCGCCTTGGCTTGCTTTGAAGGCTTGGCAATCGCCGGCTCGGGCGGCGGATCAAAGTTCACCGGCGAGACTCCCAACGAGCGCGACGAGGACGACTTGCAGACCGATTTTGACGTGATTAAAAATTCCGGCTTGGAAGAGGAAGGGCAGTGGAGCAACTTGATTTTGATCAGCCACAACCCGCCCAAAGCGCAAAGCGTCGATTCGCCGGCGGAGGGCGTTCACGCAGGAAGCCAACTCTTCACCGACTTTATCGAAAAGACAAAGCCCCTTGCCGTTTTGTGCGGCCACATTCACGAAGGAAAATGCGTTGAAAAAATCGGCGAGACTGTCGTGGTCAACCCCGGCCCCCTTTGCGAAGGAAACTACGCCGTCATGGAAATAAAAAAAGACGGCGACTCTTGGAAAGTCGCCGACACGCAGTTAAAGAGCCTTTGATCGAAAAACACTAGTTATTTATACCCCCCCCATTCAAAGGTATAGGTTTTTTGCCTGCCCAAGCCTTCGTATTCGGCCTCGGGGACTTCCTCAAATTTGTACAAGTCCTTTAGCTGGATGTATACGTCTTCCGAAACGTGGATCGAATTGGCTTCCGCGCTTTGCTGCAAGCGCTCCGCGAAAGACATCGCGGGGCTCCATGCGTTAAAGACAAAGTTTTGCGTTCCGACCAAGTTTGCGACAAAGGGGCCGCTTGCGATTCCGATTTTCACTTGCAAATTCATTCCGTTGGAGTCGTTGCTCTTTTTTAGCATGTTGAGAATTTCTATCGCAAAGTGAATCAGTTCGGAGGCGCTGGACCTGTTCTCTTCGGGGATTCCGGCGACAGCCATGTAGGAGCTTCCGACAATTTTTAGTTTTTCAATGTTGAAGGTTTCGGCCGCTCCGTCGATCCTGTCGTAAAAGCTGGACAAGTATTTTGAAAAGCGCTCGATTCCCATTCGGTTTGAAAAGCGGGCAAAGTCAACCACGTCCAATGACAGGACGCAGGCTTCCTGGAAAAAGCTGTTGGTTTTTTCCAAGCTGTCCATGCTTTTTCTGCTGAGCGTTGAAGTCGAGTAAAATTTAAGCAGTTCCCTGGCTCGCTTGTTGGCGTGCGAAAGGCGGCTGATTGTTTGCGCGTCCGGATTTTCAACCGTAAAGTACATTATGAAAAGGGTGACCGCGCAGCCAAAGCTTACCAAAAGCAGTTCCTTGTTGAACATTTGCACAAAGGCGATCGTTCCTTCCATAAAGCAGAACGAAAGAATCGAAAGCAATTTTGAAAGCTGGACATGCTTAAAGTTGAGCATCATTACAAAGAGAACGAAGGCCACCGAAAATGTCGAGAATATGTAAATCAAGTCCGACGGAAGGCCGTACGAAAAAATCTGCCTGCCGTAGCCGGAGTAGTAAAGCGTGTTGGCGCAAATCAAGCCTATGATCACAAGGACGACGACGCCCAAGAAAATGATGACGCCTTCCTTGATTTTGCGCCTGTACTCTGGAATGCCTTTGTTCATTGTCGTGGCCACCGCGTAGGAGTCGATCGCGTAAATGTATAAAAGCATGGCTATCAAGTAGCCCTTTGACAGAATGTCGTTTAGAAGCGGATATTCGTCGCGGTGGTTTATTGAAATGACGCTGGCTATGTCAAAAACCAGGACCAAAAAGGTTATCAAAAGCAAAAGCTTGTAGAGCCTGTTTGGAAGCGAGTCCCACTTTACCTTTTTAAAAAAGGCGAACGTGAGGATGACTATATAAATTAGGCCGGCGATTTGAAATTCGATAGAGACAGACATATTATCTTATTGTAAACCACTTTTCGCTAAAAAGCAAGTTTTTTCGCGCGGTCTTATTCGCTGGCTCCGCTTTGGCAAAGCCTAAAGCCCAAGAAGTTAAAGCGCTCGTTGGGGTCGTAGCCGTAGCGGTCGCCGCAGTAGATGAAGCCGGTGTAGGGCGACCAAGAGCCGCCGCGGCAAACGCGCTCTTTTCCAAAGTCGGGGCCGGCGGCGCGCTCGACGCCTTCGGTTTCCTTGTAGTCGGCAAGCCAGTCCCAGCAAAATTCAAGGACGTTTCCGCTCATGTCGTAAAGGCCCGACGCGTTTGCCCTTCCGCTTCCGGGCGCGGGCTGCTCGTCCTTTGTGAAGACCGTTCCGGCGGTTCCGACAACGCGGGTTTCGCTTGCGTTGGAGTCAAACCATGCCACGTCGCTTTCTGTCACGCTGTCGTCGGTTTGTCCAGAGGCGAGCGCGCCGTTTTGAAAGCCTTTTGGCGTTTTGCGCGCGGCGTATTCCCATTCTGTTTCGGTGGGAAGACGGTAGCCGTCGGCCGTCCAGTCGCAGGAGCACTTGTCCAGCGCGGCGCTGTCTGTGGAGTCCTTCAACACTTTTCCGTTGAGAGTGTAGCAGGGCTTTTTTCCGCTCATTTCGCTAAAGGCGTTGCACCAAACGACCGCGTCGTACCAATTGATCATGGTCACCGGCTGGTAGCTTCCTATGGCGGTGGGAGCGGCGCCGCGCTTTCCGGCGGAACCTTCCTGACCGGGATTGGCGAACGTGTATCCGTTTTGCTCGGCGTAAATGCGGCCGATGTACCACAAGTTGTAGGTTGTTTCGTAGGCGTTCATCCTAAAGGGCTGGACAAAGCGCTCCGCCGTGTAGCTTTGCGTGTTCTCGCCGATTGTGTAAACGTCGTATTCGGCCTCGGGCTGAGCGGCTTTAAATGCGACCATATTTATGTCGTTAAAGGCGGCGTCGGCTTTTGGGGATTTTCTTATCGAACGGGCAAAAAGCGCCGCGCAAACAAAAAGCGCCGCGGCGACCGCAATAATTTTTTTCATTTCATTGCCTCCAAGTTAAGCTCTTGCGCTTCCAAGGTCTTTTTAAGGCGCCTGATTTCGGCGCGCTTGGCGCGGTTTTTCTTTTTCTTTTCTCTATTGGCCGAGGACTTTGTTCTGTCCATAAGCGAAAGGCGCAAGAGCGTCACCATTACCGCGAACAGGCAGAGCATCGTGATTATCGCGCAGCCGAACAAGCCGTAGCGCGCGAAGGGCAGCTCCACGTTCATTCCCCAAAAGCTTGTGATGAAGGTCGGAACGCTGATCGCGACTGTGACGATGGTAAGCTTTTTCATCACGCCGTTCATGTTGTTTGAGATGATCGAGCCAAAGGTGTCGCTCATGCGGCTGAATGTGTTTGAATATGTGTCGGCCATTTCCAAGGCCTGGCGGTTGTCGACTTCAACGTCGTCAAGCCAGTCCAAGTCGTCTTCGTCGAATTTTAACAAACGGGTTTTGCGCAGTTTTTCCAAAAGCAGTTGGTTTGACTTGATTGAAGTCGTAAAGTATACGGTGGACTTTTCCAAGTTGAGCAATTGCAAGATTTCCTTGTTCTCAACGGCGTACTGCAACTCGCCCTGAATGCCTGAGGCGCGGCGGTTGATTTCCTTAAGGTAGCGCAAGTAGGTGATGTCGGCCCGGCTAAGAATCTGAATCAAAAAGGCCGGAAAGTCGTTTAGGTTTATGTTCTTGACTCGGCCGGCGGAAAAGTCCTTGAGCACTTCGCAGTCTGTCCAGCAAATCGTGATGATGTAGTTTTTCATCAAGATTACGCCGAGCGGAATCGAAAAGTACGACACTTCCGCCGTGGGAACGAAAATCGGAAGCCTTGTGATTGTAAGGATGTAGTCCTCCGCGTCCTCGATGCGCGAAAGCTCGTCGGGGTCAAGGATGTCTATGATGTGCTCTTGTTCGATTTTGAATTCTTTTTCAAGGATGTTGATGTCTTCGCGCGTGACGTTGCGGGCGTCGACCCATACGCGCTTGGAGCTGATGAGGTTTTCTTTTTCTGTGTCAACCAGCTTTCCGCCTTCTTGCTGCCAGTAAGTGATCATCAGAGCTCTCCAACTAAAAAAATCAAAAAATTATACCAAAAATTACATTTTTTGGCAATATTTTCCAAAAATAAGCCAAACTCTTGATAAACTCCTATATCTTTAAAGCATCAAGGAGTAAAAAAGTTATGGAAAAGAGAATTGTTTTTGGCGCGGAGGAATCCGCCGAGACCTTTAAGATTTATTCCATCGTTAAGAGGGAACGAAGGCCAAGGTCGCTCTTGGCGAGGCCCTTGCGCTCGCCCGACTTTTCGTGGCCGCCAAAAAGGAGCCTGCCGCAAGTCCGCGACGCCGCCCGCGACGAGGGGGACCAAACATGAGCCGCTCTTGCAAAACCTTGGTCTTGGCTGTCTTTGCCCTTTGCTCTTGCCAAGCACTAAAGCGGGCGGCCGCTCCTGTGGCGGTCTTTGACGCAAGAATAACCGGGCAGGCGTCGCCTGTTGGCGACGCGATTTTGGGCGTGGAATTCGTCGCCGCAAATCTAAGCGGCCGCCCGGTAAAAAGCGTCACGGTCTTTGTGTCAGTCCAAGAAAGGGAAGAAGATTCTGGCCAGGAAGACGATTGCGGGGGAGCGTTTTACGAAAGGCGCTTTGTTCTGGACGGCGGCCTCGACGCCGGCCAAGAAGAAACATTCTTTGTCCCCCTGGAAGACGTTCCACCCGATTGCGACGAGGACGCGCTGGAAATACAAAGCTTGTATGTAGAAAGCGCGGAGTACGAGGACGGCGGGGCCTTCCCTTGACAAATAATCAAAAAGCGCTAGAATATATGCCGTAGGTAAGTTCCGACCTTAACTGGAAAAGTTAAATATGGGTAAGTTCCGACCCTAACTGGAAAACTTAACTGCGGCAAGGATTTGTTCCTTGCCGCTTTTTTTTGTAGGAAGATTTAATATGTTGTTTTACATTGTGTCAGACCGTTATATATCATATCTGAAAAAATCAGAACCGCGCGTTATGTCAAACAAGGAAAAGGTTCGCGTTTATCACCGGAAGGGACGTTAAAGTTTAACAATATGATACCTGTTCCTGAATCAGAAATCATAAAGTACGATTTGAACGATGAGGGCGATTTGCGTTACAAAATGCTTGTGCAAAAAATTCTCTTTTGATTATGCCGCGCACGGAGAAGTTTACTCGCAGTGAGAGTTTCGCGCCGAGGCGTCGGGGGCGCCGACGGAGAGCGCTTCCTTCATCGTCCGCCAGCCGAGCTCGGCGCATTTTACGCGGGCGGGCATCTTGGCGATGTCTTGAAGGGCTGCGGCTTCGTCAAGCTCTTCAAGCTCCGCGTCGCTGACGCTTCCGGTAATCATGCGCATAAAAATGTCGCAAAGGCGCTTGGCCTCGTCCTCGGTCTTTCCAAGAATAAGGTCTATCATCATGTCGCAAGAGGCTTGGCTTATCGCGCAGCCGCTTCCAACGTAGGAGGCGTCGGCGATTTTTCCGTCCTCAACTTTTAGGTTGAGCGTGATTTTGTCGCCGCAGCTGGGGTTCACTCCGTTAAGGACGCAAGTGGCGCCGGGCAAATCCTTTTTGTGAAGGGGATTCAAGTTGTGCTCGTTTAGTATTTCTCGGTAAAGTTCCTTTGTGTCCATGCGTCGCTCCTTTTTGCCTTAGTCTTTGAAACCGGACCAAGCGCGAACCTTTGAAAGCGCGGCGCAAAAGCGCTCGACTTCTTTTTGCGTGTTGTAAAAGTAAAGGCTGGCTCGCGCGGTGGCCGGAAGGTCAAGGTATTGGCCAAGCGGCTGCGCGCAGTGGTGGCCCGCTCGGATCGCGATTTTTTCAGTGTCCAAAATGCTTGAGATGTCGTGCGGGTGGACGCCGTCAATTGTAAAGGTGACGATGCCGCATCTTTTGGCTCCGTCTTTGCTTCCGACAATGTTGACGTGGGGGATCTCGCTCATCTTTTGGACTAAAAGCGCGGCAAGCTCGTTGTCGTGGGCCGCGATGTTTTCCATTCCGATTTCCATAAGGTATTCGACGGCGGCGGCCATGCCTACCGCGCCTCCTACGTTGACCGTGCCCGCTTCAAACTTTGCGGGAACCTCCGCCCAAGTGGCCTCGTCGCGCGTGACGTATTCGATCATCTCGCCGCCGCGCAAAAATGGCGGCATTTTTTCCAAAAGCTCGCGCTTGCCGTAAAGGCCGCCGATTCCGGTTGGGCCGCAAAATTTGTGGCCGCTAAAGGCGTAAAAGTCCGCGTCCAGATCTTGCACGTTGACCGGTATGTGGGGCAGGGCTTGCGCTCCGTCAACCACGATTACCGCTCCGTTTTTGTGGGCGAGAGCGGCGATTTCTTTTATCGGGTTTGTCGTTCCCAAAACGTTTGAAACGTGGGTGATGGCGACGATTTTTGTTTTGCTTGTAATCTTGTTGTACTCGCTTTGCGGAATCGCGCCTGTTTCCTTGTCGCATTCAAGCCACACAAGCTTGGCTCCAGTTTTTTGAGCTGCCATTTGCCAGGGAAGAATGTTGGAGTGGTGCTCCATAACGCTTACGACTATTTCGTCTCCCTCGCGCAAGTTGTCCAGCGCGTAAGTGTAGGCGACCAAGTTGAGCGATTCGCTTGCGTTCCTTGTAAAGATAATTTCTTCCGCCTGGGCCGCTCCGACAAACTTTGCGATTGTCGCTCGCGCGTTTTGGTAGGCCTCCGTCGCGCGGACGCTTAGGTCGTAAAGGCCGCGCAAGGGATTCGCGTTGTCGCTTTTGTAAAAGTTCTCCAGCGCGTCCAAAACTTTTTTTGGCCTTTGGGCTGTGGCCGCGTTGTCAAAGTAAATGAGGCCCTTGTTTTTTTTGTCGAAAAAAATCGGAAAGTCCTTTTTGTAATCGCGCATTAGTTGCCTCCATCCGCGCCGTTTTCCATCGACGCGTCAAAAAAGTCCAGGGCTTTTTGAGCCTCTCCGTCGTCGCCGATCAACGCGGCCACTCTTGCGATTTTTGATCGGGCCATCATTTTTTGCGCTTCTTCCAGCGACACTCCGCGCGCGTTCATGTAGAACAAGACGCTTTCGTCCAAGCGGCCGATTGTCGCTCCGTGCTCTCCCTGAACGTCCTCTTCGTCGCACAAAATAAGCGGAATCGACTTGTTCACAACTTGCGGATCAAGCAAAAGCGTTTCTTCCGTTTCGTTTCCGACGGAACCCGCGCAGCCTTTCTTAAAATCAATTGTTCCGCGGTAAGTTTTTTTGGAGCAGTCTTTTAGGGTGCCGTAAACGTTCATAAGGCTTTGTGTGTCGCGGCCCGTTTGCTCGGCGATAAAGTTCATGTCAAGCTCGCGGTCTTTGTCAAGGCAGTAGGCCGCGTTGTGGATAAAGGCCGACCGCGTTTGGCTCAAGGCGGAACGGATGCCTTGGTAAATTTTTTTGGCTCCCAATTCCAGCTGCGAGATTTGTATTGTTGAATTTTCTCCGGCCGCCGTTCCGATGTCGTTTATGTGGACAAAGCCTTTTGGCAAAAGCTGGACGGTGGCGACGCGGATCTTGCAGTCCCGGCCGGCCTCGATTTTTGTTTGGAAGGCGTTGAGGCCGCCGGCGTTTTTGTCTGACGACCATTCGATTATGACGTTGGCCTCAACGTTGTCGCCGGCCTTTACAATAAGGCGCTGGAAGGAGGCCACGCCGTCATCTAGTTTTGCGCGGACAAAAATCGCCTCGCTTTGGTTAAAGCCTTTTTGCAATTCAAGGGTCGCGGTTGGGGCGGCGTTTTGGTCTAAGAGCGCGTCAAAGTCTTTTCCCATCGCACCCGGGATTTGGGTTCCGTTAGGCGCGGCCGCATCTGGGGCTTGCGGCGCGTTACCGCTTATGAATGTCGCTCCGGCGGGGAGGCCGCTTGTCTCCAGCGTCGCGGGCTTTGCCGCGAATTCCGCTTCTTCTGAGAAAAGGGCCTTGTTCATTCTAAGCCAGTTCCAAGTAAGGGCGGGCAGGGGATTTAAAGTCATCTCTTTCATAGCGTCCCCTTCATCTCTAGGCGGATCAAATTGTTCATCTCCACCGCGTATTCAAGCGGGAGTTCCTTGCTTACAGGGCTTGCGAAGCCTGAGACTATCATCGCTCTGGCTTCCTCTTCGGGAACTCCGCGGCTCATCAAATAAAAAATCGCGTCGCTAGAGATGCGGCCAATCTTGGCTTCATGTCCCACGTCGGCCTTGTCGGTCAAGACGGTCATCGCAGGAATCGTGTCGCTGCGGCTCTTTGAGTCAAGCATAAGGCTTTGGCAAGAGACACTGGCCTTGCTTCCTTCCGCCATCTTTCCGATGTAGACGGCGCTGCGGTAGGTTGAGATTCCGCCGCTTTTAGAAATGCTCTTTGTGTTTATTACGCTTGAAGTGTTGGGCGCAAGATGCAGCATCTTGGCGCCAGTGTCCAAGTTCTGTCCTTCGCCCGCGAATGTGACGCCCGTAAATTCTGCGCGGGCCTTGTTTCCCACAAGGTCGCTTTCCGGGTACAAGTAGGAGATGTGGCTTCCAAAGGAGCCTGACACCCATTCAATTGTGGCGTCTTCTTCGACGCGGGCGCGCTTGGTGTTCAGGTTGTACATGTTCTTGGACCAGTTTTCGATTGTGCTGTAGCGCAAGTGCGCGCCCTTCTTTACAAAAAGCTCCACGCAGCCCGCGTGCAAGTTGGCCACGTTGTATTTTGGCGCCGAGCATCCTTCGATAAAGTGCAAGTCCGCGCCTTCGTCGACGATTATAAGCGTGTGCTCAAACTGGCCCGCGCCTTTGGCGTTCAACCTAAAGTAAGACTGCAGGGGGAACGAAAGCTTTGTTCCCTTGGGAACGTAGACAAAGCTTCCGCCAGACCAAGCCGCTCCGTGAAGCGCCGCGAACTTGTGGTCGTTGGGCTTTACAAGCGTCATAAAGTATTCTTGGACCATCGGGCCCCATTCGGCGCTTTTGAGCGCTTCCTCAAAGCCCAAGTAAATGACGCCTTGCTTTGCCACTTCCGACTGGACGTTGTGGTATACAAGCTCACTGTCGTATTGCGCTCCCACGCCTGCGAGAGAGGCGCGCTCGGCCTCGGGGATTCCAAGCTTCTCAAAGGTGTTCTTTATGTCGTCGGGAACGTCTTCCCATTTTCCGCTCATTTTTGTCTTGGGGCGAACGTATGACGAAATGTTCGCGATGTCCAAGCCCGCGATGTCCGGGCCCCAGTCGGGCTCCTTCATTTGGTTGTAAATCTTAAGGGACTTCAATCGGAACTCGCGCATCCATTGCGGGTCGTCTTTTTCTTCCGAGATTTTCTTTATGATGTCTTCCGACAGGCCCGACTCCATTCTGTAAAAGTCCTTGTCGCTTTCTTCGTAGCGAAAGTCATACAGGGATCGGTTTATGTCGTTTACTTGAGTTTTTTCTTCCGCCATAAATTATTCTGCCAAATACTTGTCAAAGCCGTTCTGGTTTATGTCCGCGACGAGCTCGGCGCCGCCGGTCTTTAGGATTTTTCCCTTGGCCAAAATGTGCGCCTTGTCCACGGTCAAGCTTTCCAAAATTTTTGTGGAGTGGGTGATTATCAAAAGCGCTCCGTTCTGCGACTTTTGGAATTCCTCGATTCCCTTGCTTACGGTGCGGACGGCGTCAACGTCAAGGCCGCTGTCGGTCTCGTCCAAAATCGCGAGCTTTGGCTTGAGCATCAAAAGCTGGAGGATTTCGCTCTTTTTTCGCTCGCCGCCGGAAAAGCCGACGTTAAGGTCCCGGCCCGCGTATGAGGGGTCCATGTTCAACAGTTCCATCGCGGCCTTGAGCTCTTTTTGAAAGGCGAACAATTTGACGCGCTCGCCGGTCTTTTGCTGGAGGGCGCTGCGAATAAAGGTTTCCAAGCTGATTCCGGGAACTTCAAGCGGCGCTTGGAAGGACATAAAAAGGCCCGCCTTGGCGCGTTTGTCGGCCTCAAGGCTTGTCACGTCTTGTCCGTCAAAAATGATTTTTCCATCCTTTAGGCTGTAGACCGGGTTTCCCATAATCACGTTGCCCAAAGTGGACTTTCCGGCGCCGTTTGGCCCCATCAAAACGTGGGTCTCGCCCTCGTTTATTTGCAAGTTCAGTCCGTCAAGCACGGTCTTTTCGCCGATGCCTACCCTTATATTTTGTATGTCGAGTAAATTTTTGGCCATAATAACAATAATATAGTGAAAAAGAACAATTAATGCAATACGATTCATAATTATGAAATAAGAATTATGGATTATGAAGTAAAGGGAAAATTATTATATAAAATACGAAAAATGCCTTATATTTTGTCGCAAACTAGCGAAAATCGTTAAAAAAATAATAATTCTTCTTTACAAAAAGTCCGCCTTGCGCTATTCTAAAAGAATGAAAACAAATCGAACAAGCGGCATTTTGGTCCATCCCACAAGCTTTTCGGGCTCTGCGGGCATCGGAACGTTGGGAACCCCCTCTTATAAATTCGTTGACTGGCTGGCGGCGGCGGGCCAGACCTTGTGGCAAATCCTTCCTTTGGGGCCCACCGGCTACGGAGACTCGCCTTACGCGTCTTTTTCCACTTTTGCCGGAAATCCGCTTTTGATAGACCTTGACGATTTGGCCAAGCGCGGCTGGGCCGACGCCGCCTCTATCGTTCCGCCGGAATGGATAAAAACCGACGGCCGCGTTGACTACGGTTCCGTCGTATATTGGAAGAACCCTGTTTTGGCGCAGGCGGCCGACTTTTTCCAAAAAAACGCCTCCGCCGCCGACCGCGTAAAATACGAGGCTTTTAAGAACGATTCTTCCGCTTGGCTTGACAACTACGCCAACTTTATGACAATCAAGGCCTTTTACGACAAAAAGGCCGCCGACGAAAAGACCGCGGGCATTTGGTTCAAGTATTGGCCGGCCGACCTTCGCGCCTGCGACCCTTCCGCAGTATCCAAGTGGAACGCGGAACACACGCAAGAAATCGAATCTATAAAGACAATTCAATTTTTCTTTGCCGAACAGTGGGGTGCCCTAAAAAAATACGCCAACGAAAAGGGAATAAAAATCATCGGCGACATCCCGATTTTTGTGGCCCCCGACAGCGCGGACGTTTGGGGAAGCCAAAGCCTTTTTCAGCTTGAGGCGGACGGAACGCCCAAGGCCGTGGCTGGCGTTCCCCCGGACTACTTTAGTGCGACAGGCCAATTGTGGGGAAACCCGCTTTACGACTGGGACGCGATGGCAAAGACAAACTACTATTGGTGGGTTGACCGCATCCGCCGCTTGATGCAATTGGTGGACATAGTCCGCATCGACCACTTTAGGGGCTTTGAGGCCTATTGGTCCGTTCCTTTTGGAGAGGAAACCGCCGTCAACGGAAAATGGATTCCGGGGCCGGGCAAGGCGCTTTTTGACGCGATAAAAAAAGAGCTTGGCGACATTCCGATCATCGCGGAAGACCTAGGCCTTATAACCGAGGGCGTGCGCGCCCTTCGCGACGGCTGCGGATTCCCGGGAATGAAAGTCTTGCAGTTTGCCTTTGACCCCGGCGAGGCCGGAAAGGACGGAATGGTCAACGCCTTCCTTCCGCACATGTACCCGCAAAATTGCGTCGTCTACACAGGAACGCACGACAACCAGACAATGCAGGGCTGGCTGGACACCGCTAGCGACGACGCCGTAAAAATAACCGCCGAATACGCCTACGGGCGCGAGATGACAGTGGAGGAGGCCAAGCGCCTTTCCGCCAGCGGAGAGCTAAGGAAAGCCCTTGTCCGCGCCGCCATCGCAAGCAGCGCCGACACGGCCGTAATTCCCTTGCAGGACATTCTTGGCGTAGGCGACGAAGGCCGCATGAACGCCCCTTCCACCGTTGGCAGCAACTGGACTTGGCGCTTCGCCCTTTCCGACCTAACCCCAGCCCGCGCCAAAGAGCTGTCCTTCCTTTCCGCGCTTTACGGACGAAACATTTTGCGCTAAAATAAGCGCGCGATGAATAAACGACTTTTGGCGCCGTCCTTGCTGGCCGCGGATTTTGGCCGCTTGGCGGAGGCTGTTGAGAAAATAGAAAAGGGCGGGGGAGACGTTGCCCACATTGACGTTATGGACGGAAGCTTTGTTCCCGAAGTTTCCTTTGGCCAGGTTGTCGTGCGCTCGCTGCGTCCGCTCACAAACCTCCCCTTTGACGTTCACTTGATGGTTCAAAATCCGGAGCGGCAGATTGAGTCTTTTGCCCAGGCCGGAGCGGATTGGATCACCTTTCACTACGAGGCGGCTGAGGCCCAAGCGAAAAACGGCGGGCTGTCCTCCGTTCAACTTATTGAAAAAATACATTCCTACGGAAAAAAAGCCGGCGTAAGCATAAAACCCGCCACAAGCGTCGATTCATTGAAGAATTTGCTGGAATTTGCCGATATTATATTGATAATGACTGTCGAGCCGGGCTTTGGCGGGCAAAAGCTTATTCCTGAATGTTTGGACAAGGTTAGGGAATTGGCTAGGCTTAGAGACCAACTTGGCTTGAACTATAAAATTTCCGTTGACGGCGGCGTGAACGCGCAAACCCTGGATTCCGTTTTGCAAAGCGGAGTTGACATTGTGGTTTCGGGCTCGGCCTTCTTTAACGGCTCTCTTGCTTGGAGAAATTAAAAGTGAAAAAATTGATCAAAAGCCTTTTGGCGCTTGGACTGGCCGCCTTGCTTCCCCTTTACGCCCTCGATTACGGGGCCGCTCGGGTCAACTCGCGCGGAGCGGACGACGGAAAGAATTCTCTGTTGGGAGCGGCTTACAACGCCTACGCGCAGTCCGACTGGCAAAGCGCTGTCATGCTTTTTAGAAAGGCTTTGAGCGACCCGCAGAACGAAAGCGATTCGTCCCTTTACATGCTTATTATGGCCGAGATGCAGTCAAAGAGCTACAAGGCCGCCTTGTCCGACTCAACTTATTTCTTAAAGGCGTATTCCGATTCCGCTTACGCTCCCTTGATTAAGTACCAGCAGGGAAGAAGCCTTTACTATCTTGGCGAATTTGACAAGGCCGTTTTGGTCTTGAGCGACTTTTGCCACCAGCATCCGCATAACGACATGTACGCGGCCGCGCTCTTTTGGATCGCCGAATGTTTTTATTCGGGCTACAACTTTGAGCAAGCCCGTCCCATTTACGAGCGCGTGGTTGACGAGTTCCCCAAGGACGCAAAGGCCATTGACGCCAAGTACCGATTGGATTCGATTAACCAGCGCTTGCGCGAGGAAAAGCTTTTGTACCTTTTGCAGCAAACCGGCGAAAGCTACCTTTCTTCAAAAGAAAACTACGAAAAGGCCTTGCGCCGCTACGAGTTGGAAAACGTGTTGAACGCCGCTCCGCATGCAAGCGCGGAGGAACGCGCGGCCGCCATTGACAACGCTGTTGAGACTGTCCTTAACGACCAGGCCGAAACTCCCGTTCCCACAGAGACTGCCGCTCCAGCGTCTGCAAGCGACCAAGCCTTTGAAAGCGCCTTGGAAAAACTAAAGAGGTCCGCCGCCGAGGCCCAGAATCTTCTTGACCAGAACGGAGGGCAAAAATGAAAAAGAGAGTTGTCGCGATAGCCTTGCTGGCCCTTTTTGCCGGCGGCCTTTTGTTCGCTAAAAAAGCGAAGAAAGTTGACTTTGACAAAGAGGTTCAAGAGGAAGAGCAGGCCCTGGAAGAAGGAAAGAAGGCCAAGCCAAAAAAAGAAAAAAAGGCCAAGAAAGAAAAGCCGGCCAAAGAGAAAAAGCAAAATAAGCAAGAGCAAAGCCCCGCGCAAGAAAAGCCTGCTGAGGCCGCGCCCGCAGCTCCCGCTGAATCTGCCGCTCCTGCCGCAGCCGCGACTCCAGCCGCTTCCGAAGCCGCCGCAACGCCCGCCGCGACTGATTCAACGGCCGCCGCTCCTGCGACTGAGACGCCAGCTCCCGCAGAAAACAAAAAAGTTACCGCCGTCGTAAAAAGAATCGGCGGAGACGTGGCCCTCCAGGACGGAACGGTCCGAATGGAAACCGTAAGGGAAAGCGGCGCCGTTTTGTTCTATGTCGTAAACGGAAAGAAAACGTATCCCGCGGTAAAGACTTCGGAATACGGACAGAGCAACTACCTTTCGATTTTTTCCGGCGCCAAGGAATATCGCTTGAACAAGTTTGGCCACTGTTCCTACAGCTACGACGTGACTACAAGCTCCATCACCGAGACGATGCTTGTAAAGGACATCGCCGAAGTCGTGGCCGTCTACCAGTTGGACAAGTATTCTCCAAAAGACAAAGACACAAACTGCGTCCGCGTAAACATATCGATAAAGAATTTGGCCCAAAAGAAAGCCGTTCTTGCGCTTAAGGCCGTTTACAACCTATGCCTTGGCGAAAACCGATCGGCCCATTACTCAACCGCCGCGCTCAAGTCGATCGGCTCTGAGTACTTGATGATTCCGTCAAAGCAAGATCCTTGGATTATTTCCAGCGACGGACAGAACGCCGTTGAGTTTGTCCTTTACGGAAAGAACGTCACTCCGCCAAAGAAAGCGGTTATGGCCAACAAGGACGTCATCGACCTTTCCACTCCGATAACGCTCTTTAATCCGGGAAACACTTTCCATTCGATTTTGTCCTACAACGATTCGGCCTTGGCCTTGTTCTGGGATCCGGTTGAGATTGAAAAGAACTCCATCGTAAGCTATTCTTACGCCATCAATTTTTCTGACAGCGACTTTCAAAATTCCGGAAAGGAAGTTTTGGAGGACGCCAGCGCAAAGCCTGCGGAAGTTGAAGAGCAGCAGGCCGCGAAAAATTTGAAGGTTACGCAGGGAAAGGAGCCCCTCGCGATGCCGGAGGGCTCTGTCGATCCTTCCAAGTTGAATATGGAATACGTTCAGCAATTGATAAACCACATCAACTCGCTGGAGCAGGGCGACCCAAGCCTTAACACGATGAAGATCCAACAGCTGCAGACAGAGCTTGATGAAATTCTTAAAGTCTTAAGGAGCGGAAAGTGAAAAGCGCTATAGACCAGGCGCGTTACTTGATGCGCTGCCGGGATTTTGCCGGAGCGATTCAAGTCCTTAACGAAAAGCGCGGGGTGTACGAAGAATCTTTTGACTATAACTACACTTTGGGCCTGGCCTTTTTGTACGCTGGAGACACTGGCAGCGCCTCGCAATGTTTTGAGGCCGCCCGCAAAATAAGAATCAACGACGCAAACCTCTTGCTTTCCCAAGCCGCGATTCACTTGCGCAGGGGGAACACGGACCGCGCCGTTCAGTATTACCTTGACATCTTGGACTTGGAGCCGCAAAACCCCGACGCAAAGAGGGCCTTGGAATTTGTCCGCGCCCACGGCGACTACGAGGAAATCTGCCGCTGGGTTGACGACGGCCGCATAGAGCTTTATTATCCGCCCTTGGGATACAATCCCAAAAAAGTCCGCAACATAGCGGTTGCCTTGCTTTGCGGCGCCTTGGTCGGCTTTTTGACGGTTCATTTTTGGCCCAGGAATTTTTCAAAAAGCAGCCGCGCGGACTTGTCTTCGCTTGTCCTTAGCATTGACGACAGCGCCAACGCCCGCGGAATAAAAAAGGCCTACAACCAGGCTTTGGAATACTTTGAGGAGCGCCGCGACAACATGGCCCAGCGCGAGGTGAACCGCGTCCTTAACTCGGCCGCTTCCACAGGTCTAAAGCAAAAGGCCCGTTCGCTTATGAGCTACTTTGAGGCTCCCGGCTTTGACAGCCTAAAGGACAACTTTACTTTCGCTCAAGTGGCGGAACAAACCTCCCTTTACCTTGACTGCTACGTCGACTGGTCGGGCCGCGTCTCCAACCTGGAGCAGGTCGAAAATTTCCTTTCGTTTGACTTGCTTGTAGGCTACGAAGACCTAAAGGACTTGGAAGGCATCGTCCGCGTGACCTTTGACTTTGTCCCCGAGCGCTCCATCGACCCCGAAAAGCCCGTCCGCGTCCTAGGCAAAGTGGACGTAGACGGCAACAAAATCGTCCTTAAGGGCCGGTCCATCTACCAGAGCGTAAAGGAATTCTAAACCAAAAAAGCGGGAAAAAGGGACGGGTTGATAATGTCTCCCAGCATCTGAGCGGCTCGCGAAACCGCTAGCTAGCGTCGCTACATGCTGTTTGCGGTTGTAACTATTGAACTTAGCCGCTTTCGCGGCTCCGCAAACAGAATGTTTTCGCAATCCGCTCATCCGCTTCGCGACTTAGTTTCCCGCCTCTTTCTGCCCGCAATTGTCTAAAATTATTTGTAAGAGAGAATCTGTTCAAGATAATGAAAAAGCGGGCTTTTGGCGTTTACGCAACGAAATAAAACAAAACGAGCGAAGGAGCAAAGAGTCTGGCAAAAACTCTCTGTTTGCGCCGCCGCCAAGGCGGCGACTGGGATTGCCAGCGCTCGTGAGAGCGCAGTTGAATAAAATTCCTATAGCAAAACGGAGGGCTTGCCCGACGTAGCGTTTTGTTTTTTTTCGATTAATTGGCGCTAGGTCCCGCCATTTTTGCCCGCTTTTTTACTTTTCTCTTGAAAAAAAATCATTTTTTTTTTAAAATAAACGAAATTCTTGTAAAAAATTTATACCTTATGGGTGGAGGTCATATTATATGGCAGAAAAAAAAGAGGCGGCGGCCGCTAACGAAAAGCTCCAGGCTTTGGAAGCGGCGCGCTTGCAAATCGAGAAACAGTTTGGCCAAGGCTCGCTGATGAAGTTGGGGACTCAAGCGGACACGGCCAAAATCGACGTGATTCCGTCCGGCTCCATCTTGTTGGACGAAGCCTTGGGAATCGGCGGCTATCCGCGCGGCCGCGTCATCGAAATGTACGGACCGGAAAGTTCCGGAAAAACAACATTGGCGCTTCATGCGGTGGCCGAATCCCAAAAGCTTGGCGGAATCGCGGCCTTTATCGACGCGGAGCACGCGTTGGATCCCGTTTACGCAAAGAACCTTGGAGTCAACATTGACGAATTGTGGGTAAGCCAGCCGGACACCGGCGAGCAAGCCTTGGAAATTTGCGAAAACCTTGTTCGCAGCGGAGCGGTTGACCTTGTTGTAATCGACTCTGTAGCGGCCCTTACTCCGCAAAAGGAAATCGAAGGCGAGATGGGCGACAGCGTGATGGGCTTGCAGGCCCGCCTTATGAGCCAGGCTTTGCGAAAGCTTACCGCCATCGTAGGAAAAAGCAAGTGCACGGTAATCTTCATCAACCAAATCCGCATGAAGATCGGCGTAATGTTTGGAAACCCCGAGACCACCACCGGCGGAAACGCGCTTAAATTTTATTCCAGCGTCCGCTTGGAAATCCGCCGCATCGAAACGATTGACGGAAAGGGCGACGAAGACGCCATCGGAAACCGCGTGCGCGTAAAGGTCGTAAAGAACAAGGTGGCGCCGCCCTTCCGCAAAGTTGAATTGGACATTTACTTTGGAAAGGGAATCTCAAGCGCTGCCAGCCTTTTGGACAGCGCCGTAAAGCACGGCATCATCGACAAACGCGGCGCTTGGTACACCCGCGGCGACGAAAAGGTCGGCCAGGGAAAGGAGAACGCCGTTTCGTTCATCGAAAACAATCCCGACTACAAGATGCAGCTTGAAAAAGACTTGCGCGCCCAACTTTTCCCGGGCCAGGTCTTGCGCAACAAGGAAGGCGAGGTTGTGACGGAGGAACAAATCCGCGCTTACGAAAAGGCGATGAGAGAGAAGGGCGTTGGAACGGGAAGCCTTCCGACTGACGCGACTCCTCCTTCTGCGGAAGCCAAGACAGCTCCGGCGACTGCGGCAGCCGCTCCAGCTGCGGAAGCGAAGCAAGGATCGCCTACGGCGGCAGCCAAAAAGGCCGCGGCAAAGTCCGTTCCTGAGGAATTGTTCTAATGCTTCCAGTCGCGCTGGGCCTTGGCTCAAACAGAAAATTCGAGGGCCGCTCGCCCGTCCAAATTTTGGGAGAAGCGGTTTTTGAGCTTAAAAAGATTTTAAAAGGCCTTGAATTTTCGGGAGTGTACAAGACCCGCGCGATGTATTACACAGACCAGGACGACTTTTACAATATGGCCGTCCTGGGGTACGTCGATGGCGATGCGGATGGCGGCGAGCGGGGCGCCTTTGAGCTTTTGCAAAAGACGCAAGCGATAGAGGCGCGCTTTGGCCGCGCCCGTTCCGCCGAAATCCGGAACGGGCCTCGTTCCCTCGATATTGACATCGAGCTTTACGGCGACAAAACGATAAACGCGGAAATTTTAACCGTTCCGCACGAAAGGCTAAAAGAAAGAGCCTTTGTTCTTGTTCCTTTAGTGGAGATTTTGGCAAAAGATGCCGATAATATAAAGTGGAAAGGCTTCGGCTTGGAAACGATATCCGAGTTGAAGCGCGTGTGTCCAACGCTTTGCGGGCAGGGGATTGCGTTGGATTTGGGCGCGGAGGCCTTTTCTAGTTTTATAAAAGAGGAACAGTATGGAACAAGAGACATTGGAACAGGCGCCTGCCCAGACAGAGACAAAGACTAAAAAATTTTCAGCCGGCCAGTTTGAAGGCCCGCTTGACTTGCTTTGGAGCTTGATTCGCGAAAGCAAGATCAACATTTACGACATTCCGATCGGACAAATCACAGAGCAGTATTTGGACTACCTTGACAGCATCGTGGACACAGACTTGACCGACCTTAGCGACTTTTACAGCTGGGCGGCCAAGCTGGTTTACATCAAAAGCCGCATGCTCCTCCCCGTGGAAGTGGCCTACGACGATGACGACGACATAGAAGACCCCCGCCAGGAATTGGTCGAAAAGCTTATCGAATACCAAAAGTTCAAAAAGCTTAGCGAGCTTATGGAAGAGCAGGAAGACGACAGCGCCTACACCTTTGAGCGAAAGAAAATCCAGCGCATGCTTCCCTTTGACGACGCCGAAAGCCAGTGGGAGCGCGTGGACACTTGGGAGCTCTTGCAGCAAATGCAAAAGATTTTCCGCAACATGGTCTCCAAGTACTCAAACGAAAAAGTCCTTAACATGTACGAGGAAATCAGCGTCAACGAAAAGATCACCCTGATGAACGAAAAGCTTGACGAAGCCGGAAGCTGCATGTTCACCGACCTTATCACCCGCCGCGGAAACGAAATGGACGTAATCTGCGCCTTTATGGCCCTTTTGGAAGCCGTAAAGTTCAAGATGGCCACGATTTTCCAAAGCCGCCTCTTTGGCGACATCAAGATTTGCAAGTACGAAGAAGCTGCGTAAACCGCTAACGGCGCAAGAGTTTCTTTTGCGCCAGCGCCAGTATGTTCAAAAAGTGCTCGTTCCTAAAGAGCAAAAGGACAAGGGCGTAGACTACGGCGCCCGCGGCGGCCTCCAGAATTACGGTCGCGACGCTTTGGTCAAGTTTTAGCATAAGCAAGACAACGGCAAGCCCCATCACAAGGGCGCCCGCAGCGTACTGGTAAATTTTGGAAAAGAAATAAAGAGTTCCGCCCAGCGCTTTGTATGCCAAGAAAATTTTTACGGCCAGCATCAAGGCCTCGGAGGTGATCGAGGCGACCGCCGCTCCTGTTATTCCGTACCTGGGAATCAAAACAAGGTTCATGACAAAGTTGACGCACGCGCCAAAGACTACGGGGTAAAGTACGTAGGCGTTTTTTCTGCGCGCCACAAAGACAAGGTCGGCGATAAAAGTATTGAATGGCGTTATGAAGACTGTGAAGCAAAGTATTTGCATGCATGTAATCGCGTTTTCATAGTTTTTTCCGCAAAAAAGAAGGATGATAGGACGCGCCAAAAGAGCGAGGCCTACAGCCATTGGAATCGAAAGCGCCTGCAAAATGTTTGCCGCGTTATTTAAAAGCGTTTTGTATTTTTCCTTGTCATTTTCCATGTAGTAAGAAAGACGGGGAAGCAACACGCCGACAATTGCCGAAAAAACTAAGATGAACATGCGGTTAATCTTTATGGCCGCCGAGTAGTAGCCGACTTCGGCGTCGGTCCGCATGATTCCTATCATCGTCTTGTCCAAAATTGTGTAGACTGAAGATGCCAAAACGGAGGCTGACAAAGCAAAAATCGGCTTAAAATGCTTTTTTATCTCCAATTTTTGGGCTAATGAAAAATCGAAGAATTTCCTTGAGTAAAAAAAGTTGCAAATATTTGCTCCCGCCGCCGACAAGACGGTAAAAAGCATATAGTAGTTTATGTCTTTTGGAGAGCGTACAAAGGTGAACAAAAAGGCTATGCTTATCAATTGAAAGACGAAAGTTCTGCGCGCAATGTAGCTGAATTCTTCTTGCGAAACGATAAGCCATTCCAAGCCAAGGGTTGCGAGCAAAATCCGAGCGCTGGCCAAGAATAGCAGAATTTTGTAGTCCTGCAATTTTTGCGAAAATATAAGCGCGATTGCAAATATGGCAAAAGAAATCGTCATTGTGGCAAGATTTATAACAATAATTTCTGTGGCCAATTTTGAAAGCTCTTGCCTGTCGTCGCGCGCTTTTGAGGCTTCCCGTATGGCGTGAGCTCCTATTCCCAAACTTGCAAGAATAACAAAGATGTCAATTACTGAGTTTGCAAAGTTAATTTTCCCCAAGCCGTCCGGCAGCAATACGCGGCTTGCGTACGGGAAGGTTATCATCGGAAAAATCATTCCGAGAATTTTTGTTAGTATGTTAAAAATAGAGTTCTTCTTTATGGATTTTTCTTGCATCGCTTGCTCCGACTTGCTCTTTTAATTAAGACAATTTATTGCAAATTAGTTTGTTGTAGAATGTGTCTGCGTTTTCATTTGCAATTTCTGATTTCCAATTCAACTTAAAGAAGCAAGTGTTTTCCTTTAAGTAATTCCATTCGCTTGCGTCAAATTCTTTTGAAAGGCAATCCTGCAAAAAGGAGACATTTGGATTGTTCACTGGAATTGAATCCAACATCTCTTTGCATAATGGGTCGTTTTGGTAAAGAAAGTAAATGATATGGTCAACAAGGAAGTAGTCAATTAGAGCGTCATATTTTTCCCAATAGGCGCAAAAAAATTGAAAAACGCGCCGTGTAAAATATGAGTTTTGCTTTGCGAACCAAAAATAGGCGGTCCACTTTCTGCGGGCTATGTTAAATTTATCATAATTTGAATTCTTTATTGAATACAACTGATAATCAAATAATTCTGGATTTATGGGATCTCTGCAAAAAATTGTAGAGTCCATCCACGCGCCGCCTTTCTGAGAAAGCAAAGCAAAGCGAAGAATGTCAGAAAAATTAGTTTTTGTTATAATCCCGCTCTTGTATTTTTCAACAATGACAGAAGGAATTCTCGCATAGTCAAGCATATTCTCTTCGTCGAGAACAACTACTTTAGAATCTTGAGGCGCGTTTTTTCTAATGCTCCTTATGCAATTTTGTACAATTTCTGGAGCGTTTTCCTCTCCTTGGAACCAGCAAACAAAAATGTTTTTTTCATTTTTTTGCGAAGGATAGCTTTCTGGCTGAGTTTTTAGGAGGCGAGAAAAATTCTTTTTTAAGAATTTCTGAATGCCAATAAAATAGACTTTTAGAAACAATAAAGCAATTTTATCTAAAAAAGCGTTTTTTTTGCGTAATTTATAGCTGATTTTATTGGCGATTATATAAATAATATTTAATTGACTCATTTTCTTCCTACAATTTTCTTTGTTGTTTTATGCATCGCTTTAAGAATAAAATAGAAAAATGGAACATGCCAGCGGTAAATCTTAAGGAAAACAAACTCCTTAAGATTTAAATATTTTAAGGATTCATATTTTCTGGCCTCTTTGTAAAGTTCATTCTTGTAAATGTTTTTAATTTCTAGTTTTTTTTCGTTTTTAGGCGTGTCTGAAAAATATAACATAGGAAGACGAAAGGAAATCATTCTTAGAAGGGAAATCAATAAAAGCTTTTTATATTCATTGATATTCTTCTCATCATTTTTTAACGCGTCGATTGAATAATCCATTGAAAGTAGGGCGTCGCTTATGTTGCGGAGCTTAAAGCCATGCGAAGCGCTTTTTGGCAGAATGCGGTAATTCATTAAGCGTTCATCGCAAACATATGAACTTTTCATATTTGCAAGAATGTAAAAAACATGAATTGTGTCATTGTTCATTGACAGCTTGGGCAAAGACGCCGCTTTGGAATTGCATGAAAGAGCAAGCTCCCGCTTAAAGGCCTTGTCCCAAAGAGGATGGTTCCTTGTCTCGATTGAATTCTTAATCATTTCAACAGGATCGACTTCACCCTGTTTTGGAAACACGGCGCTTGAAGGCTTTCGCTGGCCGTCTTCCCAATTGTAGAAATTGTAAAAGATGCAATCATAGTCTTTGTTTGCCAGGCAATTGTTTATTGTTTCTAGCCAATTTGCGTTGACAGTGTCGTCTCCGTCAAGCACGATGACGTAATCGCCTTTTGCCAAAGAGTATCCGTGAACCCTTGCGGCGGTTGTTCCGGCGTTTGCTTGAAAATAGTAGCGAACCCTGGAGTCGTTTTTCTCATATTGTTTGCAGATTTTTCCGGTGCTGTCAGTGGAGCCGTCGTCAATGATTATAAGCTCAAAATTCTTGTATGTTTGCGCCAAAACCGATTCTAGGCACTCGCTGACAAACTTGTCTATGTTATATCCTAAAACAATGACAGAAAAAAAATGAGTTTTGACTTTCGAGTTCATGTTTTTTCTATTTCTCCAGGTATTCTAGCGCTGTTTTTATTACACGCTGAATGTTTTCTTCCCCAATATGGTAGTATAAGGGAAGCCTGACCAATCTTTCACTTTCCTTTGTTGTATAAATATCAGCGCCATGAAATCTTCCGTATTTATAACCCGCTGGCGCGGAATGAAGTGGAATGTAATGAAATGTCGGCTTGATATTCCTGGATTTCATAAAATCAATAAAAGCTGTCCTTTTTTGCAAATCTGCAAACTTAAGATAGAACATATGGGCGTTATGTACGCATTCTTTTGGAATTACCGGTAGTTCAACAATGCCTTTTCCGTTTTTTCCGTATTTTTCAAATGCGTTATAATATTGATTCCAAGCATTCATTCTGTCATTATATATGTTGTCAGCAACTTCAAGTTGAGCCCATAGATACGCGGCATTTAATTCAGAAGGAAGATAGGAATCTCCAAAATCAACCCAAGTGTATTTATCTACCTGCCCTCTATAAAATTTAGAGCGGTTTGTTCCTTTTTCTCTTAGAATTTCCGCCTTCTCGTTGTCTGTCTGATGTTGAATGACAATAGCTCCACCTTCACCCATAGAATAGTTTTTTGTTTCATGAAAAGAATAGCAGCCAAAATCACCGATTGTTCCAAGCGCTTTTCCCTTGTAAGAGCTCATTACGCCTTGCGCCGCGTCCTCAACTACTTTAAGTCCATGCTTTCTTGCAATCTGCATAATCTTATCCATCTCACATGAAACACCTGCATAGTGAGTGACGGCAATTGCTTTTGTTTTTGGAGTAATTGCATCTTCAATAAGATTTTCATCTATATTCATTGTATCAGGACGTATATCTACAAAAACAAGTTTTGCGCCAACTAAAACAAATGCTGTAGCAGTTGAAGAAAATGTGAATGAAGATAGAATAACTTCATCACCAGGCTTAATGTCGCAAAGCAGAGCTGCCATGTCAAGCGCTGTTGTTCCACTAGTTGTAAGCATTATTTTTTGAGCATTAAAGCGATCTTCCATCCACTTATTGCATTTTTTAGTAAACGAACCGTCTCCTGAAATTTGGTGCGAGTCAATTGCTTCCTGAATATATTTACCTTCTGTTCCTACGATAGGAGGGACATTAAAATCAATCAATGGATATTTTTCGCTATTTTCCATATTTGCGTTGTCTCCTTATTGCATGTTGTTCTGATATAACAACGGATTCCAAGTTTTTTTCATGAAATCTTTATCTTGAAGTCTTTCAAAATATTTTTTATTTATTTCGATAGATTCATAGTCTATAGATTTGAATTCGTCTATGCCTATGCTTTTGATTGTTTCTATCGGATAAAAATGACAGCCTCCATTTTCTACATATTGCCGCCACATTGTGGTATTCTGGCGTAGATAAACTTTACAACCTAAAAAAGCTGCCAAAGTAATGTTGCCCATTGCCTGCTGTCTGTTGTTATTAAATATCGCTACATCCATTTTTGAAAAGAATTGTGCATATTCTTCTGAAGACATAAAAGTGGTTATAGGTTCAAATTTATCCTTAAAAACACTTGCGCCTTTTTCTATAACCATTTTTCTGTAATCTTCTGTATCACCATATGACAAAGGACAATAGATTTTTATATTTTCATCAGCATACTTTGTAAGAATCTCAAAGGCTTCAATATGATTGTTTTCTCTGCTGGCGCTATTTCCCAGAAGAATATTTATTACAGGGGAAGAATTACTTTTAGATTTTAAGGCAAGGTTAATTAGTTCTTTATTAATTGGTTGCGGATAAGTAATAAAAAATGCGCCTCTATTTACCTTGTACCACTCTTTCATTAATTGATAATCAGTTGGCATATCAAAACCAAGAGTTTTAACATTTTTAAATATATATCCACGCATGTAATCCAGGATTTTGTCTTTTAATCTTTTTGATTTTAAATAAGTTCTATGAATATATAAATCGGCGCCCCACATTACGATTGTAGAACAATTTAATAAGCGCCTTTTGAAATAAAGCGCATAAACAACCCATTTATTAAAAAGACCGTGTATAATTAATTTATCATTTTTTTTAATTTTCAATAAATACTTAATGAATTGGCGGTTCTTATACAGAATGTCTATTTTATCAATGTTTTTATTGTTTTTTACACATTCTCTTTCATTTAAAAATGTTAAAACAACAAACTTATGATTTTCTTCCTGATAATTATCACAAATAAAATCAATAAAATCTGATGCATAAGTACTGTCAATTAAAAAGTGATAAATAGTCATCTAGTAATAATTTTATAGTTTATCACTAGATGAGTCAAGATTTTGCAAATGGGAAGGGGGACAGCCGCATATTCCTCATGCGGCCTCGCATTCTTGATTGAATTTTGCAATAATAGTATACTAGAGGTGGTAATGAAGAAGATAACTTTTGTAACGCCGCATTCTTGGATTAGCAATAGGCAAGGGGGCTTTCATAAATTTGCCGAAGCCGCTTGTCAAGCTGGCGTAGAGACTGTCTTTTTTAGTTTTGTCCGCCCTTATTACAGTTGTTTTCAACATTCTGAGATATATAACGCAAAGTCAATACGAGAATTAAAAAAAGGCATTACCTATCAGGTTGGAAAATCTTTGTTGCATAATGTCGCCTTGCCTACGTTAAAGTTGCCAAATGTGATTGGAAAATTTTTTCCCGATGGGGTGATGAACTTTCTGGCGGGGTTTTCTTTTTCTTCTTTTGATTCATTGTGCAAAAAATGGCTTGACGGAAGCGAAGCCTTTGTGTTTGAGTCTTCGGACGCCTTGGTTATGTTTGACCGGTTAAAGAAGCGCTATCCTGGCGCGAAATTCATTTACAGGCCCAGCGACCCCCTTATGATAGAAGGCGGCTATAGCCGTTATCGGGCTTTGGAAGAGAACGCCCTTAGAAAGGCCGACCTTAACATCATTGTAAACCAAGAGGGCCTAGATTTGTACCGCAGAAAAATCGCTGACTTTGACCAAACCATAAAATGGCAGCTTCTTACTAATGGCGTTGACATAGAAAGCTACCAAAAGACCTATCCCGTTCCGCCGCTTTTGCAAAAGCCAAACACGGTCCTTTACGTGGGCGCTTGGGAAGTGGAGTGGCCGCTTTTGTTCAAGGCCGCCCAAGAGATGCCGGACTTTAACTACATTGTGGTTTGCCCCAACTATCCTTCAAACACGATTCAGGAGCGGGCGGCGGCCGCAAGCAACTTGTTCTATGTTCCGGGCATAAAGCCCGCCGAGGTTCCGGCCTGGATAACGAATGCCAGAGTTATTATGGTTCCTTATGTGACGGATTTTTACAAGAACAGGCCGCTTGGCATAACCGCAAAGTACTACCAGGCGATGGCCGCCAAAAAGCCCATCGTTGCCTACTGCGACACTCCAAAGCTAAAGGACGCCGGAGTCCTTGTGACATACACTTACGACGACTTTATCGGCGCCGTAAAAGAAGCGGTTAAGCTTGAGAGCAAAGAATACTCCTTTGACCTTTCAAACCGCCGCTGGGAGAGCGTAACGCAAAAGTTCTTGGAACTAGTGGAAAATTGTTAGCCGCCGCCGTCCTTGATTGATTCCCCTAATCGTAGTATACTGTCCTTATGAACATTACAGTAGCGGGAACGGGATATGTAGGCCTTAGCAACGCGATCCTTTTGGCGCAAAAGAACAAGGTTACGGCGATTGACTTGGTTCAGTCCAAAGTCGATTTGATAAACGGCAAAAAGTCACCGATTGTGGACAAGGAAATCCAAGAGTATTTGGCCCAAAAGGACTTGGATTTAACGGCCACAACCAGCCCAGACGCAGCCTATGCAAAGCCTGATTTTGTGATAATCGCCACTCCCACAAACTACGACGCGGAAAAAAACTTTTTTGACACTTCTTCCATTGAGGCGGTTTTGGCCTTGGTGGAACAAAAGTGCCCCGACTCGACTGTCGTCATAAAGTCCACGATTCCGGTTGGCTACACCGATTCCATCCTTGCAAAATTCAAGATAAAGAACATTCTGTTCAGCCCTGAATTTTTGCGCGAGGGCCACGCCCTTTACGACAACCTTTACCCAAGCCGCATCGTGGTCAGCTATCCCAAAAGCCGCCCGGAGCTTGAGGGCAAGGCCAAAGAATTCGCCGGCCTTTTGCGCGACGGAGCGATAAAAAAGGACGTTGATGTTTTGACGCCCAATTGCACGGAGGCCGAGGCTATAAAGCTTTTTGCCAACACCTACCTCGCTCTGCGCGTGGCCTACTTTAACGAGCTGGACACATACGCGGAGTCGCGCGGTTTGGACACCAAGCAAATCATCCAAGGCATAAGCCTGGACCCCCGCATCGGAAACTTTTACAACAATCCAAGCTTTGGTTACGGCGGCTACTGCCTTCCTAAAGACACCAAGCAGCTTTTGGCAAACTTTAATTCCGTTCCGCAAAACCTTATACAAGCCATCGTCGACTCAAACCGCACCCGCAAGGAATTTGTCGCCCACCAGATTTTGGCCAAAAAGCCAAAGGCCGTGGGAGTCTACCGCCTTACGATGAAGGCCAACAGCGACAACTTTAGGCAAAGCTCCATCCAAGACATTATGAAAATCCTGCGAGGCGAGGGCGTTGACGTTGTGATTTACGAGCCAACTCTTAGCGCCGGCCAGTTTGAGCGCTTTAAGGTTGAGAGCGACCTTGCCGAGTTCAAGAAGACTTGCGACGTTATTCTTGCAAACCGCATGTCCGACGATTTGGCCGACTGCAAGGACAAGGTTTACACGCGGGATTTGTTCGCGCGGGATTAAGGGGCGAGGGAGAATAACTTTATGCGCGCAAAAAAACAAATTCTTTTGCTAGTCGCAATATTATCGCTTGTCGCGTTGGAAATCGCGGCGCATTTTTCCTTTGTTGATTCGCTTATAATAAAGAATGTTGAGGCCTTTTTTCATAAGACTTTGCGCGATCCGGCCCGCTGGATAGACATTATACAGCATACGACGGCTTTGGCGATTTTCGCGCTTTTAAATGTTTATTTCTTAAATTACATTTCTTTTGGAATTAAAATTAAAAGCGCCGTGGCCTGGGAGTTCGAAAAAATAAAGCCCGCTCTTTTTTGCAAAAAAACAGCTGTTTGTTTTGGCGTTGGATGCGCGCTTTTGTTTGCCGCATATTTTAATCTAATGACGGCGCATTTTTATTACGCCGACGATGTTTTTAGAAATTACGGCGGAAGCCGCTCTTGGATTGGCTTTAGCCGCTATGTGTCGGAATTTTTATCGATTTTTGTACACAACAACATAAGGCTTAATGACATCGCGCCGCTGTCGCAGTTTATTGCGATTGCCATAGCGGCGGCGGCCCTTGTTGTTCTGTCCTATGCGCTGGCGGGGCGGGCGAGCGCAAAAAACGTTCTGGTTTTGTCCGCGATTTTTATGGCGCCGTGCTACGCGGAGTGCATGGCCTATCGCTTTGACTCTCCGTATATGGCTATTAGCCTTTTGTTCGCCGCGCTTCCTTTTTTGTTCTACCGCGACAAAAACGCATTTTGTTATGTTTCTGTCGTTTGTTTGATTTTGACTTGCGCGTCATACCAGGCGGCCTTGTCGCTTTACATTTTGGCGTCGATTTATCTTTTTGCAAAGGCTTGGCTTGAGACGGGGGATGTTAAGAAAAGTTTGGAACGGCCTTTGGCGGCGGCGCTTTGTTTTGCCGCGGCTTTGCTTTTGTTCAAGCTTTGCTTTATGAACAAAATGGGCGACGGCTCTGACAGCTATTTTTCTTCTCAAGTTTCGCTTGCGGCGATGCCGGGGAACGCGTTGGCCTATGTTAGAACGGCATTCGGTTTTCACGGCGGAACGCTTTCGAAAGCTCTTTTTGCTTTGTCAATTGTTTTGTTGATTGTCGGCTTTGTAAAGCGCGCGAGGGGCAGCAAGGTCACCGCTTTTGCATTTATTGCGGCTCTTTTGCTTGCCGCAAGCGTCTTGTCATACGGTCCGTACCTTGTCTTTGCTCGTCCTGTTATGGCGGCGAGGGCCTTTATGGGCTTTAACGCTTTTGTTTCCCTTGTTTTGCTTGCGTGCCTTAATTTGAGCGGAGAGCGGACGGCTTTCAGCAAATTTTCTCTTGCTGTCGCTGTTTTGTCAGTTTACTCTTTTGCTGTCTTTTCGTTCACTTTCGGCAACTGCCTAAAGAACCAAAAGGAGTACGAAAACTTCCGCGTTCAAATGATAATAGCCGACATTGCCCAGAATGTCCAAAAAGGCGATGAGGTTAGCGTGTCGTTTGAAGGCCAAATGGACTTGTGCCAGAAAAATAGAATCGCCTTTAGAAATTATCCTGCGATTCAAAGAATGTACTACCCGATGCCTTCAAAAACAGCCTTGTGGAACGAAGAGCTTTTTGGCGGATACAATTTTAAATGTATGGCCGCTGACAACAACTTGACTGATGAGTATGTTTTGGTAAAGCAAACCTTTTATCATGACCTTTATCAAAACAATAATGACTTTATAGTGGTTTTAAAATAATATGCCTTATCTTTTGATGCACATCGGATTTTTAATCTACTCGCTGTACACGGTGCTTGGAAAGTACGCCGCGCGATACGACGCCTTTTCGTTCAAGTGGTGTTGCTTTTACGCGGCGATTGTGGGCGTTTTGGGCCTTTACGCGATTTTGTGGCAGCAAGTGCTAAAAAAGGTTAGGCTTCCGATTGCCATGTGCAACAAAGCCGTCACGATTGTATGGGGAATGCTTTTTAGCGCGCTTTTGTTTTCCGAGCAAATCACGCTTAAAAAGGTTTTGGGAGCGGCGATAATCCTGTGCGGAATCGTCTTGCTTAGCGCCGCCGACAAGGAGGGACGCGGCCAATGATTTTGTACGTAGCTTTTTTGCTTTTTTCAAATTTTGTGGGAGCGGTAAGCCAAGTCCTCTTAAAAAAATCCGCGCTGGAGCCGCACAAAAGCGTTGTCCGTGAATATTTAAACGCCAAGGTGATAGTCGCCTACGCCTTGTTCTTCGCGGCGGTTTTCATCGATCTCACGGCGCTAAAAATCGTTCCGGTTTCCTACGTTCCGATAATAGAGGCGTCAAGCTACATTTTTGCCATAATTCTAAGCCGCATATTCTTTAAGGACAAGATTAAGGCCAAGCAAATGGCCGCAATAGGCCTTATCATCGCGGGCATCGCGATTTATGTTTATTGATACTTTTCGCCTAAAGCGCTAATATTTAAGAATGAGCCTTTTGTACATCGATCCTGGAACGGGCAGCATGCTTTTTTCCGTTTTTATCGGAATCGTAAGCGCCCTTGTTTTTTTGTTCAGGAAAATTTTCATAAAAATAAAATTCATTCTTAGCGGCGGCAAAACGGAAAAAATATCTTCGACAAAGATTCCTTATGTGATTTTTACCGACCACAAGCGATATTGGAACATCTTTAAGCCTGTGTGCGACGAGTTTGAAAAGCGGGGCCTTCCATTGGCTTATTGGACCGCCTCTCCCGACGACCCTGCCTTGGAGCAAAAATACCAGCATGTAAAGGCCCAGTTCATAGGCGAGGGCAACAAGGCTTTTGCCAAGCTAAACATGATGAACGCTTGCATTGTCCTTTCCACAACTCCCGGCCTGGACGTTTACCAGTGGAAGCGCAGCAAAAACGTTGACTGCTACGTTCACATAAGGCACGATGTTGAAGACCCCGTTGGCTATAGAATGTTCGGCTGTGACTTTTACGATTCTGTTCTTTTGACAGGAAGCCATCAAGAGCGCTATATACGCGTCTTTGAGCAAAAGCGAGAAGAAAAACCCAAGGAAACTCTTGTTGTCGGATGCGCCTATATGGATGTCATGAAGGAGCGGCTTTCTTCGCTGGCTCCTGTTAAGAACAAAAAGCCGGTTGTTCTGCTTGCTCCAAGTTGGGGAGAAAGCGCAATCCTAAAAAAGTACGGAAACTCAATTTTGGACGCGCTTATAGCTACTGGCTACAAGATTGTCGTTCGCCCGCATCCCCAGTCGTTCACTTCTGAAAAAGATATGATTGAACCGCTTTTGCAAAAATACAAGCAAAGCGATGATTTTGAATGGAATCGCGACAATGATAATTTTGAAATTTTGCGCCAAGCGGACATTCTTATAACGGATTTTTCGGGAATAATTTTTGATTGGGCGCTTGTGTTCGACAAGCCGCTTATCTACGCGGACACGTCTTATGACAGCTCTCCGTATGACAGCGCTTGGCTTGACGAACCCTTGTGGCGCTTTGAGGTTTTGCCTGATTTGGGCGTGAAGTTGGAGCGAAAAGATTTTTCAAATCTAAAAGGCATTATAGACAATCTTATGCGCGACGAATCCTTTCAAAAAGGCCGCGAAAAGATTCGAGCCCAAGCTTGGCAGTTCCAGGGCCAGGGGGCCAAGAGAACTGTCGATTATTTGACCGCAAAATATGACCAGCTTGTCGGCAAGAAGAACTAGGGGAAGCGCTTTATGGGAACTTTGATATATACTTTTGTAATTTATCCGCTGACTCAATTGATGGAGCTGGCCTTTTCTTTTGGCAACAAGATTTTTAGCAACACTGGAATCGCGATTTTGTGCGTAAGCTTTGCGGTAAGCTTGTTCACGCTACCCCTTTATGTTGTCGCCGAAGGCTGGCAGCAAGTTGAGCGCGACATTCAAAAAAAGATGAAACCTTGGATAGCCCATATAAAGCGAACCTTTAAGGGCGACGAGCAGTACATGATGCTTTCGACATACTACAGGCTCAACCGCTACCACCCTGTCATGTCCCTGCGCTCGGCCTTTGGCTTGTTGATACAGATTCCTTTCTTTACGGCGGCTTACGCTTGCCTTTCAAAAATGCCCGCCTTGCATGGAGAGGCCTTTTTGTTCATCCGCGACATGGGAATGCCAGACTCTCTTTTTTCTGTCGGCTCATTTAAAGTCAACGTTCTTCCCATCGCCATGACGCTTATAAACATGACAAGCGGCTTTTTGTACACGCGAGGCCTTTCGCTTCGCGACAAGCTTCAGACATACGGCTTGGCCTTGGTTTTTGTCGTGATTCTTTACGACAGCCCCGCCGGCCTTGTAATGTACTGGACGATGAACAACATCTTTAGCCTTGTCAAGAACGTTTTTTACAAACTAAAGAATCCTATCAAGACCCTTTACGCTATCATGTGCGTCCTTGTGACGGTCTTTATCGTTTGGCTTTTCGCGGGCCGCGTCTTGTCGGCAAAGCGCGCGGTCCTTGTTTCCGCTGTTTTTTCTTTGGTTTACTTTGCGCCCCTTATAGTCAAGGCCTGCCAATATTTTATAGACAAGCCCTTGCTGGACTTGCGCGACAATCCCAAAAAGCGCTTTGCCTTGTTCATTTTATGCTCAGTGGGCCTTTTTATTTTGAACGGAATCTTGATTCCGTCATTGCTTATCGCTTCGTCGCCGATGGAGTTTTCTGGCGTGGACGGCTACGGAAGCCCGACTTTCTTTATTAAAAACACCGCCATGCAAGCCTTTGGCCTTTTTGTCGTATGGCCCTCGTTGGTTTACTTTTTGTACCGCCAGCGGATGCAAACTTTGATCGCGTTCGCTTTTTCTTTGCTGCTTTCGTTCGCCTTGGCCAACGCCTTTATTTTTAAGGAAAACTACGGAACGATTTCAACGCTTTTAGTCTTTACCAGCGTTTCCAGCGTGGACTCAAGCATAAAGATGATTTTGGCAAATTTGGCCTTTATGCTTTTTGTCGCCGCGGCTATTTACGCGCTCTTGCGCTTTAAGAAAGCGGTCTTATTGAACTATGTCTTTACGGTCGCCTCTCTTTCGTTGGTTTTGCTTTCTTTTGTTCAGCTTAGGACAATAAATAGAGAATACAAGGAATACCAAAGGCTTTCTGCCCAAGGCGGCGCGAATAAAAAGCCAAGCCCGATTTTCCATCTTTCAAAGACTGGAAAGAATGTTATTCTCTTATATTTGGACAGGGCGCAAAACCGGTTTGTCGAGCCGATTTTTAAGGAGTCGCCAGAATTAAACAAAAAATTTTCGGGCTTTGTCCTTTACAAGAACGCCGCTTCGTTTAACGGCCACACGTTGATTGGCGCCGCGCCTGTTTTTGGCGGCTACGAATACACTCCCGAAAGCATGAACAAGCGTTCCTCTGAAAAATTGGTGGACAAACAAAACCAGGCGCTCACGCTGCTTCCAAGAATCTTTACGGAACAGGCGGATGGCTTTTCGGCCGTTGTGACCGATCCGCCGTGGGCAAATTACAATTGGATTCCCGATTTGACAATCTTTGACGGCTATAAAAATGTTTATGCCTACAATACTGACAAAAAGTATCTTCCCGCTTGGTACAAGGAACACGAGGGAATTTTTGACGTAAACATCACAAGCTCCGTCTTAAAGAGAAACATTCTGTGGTACAGCCTTTTTAGAATTTCTCCGCTTGCCTTGAGGCCGGCTTTTTACAATGACGGCAAATATTGGTCGCCCGACACTAATCTTGCGGACGTCAACGGCTTCTTGGAAGGCTATTCGGCCTTGGATTATCTTCCGGAATTGACGGATTTTGATTCAAAGACAAAAAATTCTTTTGTCAATTTTATCAACAACACGACGCACGATGAGCTTTTTTTGCAGGCGCCGGATTATCTGCCTGTCACAAATCCCTCCAATATGGGAACGTCGGAATACAAGGACGACTCTTCTTACCATTCAAACGCGGCAAGCCTAAAGCGCGTCGGCGAATGGCTTGACTATTTAAAAGAGAACGGCGTTTACGACAACACAAGAATAGTCATTGTCGCCGACCACGGCGCCGTCGGTTGGGAAGAGGGGTATGACTGGAATTCGGACTTTGACAAAATTCAGCCCGGACATTACCATCCGCTCCTTATGTTCAAGGACTTTGGAGCAAGCGGAGACCTTCGCGTTGACCAGACTTTTATGACAAACGCAGACACGCCGGCATTGCTTTTGCAGGGGATTGTCGCGAATCCTGTAAATCCTTATACTAAAAAAAGCGTTGACTCCAGCCAAAAGCAAATGGGGGCGCTTGTTTGCTCAGACGACATCTATATGCCTCATCACAATAAAAGCGACTATGTGTTCACCGCAAAGCCCGGCAGCTGGATTAGGGTAAAGGACAACATCTTTGATTCCAAAAACTGGTCCTATGAGGACGCGCCCCAAGGAGAAAATTGATGCAAGCAATTATCCTGGCAGCGGGAACCGGCAGCCGCCTAAGGCCTTTGACAAATGACGTTCCCAAATGCATGGTAAAAGTGAACGGCGTTCCTATGATTGAACGAGCCATAGACGCTGTGGTCGCCGCCGGAATAAAAAAACTTGTCATCGGCCTTGGCTACAAGAGGGAGGCGTTAAAAGACTTTGTCGCAAAAACGTTCACTCCGGACCGCTTGCATGGCTTGCAAATAGAATTTGGCGAAAATCCCGACTACGACAAGACAAACAACATTTATTCCTTGTATCTTTTAAAGGATTTCTTTAAGGCCGACGACACTCTTTTGCTCGAAAGCGACTTGGTTTACAAGCCCAGCGTCCTAAAAGAACTTTGCGGATCTTCTTCTAAAAATCTTGCCCTTGTAAGCCATTGGCAGGATTGGATGGACGGAACCGTCACTTTGCTTGACAAAGACGACAACATCACTAATTTTATCGTAAAAAAAGACCAAACGGCTGACCAAAAGCCCAATTACTACAAGACTGTCAACATTTACAAATTTTCTAAGGAATTTACCAATAATTATTACTTGCCGTTTTTGGAAACATTCATGAACGTCTTTGGAAAAAATTCCTATTACGAGACTTGCCTCAAGTTCATAGCGCAGACTGACCCAACATTGTTAAAGGCCTTTAAGATTGACCAAAGCCTTTGGTACGAGGTTGACAACGCTGACGACCTTAAGGTTGCCGAAAGCAGATTCGCTTAAGATTTAATTACTCATTTTCAAACGCTTTGATGAACGCTTCGGGCGAAGCGTAGTCAAAAACAACATATCTATCGTCTTGATATACAAGGTTTCCGGATTTTAATACGTTTGAATCTGCGGAAAGGGCGTATTCGCTGTTCTTCATTGCAAAGAACACATGCTTGTTGCCTTTGTAATAGTCCTTGTTTTCAAAACGTTTGGGCTCAAGCCATCTGTGAATTTTGTAATCTTTTGCCATTATGTTGGCGCCGTTTGACTCGTCGTTTTCGACCGTTACGACTTCTACCGCTCCGTTTGACCAAAACCATATTGGATTTGCGATGTTGTAGAAGGCGTATCCAAATTCATAATCGTTCTTAGAAAGGAAGTCGCAGACGCCTCCCAATTCCATTGACGAATCATTAGTTTCCATTTTTGAAAAGCAAATGTAGGCGTTTGTAAAAATCAAAATGGCCGAGCTTGCGGAAAGCATCCACTTTTTTACCGACGAGACATTGACTCCTTCGATTACAACCGCAAGGAAGGGTACAAAGAAAGCGAGCGGCATTGTAAAATACCTGTCAACCATTTCGGTGAATACGTTTATGTAAAAGTGGAATCCAAAAAAGAATATAAAATAGTAAAGAAAGAATTTTTTGTATCCTGGCTTTTCGATTTTCCAATAATCAATTGAAACGATAATTGTAAGAACAAAAACTACAGATAGGAGTATGTTTGCGACGCCGCCTGGAGTAAAGACGCTCATGTCTTCATTGTAGCCAGTGACGATTAGAATCATATTTTTTATTTGGTCCAAGTTCATTATATCAAGATAGTTGAACTGGACCTTGTTCATGTTTCTAAAGGTGTATATGGACGCAAGAATGGTGGAGTTTAAAACATAGCCGATGCAGCTTAAAAGCAGGCCGCCGCCGACGATTTTAACGGCCTTGTTGGACAATATGCTTTTTACGCTGATTTTTTGCTGGCATTTGAATGCGTTGTACAAAGTCTCGATCGCGACTATAGCGAATACGGGGAAGGTGAAGTTTAGAATATAGCGAATTGTTGAAAGTCCGCTTAAAAAGGCTAGGGCAAAGAATATGAATGTCAGCCTTTTTTCTTTTGACGGAGTGTGTTCGTGAAACAATAATGATATGGCCAAGCCGACGTAAAAGAAACTGAACGCAATGTGCGGAATGTAATAGCTTCCTGCATGAACAAAGTGGAAGAATTGCCAGGAAACTGGGCTGATCATAAGGGTGGAGCAGAGAAGCTTTAGCCAAAACGCCTTGACCTTTAATTCGTGAAGCAAGAACCAAACCGCAGCGAACAAAACTAGTTCCGTAAAAAGCACTGTTAGCGCTCTAATAAGGGCTAGGTTCTTTGTAAAGAAGAAAAGAGGCATGGTCACAAGCTGGGTGTTCAAGAATCTAAATTCCATCGAATAATACCAACTTGTGGGCCAAAAAGTTTTAGCTCTGAAACATTCGTACGCAAAAAGCGTTTCAGAACTTAAATCTTGCTCAGTAAAAGGATTTGCGAAAGCGTATGAGACTATTGTTATAGTCAAGAGAACCGACACAAAGAAAAAAGCGGAAACAATGGTCTTTTTTTTGTCTGAAAACATCGCAAAACACAATGCGTCTATGACAATGGCAAAGAAAATTGGAAAAGATATGAGCGAAATCATTGTCTTTTTATACGCCGCGTGATTGAATGTTCTGTGGAAAACTTTTTCTTCAAGGAAATTGGGAAGGACTTCCAAAATTTGGGGCGTGAAAAGAATTGTTAAAGTGCCAATGACGATCAAAAAAAGCGATAAATAAAAAAGACAGTTTACGATTCTTTTTGAGCAAACTGTTTTTGAATCTTGCAAGTTGGATGCATCGTACATAAAAGACCTCTGAATATGGCAGTATTATACTGAAAATTTTATGAGAATGCAACAACAGATTAGATAAGACTAAAAACGTGTTCTTTACGGCTCCACCTGCTCCCACGACGACGCTTTGAACACATCATCCTTTACGCGCCACCATTCGTTGGCCCTTATGTCAAACTTGTAGCGGTCTTTGTGGTGGGGCGGTTGGTGCCTGTCGCAAGTGGTTATGACGACCCCGTCTTTTTTTAGGGGCAAGGTGTCCAGCGGAATGTCTTTGTTTGTAAAAGGATTTACTGGGTTGTCGACAAGGCCTTTTAGCAAAAGCGAGGCGGCGTCGGCGTTTGTCATAAAGTCCATGTTTTTTACGATTGGCCCTTTTGCGTTAAAGTCCTTAAAAAGAAGCAATGGGTGGTAGTGGCCGCGGCCTGAATACTGAGTGGCCGAGACTCGCTTGTCCAAATCCTCGTCTTGCTCCATGCAATCTTCGTGTCCGTCTGCGCCGTGGTCCGAGGCGATGGCTATTCGCGTGTTGTCGTAAACGCCTTGTTCCTTTAAGTAGTCCAGCCATTCGCCGACGCGCTTTAGCGCGGCCATTTGCGTGTGGTAGTCGGGGCTGTTCTTTAGCCTTGACGTTCCGATGTTCTTTGGATTTTTGACGGGCCTATACTCTGGCGCCTCAAACATAAAGGTTTCGTGCGTCAATTCGTTCAGCATGCTGATGTATGAGCCGCTCTCTGTTTCCGAAGCGTCAGTAAGCTCCGGCCAAAAGTCCAAGGCGGAATAGTTGTCCAAAACTATTTTGGCGTCTTTTATATAGTCTTTTGAATTAAAATATGTTCCGTTAAAGTAAATCGCCTCGCGGATGAAAATCGGCGAGCAGCGGAAAAGGCTAAAGAACAGAAGGTTTCGCTTTAATATTTCTTCCGTGGAATCAAGGTCCGCCGCTTGCGGGTTTGCCTTGTACCATTGCTGGGTGTAAGTTCCGATGGTTTGATGGCCGTCAATGTCGTAGCCGTCCAAGAAAGAAAGGTCGCAATAATTGCTTGAGTTGATCCACGCCGGGTCGTTTACGCTTGCGTTCCAACCGAGGCTTTCGTTAAAGATTCGCGCGAGAACCAGCTGCGATTCGTTTATTTTTTGTTCGCGCGTTGCGTCAAGCCTTTTTTGCATTTCCAGCGGAGTGTATTCGTAGCCTCCAAAAAGCGGCGGCGCGCCTAAGAGCGTGTGGCCGTTAAAAGAAACGACATTGTCGTAGAAAGTAAAACCAGAAAACTGTTCGTTAAATTCAGGCGCTTCCTTAAAGCATTCCTCGATCTTGGAGCTTGTGGCCCGGTCCAGCATTATTAGAATCGCGTTGGGGTGGTTCTTTGAAAGGTGGAAAATCGGCTTTAGCTCAACCTTGTTTTTTTGCCTTTGCGCCGCGGCGGCATAGTCCTTGTAGTTTTTTTGTATCGCTCCTGCGTTTATGGCAAAGCTTGCAAAAAGCGCCATTGTCAAAATCGCAAGGGCCGTCGGCAATATTTTCGCTTTCTTTAATTTGAGCGAAAGCACCGCGACAATCGCCGCGGCCAAGAGCGCCAATAAATTTAATAATGAAATTGCTGATATTGTTCTAAAATTGGTCGAGTTTAGGAATGTCAGCGAAGCTGAAATGTCTCCGTAGCGCAACATAAAGGGGTACGCGTTAAGAACGGCGCAAATCGACATGATCGCCGCTCCCGCCGCAAAGAGCGCTTGGATTTTTTTGTCAAACAAAAAGTATATGCATGAGAACCAAAGAATAAAGATCGCCGCGGCTTGCAGGCCCGTGTTCTGGATATACCAAAGCGGGTTTGGATGGCTTCCAATGCCTGAGAATTCCGCCGCGGAAGAAGAAATCAAGGCGGACGGTATTGTAAGGCCAAAAATCACGAACAAGGAAATCGACGCGATAAAGAAAAGCGCGTGCCGTTCCTTTTTGTTCTGCGTTAACGGAGCGAGAATTGTGTCCAAAAGTTTTTTCGCCAATTTTACGAATAGAGGAGAGGCAAATACCAATAATGCAAAGGCGAGCGTGACTATTTTGTAAATTCTTTTTGATGAGAAGAACGCCAAAATATACACCGCCGCCGCCGCGCAGGCCGCGCAAGAGCAAAACCAAAAAACCTTAAGCGGGTTTTTCAGCTTGTAAAAAATGTTCTTCACCAGGCTAAAGACGTTGTTCATCGTCCAGTACAAGACAAGGCCCGAAGGCGAGTTGTACAAAATGGCCAAAAAGACCAGCGCCATTCCGTGAATCTGGATTTTTTCGCGCAAGGCAAGGCCCTTTGTGTAGACGACTCCGGCGGCCATGTTTATAAGCGTCATAGCGATCGGAAGAACGTTTACCGCAAAGCTT
>JAEEGJ010002199.1_pt1 | contig 122463 bp, 90 predicted proteins | sample 8958761 | NCBI WGS metagenome assembly JAEEGJ01 (sample SAMN16246546, study PRJNA631951) | gut metagenome | biome: gut microbiome; feature: rumen; material: RS-attached | host: Bos | place: Iran: Karaj | collected 2018-10
GCTCTTCGTCTGCATCAGACTGCCGCGGCATGTCAGCTGCTCCAGGCTCGCGAAAAACTCGATCCCCTTGATCGAACGGATGTTGTCCGTGCTCACATTCACCACCTTGATGTTCTCCACTTCAGCTCCCGTCACCACGCCGTCATGATTGCTGTCGTAATTCGACAAACAGAACGCTTCGAAGTTGTCGTCATCGAACTCAATCCCCACGTTGTCATAGTTCGGCTCCACCTTCAGCTCTTTCATCCAGTCAAGCGTGTTCCGTGTCACCGTATAGCTCTTTGTCGTCTTCTTCGTGTATACCCCGCCCATGTCGTCCACCACCGTGATCTCGAAGCCGCCAGCCATCGTCACCGGCGGTACTACCAGCCAGAACTCCGTGTAGCTCGTCTCGCTCCTACCCAACTTCACCGCAGGGTCGCACACCAGCGATATCGCGTCCGTCCCGCTCCCATCCACCGTCACCTCCGGCAAACCGCCAAGCGGCATCGTGATGCTCGCCTCACCCGCAATCTTCTCCCCGCCATTCGACTTCAACGTGATCCGGCGAACCGATATGTTGTCGCCGTACAAACGCAGCGACAGGTACCCACCCACGTTCTTGAATGCAAGGAAATTGTCCCCAGTCACCGCCACCATCGTGTTCGCCCCGATACCGAACGAATGCGCCTTGTACGCCTGCTCAGCAGGAAGCACCGTCGTCAGCACTCCCGCCGTCGACAACGCAGTCTCCGCCTTGTACGGATACACCGCGTACACGTTCTCCATTTCCGCTCCCGGCTCACCTTCTCCCACCGGCTCGAAACCGCCGGCCGTGTCGCCGTCGTCCCCTTCAAACGCAAACTGCCAGTTGTATGTACTCTGGTTGAAAATCGAGATCCGGTCGTCCGCGTTCCACAGCACCTTCATGCTCTCGTCCGCGTACACCTTCGTTTCCGGCGTCGTACATTCTTCCACGGCAGCCTGGAACACCACCTTCGCGCCGGGGGCTCCCGATCGCATCTTGCCGAACTGCTGATCGATCTCTGTCGTGCAGGAGGCCACCAGCAACAGCAGCGTTGCCAGCAATAATAGTTTTTTCATGGTTATTCTGTTGTAAGGTTCGTTATTACTCCATCACGACCTCCAGGGGGTTCATCCAGTCGAGTTGGCTGCGAACCACCGTAAAGCTCTTGCCCGTCGTCACCGTGAACTGATTGCCCTCGCTGTCCATCACCATCACCGTGAAGCCCTTCGTAAACGTCACAGGCGGCACCACGAACCAGAAGTCCGTGTACTGCTCAGCAGTCGCACCGAGTTCTACGGCAGGTTCGCACACCAGCGATATCTCGCCAGTCGCCGTATTATCCATCGTCGTAACCGGTGTTCCGCCGACAGACATCGCAACAGTTGCCTTGCCGGCGATCGGCTCTCCGCTGTTGCCCTGCAGTATAATCTGGCTTACCGACACGCCCTTGCCATACAGACGCAAGGACAAGTAGCCGCCCACATTCTTGAACAACAACATTTTATCCTCCGATGCAGCCACCATCGTGTTCGCGCCCACACCGAATGAATTTGCCTTCCACGTCTGTTCCGCAGGCAGCGTTACCGTGAAATACGTACCGTCATTGTTCAACTTATTTTTCTTATTGTACGGATAGATGGCAAAATAATAATTCACATTATTGCCGGTAATGAAACCCGATGCAGGGATCTTCTCAAACTCGCCGGACGCGTCCCCGTCATTTCCAAGAAACTTGTACTGGTAATTGTACGTCGTCTTGTCGAACATCGAAATCCGGTCGTCCGCATTCCACAGAACCTTGAGGCCCGTATCCGCATATACCTTTGTCATGGGCTGGTCACAGCCCTCGACCGCAGCATAAATTCTGGAACTTGCCTCTGCAGACTCAGTCACCGGCTCCAACTGCGCCGTGCAGGAAACCAACGCAATGGCCAAAAAGAGGGAAAAAAAGCTTCTTTTCATAAAAACACAAAAATATTAAACATAAATAGTTTCATCACTGAACATCAAAATTACTCTTTTCACGGAATAATCGCAAATCTTTTTATCTTTGTATATTTGAAAATAATGAATCGAAAAAACATGAAAGATTTTCAACCTACCCGATACCATTTGGAGACGGTGGCCACAGGACGCCGTTTTGAAGATAGCGGATGGGCGCTGGCAGACCCTCAGTGCAAGGAGCCGTCGCTGGTGCGCGCCATTTATGAAAAGAAACAGATTGAATTCGGTCCGGACGATTGGGGCATCTACCAGTTCGCCGACTGGATGCCGATCCGGCGGACGCTGAAAGGTTCCGCCGCTACCATGACCTATAAGAGCGAGAAACTGGCGGCCCGGCTGGGCCTGCCCAATCTCCATATTGCTTTCTCAGGATACTGGCCGGAGAAGGGCGGTGCCATGACCACCTGCTCGTTCAAGGAAACGGAAGCCTACAGCGTATGTGCGCGTATTCCTGACGGGGAAAAACGGGTGCTGGTGGTCGCTTCCGCCGGCAACACGGCACGCGCTTTTGCCAAAGTCTGTTCGGAGAACAATATCCCGTTGCTGCTCAGCGTGCCGGAAGAGAACATCGGTGCGCTCTGGTTTGAGAAGCCGCTCAACGATTGCGTGAAACTCATCTGCTCGCCGAAGGGTACCGACTATTTCGATGCCATCGCCCTGAGCGACGCGGCCTGCACCTCGCCCCTGTTCTTTGCCGAAGGCGGAGCGAAGAATGTCGCACGGCGCGACGGCATGGCCACCACCGTCCTGTCAGCCGCGAAAGCCATCGGTCAGATTCCCGATGCCTATTTCCAGGCCATCGGCTCCGGCACCGGCACCATCGCTGCCTGGGAGGCAAATCTCCGCCTGATCGAGGACGGCCGCTTCGGCAGCCACAAGATGAAACTCTTCCCATCGCAGAATGTGCCCTTCCTTCCGATGTTCGATGCATGGAAAGCCGGTAGCCGCGCCCTCCTGCCGATGGACGACGAGGATGCCCGCAAAAAAGCGCTGATGATCGACGCCAAGGTGCTCTCCAACCGGCGGCCGCCGTACAGCCTGCGGGGTGGTCTCTACGATGCCTTGTGCGATGCCGGCGGCGACATGGAATGTGCCACCAACGATGACATCGCCGCCATGAAGCAGCTCTTCCTCGAGACCGAAGGCATCGATATCCACGAGGCCGCGGCTGTCGCTCTGAAGGGCATGATCAACGCTTTCGAGGCCGGCAAACTGCCTCGCGATGCCACGGCAATGCTGAACATTACCGGTGGCGGCCAGGCCCGCTTCCAGCGGGAACACGCCTGTCATTACCTGAAGCCCAGCCTGATCGGCAACGCATCCGACCCGGGCATTGTCGAAAAAATAGAAAACCTGTTCCAATAAACCCTTCTATGAAACGCTTCCTCCTCCTTGCCCTGGCCATCTTCACGCTGACCGTGGCCGGTTGCGGTACGACGCCCCGGGACGACAGCCCCGACGCAGTTGCTGCCCGCGCATTGGCCACACGCATCATCCCCGGTCAGGCCGGACATTTCGTCTTCGAAACCCTGCCGGCCGACACGGCTGACTTCTTTACACTCCGGCAGGAAGGCCGCAAAATAGTCATCGGCGGCAACAACGCCAACTCCATGGCCGTCGGCCTCAACTACTACCTGAAGTATTACTGCCACACGAACATCGGCTGGTTCGCCTGGGACAAGGGCCCCCTGCCCAAAGCCCTGCCGCGCGTGGAAACTCCGGTACGGATTGATGCCCGCGTGCCTGAACGCTTCTTCCTCAACTACTGCACGTACGGCTACACCATGCCTTGGTGGGGCTGGAAAGAGTGGGAGCATTTCATCGACTGGATGGCCTTGAACGGCATCAACTTGCCGCTCGCCATCACGGGCCAGGAATCCATCTGGTATCAAGTGTGGACAGAACTCGGTCTGGGCGATGAAGAGGTCCGCAGCTACTTCACGGGTCCGGCCCATCTGCCGTGGCACCGGATGCTGAACATCGACCGCTGGGGCGGCCCGCTGCCGAAATCCTGGTTGGAAGGACAGGAAGCCCTGCAAAAGCAGATCGTAGCCCGCGAACGCGAGTTGAACATGAAGCCCGTGCTCCCGGCTTTTGCCGGACACGTCCCTCCTGAACTCAGCCGCATCTATCCCGATGCCAAGATCGAGCGGATGAGCGACTGGGCCGGCTTTGCCCTGGAAGATTATCCCTGGTTCCTCGATCCGGAAGACAACCTGTTCCCTGTAATCCAGAAAAAATTCCTTGACAAGGAGATCGAGATCTACGGCACCGACCATATCTACGGCATCGACATCTTTAACGAGATGATTCCCAAGAGCTGGGAGCCCGACTACCTGGCCGGCGTGAGCAAGGGCGTTTATGAGTCACTCGCAACCGCCGACCCCGCCGCCACCTGGCTCCAGATGACCTGGCTCTTCTACAACGAACGCCGCTACTGGTTCGAGGGCGACAGTGATGCCCGCGTGAAGGCATTCCTTACCTCCTACCCTGCCGAGAAATCGATCCTGCTCGACTACTATTGCGAGCGGATGGAGGTCTGGCGCAAAACGCAGAGCTATTACAGCATTCCGTTCATTTGGTGCTATCTGGGCAACTTCGGCGGCAACACCTTCCTGGCCGGCAACATCCAGGAGATCGCCGGGCTGATCGAGGGCACCTTCGCCGAGGCCGGGCCTTCCTTCAAGGGCCTGGGGTCCACGCTGGAGGGCTTCGACTGCAACCCGTTCATGTACCAGTTCGTCTTTGAGAAGGCGTGGAATTTCCCGCAACATCAGGACCTTGACATCTGGGGTGCCGAACTGTCCCGGATGCGTGCAGGCGTGGACAACGAAGACGCCCGGGAGGCTTGGGAGGAACTCTTTAAAGAGATTTACATCCAGCGCTCCGTGCCTGGCCACAGCCCGATCATGAACCTGCGGCCTTCGTTCAGCCGGTCCAGTTCCTACCACTCCAGCGTGAAGTTCAATTACGAAAATGAGAAACTACACGAGGTAATCGTCCACCTGCTGGCCGCCGGAGGCAAAGGTCCGTCCTATGAATTTGACCTGGTCAACCTCACGCGACAATATCTGAGCAACCAGTTCGAACAGCTCTTCGCCGACTACAAAACGGCTTATGAGCAAGGTGACACCGAAACCATGAAAGCCCGTCAGACGGAGATGCTCGCCACTTTCGACACCCTCGACGAACTGCTGGGCTCGCAAGCTTATTTTCTGGTCGGAAAATGGATCGCGGACGCCCGTGCCTGGGGTGCTACGCCGGCTGAGGCCGACTACTTCGAGTCCAATGCCCGCAACCTGCTCACCAGCTGGGGCGACCGCGGCAACCTGCTGACCGACTACGCCGACCGTTCCTGGGCCGGCCTGGTAGGTACCTACTACAAGGGCCGGTGGGAACTCTTCTTCCAGGCCGTTGATGAGGCAATCGCCGCCGGAGAAAAACTGGAAGGCGCCCGCTACGACAAGCTGCTGGAAAAGATGAAGGACTTTGAATACGCCTGGTGGGCTGAACGTCCCGGCCAGTTCGCCGCCACGCCGGCCGGCGACCCGGTCGCGCTGGTGCGGAAGATTATGGAGCCCTGATTCCGGCGACGGCTTTTGGGGTGGCAGATATTCGACTGATTATCTGCGGTTTACACGAAATCGCTTGCGCAAAAATACACAAGCGATTTATATCATTTCGCTGGCTATCAGCTAGTTATCCGCCACTAAGGGCGGAAGGACTTCACAGACCACGAAGTTGCTACCGCCGATGAAGATCAGATCCCGCGCGCCGGCGAGGGATTCTGCGGTCTGGAGGGCCTCCGGGACGCTGAAGGCGACGCGGCCGTTCAAGCCGCAGTCGGCCATTGCGTTGGCTAAATCGACGGCCGGCAGGGCGCGAGGGCTGGAGGCCTGCGTCCAGATGTAATGGACATTGCGCGGCAGCAGCGGAGCAATGGCGTCGATGTCTTTCTCCCGCGCGAGTCCCAGAATGAAAAAGACATTTTCGTAGTCGCAGGAGATGCGGTCCACCTGCTCGGCCACCCAGCGGAGGCCGTGGGCATTGTGACCTGTGTCGCAGATGATCTGCGCCTTCCCGGCGGCCGGGTCGGCCGCGCGGAGCGTCTCCCAGCGGCCGTGCAGGCCGGTCCGGCGGGCCGCCTGGCGAACGCCGCTGCGGAAGGCCGCCAGATTCAGGCCGAGCATCGGCTGCAGGACACCGACGGCGGCCGAAAGCGTGCAAAGATTGCGCTGCTGATAGTCGCCCGGCAGATCGAGATCGGCAACAGCAAGGCCAAGACAATCAGGCGTATCCTGAGCGAAGACCAGGGCAGATGTATGAGATCCCCGGGCAAGTCGGGGGTGACGGGAACCGTCATTCCCGGCCTGACCAACTCCGTCATTCCCGGCCTGACCGAGAATCTCGAGGCCGCAGGCAGCGGCCTTCGCCTCAAATACCGGCCGTGTCTCGGGCAGATATTCCCCGATGACTGCCGGCACGCACGGCTTGATGATGCCGGCTTTCTCCCCCGCGATGGCCTCGAGCGTATAGCCCAGATGTTCGCAATGCTCCAGGCCGATATTGGTAATGATGCTCAGGATGGGCGTAATGACGTTGGTCGAGTCGAGCCGGCCGCCGAGGCCGGTTTCAATGACGGCGATGTCCACCGTTTCGGCTGCAAAAAAGTCGAAGGCCATCCCGGTCGTGATTTCGAAAAAAGACGGCTTTTCTGCCTCGAAGAAGCCTTGCCAGTGGTCGAGGAAAGCCTCGACAAACTCCTTCGGGACCATCCGGAAGGAATCCCCTTCCACGATCTTCATCCGCTCCCGGAAATCCACCAGATGCGGCGAGGTATAAAGACCCACTTTCAACCCACAAGCCGCCAGGCCTGCCGCAAGCATATGACTTGTCGAGCCTTTTCCGTTGGTCCCGGCAATATGCACGGAGCGGAATTTCCGATGCGGATGACCGAGCCCCTCATCGAACGCCTCCATCGTCTCAATCCCCGGCTTGTAGGCCACCTTCCCCACCTTCTGGTAGGACGGGAACTGGTTGAACAGCCAATTGATCTTTTCTTCGTATGTCTTCATGGTTCAACATTTTTTGCGCTGCAACGGACGCACCTGAATGACAGCTACTTACGTAATGTGATCCCCCTCGTTTTGAGGGGGATCACATTTCATAAAACACTGACAATCAAATGCGTACATTGCAGGCGTTTTTCAAGCCCGGAGGCAAGAGAGCCGCTAAGCGGAGAACTGTTCGCGCAGGGCGGCGTTGCGGGCGTCGGCGTTGGCACCGCAGGCGCTGAAGTAGAACTTGATCTTCGGCTCGGTACCGGAAGGACGAACCGTCACCTTGCAACCGTCTTCGCTGAAGAACTGCAGGACGTTCGACTTCGGAAGACCCGTCTTGTCGGGTTCGTTGTAATCGATGACTTTCACCACCGGCGAGCCGGCCAGCTCCTTGGGCGGCGTGGCGCGGAAGTCCACCATCATCTGCTGGATCTGTTCGATGCCGTCCTTGCCTTTCTTCGTGACGGAAATCAGGCTTTCCTTGTAGTAGCCATATTCGGCATAGATCTCCTGCAGATAGCCATAGAGCGTCTGGCCGCGGTCGGCCAGCCAGGCAGCGCATTCGCAAAGGGTGCAGCAGGTGATCACGGAGTCTTTGTCACGCACGAAACTGCCCACGTTGAAACCGTTGCTCTCCTCGCCGCCGCAGATGAAAGTCTTCTGGCCTTCAAACCGATGCTGGAGTTCTGCGATATACTTGAAACCGGTCAGGACATCGAATGACTCGACGCCGTATTTGGCGCAGATCTTCTTCAGCAGGTCGGTCGTGACGATGGTCTTGACAAAGAACTGCTTGCCGTCAAGTTTGCCCAGTTCATGCCAGCGCGTCAGGAGGTAGCTTGTGACGAGCGTGGCAATCTGGTTGCCGGTCAGCAGAATCAGTTGGCCTTCGTTGTTCCGGATGGCACATCCTACGCGGTCGGCATCCGGGTCAGTACCCAGCGCGATATCGGCTCCGACTTCATCGGCACGCTCCATGACCATGCGCATGGCCGTAGGTTCCTCCGGATTCGGTGAAACGACGGTCGGGAAGTTGCCGTCACTCACGTCCTGGTCGTCCACATGATAGACATTCGTGAAGCCGGCCTGCTTGAGTCCGGCAGGGACCAGTCGGACACCGGTGCCGTGAAGCGGCGTGTAAGCGATCTTGATGTCGCGGTGCCGTGCAATGCTGTCGGGCGAGAGGAGCAGTGAGAGCTGGCTGTCGAGGAACGCCTTGTCCACCTCAGCGCCGATACCCTGCGGATAGGCATTCTCGTCAATTTTGACCTGATCCATCGATGTGATCTTGTTCACTTCGGCAATGATATTCTTGTCGTGCGGTGCGATGATCTGGGCGCCGTCCTCCCAGAACACTTTATAACCGTTGTATTCCTTGGGATTGTGCGAGGCAGTGATCATGATGCCCGCCTTGCATTTCAGGTAGCGGATGGCAAAGCTGAGTTCCGGCGTGGGGCGGATGTTGTCGAAAATGAAAACATCGATACCGTTGGCCATCAGCACGGCGGCCGAAACCCGGGCAAAAAGCTGGCTGTTGTTGCGGCTGTCGTAGGAGATGACGGCAGATATCTTCTCACCCGTGAAATTCTTCTTGAGATAATTGGCCAGTCCCTGCGTGGCCATTGAGACGGTGTAGCGGTTCATGCGGTTGGTGCCCGCGCCCATGACGCCGCGCAAGCCGCCCGTGCCGAACTCGAGGGTGCGGTAGAAAGCATCTTCCAAAGCTTTCGGATCGCCTTTCATCATTTCCAGCACTTCCCGCTGGGTTTCCAGATCGTAACTGTTGCTGAGCCAAGTTTTGGCCACGTCGAGATAGTTTGCCATAGATTTGAACGTTTAACTTTCAAAGATAGGAAAAAAAGTGGTAAAAGTGTTATATTTGTAGAGTTATGTCGGAAGAAAAATACATCCTTTTCCTGCAGGAACACGAGAACGACGACCCGGAAAGGTTGTTGCTGTCCGCGGCCCGCTGGCCCGGAATCGACGTGCGTCGCGCAGCCCGGAATATCCAGGCGCGCCGGAAGATGCGGGAAAAGGTTCCTTTCTGGCATGCGCATCCGAAACTCGAGTATCCCGGTTCGCTTCCGCTGGAGCAGTGCAGCTCTGAAATCACGGCCCGCTACAAACAGGATTTCGTCCCCAATGGAAGTCGTGTCGCAGACCTGACGGGCGGGCTCGGCGTGGACAGTTGGGCACTGGCGCAGCGGGCTTCGGAAATGCATTATTGCGAGCGGAATCCGGAATTGTGTGCAGCAGCCCGGCATAATTTCGCGGTCCTTGATGTCCCAATCCAGGTGCATGAAGGCGACGGCCTGGCCTGGCTGCGCGAGATGCCCGGACGTTTTGACCTGATCTACCTGGATCCGGCCCGGCGCGACCGGACGGCCCGGCGGGTGTACGACATCGCCGATTGCGAACCCGATCTGCTGGCCGTCAAAACAGACTTGCTAAACAGGGCCGGCCGTGTGCTGGCCAAGATTTCCCCGATGGCCGATATCTCCCGCACCTTGGGGCAATTCCCCGAAACCCGGGCATTGCACGTAGTCACAGTGGGCGGTGAGGTCAAAGAGTTGCTTCTGCTGCTAGAACCAGGACCTTCTCCCACTGAACCGTTGCTCGTGGCCGTCGACGGCCCGCACCGGCTGGCCTTCCGCCCTTCCGAAGAGCCGGCCGCTGCCGTACACTACACGGAAAGCATCGGCCGCTATCTTTTCCAGCCTTCGAAAGCCTTGCTCAAGGCAGGCGCCTTCCGCTTGCTCTCCGAACGTTTCGGTATAGCCAAACTGGCGCCGAGCACCCATCTATATACCTCCGACGAAACGGTGCCGGAATTCCCCGGAAAGCGGTTTACCGTGGAAGCGGTTTTCGACTGGAACAAGGCTTCGATCCGCCTGCTTCAGGAACGGTTCGACCGGCTGGAGTTGACTGCGCTGAACTTTCCGCTCGGCACCGAAGCGCTCCGCGCCCGCCTGGGCATCGCCGCCGGCGGCGACCGCCATCTCTTCGCCGCCACCCTGTCAGACAAGAGAAAACAATTGATACTTTGCCAACCATGAGAGAGAACTACACCGAGATCGAAGAGCTGTACGACCTGCGGCAGCTGCTTTCCCAGACCGAGAACATCCGGCACTACGCCTTCCAGGCGGTCAACTTCGAGAAGTGCGGATTTCCCGTCGAGAACTACCGATTCGAGGACTGCCTGTTCATGGGCTGTCACATCCCGCCGCGGATGTACTATGCCATGGACGAGAACTGCATCGTCTTTCCGCGCGTAAAGATGCCCTACAAGGTCTTCCCGAACAAGTTGTATGACGCACAGTCGCTATACCTGCACTACAAGCCCGGCTTCCACGAGACTTTTTACACATGTTACGACACGATCTGCTACGAGCGATTCATGGCGCTGGGCAAAGAAACTAACGACATCAAGGAAACGCTCTGCCGCACACTCCACGATCACTCGATCTCCAATGCCCTCGACCAGTTTATCCGGCAATACGATGAGAAAGATATCGTAGCCGTCATGGGCGGCCATGCCGTCAAGCGGACTGACGCGTCTTACCGACAGATCGTGGAGATCAGCAAGCGGCTCACCGAGATCGGCAAGCTGATGGTCAGCGGCGGTGGCCCCGGCGCTATGGAAGCCGTCCACCTGGGCGCGTGGATGGCCGGACGCGACGAGGCGGAAGTGGCCGACGCCCTCGAAATAATCAGTGTTTCGCCCACCTTCCGCGATCCGGGCTGGCTCACGCATGCCTTCGAGGTAATGGAGAAGTACCCGCACGACGGACAGTACCACAGCCTCGGCATCCCTACCTGGTTCTACGGCCACGAGCCTGCCACACCGTTCGCCACGGAGATCGCCAAATATTTCGACAACAGCATTCGCGAGAATTATATCATCTCTATCCCCAAAGGAGGCATCATCTACACGCCGGGCAGCGCCGGCACGTTCCAGGAAATCTTCCAGGATGCCGCGCAGAACCACTATGAGACCTTGGGTTACGCCAGCCCGATGGTTTTCCTGGGCACACAATACTACACTGAAGAGACGCCCATCTATCCGCTGTTGGAGGACCTGCAGGCGCGGGGAAAATACAAGAACCTGCTGCTTAAAATCACCGACAGCACCGCCGATGTCATCCGTTATCTGATGGATTTCCACCGCCCGTACCATCCCTGGTCCGGCGACATTGCCTAGACAAAGTATGAACCTTTTCCAACTCTTCAAGAACATACGGCCCTTTGTCAAGCCATATCGCTGGCTGGTTGTCATCACCCTCATCCTGACGCTGGTGGGGTCCCTGATGGCCCAGGTCAACGCCATCGTACTCGACCGTACTGTCGACGCCATCAACGCCCTGATCGGCACCGATTTCACCTGGCCGCAGGCCGCCCGCATCATGACCATCATCTCCATCGTCCTGCTGGGCAAGGAGATCCTGTCAGCCCTGATTACCTTCGCGCAGAACTACTACGGCGAGCGGATGCGCATCTTCGTGTCGCGCGACCTCTCGCAGGCCGTGGTCGAGAAGGTGCTGACGTTCCGGATGGCCTATTTCAACAGCGACGAGAACGCCACCGGCAAGGTGCAGGCGCGTATCGACCAGGGTGTCAGCAGCCTGTCGCGAACGGTGCAGAATTTCTTCATCGACCTGTTGCCCCTGTTTTCCACCGCCATCCTGGCCTTGATCCTGATGTTTGCCGCCAACGTGTACGTGGGTCTCGTCGCCCTGGGCATCGTCCCGGTCTATTTCTGGATCACGTACCGGCAGGCCCGGCGTCTGAAGGGCTGGCGGCGCGAGATGCGCGGCCATCTGGAAGCCAAGAGCCAGGGCATCAAGAACATCATCGATTCGATCAACGTCATCAAGAGTTTCAACCGCGAGAAGATCGAGGCGGGCAAGCAGCTCGACATCCAGAACCAGGTGACGGAGAACCAGATGAAGACCCGTAAAGTCGCCTTTTATTACAATGGCCTGAAAAGCTTCGTGCGGCAGGTCGGTACGGTGCTGGTCATCATCCTGACGGCTTATCTGGTCTTGAAGGAGTATCCCGGCATGACGATCGGTAAGATCATGTACCACGTCATGCTCTTCAGCAACGTCATCGCCCCGATCACACAGCTGCAGCGCATCTTCGACGATGTGAACGACGCGCTGATCTACGCCGAGGGCTTCTTCGGCATCCTGAACTCCGAGAAGGAAGTCGAGCCTACGGGCGAATACAAGCCCGAGAAGATCCACGGCAAGTTCGAACTCCAGCACGTGGACTTCACCTATCCCAACGGCAACCAGGCGCTCTTCGACGTGAACATGACCATCGAGCCGGGCAAGATTACGGCGCTGGTGGGCCTCTCGGGCGCCGGCAAGAGCACCATCGTGAACCTGCTCGACAAGTTCTACGAGCCGCAGACCGGCCGCATCCTGCTCGACGGGGTGGACCTCCGCGAGTACGACACGAAGTACCTGCGCGACAACATCGGCCTGGTGCTGCAGAAAAACCATATCTTCGACGGGACCATCGAGGAGAACATCCTCTACGGCAATCCGAACGCCACGCACGAGGAGGTGGTGGAGGCGGCCAGGAAGTCGTTCCTCTACGACCAGATCATGGAACTGCCGAAGAAGTTCGAGAACAAGGCTTCCGACCTCTCAGGCGGCCAGCAGCAACGCGTGGCCATCGCCCGCATGTTCCTCAAGAATCCGCCCATCATCTTCCTCGACGAGCCCACGGCCAGTCTCGACGCCATTGCCACCGAGCAGATCAAGAACAGCATCGACGCCATCAAGAAAGACCGCACGGTGATCATCATCTCGCACAGCATCTCCCAGATCATCGACAGCGAGATGGTCTATGCCCTGAAGACCGGCCGCGTGGAAGAATCGGGCCATCCCGACGAAGTTTACAAGAAAGGCGGTATCTACAAGGATATCATCGACGCTTCGGCGCGCAGCCTCAACATCCAGAAAATCGCCCGGACCATCGAGGGTTCGGGCGATTGAGATGCCCGGTCAAGCCGGGCATGACGGAAAGGTCAAGCCGGGCATGACGGAAAGGTCAGGCCGAAGGCATGACACAGGGGAACTATTTCTTCTTGAAATAATCGAAGAGGACGTCCGGCAGGGGCTGCTCCAATAAATAGCGATACCAGAACTTGTAGTCCTGGAGAGAGGAGTGCATCCCCTGGTCGCCCCGGTAGCCATGCATGCCGTCGGGGTAGATCATCAGTTCAAAGTCCTTGTGATCCTTCTCCAGCCGGTCGATCAGTTGGAGGGAATTCTGGAAGTGGACGTTGTCGTCACCTGTGCCATGGGTGATGCGGAGCATGTTGGTGGCATCACCGCGATAAGGGCCGACCCGGTCGATGACGCGGGATTTCGCATAGCCTTCGGGATTGTCCTGCGGGCGGTCCATGTAGCGTTCCCCGTAGTGGGTGTCGTACAGTTCCCAGTCATAGACGCCGCCACCTGCGATGCCGTACTGGAAATGTTCGTTGCCTTCCGTGACGCAGAGCGTGGTCATCGTGCCTCCGAACGAGAATCCTTCGACGCCGATCTTGTTTTCATTGACAAAAGGCATCTTGCGGAAATGGTCGATGCCGTCGCAGAAATCCTGAAGTTCCAGTACGCCCAAATAGCGGTACATCGCCTCTACGCCTTTCTTGCCATAGTGGCCGCCAGCGCGGTTGTCGAGCGTAACCTGAACCACACCATGGTTGGCCCACCACTGGCTGGCCATCGAAAGGCCACGCCAGCCTTCCCGGACCTGCGGATTGTCGGGTCCGCCATAGATATTGACTTTCACGGGATAGCGTTTGTTCTTGTCGAAATCGACCGGCCAGGTCACCGCAGCGGGGATTTTCACGCCGTCGCGCATGGTGACATACACCACTTCCGGCAAGGCAATGGCGTAGTCGTCGAACTTCTCCCCTTTCGAATCATAGACTACGCGGACATGCTTGGCGGGATCCACATCGCCCTTGGCCGGCACCGTGATATAGACCAGTTGCGTCGGGGTACGGTAGTTCGAGAGCAGTGCGGCCACAGCCTTGCCATCTTCCGAGATCTGCACGCCCGCGAAATTGTACGGGCCGTAAGAGAGACGCTGCACCGTCTTTTCACGCAAGTCCAGCCGGTAGATATCCACACGCGTGGTCGCTTGGCGCTTCGCCGTAAAGAAGAGCTGCTTCTTGTCCACCTTCAGCAGAGAAATGCTCCAGTTGTGTCCGGCGGTCAGCTGCTCGAACGTCTTTCCGTCGTACGACAGGAAATAGATCTGCTGCCAGCCCGTGAAATCCCGGACGATATAAACGCCTTCCTTCGTAAAGAGCATGTTGTCCATCCAGTCGATCCAGGAATCCTGGTGTTCCTGGTACACCAGCACCTTGGCGCCGGTCTGCGGCGTCACGGAATAGAGACGGAAATTATCTTGCGCCCGATCCATCCAGCTGACCATCAGTTGCTTGCCATCACCACTCCAGAACGGTGTGCCGAAATACTGGTCCTCTTTCGGATCAAAATCAGCCCAGACGGTCTCCCCGCCCGCAACCGAGACGAAGCCCAGCTTCACTTCGGGATTCGGATCGCCCGTCTTGGGATAGCGCGTCTGGTTGAGCGAGCCATGCTTGCCTTTGGGCGAATAGATGGGGAACATCGGCACCTGGGAATTGTCGAACCGGTAATAGGCGATCACCTTGCTGTCGGGAGACCACCAGAAAGCCCGGTACATCGACGGACGGCCGAAGATCTCCTCATAATAGACCCAGGAGGCATAGCCGTTCAGAATCAGGTCGCTGCCATCATACGTATGCCGCACGATATGGCGGGAATGGACATCGATGGAATACAGGTCGTTGCCCAACGTGTATGCAATCTTCGTCGAGTCGGGCGACCAGGTGGGATTGACCCAGCCCGGCACCAGGTTCTCCATGTTCGCGGCTTTGAGGCGCGGTTTCTGCGGAACGGGCGCCGCCACGCCTGTCTTGGGTGACCAGGCAAAACGGTCGCGGCCCACGGAATAAATCAGGGCCCCGTCGTCCGTGATTTCCATCGGGAACGGGGCTTGCTTGACAATCCCTGCGGGGAAAGCGTTCAACAATTCCGCTTCAGTAAAGCGTTTTCCGGAAAGGGCACTTTGGCCCTGAACCGACAACACCGGCAGGAGCGCCAGTGCGACGAGCAGGATGCGTTTCATGAGGATGCTTATTTTCTTCCGGTAAAAATGGACAGATAATAGATGAGCGTCGCCAGCGAACTGAGTGCCCCCACCACATACGTGTATGCCGCAGCCCGGAGAGCGCCGCGGGCTTCTTCCTCGTTCGACGGATCGATGATGTCGGTCCGGCTGAGCCAGGCGAGCGCCCGACGGCTCGCGTCGATTTCGACGGGAAGCGTGACGAAACTGAAGAGCGTGGAGAAAGCGAACATCGCGATGCCCAGCCACATGATCTGCGGGAAAATGTTGATCAGCAACATGCCGCCCAACAACACGAAAGGAACGAGCCGGGAAGTGATTGACACCACAGGGACAAGGGCCGAACGGACCTTCACCGGGAAATAGCCCTGGGCATGCTGCACCGCATGACCGCACTCATGGGCCGCCACGGCCGCCGCCGCCACGCTGGTCTCGCCATAGACTGCCTGACTGAGGTTGACCGTCTTGTTGGTCGGGTTGAAATTATCGGTCAGCTGTCCCGGCGTGGAAGTGACCTTCACGTCATGAATGCCATGTTCCGCGAGCATCCGGACAGCCACTTCCCGTCCGGTCATACCGCCCAACAGCGGCACTTCCGATGCCTGCCGGAATTTTTTCTGAAAAGAGGCCTGCACCACATAACTGAGCACGGCAACTCCAATGAATAGGATCCAGTACATATTTCTTACTATCTTGGCTTATCTGCGTAAAGATAGTGAAAAAATCATTCGCTTATTTGTCTCTTGCCCGATTTCTGTCGGACTCGTCCAAACATGCCTCATAGCGGGCAAGGTCTCATTTGAGGCCCGATACCTTGCCCGCCCAAATGGCCTCCCAAGGCTATCTGGGGCAGATTGCCAGGGCAAGGTCCGCCTTCTGAAATGAGATCTTGCCCGGAACGCCCCGGGGATCTTGCCCCGAAACGCCCTAGTGGAAGAACTCATCCTTGAAATTGACGAAGTAAACCTTTTCCACGCCGCGGGTGATGGCGGTATAGAGCCATTTGAGGTCGTCCAAGGTCAATTCTTTCCAGAACGGGTTGTCGATGAAGACGCAACGCCACTGGCCGCCTTGGGATTTGTGGCCGGTGATAGCGGTGGCGTATTTGATCTGAAGGGCGTTGTAATACGGGTCCTCACGCACCTTTTCGTAGCGCTTCCGTGCGTTGCGGATGTCGGCATAATCGGCGCTGACGCCTTCCCAGAGTGCGCGCTGCTGTTCTGCCGACAAAGAAGGCTGCTCGGAGTCCAGCGTGTCGAGGATGACCTTTGCCCGGACCTCTACGTCGTTGTAATCGGGAAAGGCCAGAACGGCGTCGGCGAAATGAAGGCCATAGCGTTCTTCGTGGTGTGAGAGGCGCACGAGTTGCGCCACATCGCCGTTGGCGATGAAATCCATCTCCGGGATATCTTCCAGGAACTGGTAGCAATTCTTGACCACCATCAGTTTGTCATCACGCGTAAGCCGCTCTTCCCGGTAGAGCACCGCACTGCGGATGCCCGCATTGTAGCGGTTGGCCCGTTTGTTCGAACGGCAGAGGACCACGATGTCGTCAAGACCGTAGCGGCCGACGGCGTCGCCGATCTTCTCGATCAGCTCGCCGCCACCAATGCGCTCCACATCGTCGAATCCGGCCAACTGCAGTTTCGGTGTCGCAGGAACGCCCGATTCGATGATCCGTCGGACGAGCGTGGCGTTGGTCAGGATACCCGATTCGGCGGCCTGGCGGACAACGGTCGTCAGCTCGGCCGTCATCAGCGTGCCGTAGTGGCTCAACCATCCCTCATCGAGAGCCGGGCTGCGGTCGAGGCCGACCGGAGGAAGCTGTCCCCGGTCGCCGATAATGATGAGCTTGTCGTCCACGCCGCTGCGGACGAAACGGACCAGATCGTCGAGCAGGTCGCCGGAGCCGAACACGCTCGCGCCGGAGCCCGTCTCGACCGAAATGAGCGAGGCCTCATCCACAATGAAAAAGGTATCTTTGGCTTTGTTGAAATCGAGCTGGAATTCCCCCACCCCGTCGTGTACGCTTTTCTGCCGATAGATGTGCTTGTGGATGGTATAGGCCTTCTCCCCGGTGAATCCGGAAAGAACCTTGGCGGCCCGGCCCGTCGGCGCCAGCAACACGTAGCGGTATTTGAGTTCTTTCAAAGTCCGCACGAACGCGGCGACAGCCGAGGTCTTGCCGGTGCCGGCATAGCCGCTCACCAACAGCAGGTCGCAAGTATCGTACTGCACGGCAAATGCGGCCAGCGTGTCAAACAGACGCTCCTGGCAGGGCGTAGGTGGATAACCCAGATGGTGCCGGAGCCGGTCGGAAAAGAATTGTGCGACCCCCATCAGGCTCTCTTGCGATAGAGGATGAACACCAGCAGGATGGAGTAGATGCCCAGACGGCCGATGATCATCTGGATGCCCATCAGCACCTTGGCGAGTTCCGGCGCCGCGGCAAAGTTGTCCATCGAGGAGCCGAAGGTGCCGAAGCAGGGACCGACATTGCTCATCATCGACACCGAGGCGCTGACGGAAGTGAGCAGGTCGAGGCCGAAGGCCGCATAGACGACGGCCATCACCAGGGTGATGATCAGATAAAGCAGCACGTAGAGCGAAACACTGTTGATCATGTCGCGGTCGATGGCCTGGCCGTCTGCCTTGACCTGCACCACAGCATTGGGATAAGCGATTCTGATGAGCTGGGCCCGGGCCGCCTTGACGGTAAGGTACACGCGGTCTGACCGAAGGCCGGAGGTTGTGGAACCCGAGCAGCCGCACTGGATGGCCGCATAAATCAGTATGAGGATCGAAAATACCGGCCAGACATTGGTGTCGGTCGAGCCGAATCCGGTCGTAGAAATGGTCGATACCACCGTAAAGAAACTGTGGCGTAAAGCTTCCCAGACATTCGGAATCGTACCGCTGAACACCAGGTTTCCTGCCACCAGCAGGCCTGCAATCAGGATTGTAATCAGATAGAACTGTGTGATGGGGTTCTTCAGCACCTTGAACGACCGGGTGGCGAAGGAGGCGTAGATCAGGCCGAAATGGAGGCTCGCCACAATCATGAAGAAGATCAGGATCCACTCGATCAGCGGAGAGTCAAAGGCGGCGATCGAAGCATTGCGGGTGCTGAAACCGCCCGTGGCCGTGACACTCAAGGCATGGTTGGCCGCATCGAAGAGCGGCATACCGGCCAGCAGCAGCGAAATGAAGGAGCAGATGGTAATGCCCACATACACCGACACCACTACGTGGATGAACTTGTTCGACTTGTACTGGTAATTGTTCTTCGAGATGTCCTCGACGTCCATCTTGCTCATTTTGAAGCGGACTGTACCGAACGAAGGGAGAATCATCATGATGAAGACCACCACGCCCAAGCCGCCGATATAGTGGGTGGATGAACGCCAGAACAGCAGTCCCTTGGGCAAGGCCTCGATATCCCGCAGGATGGTAGCACCGGTGGTCGTGATACCCGAGGCGCTCTCGAACCAAGCGTTGACCAGCGTGAACTCGCCGCCCCAGAGCACATACGGAAGCATCGAGAAGATGCAGCTCAGAAACCAGGCGATGAGCAGGATTGCAAGACCTTCCTTCGTATTGATGTCTTTGTGACGGCGCACAAAGATCAGCGGAAAAACGCCGACCATCAGGGTCAGAATGCCGCTGAGCAGCAACGGTGAGAACGACGGATCGAATCCGTCGAGCGCCGCTACAAGCGCCGACAGGAACATAAACACCGCGCAGCAGATCAGTGCGATGCCTACATTCCGCGAGATGACGCCCATATTCATCGTTCGAGTTCCCGTTTGTAAACCTGATTCTGCTCGACGATGTCCCCTACCGCTTCATTGAGCTCCTCGAGTTCATCGTCGTTATCGAGCTTGACACCATAGTCCCGGCCATGATACCGATATCCCTTGATGCCTGCCGTCACCTTGAGGAGCGGGTTGATGAGGTAGTAGTTCAGATAATAGTTGAACAGCAACACCATGATCATGCCCACCAGCACCGACACCAGACCGGGCATCAGGCTGCGGTAGGTGCCTTCCCGGATATCCTGCGAACTCTCGATCAAGGCATCCTGGCAGATGGACGTCAGATGCATCATGTAGCCGCGGAATTTCAGGTACACCGGTTGCAGGCGGTTGAAGAACCAATGCTGCCGCTCTGTATAGTCGTTTTCCCACATCTTGTCCGCCTCGGAGACCACCTGCATATAGGCTGCGTAAGCATAGAGTACCGAGTCGGCGGCCGCCCTTTCTTCGGTCGTGACGAAACTGCGGCTCAGGTTCTCGAAGGAGGAGACCAATTCCTCCTCGCGGGAAATCGAGATGCCTTCGGGACGGGCTTCGTTGTCGAGCACCAGGCCGTTCATCAGGCTGATGTTGTATTGTTCAGACACCGAAAGCAACTCGCGCGCCGCGTTGATACTTCGGATATTGTCGGCAATCACGCCCGACACGTAGCGGTTCATCTTGGTGAACTCGAAGATGGAGATCAGGCTGGAGAAGAACAATATGATCGCCAGCACGATGCAGCCGAGCAGCACCTTCCGCTTGATTCCCAATTTCTTAAATCTCAACATAGCTCTATATCGGTTTCAAATACCCGGGTGGCGGGACCGGTCAGCCACACGTCGTGGAAAGAACCGTCCGGTGCGACGACGAAATCGACCGCAAGTTCCCCGCCCAGGGCCCGGACGACAAATTTAATGCGTTCCGCGCCATTTTCGACCATTCGGGTGAAACATTTTTCTCCATGCAGGTACGAAGCCAGGGCCGAAGCCGTCGCGCCGGTGCCGCAGGCCCAGGTTTCCGCCTCCACGCCGCGTTCGTAAGTCCGCACCGCCAGATGGTCGGGGGCCGGCTCGACAAAGTTGACATTGGCTCCTCGCGGAAACCGCTTGTCCCAACGCAGCCGCTTTCCCTCCTGATCCACCGGAAAGTCAGCCAATCCCTTCACCCATTGCACAAAATGGGTGGAACCCGTCTCGAGCAGCCAGCCGTCGGGATAGCGGACCGGTGGCGCCGCATCGATCATCTTGAGCCGGACAATGCTGCAATCACCCTGCTGCGACAGCAGCTGAGCACTGTGCGGGCCGTCACAAGCCTGGAACTCGAAGCGCTTGAGTCCCATCAGGGCGGCGAAAGCCACCAGGCAGCGGCCGCCGTTGCCGCACATCGTCCCTTCCGGACCGTCGGCGTTGTAATAATGCATCTCAAAATCGGCCACGTCGCTCGAACAGAGCGTCATCAGCCCATCGGCGCCGACGCCGAAACGACGGTCGCAGAGCCGGTTGACCTGACGGGGCGTCAGGTCGTATTTCCCCGTACGGTTGTCGAGGATGACAAAGTCGTTGCCGGCTCCCTGGTATTTATATACGTGCAGTTTCATGGTATATGTCTTGGGCTGCGCGTTCCGAAGCACCCGTTCCGCCCAGCCTGTTTTTCAATTCCTGATAATCGGCCGCCAGCTGTGCCCGGCAGGCGCCGTCCAACAACAGTCGTTCCAGTTCTTCCTTGATATGTCCCGGAGAGGCCTGATCCTGAAGCAATTCGCGAAAAATAGGGCGATCCAGTGTCAAGTTGGCCAAACTGATATACGGGACCTTCACCGTCAATCGGGCCAGGGTGAAGCTTACCGCATCAGCGCCATAACAGACCACTTGCGGCGTGCCGAGCAGCGCCGCTTCGAGCGATGCCGTGCCTGAACTGATGACGGCTGCGTCGGCCTGATGCAGGATATCCCGCGTCCGGCCCGGAATCAACTCGATGCGGGAGCCTTCCGGCAGATATTGCCGGTACGTCGCCAACTCAAGCGACGGCGCACACGCCACCACCAGCCGGTAATCAGCCAAGCGCGGATCGGCATTGAGCTGGCGTTCCAGTGCCACGAAACGGGGCATGAGGAACTTCAGTTCGAACGCCCGGCTTCCGGCCAGGAGCGCAATCATCTTTCCCTCGCCCACGGGGCGGAATTCGGTCTGTGCGATACTGTCCACCAGCGGATTTCCGAAATAGCGAGGTTCGAGGCCATGGGCGCGGAACCAGTCCAGTTCAAAAGGAAAAATGCTGTACAGGACATCCACGTCGCGGCGCAGGTTCTTTACCCGCCAGGCCCGGTGCGCCCATACCTTGGGAGCGATATACCAGAAGACCTTGAATCCCTGCCTATGTGCAAAACGAGCAATCCGCAGATTGAAACCCGGATAATCGACCAGAATCACTGCGTCGGGCTTCCACGCCAGCAGGTCCTGCTTGCAGAAGGAGAGCCGGCCCAGGATCTGCCGGGCTTTGCCCAGCACTTCCTTGGGACCCATCACAGCCGTTTCGCGATAATGCCGCACCTGCGTGCCGCCGACCGCCGCCATGGCGTCACCGCCCCAGAATCGGAGGTCACAGCCGGGATCCTGCGCCCGCAGCCCGCGCATCAGGTTCGATGCGTGCAGGTCGCCCGAGGCCTCCCCGGCTATGAGGTAATATTTCATCGGTCCAGTTTCCAGTTTTCCCGAAGCCTTTCCAGTTCTTCGTAATCCGTGGTATCAATCCGGTGCGGGACAATCGTCACATACCCGGAATTGACCAGATTATGGTCGGCATCCGCCGCACCGATGGCCTCCTGGTCTTCGAACTCGCCTACCATCCAGAAATAATGCTTGCCCCGAAGGGTGACGCGATGGTCGAACTCCTTGACCCAGCGCCCGGCGCCCTGGCGGGCCATCCGGATGCCGCGAATCTGGTCTTTGGGGATGTCCGGGACATTGACGTTCAGGTAGATGCCACGCTTGATTCCGTCGGCCAGCACCCAGTCGATCACCTGACGGCCATAGAAAAGGGTTCCCTCGAAATCGGGGTTGTCGGCGTGGGTATTGATGGAAAGACCCACGGAAGGGATGTCATAGAGTGTTCCTTCGACCGCAGCGCCCAACGTCCCACTATAAATGGACGCCGCCGAAGCGTTGGAGCCATGGTTGATCCCCGACACCAGCAGGTCGGGCAGCCTGCCCTCGTGCAGGTAGAGATTGATGCCCAACTTCGCGCAGTCGGCCGGAGTCCCGGTCAGCGTATAGACCCGCAGCGAACCGAGCGTCTCAGAGGCCGGCTGCGTTTCCGGCTGTTCGATCATCAGCGGTTTATCGAGCGTGAGTGAAACCGACTTGCCGGACTGCGGCTCACGGGGAGCGACGACCGTCACGTTGCCGTAACTGCGGAGCATCAGCGCAAGCACGTGGATGCCCCGGGCCTGATAGCCGTCGTCGTTGGTAACCAGTATCTCCAGGGGTTTTTTCATTTTTTTTCTTTGAACTACAAAGATAGGAATAATCACAAAAAATATTACTACATTTGCACGTTTGAAATCGAATATCAGTATTTAACACACATAGCAAAATGAAAAAGATCAAAGTAGGAATCAACGGCTTCGGACGTATCGGCCGCTTGGTTTTCAGAGCAGCCCAGAAAAGAGATGACATCGTCGTCGTCGGCATCAACGACCTTATCGACGTGGAGTACATGGCTTACATGCTCAAGTACGACACCATGCACGGCAAGTTCGACGGGAGTGTCGAAGTGAAAGACGGCAACCTCGTGGTCAACGGCAACGCCATCCGCGTCACCGCCGAGAAAGATCCCGCCAACCTGAAATGGGATGAAGTGGGTGCCGAGTATGTCGTCGAATCGACCGGTCTGTTCCTGACCAAGGAGAAGGCCCAGGCCCACATCGCCGCCGGTGCCAAGAAGGTCATCATGAGTGCCCCGTCGAAGGACGACACCCCGATGTTCGTCTATGGCGTCAACCAGGACAAATACAACGGTGAGGCCATCATTTCGAACGCCTCCTGCACCACCAACTGCCTGGCTCCGATCACCAAGGTCCTCAACGACAAGTTCGGCATCATCAACGGCCTGATGACGACCGTCCACTCCACCACCGCCACCCAGAAGACCGTCGACGGTCCGTCCGTGAAGGACTGGCGCGGCGGCCGTGCAGCTGCCGGCAACATCATCCCGTCCACCACGGGTGCCGCCAAGGCGGTCGGCAAAGTGATTCCCGAACTCAACGGCAAGCTCACCGGCATCTCGATGCGCGTTCCGACCCTCGACGTCTCCGTGGTCGACCTGACCGTCAACCTCGCGAAGCCCGCCACCAAGGCCGACATCTGCGCCGCGATGAAGGAAGCCTCCGAGGGTGAACTCAAGGGCATCCTGGGCTACACCGAAGACGCTGTCGTCTCGAGCGACTTCCTCGGTGATCCGCGTACCTCGATCTTTGACGCCAACGCCGGCGTGTACCTCACCGACACCTTCGTGAAAGTGATCTCCTGGTACGACAACGAGTGGGGCTACTCCAACAAGCTCCTCGACATGCTCGCCTACACCGCGAAATAATCCGGCGACAGTGCTTTTTAAAAACGCAGAGTCAACGCTCTGCGTTTTTTTTGTTATATTTGTCCAACAAACTGTCAGTTATGAAAAGATTGCTCCTTCCCCTCCTGCTGGCTGCCGTCTGCGCCTGCTCCCCGAAATCCGTACCGGCCGGCAGCTCCGCCAAAGCCGATACCGATATCGTGATTCTCTATGACAACGACGTCCACTGCTCCGTGGACGGCTATGCCGAGATGGCAGCGCTCAAGGCCGAAAAACGCAAACACACCCCCTACGTTACCCTGGTCTCAGCCGGCGACTACGTACAGGGCGGATCGCTTGGAGCAGCCTCGAAGGGCGGATATATCGTTGACATCATGAACGCCGTCGGCTACGACTTCGTCACCCTCGGAAACCACGAGTTCGATTATGCGATTCCCCGGCTCAAGGAGCTGACCCAAATGCTCAAGGCTACGGTCCTCTGCTGCAACCTGATCGACCTCAAGGCCGACCAGCGCATGTACAAACCCTACGAGATCGTAAATTACGGCGGAACGAAGGTGGCTTTCATCGGCGGCGCCACGCCCTACAGTTTCAATTCGTCCACACCTGCTTATTTCCAGGACGAAAAAGGGAACTATGTCTATTCCCTCAGCGCCGACACCTACTATGATACCTTCCAGAATTTCGTGAACGACGCCCGGGCCCTCGGGGCTGACTATGTGGTAGCAATCACGCATCTGGGCGACGACGTAGACTATGACCCGATCAACTCACAGTCGCTGGCTGCCAACACCTATGACATCGATGTCATTCTCGACGGTCACTCCCACAGCCTGGTCCCCCAGCGCATTCTGAAAAACAAAGTGGGTCGTGACGTGCTCTATTCCCAGACCGGCGCCCACTTCGACAACATCGGCGTCCTGACCATCACACCCGACGGAAAGGTCTCGACCGAGCTGGTTTCCGTCAAGGCTTATGGGAAGAAGGATCCGGCTGTCCAGGCGGTCATCGACCAGAAGAAACAAGCTTACGCCGCGCTGGGCGCCCGCAAGATCGGCCATTCTGAGATCAAACTGCCGGCCAAGAATGAAGACGGCGACTGGTTGGTACGCAAATACGAAACTTCGCTCGGTGACCTGTGTGCCGACGCGTTCCGCATCACGCTCGGTACGGATATCGCCATGGTGGGCGGCGGCTCACTCCGCGCGAACCTGCCGGCAGGCGACCTCCGATACGACGACATTTTCAACGTTTTCCCCTTCAATAATTCAGCTTGCACGGCATCCCTCACGGGCCAGCAGATTCTGGATGTACTGGAATTTGGCGTAGGCGCCTGGCCGACCGACTTCGGCGGTTTCCTCCACGTCTCGGGCCTCACCTACGAATTCGACCCGTCGATTGAAAGCCCGGTGGTCTATGACGTCAACAAGGCTTTCGTCCGCATCGATGCCGGGCCGCGCCGCATCTTCAATGTCCGTGTTCTTGATCCGGAAACCGGCAATTACGAGCCGCTCGATCCGACGCGCACCTACACGGTCGGCGGCACGACTTATCTGCTGCGGGACGCTGGCGACGGCTACGAGATGCTGAAAGGTCTCGGCCACGACACGGGAACGCCCGACCTGGACTTGCTGGAAAAATACATCGTCGACCATCTGAAAGGCGACATCCGTATGTCCGAATACGGCGAATCCCAGCAGCGTATCAAACAGAAATAATCCAACGAACGGCGAGCTCCGCGTGCAGGAGGTACGAGCGGAAAAACCATGGCCGCCCGTGGCCATGTGAACGGGAGGGGCCCAAGCTTGCTTGGGAGGGATGAAGCGAAGCGGAAGTTTTTCCGCCGTACCTCCTGCACGCGGAGCTCGCGCCAGCGTCTATTTCAATAGATTGGGGCGGAGGAGTTTGGTGCGGGCGAGGGCTTGTTCGTCCTGCCAGGCCGCGATTTTCTTCGGATCTCCCGAGAGCAGCACGTCAGGGACTTTCCAGCCGTTGAATTCGGCCGGACGGGTATAGACGGGCGGTGCGAGCAGACCGTCCTGGAACGAATCGGAGAGCGCCGACGTCTCGTCGCCGAGTGCGCCCGGCAGCAGCCGGACGACCGCGTCGGTCAGGATGGCGGCGGGCAGTTCGCCGCCGCTGAGCACATAGTCACCCACTGTGATTTCCCGCGTGATCAGATGTTCCCGGATGCGATGGTCGATTCCCTTGTAGTGGCCGCAGAGAATCATCAGGTTTTCTTTGCATGAGAGTTCGTTGGCCACCTGCTGTGTCAGATACTCCCCGTCGGGCGAAGTGAAGATGATCTCGTCGTAATCGCGTTCCGCCTTCAGCTTCTCCATCAGCGTATAGACCGGCTCGATCATCATCACCATGCCGGCGTCGCCGCCGAAACTGTAATCATCCACCTGCCGGTACCGTCCTTTGCCGTATTCACGCAGGTTGTGGACATGGATTTCAACGAGCCCTTTGTCTTGGGCCCGTTTGACGATGGAATAGCCGAGCGGGCTCTCCAGCAGCTCCGGTACGACTGTCAGGATATCGATTCTCATAAGCAGTGCAAAATTAGCGATTATTTCCAAAAAAAGACTATATTTGCAAGCTACAACTAAAAGTGTAAAAGTCATGAGTGAAGATCTTAACCCGGTTGTCCCCATCGAGGAACAGCCTGTAGAAATCCAGGAAGAGCCCAAGGAGGAAATCGACAAAACCGATTTTTCGAACAAAGGCCTCAAAGAAATCGTCGATACATTCAAGGAATTGCTCGACGGCGAGAACATGCAGCAGCTCTACAAGCATGCCGAAGCCCTGAAGGCGGCATTCTACAAGAATCTGCGCAAAGAAAAAATCGCTTCGGGTCTTGTGCAGCCTGCCGAGACCGCCGCGACGGAAACTCCCGCCCCCGAGACCGAGACGCCTGCTGAAGAAGAGGCGCCGGAAGAGGAGACTGTCTCCTACAATCCTTTCGCCGAGATCGAACGCGGTTTCAAGGATCTTTACAGCCAGTATAAAGTCCGGCGTGCCGCCTTCACGCAGGAACTCGAGAAGCAGAAAGAAGAGAATTACCAGACCAAACTCGCCCTGATCGACGAGCTCAAGGCCCTGGTCGAGGCCAGCGAGGACCTCAAGGAGACCTTCCCCAAGTTCCGCGACATCCAGAGCCGCTGGCGTGCTGCAGGCCCCGTGCCGCAAGCCCGCGTCAAGAACCTCTACGACACCTATCAGCACTATGTCGAACTCTTCTACGACTATGTGAAGATCAACAAGGAGTTCCGTGACCTCGACTTCAAGAAGAACCTTGAGGCGAAGGAGAAACTCTGCGAGCGGGCTGAAGCCCTCGCCGAAGAGGAAGATGTGGTGGGCGCCTTCCGGACCCTCCAGAAACTGCATGAGCAGTGGAAGGAACTCGGCCCGGTAAGCAAGGAATTCCGCGAATCCATCTGGGAGCGCTTCCGCGCTGCCACCGCAGTCATCAACAAGAAGCATCAGGCTTTCTTCGAGAGCCAGAAAGGCAGCCAGAAAGAGAATTTCGAGGCCAAATCGGCCCTCTGCGAAAAGGTAGAGGAAATCGCCAAGGCCGAAATCACCGATTCGACCGCCTGGAACAAACTGACCAAGGAAATCGAGGCCATCCAGAAGGAATGGAAGAAGATCGGTTTCGCCTCCAAGAAAGAGAACCAGAAAGTTTACGACCGCTTCCGCGCCGCCTGCGACGCCTTCTTCGCCCGCAAACGCGACTACTATGCCGGTTTCAAGACCCAGATGCAGGACAACCTGACCCGCAAGGTCGAACTCTGCGAAAAGGCCGAAGCGTTGAAAGACAGCACCGACTGGAAGAAAGCCTCCGAGGATTTTATCGAACTCCAGCGCCAGTGGAAAGAGATCGGACCTGTTTCCCGCAAGAAATCCGAGCAGGTGTGGAAGCGCTTCCGCGCCGCCTGCGACGCCTTCTTCAACAACCGCGACAAGAATGCCGGCGGACAGAACAGCGAACAGGCCGCCAACCTTGAGAAGAAACGCCAGCTGATCGACGAGGTCCGCAACTTCGTCGTGGAAGAGCGTGAAGACGCCCGCGAGGCGCTGCGTTCCTTCCAGGAGCGCTGGAATGCCATCGGATTCGTGCCGTTCAAGGAAAAGACCCGTATCCAGGATGCGTTCCGCAAAGCCCTGAACGAGAAGTTCGCCGAGTTCCGCGATGGCGGCAGCCGCTTCGTCGGCAAGGCCGAACGCGCCGTCCGCAGTGAACGCGACCGCCTCGTCCAGCGTTTCATGAAGAAGGAGCAGGAGATCGCCACCTGGGAAAACAACATGGGCTTCTTCTCCCAGTCGAAGAACGCCGAGGCCTTGCTCGAGGAACTGAACAAGAAGATTGACATCGCACGGCAGGAACTTGCCCAGCTCGAAGAGGAAATCAAGGAATTCGACCGCCAGCACGAGCAAGAGTAATCCGACGAGGAGATGAAGGAAAATAGAAGCAGCCTTGTCGGGTTCGCCCTGATCGGCGTTATCTTGTTGTTGTTCAGCTGGTACAACACCAAGCAATTTGAAAAGAGACAGCAGGAGGCCATGGTCCGCGACTCGCTGGCCACGGCAGCCGCCATCCAGCGTGGCGAGATTCCGGCTGACACCCTCTCCGCAGAAGACGCCCTTCCTGCCGAAGAGCAGCCCGAAGCGGAAGAATACCGCCAGCATTACCTGCAGGAAGCCAGCCGGGCCGAAACCGACTATTACACCCTGGAGAACGACAAGGTCCGGGTCCGCATCAGTTCGAAAGGCGCTCAGCCCTACGAAGTCCTGGTCAAGGACTATTTCACGTATGACAGTGCCGCCTTGTTCCTGGTCCGCCCCGACAAGAGTCTGTTCGACCTGGAGTTGAACACCGACCAGTGGCTCAATACCAGCGACCTGCATTTCCGTCCGACGGAGCAGACTGACAGCACGCTCACCCTGCGCCTGCAGTTTGAAGACCACTCCTGGATCGACGCGGTCTACTCGCTGGCTGCCGACAGCTATATGCTGGGCTACCAGCTCCATTTCGTGGGAATGGACCAGGTGCTCGACCGCCATACCGCCCAGATGACCCTGAAGTGGGTACTCGACGTGCCCCGGCTCGAGAAAGGCTACCAGAACGAACGCAACTATTCTGGCGTAGCCTATAAGTATCTGGCAAACAACGAAGTCAAGACGCTCGGCAAGCGCCGCGACACCGCGGAGGAGAGTTTCAGCTCCTCGCTCCGCTGGATTGGCTTCCAGCAGCAGTTCTTCTCTGCGATCCTCGTGTCCGAAAACGGTTTTCCGGCCGGCAAACTGGTCAACCGCTTCTATCCGGAAGGCCAGGAAGACGGCAGTTTGATGCAGTCGGGCGCCGAGATGGCCGTGGCCTTGGACTCGCGAAACGCCGACTTCACGATTCCCCTTCAGTTCTATTTTGGACCGAACCACTTCTACACGCTCAAGAGTTACGACGAGGGGTTCGAGAAGATCATTCCCCTGGGCGGACGGGTTATCGGCACCATCAGCCGCTACATCATCATCCCGACCTTCAACTGGATGAGCCGTTTCATCCGCAGTTACGGCCTGATTATCCTGCTGCTGACCATCATGATCAAGCTCGTGATCTCGCCGCTTACCTGGAAGTCCTATTCTTCTTCGGCCAAGATGCGGGTACTCAAGCCCGAGATTGACAAGATCAACGAGAAGTATCCCAAGCAGGAAGATGCGATGAAGAAGCAGCAGGCCACCATGGACCTTTACAAGCGGGCCGGCGTGAGCATGTGGGGCGGTTGTCTCCCCATCCTGCTCCAGTTCCCGATCCTGTGGGCGATGTTCCGCTTCTTCCCGGCCTCCATCGAGCTGCGTCAGCAGGGTTTTCTTTGGTGCCACGACCTGAGCGCCTACGACTCGATCCTCGACTTCGGCTTCAAGATTCCGCTCTACGGCGACCACATGTCGCTCTTCGCCCTGCTGATGGGTGTTTCGATGTGGGGCTATTCCAAGATGACGATGTCGCAGCAGCCCAGTACCCAGACCATGCCGGGCATGGAATTCATGCAGGTATGGCTCATGCCGATCATGATGGTGTTCATCTGCAACAACCTGTCGGCCGGTCTGAGCTACTACTATCTGCTCTCCAACATCATCACCATCGGACAGAACTGGGCCATCCGCAAATGGTTCGTGGATGAGGACAAGATCTACGAGAACCTGAAGAAGAAGGCCAATTCCAAGGAACCGCCGAAGAAATCGAAATTCCGGCAACGCCTTGACGAAGCCTACAAGGCCCAGCAGGAACAGTTGAAACAGCAGAACAAGAGGAGATAGGCCATGTCCATCGCATCCGCCATCCAACAATTGAGAAACGAACTGCCATCAACCGTCCAGTTGGTGGCAGTTTCCAAATTCAAGCCCGTTTCCGACATTCTCGAGGCATACCGGGCCGGCCAGCGGGCCTTCGGCGAAAACCGGCCGCAGGAATTGGCCGCCAAAGCCCGGGAGCTGCCCGCCGACATCCAGTGGCACTTCATCGGCCACCTGCAGACCAACAAGGTCAAGATGGTCGTTCCCTATGCCACGCTGATCCATTCAGTCGATTCTGAGCGCCTGCTCGCCGAAATCGACAAGACCGCCCGCAACCTGGGCCGGACCGTGGATATCCTGCTGGAAATACACATCGCCGAAGAGGCCACCAAGCAGGGACTTTCCCCCGATGAGGCCGAGTCACTGGCCGGACGAATGGCCGAGTTCCCGAATGTCCGCCTGCGCGGCGTCATGGGAATGGCTACTTTCACCGATGATACCGATCAGGTCCGGCGCGAATTCCGCGTGCTGAAAGCCCTTTCCGGGCGACTGTCAACCCGCTTCCCCGACTGCGACCAGATTTCGATGGGCATGTCGGAAGACTGGCCGGTCGCTGTCGAGGAAGGCACGACAATTGTTAGGATTGGAACATTCATTTTTGGCAAAAGAAATTGAAGCATATGAAAAAGTTTATCTTCATTCTCCTGACGGTTCTTGCAGCCGTCGCCTGCCGTAAGGTATCGCTGGAAGATCGGATTGGCCAGATTGCCAAGTACAGCACCAAAAATCCCGACACCTACCTTGAGAATCTGCAGCGGCACGAAGCGGAAAAGCGCATCGACTATCTCACGCTGACGCTGGCAAAAGAGCTCAAGGCTGAGGACATTTGGTCGCTGGAAAGCGCAGGAGGCAGTTCGCTGGTCGCCGAGTTTCCCGGCAAATCGAAGAAACAGACCCAGTTCTCCCTGCTCACCGCCTCGCTTGAGGATCCCGAAGCCTGTGCCGTGGTCCTGGGCGCGCTTAAAACACTCAAAGACCTGAAAATCAAGCCCAAAGAAACCATACGTGCCCTCTTCTACAATCCTGTGGTAGATACGGCCGGCCTAAACGGGCTGAGCACCGTGTACATGGAACTCTATGAATCCGGGGAACTGGTTACCTTTGAACTCGAAGTCTCTTCCCGCGATACACTTCCGGTCCATACCTTCCGCATTGAAGAGAAACCGGCGTTTGCAGAGAAAATCGTAGAAGTGATTCCGCCCTACCTGGCTCCGCTGGGTGAATTCCGCTTTGAACGTGGTAAATATCCGAACAAGGAGTGGCCGGTAAAAGCTTCCGTTTACCGCTATCAACTCGATCCGGCAGACATCGCCAAAGAGTCGGCCGTCGTGGCCGCCTTCGCCTATCTGGTCAACTAGAACGGATAACCGATACCGAAGTGGAGGGCACTGCCCCCCGTAAACCAATCATTGATTCCCTTCCATTCCTGTACACTCGGATCGTAGAGCTGCAGGCCGAGGTCGAATCGCACCAGAATCAAGCCGAAATCGAGGCGCAGGCCGAATCCCCAGTCCAGGGCCATGCTCCGCGCCAGATCACTGAATGAGAAGAGGCTCCGTGGATCTCGCGAAACCCCGTCCAGATCGGCGCGGGCGATATTCCACACATTACCAGCCTCCAGGAAAAGTGCTCCCTGAAGTTTCGACAGGATGGGGAAACGGAATTCGGCATCTGCCTCCAGGTGCATGTCGCCCGACTGATTGATAATCTTGAAGCTGGTATCGCGCGGTGCCATGCCCGGGCCCACTGCCCGTGCCCGCCAGCCACGCATACTGCCTGCCCCGCCGGCATAGAAGAGCTTCTCAAAAGGAAGGGAGATGGAGTTTCCATAAGAAACGCCCAATCCAGCCAAACCACGCAAAGCCAACGCGAACTGGTTTTCCTTTCCCAGCCGGAGTGTCTCCACGACCTGGAGTTCTCCCCGCACATACTGGGAATATGGAAGGCCGAAAATGGTCCGATCCTTGGATCCACGCCCCTCCGATTTCAGGAGGTTACTGACCAGATTGGCCATATTGCCCGACACATCGAACTGAAAGCGGGTATAAAAGTAGGTGGTCTTCGGATTCACCGTGGCATTGGTGGTATAATAGAACATGCCTCCGCCACCCAGGTCGAGGTGGCTTCGGAAGGAATTCTTCAGATAGGGGTCAGCAATTCCTCCGTAAAAATCTTCTTCAATGCGCGACGTCTGTACCGCGCTCAACTGGATGGGATAGATCTGGTAAAAGAAATGCTTGTCCACGTTCCAGCTGAAACCATAAGTGCCTGTGACGACATTCCGGGTATATTCCGGACGGTCCTGGAAACTGTAGGAGAAATTGACATCCATCTGCGGAAGGTTAAGCCGGGGCATCTTCCAGACAAAGGCGGGGTACCACGGGATGCGCAATCCTGTCGAAACGGAAAACTCGTTGGCACGCACCGGGGCGCTGAGCATGAACTGGAAGTTGCCGCGGAAGCCCAGCGAGAAAACCTCTCCCCCGCCGAAAAGGTTCTTGTGACTGTAGGACAGGGATGGTGTCACGCCGAAAAGCCCGGTGGAATTGAAGGAACCTTCAAGATTGACCTTCACGGACTGGAGACGGGCCTGCTGCAGCAGGATACGGCAATCTACCGCTGTCGAATCAGCCTCATTTTCCCGGAGCATCATGTTGACGCTGCTGAAGAGCGGAATACTGGCAAAGCGGTCATAGGTCCGGTTGATGCGCTCTTCACTGTAAGGTTCTCCAGGCGTGAGCTGGTTCAAGTTATGCAGGAAGTTCTGGCGGACGTGCATGCCCGGCTGCGGGATCAGGGCCACATTGCCAATCTTGTACTTTCGATGTTCCCGGGCGGACTCCTCGCTTTCGTTGCGGGTGTAGTTCTCGATGGCCATGATCAGGGACGCTGTGTCACGGACTGTGGAGGTATCGGCGTAGAAAAAGAAATAGTTCTTGGAGAACCCCCAATAACCGTTGTTCCGGAAATGCCGGGCCAGCCGTTCGCTCTCTCTTTCAAGGGATACTTCTGCCAGCGGATCTCCGGGACGAACCGTGAAATGGGCAGAATCAGCCGCCATCAGGGCAGCCAGTGCGGTATCGCGGACCCGGTAGGTGATGTCGGAGATCGGGAAGCGCTTGCCCAGCGTCACATCGTACTGCACCTTGGCGATCTTCTTGCGGATTTTGGCGGAAGGCTCGATGGAGGAATCGTACCAGCCGTCGTACTTCAAGTGGTCGAGCATACTCGTAACGGACTCTTCCACCAGCCCTTCATCAAACAGGACCGGTGGCTGCCCGACTTTCTGACAGAAGCGGTCCCATCCCCCGCCCTTCCCGTTCTGCCAGTTATAGACATAGAGCAGCGGGCTCACCATCCCCAGGAAGCCGCTGTTGGGCTTTTGCTTGATATAGGGTTCCAACGAGGAGGCATTGTATGGGTCGTCTTTTCTGGCCCCTGCGACAATGGTAACTTTATTGTCGGCCAACCGGGCTTCATCATCGGCCAGGACACGCGTGGTCGAGCAACCGGCCAGCCCCAGTCCCGAAAGGACGGCCAGCAGCAGAAGTCCGATCCACGTTGTTGTCTTTGTCATAACTGACAAATATACAAAAAAATTCCGTCATCTCCGGTTTGACCGGGCATCTCTTCTCCGGAATTCGGCGCAGGTGATGGCGGCAGCTACGGCCACATTGAGGGATTCGCTGGTGTGGGCCTCCGGCGGGAACGGCGGGATAAAAAGTTTCCGGGTAACGACGGAGGCCACTTCGGGCGAGATGCCGTTGGCTTCGGAGCCCATGACAACGATGCCGCCCCGGGTCAAGGGCGCCTCATAGATATTGTCCCCTTCCAAGAAAGTCCCATATACAACCATAGCCTGACGCTCCGTTGCGCTCTGGTATTTCGTTCCGCTCGCAGAAAAAATGCTCGCGTCCCGAAATACCACCCGCTCCACTTCGCTCTTTAAATCACAATAGTGCACGCGGACACGGAAGATGGCACCCATCGTAGCTTGCACGACTTTCGGGTTGTACAGTTCGACGGTGTCGTCGGAAGCCAGAATCTGCCGGATGCCGAACCAGTCGGCAATCCGCAGGATCGTACCCAGATTCCCGGGGTCACGAATGCCGTCAAGTGCGAGGACCAGTTCGTCGGGAGCGATGACGGGCGCTGCAGGAGCGGGGCGGCGGACGACAGCCAGGGCCGGTGACGGATGGGTCAGCTGGCTGATGCGGGCCATTGTCTCCTCGCCGATCTCCTCGACCCGGAAATGCCGGACAACTTCAAAACCAGACTGAAGCGCCTCTTCCACCAGTTTTTCGCCTTCAACGACAAAAAGGCCCCGCTCATCCCGGAACTTTTTCTGTCCCAGTGCCTTGATTTCCTTAATCTCGTTCTTCGACAGCATGATCGATGACAGGTTATCGATTCCTGTACATATCTTCGTAATATTTCTGGTAATCACCGGAAGTTACGTTGTCCATCCAGGCCTGGTTGTCGAGATACCAGCGGACGGTCCGTTCGATGCCTTCTTCGAATTGGAGAGAGGGTTCCCAGCCGAGTTCGTGCTGCAGTTTTGAAGAATCGATGGCATACCGGAGGTCATGGCCGGCGCGGTCGGTTACATAGGTGATCAGAGAGTCGCTCGTGCCTTCCGGGTTGCCCAGCAGGCGGTCCACTGTTTTGATGAGCACTTTGATCAGGTCGATGTTCTTCCACTCGTTGAACCCGCCGATGTTGTAGGTCTCGGCCACTTTCCCTTCGTGGAAAATCAGGTCGATGGCCCGGGCATGGTCTTCCACATAAAGCCAATCGCGCACGTTCTCGCCTTTTCCATACACCGGGAGGGGCTTGCCGTGGCGGATATTGTTGATGAACAACGGAATCAGTTTTTCGGGGAACTGATACGGGCCGTAGTTGTTCGAACAGTTGGTCACGACAACGGGCAGGCCGTAGGTATCATGGTAGGCACGCACAAAGTGGTCGCTCGATGCCTTGGCGGCGCTATAAGGGCTGTGCGGCTGGTATTTGAGGTCTTCGGTGAAGAACTTCGTGCCATAGGCCAGGTGATGTTTCCCGCTCGATGCCTTCGTCGTGAACGGCGGCTCCACGCCTTCCGGATCGGTGATCTCCAGAGCGCCATAGACTTCATCCGTCGAGATATGATAGAACCTGCACGCAATGGATTCCGTTGCCGGAGAGTCACCTTCACATCCGCTACGGCTACCCGCACAGGCCTCCCCGCAAAAACTCCGTGAAGGGGACTCTCCGGCAGCGGAGTCTGAGGCCACGGGAAGGCGATAGGCGTGTGGCTGCCAGTAGCGGCGGGCGGCCTCCAGCAAAGTGAGGGTACCCATCACATTGGTCTTGGCAAAAGTGAACGGATCCTTGATCGAGCGGTCCACGTGGCTTTCTGCCGCCAGGTGAATCACCCCATCCACCTTTTCATCCTGCATCAACTTCGATACACGCTCGAAATCACAGATGTCCATCTTGACGAACTGATAGTTGGGCTTGTCTTCAATGTCCTTGAGGTTCGCCAGATTGCCCGCATAGGTGAGTTTGTCGAGGTTGATGATCCTGTATTCCGGATACTTGTTCACAAATAAGCGGACGACGTGCGATCCGATGAATCCGGCGCCGCCGGTGATGACGATGGTGCGTTTCATAAGTTTCTTCGCTGGTGAAAGTTCAGTTTACAAATTTAAGCATTTTTCCTTGCGACACTACCGCGACACGTCAAGGCGCATGTAGTCGTGGGCGGCGACATGGAAATGGACGAGATGTCCGGTCGGAGCCGGACATGCGGGAATATCAGCGTGCAGCGGAACGCCGAAATAATGGTACGCCTCGCGAGGAATGAAGACATCGACATCGACCGGATGGTCGGCGAAGTTGGCCACGATGGCCATGACGCTGCCGGCATAGCCGCGCATCCAGGCAAACTGGCGGGCGGCATCGAAATGGTCGGAGGTCGGATTGACGTACATCAGGTCGAAGGTCTTTCCTTTGGAAAAAATGGCGTCGCCGGTGGCAATCCGAAGCAGACGGCAATATTCCTTATAGACGACTGTTTCCTCGACCGTGAGCCGGTCTGAAAGGAAGCGGCGCACGGACGGAACAGCGCAATAATCAAAGATGGAAGTACGGCCGTCCACGCCGCTGAAACCTTCGGCTTCCATACCCCGCTCACCGAACTCCTGCCCGAAGTAGAGCAGGAACGAAGCCGTGTTGAAGAGCAACGAAACGGCCAGGGCCGGGAAGGCGGCCTTGCCGCTGCCGGCAAAGAAATCGGAAGCCACGCGCTGCTCGTCGTGGTTCTCCAGGAAATTGAGCATCCGGGGCTGCAGGTCGCCCAGAAACTGCCACTCCTGCGTGAGGCAGGAAGCGGGCCGTTCACCCCGCACCACGCCGCGCAATGCATCGTAAAACCCGGACTTGTCGTAGAGCAGGTCGAAACCGGCGTCCGCATATTTCCGGTAATTCTCCTTGCCATACACTTCAGCGACAAAGAACAAGTCGGGCCGGTCGGTGCGAAGTGCCCGGAAAGCCCAGTCGAAGAATTCGGCGGGCACCAGTTCCACCATGTCACAGCGGAAGCCATCCACGCCTTTCCCGACCCAGAATTTGAGGACAGCAAGCATCTTGCTCCAGGTGCTGCGCTGCTCATAGTTGAGTTTGACCGTGTCATACCAGTCGGTCACGGACGGCCAGGCATGAAAAACGTTGTTTCCCGTCGCCAAAGCAGGATTCTCCACGTAGGAACTATGGAGCGACTCAGGCAGATGCAGCGGCTCTCCCAGCGGATAGAAGTTCTCTGGCGTGAAATAGCTGTGGTACTGGCGGAACACGTGGTTGGGAATGAAGTCGAGGATGACTTTCATTCCGGCCCGGTGCGTCCGTTCCACCAACGCTTCAAATTCGGCCATCCGGTTGTCGAAATTGACGGCCAGGGCGGGATCGACGTCAAACCAGTTACGGATGGCGTAGGGCGAACCGGCCTCGCCCTTGACCAGCGAGGGGTCGCAGTCCGGAAGGGTCCGGAAATGGGTACGGGTCGCGTGTGAGATGACACCGGTGTACCACACGGCGCCGACGGAGAGCTTCTTGAGTTTGAGCAGCATCTCGTCGGTGATGTCGTTGAACTTGCCCGACCCGTTTTTGGCATAAGAGCCTCCGGGAACGCACGTCCGGTTCCCGAAGGCTCTCAAGAGCAACTGATAGATGATCACGCTAGTCTCTCTCCCAGTTCAGGATCTTGTAGAAGTCGTATTCTTCAGGATTGGGAACATACTGCCGGGCGCCTTCATAGTCGCGCGGGGTAATGTAGTTGAGCAGGTGTTTGTAAACCACCTGGGCCTGGTCGCCGTCGATGTCCACGAGCCGCGGCGGGATCTTGCCCGTCTCGGGATCCTGCAGTTCTTCGAGATAGAGCGGACGGATGGTGCCGATCTGGTCGACGAACACCATGCAGCCAGTCTCGCCCTTCTTGAAAAGTTCATATACGCCGGCACCGAGCTGTGAGCAGTAGAAGAGGTCGTAGGCGATGGGCTGCTGGCAGCGGATATCGTAGCCGATCTCCACCGGGCGCGTCTTGATCTTCAAACCCAGCTCCTTGAGCTTGATCTCGAGCATGTCGTTGAACAACTGAGCCTTGGAGATCTTGCCAAGTTCCGGATGACCGTGGTCGTCATAGGTAAACTTGATGCCGGTCTCCTTGAGCTGCTCGTCGCTGAGCATGTGGAACACACCCTCAGATACGATGATACCACCGTAGGCAATGCCACGCAGTCTGCGTTTGATGATGGCGCTGATGGAGAGACGGAGGATCTTGTCAACGGTAATCTCGGTCTTGTTGAACATCTCGGGGATGATGATCATCGGGTAGTGGCACGAAGCGCCGATACCCATAGCCAGGTGGCCGGCACTGCGGCCCATGGCGGACACGATGAACCAGTTTCCGGAGGTGCGGGCGTCCTCGTACACGGTCGTCGCGATACGGGTGCCTTCCGCTTTGGCAGAGTTGTAACCGAAGGTCGGGGCGTTCATCGGCAGCGGGAGGTCGTTGTCGATGGTCTTGGGCACATGGATGTTCTGGACGGGATATTTCTTCTCGCGCAGGAATTTTCCGATACGGTTGGCCGTCGAGGCCGTATCATCGCCGCCGATGGTGACCAGCAGACGGATGTTGTTCTCCTGGAAGAATTTCAGATTGAAATAGCGGTCAAAATCTTCCTGGGTCGGCTTGTAACGGCTCATCTGCAAGTAGGAGCCGCCGCGGTTGAAGATAGCGTCCGCCAGCGCGAAGTTGAATTCGATGAAGTTCGGGGATGCGGAGAAAAGGCCGGAATAGCCGCCATGCAGGCCGAGTACGCGGTAACCTTCCGCCATGAAAGCCTTTGCGATCGTCCCTTCCACGGTATTGATGCCGGGAGCCGGGCCGCCGCCCGCCAAAATAACAATAGATTCCTTCATAATGGTATGATGTAAATTATCTCGCAGTTTTTGACCTCGCAAAGATATGCTTTTTTGACAAAATATCGCTATTTTTGTAGTTTAATGCAGGATTATACCATGACAAAGATCGGCAAGGCGGCGGCACAGGAAAGGATCGCGTTCCTGAAACGGGAACTCGAACGGCACAATTACAACTATTATGTGCTCAACCAGCCCGCTATCACGGATTTCGAATTCGACTTGTTGATGAGTGAACTGCAGGGACTTGAGAAGCTATACCCCGAATTCGCCACGGAAGACAGCCCCACCCGTCACGTCGGCAGCGACCTGTCCGCCGCAGCGGGAACCGACTTCGTCCAAGTCCCCCACCGCTATCCGATGCTCTCGCTGGGAAACACCTACGCCAAGGAAGAACTCTACGAATTCGACAACCGGATCCGCAAGACCACCGACGCGCCTTTTACTTATTCCTGCGAACTCAAGTTCGACGGCACGGCCATCTGCCTGACCTACCGCCACGGCCGTTTGCTCCGTGCCCTGACACGCGGCGACGGTACCAAGGGCGATGACGTCACCCGCAACGTCGTGAACATCGCGGCCATTCCCCGCATCCTCCACGGCGAAGACATCCCGGAGGAGTTCGAGATCCGGGGCGAAATCTACATGCCTTTCGCGGCATTCGACCGCCTCAACGCCGAACGAACCGAAGCAGAACTGGAGCCTTTCGCCAACCCGCGCAATGCCGCCTCGGGCAGCCTGAAGCTCCAGAATCCGGAAGAGATGCGCATGCGCGGTCTCGACTGCGTACTATACCATGTGCTCGGCGAAAACCTGCCGTTCAAAACCCATATCGAAGCCCTCGAAGCCGCGCGCCGCTGGGGGCTTCCTGTTTCAGAATACAGCCTCCACGCCCAGAATATCGAGGAAGCCGTCGCTTACATCGACGCCTGGGACACGCGACGCAAGACCCTTCCCTTCGCCACCGACGGCATTGTCATCAAGGTCAACGAACTTGACCTGCAGCGCCAGCTCGGCTTCACGGCCAAGTCGCCCCGCTGGGCCACGGCCTGGAAATTCAAGCCTGAGCAGGCCCTCACCCCGCTCCTGTCGGTCGATTACCAGGTGGGCCGTACCGGTGCCGTCACGCCCGTAGCCAATCTGGAACCCGTCCTGCTGTCGGGTACCGTCGTCAAGCGAGCCTCGCTCCACAATAAAGACCAGATGGACTTGCTCGACATTCACATCGGAGACTATGTCTATGTGGAAAAGGGCGGTGAAATCATCCCGAAGATTACCGGCGTGGAACTGTCGAAGCGGCCTGAAGGAGCCGTCCGTCCGGCCTTCCCTGTCTGCTGCCCCGACTGCGGCACTCCGCTCGTGCGCGACGAAGACGAGGCCCGGCACTACTGTCCCAACCGGGAGTCCTGTCCGGTTCAGATCAAAGGCCGCTTCGTCCACTTTGCCGGACGCAAGGCCATGGACATCCTGGCCGGCGACGCCACCATCGAGGCGCTCTACAACCAGGGGTTCATCCATACCCTGCCCGACCTTTACACGCTGACCCGCGAACAGCTGGTCTCGCTCGACGGCTGGCAGGAGAAGTCGGCCGACAACTTCCTCGCCAGTCTGGAAGCCAGCCGGAAAGTACCGTTTGAGCGCGTGCTCTACGCGCTGGGCATCCGGCATGTCGGCGAACAGACCGCCAAGACGCTCGCCCGCCATTTCGGTTCCATCGATGCCCTGGCAGCTGCCTCACACGAAGAACTGACGCAAGTCGAGGACATCGGCAGCATCGTCGCCGACTCGATCCAGGCCTGGTTTGCCTCCGAAGCGGGTCGGGAAACGGTCCGTCGCCTGCGCGAGGCCGGCTTGCAGATGGCCGTCGCCGACGAGGCCCGGCTACGGCTCTCCGAAACGCTGGCCGGCAAGACGATCGTCATCTCGGGCAATTTCTCCATCTCCCGGGAAGCGATGAAAGAACTCATCGAAGCACACGGCGGCAAGAACGCCGGTTCGGTAAGCGGAAAAACCGCCTGGCTGCTTGCCGGAGAAAAAGCCGGACCCGAAAAATTGAAGAAAGCGGAGAAACTGGGAATCCCGGTGCTTTCCGAAACGGATTTCTACCAACTCATCGGTAAGGAGTAAGCGATGCGACTGTTCCTGGCCAGAATCAAGGATTTCATCCGGAGGCTCGTCAAGTTCCTGACGCGCGACATCTGGGCGCTCGATTTCAGCGAATTGAGCAACGCCCGCAAGCGTCTGTTCCGGAGCATCCAGGCGTTCATCCTGACCGCCAAGGGATTCGCAAGCGAGCGGGTCGGCCGGGAAGCGGTCGCCCTGAGCCAGTTCACGATGATGGCCTTCATCCCGATGATCGCCGTCATCCTCTTTGTCTCGCATGGCTTCGGTCTGGACCGCCTGCTGTCCCAGACCCTGATGGAATCGTTCCCCACCAGTACGCAGCTCATCCAGGTCATCATGGACTACGCACTGAACATCGTCAAGGCCACTGAAAGCGGCGTATTCGGCTGGATTTCCTTTTTGAGTTTCGTGTGGACGATTGTTTGGCTGATGATCAACGTCGAACTCGCCTTCAACCGCATCTGGGAGGTGAAAGAGCCCCGGAAGGCGTGGAAACGGGCCACGGTTTACATTGCCATCATGCTCCTGACGCCCTTCCTGCTGCTCCTGCTCTTCTCCGGCTGGGCTTGGTACGCCCGCTTCATCGGACTGCTGAAAGGACACTTGGGCGCGTTCAGTTTCATCACGACCAATATGTTCTGGCTCGCCTTCTACGGAATCGTCGTGCTGGCCCTCTCGGTCATGTACAAGTTCATTCCCCACGCAAAAGTCCGCTACGGTTCGGCACTCAAAGCGGCCCTGATCGTCGGTGTAAGTTTCGTGGGTATCCAATATCTATACATGGGCACCCAGTTGATGGTGACCCGCTTGGGCGCCGTGTACGGGGCGCTGGCCTTCATTCCCCTCTTCCTGATCTGGCTCAACCTCTGCTGGCAGGTCATCCTCTTCGGCGCAGAGCTGACGCGGGGATACACCCTGGTGGACTACCGGGAGGTCGAGGAACGCGGGCTCAATGAACGAAAACATGGAAACTATGTTTACAGAAGAAGATTATCGACTGATTGAACGGGAATTCGCCGGACTCCGGGAATCCAGCCGGAGGCGGTGCGCCGATGAGGAACAGTTCCAACTGGTCCTCAAGGCGTTCGAATTCGCCAATGAAGCGCATAAAGGCGTCCGTCGCCGGTCGGGCGAGCCCTATATCCTGCACCCGATCGCCGTGGCCAAGATCGTGGTCGACGAAATCGGGCTGGGCTGCAAGTCGATCTGCGCCGCCCTGCTCCACGATGTGGTGGAAGACACCGATTTCACGGTCGAGGACATCCAGCGTCTCTTCGGCGACAAGATTGCTTCGCTGGTCGACGGCCTGACCAAGATCAAAACCGCGCTGGACAACGACAACAAGAATAAGAACCAGGCGAACCGCGTGAGTCTCCAGGCCGAAAATTTCCGCCGGATCCTGGTCACCCTCAACGACGACGTGCGCATCGTGCTCATCAAACTGGCCGACCGGCTGCACAACGTGCGCACCATCCAGTTCATGCCAGAATACAAGCGCGACAAGATCCTCAGCGAGACCATGTATCTCTTCATCCCGCTCGCCCACCGGCTCGGCCTCTACAGCATCAAGTCGGAGATGGAGAACATCTGGCTCAAGTACCGTGAACCCGTCGCCTACAACTCCATCGAGCGGCAGTTGGGCAAGATCATGGAGGAACGCGGCTCGCTGATCGACAACTTCATCGAACCGATCCGCGCGGAACTTGACAAGGCCGGCTACAAATATACCCTGCTCAAACGGCTCAAGACTCCCTACTCCATCTGGAAGAAGATGACGACCAAGAACATCCCGTTCGAGCAGATCTACGACATCTACGCCATCCGCATCATCTTCGAATCCCGGCCCGGTTATACGGAACGCGAACAGTGCTGGTACATCTTCTCCATGATCACCGGCCTCTACAAATACAAGCCCGACCGGACCCGCGACTGGGTGGACAAGCCCAAGGCAAACGGCTATGAAGCCCTGCACCTGACCGTCATGAGCAACGGAGGCAGCTGGGTGGAAGTCCAGATCCGTTCCGAGCGGATGAACGCCATCGCCGAGCGCGGCATCGCCGCCCATTGGCTCTACAAGGACGCCGAAGGCAGCAACGGCAACAACGAAATCGAGCACTGGCTCCAGCAGGTTCGTGAGATCCTCGAGAATCCGAGTATCGACGCCATGCAGTTCCTCGACGAGTTCCACCAGGAACTGGTTACCTCGTCGATCTACGTCTTCACGCCGAAAGGCGAGTCGAAGAGTCTGGCCAAAGGAGCTACGGCGCTCGATTTCGCCTACAGCATCCATACCGAAGTGGGCAACCATGCCATCGCCGCCAAAGTGAACCAGCGACTCGTGCCCCTCTCCCAGGTCCTGACCAACGGCGACCAGGTCGAGATCATTACTTCGGAGAGCGGCCGGCCCAAGCGCGAATGGCTGGACTTTCTCCAGACGGGCCGGGCCAAGACCATCGTGATGGATTTCCTCAAGGCCGACAAGAAAAACAGCATCAAGGAAGGCATGGCGATCCTCGACCGGAAACTCGACGAGCGGAACATTTCCGAGCGCACCCGCGTCATCAAGAAGCTGATCGACTACTACAAGATCTCCAGCGGAAAAGACGAGCTCTACAACAAGATCGGCATCGGCGTAATCGACCTGAGCGATCTTGACAAGGCCCTCAAGACCAATGCGGAACGCCGAAGCGTCCAGATGTGGGGCGTAAAGCTGCTCAGCCCGTTCCGCAACGGTACCATCAACAAGAAGAACGAATTCCTGCTGCAGGAAGACATCGATCAGGGAACCATCTCCTTCAACATCGCCGAGTGCTGCTCGCCCATCCCGGGCGACAGCGTCGTGGCCTTCATCGAGGACGACGGAACGGTGACCATTCACAAGAAGAGCTGTCCCGTAGCAGGCAACCTTGCCTCGACGGAAGGGCACCGCATCGTCTCGGCCAAATGGAGCAAGCACTTCATGATGTCATATCTGGCAAGGATTTCGCTGGAAGGCATCGACCGCATCGGTGTCCTGAGCGACCTGACCCGCGTGATTTCGCTGGTGCTGGGCGTCAACATGCGAAAGTTGCACATCGAAACCCACGATGAGATTTTCGAAGGATTCATCGACCTCTATGTACACAACACCGACGACCTTGACAAACTGATCAAGGCCCTCTCGAAGGTCAAGGGCATCGAACGGGTCAAACGCGTAGATATCAACTGAGCCATGAAACGAATCCTCGCCACGGCCATCCTGCTGGTCCTGTTCATCGCCTGCTGCATTTCCAGCCACTCCTGTGCCAATACCACCACCGCCCCGGGCGGCGGTCCGAAAGATACGCTTCCGCCTGTCCTGATCAAGATCACACCGGAAATGGGCAGCACGGGTTTTCCGTTGACCGACGGAAAGATCACGTTGCTGTTCAACGAATACACCATCATCAAGACCGCCACCGACATCGTGCTCTCCCCGCCCACCCGTCACAAGCCTACCGCCAAGATCAAAGGGAAGAACATTGTCGTAACGCTCCCTGACACACTCCGGGAAGACCAGACCTACACCCTCGACTTCGGCCAGGCCCTGGCTGACAACAACGAAGGCAACCTCGCCCCGCGGATGGTCTATCCCTTCTCGACCGGCGAGACCCTCGATTCCCTCTATTTTACCGGGACAGTCCTCAACAGCAAAACCCTCGCCCCGGTCAAGAACATGCTGGTGGCCGCCTTCTTCGACCCGGCCGATTCAGCCTGTTTCAACACGATGCCCGACGCCGTGGTCAAGACCGACGACTGGGGTTTCTTCGTAATGCGGAACTTGAAGGACACCACCTACAGTCTCTATGTTTACACCGACACAGACGGTGACTTCAAATACAACCCCGATGAAGACGAGGTGGCCTTCCTCGACTCACTCTACCGGCCGAGCATGGCCCTGGCTGACACAATCTATGAACTCCGCTCTTTCAACATGAAAGATACGCTGCTCTGTTCCCTGCGCGTGCCGATGGTGACGCTGTTCACGTTCAAGGAATTGCAAACGGTCCAGTACCTGCAGAACAGCGGGAGGTCAAGCGAAAAACAGGGGTTCCTGAAATTCAGCGCGGCCGACGTACAGATTGAACGGATGGAGTTCGTGGGCATCCCCGACTCCGCCGTGATCCTCCAGTACAACGCCACGCGCGACAGCATCGACTTCTGGATCAACACCAACTACCGGCTCGACGACAGCCTTCTCGTGCGCTTCACGTATATGAAAACCGATTCCACGGGCGTGCTGGCACCGGCAGAGGAGAATCTCTCCCTGGCCGTCAAGAAACCCGAACCGGAGCAGTCGGGCAGGCAACTGCGCGACGAGCCGCAGAAAGCCGAACCCGACACGACGTTCAATCTCCAGGTCCAGGCCCAGGATGAAACGGTGGAGCAACTGGGTGTACGGCTGGAGTCAGACCTCCCGCTGATCCGTATCATCCGTGACTCTCTCCGGCTCTGGGAGACCAACCCGAAGGGGCAGAAGGCTGAAAAAACGTTCTCTTTCCGGCAGGATTCGGCGGAACTGAGAAGATACATCCTCACGCCGGCGGAACAGCTGATCAAGGGTTACGATTATGAACTGACTATTCCGCAAGGGACCTTTATCAACCTGAACCGACTGCCCAATGCGAAAGCCACCGCCAAGTTCAAGGTTCCCCAGGCCGAGGATCTGAGCCTGCTGGAACTGGACTTGACCGGTGTGGACCAGCGCTATATCGTGGAACTCACCGACGAGAAAGGATCCAAGGTCATTCGGAGCTATCACGTGGATAAACCTGAAAAACTCCGTTTCCCCTATCTGAAAGCCGGAAAATACATGATCCGGATCACCTGCGACCAGAACCGCAACGGCCTGCCCGACACGGGGAATCTGCTGGCCCGTAAACAGCCCGAAACCGTACGCTTCTACGAGAGTTCGCCAGGAAACAAAGTCCTGGAAATTCCCGAATCGGCTGAAATTGAACAGGCCATCGACCTGAAGGAGATGTTCCGATGAAAAAAGCTATTATATCCCTGCTGACCCTGCTGCTCGTCCTCTCGGCTTACGGTCAGGACGACATCTTCATCTTCGACATGCCCGACGATTTCGCCCAACTCGACACTACCGCGCAGACAAGGCGATTCAAGAGCATCCACATGATCGGCGTGTCGTATGGCGTCAACTGGAGCGGCGTCAACTCCTCCCCGAAGATCGGGTCAGAGAAAGTGCTGACCTACAACAATATCGGTATTCACTATACCTATTACCACGCCCTCTGGGACCAGTTATTCAACTTCGGCCTGCAAGTCGGTGCCCGGCACGGCTACGAAGGTTACAGTTCCCGGACGGAAGGCTATGGCGAAATCTGTGAAGTCATTGAGGTTCCGCTGCTCTCCCAGTTCAAGATTGACTTTTCGATCTTCCGGCTTTTGGTCAACCTCGGCACTTACGGGGGATACCGGCTCTCCACCGACAAAGAGGGCGGTTTCGACAAATACGACCAACGGGTGGACTACGGCATCATCGGCGGCCTCGGACTCGCTGTCGTTTTCAAACCCTTCGAATTGCATGTGGAAGGCAACTATAAGTATTCCTTCGCCAGTATGTACCATACCAACAAGTTCAGCGACATCTACTGGATGTACACGTATCCGCAGAATATCATGCTGAACGCTTCCCTCCATTTCCATCTATGGTAGTTCAAGACATCTCCTTTCGGATTGCCGGTCGCCTGCCCATCGGGGGCGGAGCTCCCGTCATCGTCCAGACCATGTGCAACACCTCGACCGACGATATCGAAGGTTCGCTCGCCCAATGCCGGGCCATGGCTGCCGCAGGAGCCGGTCTGATCCGGCTCACTACCCAGGGTCTCAAACAAGTGGATTCGCTGCGCGAAATCAAACGGCGGCTGCGTGCCGAAGGCATCGAAACACCACTCGTGGCCGACATCCATTTCCTGGCCGACGCAGCCCTGGCGGCAGCATCCGTAGCTGATAAAGTCCGCATCAATCCGGGCAACTTCGCCAAGGAGCACGAGGTGGCCTGCGCCAAGTTCCGGGAACTGATCGGTCTGTGCAAGCAGTACGGGACGGCCATCCGCATCGGCCTCAACCACGGATCGCTGGGAGAACGGATCACGCAGCGATACGGCAATACACCGCTGGCAATGAAAGAAGCTGTGATGGAGTGGCTGCGTATGTGCCTGGAAGAAGATTTCCGCCAAGTCGTCGTATCGCTCAAAGCCAGCAACCCGATTGTCATGGTGGAAGCTTACCGGCTGCTTGACGCAGCCATGCGGGAGGAATTGGGCTGCCGCTTCCCGCTGCACCTTGGCGTGACCGAGGCGGGCGGCGGCGACGAAGGACGCATCAAGTCGGCCGTGGGGATCGGAACCCTGCTGGGCGAAGGCATCGGCGATACCATCCGCGTTTCCCTCACAGAAAACCCGGTCCACGAAATCCCGGCGGGCGAACAGATCGTCGCCGCCATCGCCGCGGGCTATTCGCCACGCGGCGGCCGCACCTCCGTGGAAGCAGCCGACTGGAACGACTTCATCATCAAGGCCGCCTGCCTCTGGGGCCCTTCCCTGCTCGACAAAAAGATGGACGACTTCTCGTTGGAAGGCTCCACCATCGGCGGAAAGCCGGTGGGAGATGCCGAAGGCGCGCATTTCCGCGACCTCTTGCTACAAGCCTGCCGGCGCCGTTTTTCAGCGCCGGAATACATTGCCTGTCCCGGTTGCGGGAGAACCCTGTACGATCTGGAAACGACCTTCAATGAGGTCAAGCGGCGGACAGCACACCTGGCTCCCGGCATTAAGATTGCCGTGATGGGATGCGTGGTCAACGGCCCGGGTGAAATGGCGGACGCCGACTACGGCTACGTAGGCGAGGGCCGCGGCCATGTGACGCTTTATCGGGGCAAGGAACCCGTCCTGCGCTATATCCCGCAGGAAGAGGCCATCGACAAATTGCTGGCACTGATTGAGGGCGACCAGAACGAAAAGACCTTTCAGGTAGCCGGCCACCGTTTCGCCGTCCAAACGGCTGAAGGCATGGACGTCACATCAGCACTGGCCCACTACGAGCCATTCGCGGTTCCCACGGACTTATCGAAACAACCGATATTCCGGCTGACCGTCGTCCAGGAAGAAGCACTTCCCCAACCGGCAGGTCTCACGGAAGAATTCATGCAGGACGACGAAGGCTCACAGATCCGGGTCTGCCGGACGCCTGACGGCGCTTCCTGGTTCGAATTCAGTCTGTGGGGCAAAAAATGCGGGCAGATGCTTTGCATGCCCGGGTTCGGAGCCGCCACGCTGACCGTCGGCCCGCACCCCGACTTCGCGGTGAACAACGCCTTGATGGTCCTGTTCGCTATGCGTACCGCCCCGCTGCAGACCGCCCTGTTCCATGCGGCTGTCATCGGTCACGAAGGACGCGGCTATCTCTTCCTGGGCAAAAGCGGTACGGGCAAAAGCACACATGCGCGTCTCTGGATCAAGCATGTTCCGGGCTCGGAACTGGTCAACGACGACAACCCGGTCGTCCGGGTCGAAGCCGACGGATCCATCCGCGTTTACGGCTCGCCCTGGAGCGGCAAAACGCCCTGCTACCGGAACATGGACCTGCCCGTCGGCGGTTTTGTCCAACTGTCACAAGCCCCTTTCAACCGAATCCGACGGCTTAAGGGTATCGAAGCTTATGCCGTCCTGGTTCCCAGCATCTCGGGCAAGCGATGGGAACGCGTCATCGCGGACGGACTTCATCAAACAGAGAACGCGCTGGCCTCCCGCATACCAGTCTGGCACCTGGAATGCCTTCCCGACGAAGCAGCGGCCAAACTCTGTTCAGAAACCATCACGAAGGCATGACACGGACTCCGATCTCCGACGAACAGATTATCAGCGACGCCGTTCGCCTGGTGAGCGAGGGCCTGGCCGTGACACTGCTGGTCAAGGGTCGTAGCATGCTGCCCTTCATCCTGGGTGGACAAGATAGTGCCGTCCTTACACGACCGGGTGAACTTCGGCCGGGCGACGTGGTACTGGCCCGGATTGACGGACGTCGTTACGTACTCCATCGCATCATCGAAGTCACCGCCGACCGCATCGTACTGATGGGCGACGGGAACATCCGGGGACAGGAAATCTGCCGGCCCGAAGACGTACTGGCCCGGGCCGACGAGATCGTCGCCGCCGACGGCACGCACCGCCGGCTCGACACCCCGAAAGCACTGCGCCGCGCCCGCCTTTGGCGGCGGCTGCTGCCGGTTCGGCGCTGGCTGCTGGCCATCTACAAACGAACAATCATCAGAAATATCCCGATACAATGAAAAGAAAAGACGGATTCGTGCTGCGCGAAGTGTGCGGCGAGAAAGTCATCGTAGGAGAAGGCCTTGGCGCCATTAATTTCGGCAAACTGATCAGCCTCAACGAAACGGCTGCCTGGATCTGGGACAAGGCCGGAGAACAGGGAACTTTCAGCGTGGACACACTGGTCGAAGCCCTTTGCGACACCTACGATGTAACCCCGGAAACAGCCCGCACCGATGTGCAGGCGCTCCTTAACCAGTGGCTTGAGCTTGACATCATCACGGAGTAACTACTTGACCGGGCATCTCTCTACTTGATCCGATAAGGATCGTCTCCGTACAACGTATATTTCTTCGATTTGCGGAGCCACTTCTGCTCCTCGGCCTTGATGTATTCCCGCGTGGACTCCCAGTCCAGACGGCCCTCCACGTAACTCAGCAGCGTGGCGTCTTCCAGGTAGCGGGCCAGCCCCTCGTCGGTAAACTCAGGACAGGTGTCATGAACGAACCGCAGGAGTGGAAGTGCATGGTTGAGCGCATGATAGGTGGCGCCGGGAATAAACATCAACTGGAAACCGAAACACGTCTGTTCCTGATAGATGCCGTAGGAGGGTACAAACCGGGTCCAGCGGACATGCAGTCCGGGATGGGCGACGGGACTCTCCGGATCGTTCCAAGTCCGGAAGCCGTTTCGGGCGGGATAATCGAAAAGCCGCTCCATCCAAGGGGCGCCGAATTGCTCGAAAGGACGGTTGGTCCCGTGTCCATAACTGACATTGGTCCCCATCCAGAGGCATTGTCCACTGTAAAAATTCGACGTGAACAGTCCGGAAAAGTCGGAAAAGGGCGGAATCGTCCAGGCCATCAGTTCGCGGTTCACCGGCTCTGCCGCCACCGAAATGATATGCAGCGGGAACCGGGCTCCCAGATCATTGTAGAACAGATTGGCCGTTTCACCCAACGTCAGGCCGTGCCGATGCGGCAGGCCAATGATACCCAGCGTCCCCTCAATCTGCCGTCCCGCCGGATTGATACGGTCCACCAAAAAGACGGACAACTGGGCGTCGCGGGTTTTCAATCCCTTGAACAGATTATAAAGCAGGGTCGTATAATTGCTGTAGCGTGATCCCACGTCCTGGAGTTCGATGACCAGCGCATCCAGATCTTCCAGCGCTGCCTCTTCTATCGAAGTGGAGACTTCGACGGTTTCGATACCCGGAATCATTGTCCCGTAGAGGGAATGTTCAGGCGTGAAAATGCGGACCAGATTGCCCCGGCGCGCCAGACTCTCGAAGAGATATTCGCCCGTGTCGGGATGCCAGGCCACCTGGTTGCAAAGCACCCCCAGCCGCCCCTTCCGGAGCACCAGATCCTCCTGCGCCAGCAACGGTGTGGTACGGAATGAAAACATGGCGTAAAGGTACGAAAAAACGGCAACGCACCGCGCTGCCGTTTTCCTTTTTCCTTTCCAGAAGCAATTATTTCTTCTTCTGACCGTATCTCGAGTAGAATTTGTCCACGCGACCGGCGGTGTCGACGAGCTTCATCTTGCCCGTGTAGAACGGGTGGGAAGTGTTGGAGATCTCGACCTTCACCAGCGGGAAGGTATGGCCGTCGATATCGATCGTTTCCTTCGTGTTGACGCAGGAGCGGGTGATGAAGACGTGCTCATTGGACATATCCTTGAATGCTACAAGACGGTAGGATTCGGGATGGATTCCTTTTTTCATTGTCGTATATTTTTTTAAACAGTTCTCAGAACGGACCGCAAAAGTAGAAATAATTTGCTGAACTGCAAAATTATTTTGTAAGCCGGAAACCGGCGTACATCTGGTCGTACTGGTTCAGGATCGAATTGATGGTCTGCAGGGTCGAATTCTTGTAAACGGAGGTGACCGACTTGATGATCTTCATCATCGTGGTAGCATCGAACAGCAGTTCCATCTTGCCGTTCTTGACGGCCACATAGCCCTTCATGTTAACGAAGGAGGCCACTTTCATATTGAGCCGGGCATTCTCCTTGTCGAGCGTCCAGGTACCGTTGAAGGTTTTGGAGCCATACTTGACGACCATGGTACCGTCTTCGTTGAAGGTAAAGCCGAACAGGCCCTGGGAAATACCCACTTTCTGAAGATAACCGTCGAGTTTCTTCTCGATGGTAGTCTGCGCCACCCCACTGGCGATGTTGGAGAGCGGATTGTTCTCAGACTTGAAGCTGATGGCGCTGCCGGTATAGTTCCAAGTGCCTGCGATGGCCTCTTCGGTGAGGGCGCTCTTGCCGGAAAGCAGGTCCGTGATACTGGAGACGAGCGAACCGGCTCCTTCACTGTTGGCGGCACCGGTCAGTTTGCCGAGCAGACCGCCGAGACCATTCTGTGCGCCGGCCTGGAAAGTCATCATCAGGACGGCTGCGGTAATCAATACGAATCTTTTCATGGTTGCTATGGTTTTTCTGTTTGAATCCTGCTTGATTTTTTTAACTTTGCAAGATAATAAAAAAACACAAGAAAAAAGCGTAAAACCCTCGAAATATGACTCTGATCAAATCCATTTCCGGCATCCGGGGCACTATCGGCGGAACCATCGGCGACGCACTGACCCCCATCGACATCGTCAAGTTCACGGCAGCCTACGCACGGCAGCTGAAAATGAAATTCCCCGGCAGGGAACGCTACAAGGTGGTCGTGGGCCGCGACGCCCGCATCTCCGGCGAAATGGTGGACAGCATCGTTTCGGGAACGCTGCTCGCCTGCGGCATCGACGTCGTCAACGCGGGACTGGCGTCCACACCGACGACCGAGATGGCCGTCCGCTTCGAAAACGCCGACGGTGGGATCATCCTCACCGCCTCTCACAACCCGAAGCAATGGAACGCGCTCAAACTCCTCAACGAAAAAGGGGAATTCCTGACCGACGCTGAAGGCAAAGCCCTTCAGCAGGTGGCCGAGGCCGAAGATTTCGAATTCCTGGACGTGGACCGGATCGGCAACCTGACCCGGAAAGACTTCACCCAGGCGCATATCGACGCGGTGCTGAACTATCCGCTCGTGGACCTGAAAGCCATCCGTGAGGCGCATTTCAAAGTGGTGCTCGACGCCATCAACTCGGTGGGCGGCATCTGCATGCCGGCCCTGTTCGAACAGCTGGGCGTGGAATGCATCACCCTCAACGGCACGCCCAACGGTCATTTTGCCCACAATCCCGAACCGCTGCCCGCCAACCTGGTCGGCCTGTCCGAGGCCGTCGTGCGGGAGAAAGCAGACCTGGGCGTATCGGTCGATCCCGACGTGGACCGGCTGGCCTTCATCTGCGAGAACGGCGTAGCCTTCGGAGAGGAATACACACTCGTGGCCGTCTCCGACTATGTCCTTTCCGTCAAGAAAGGGCCGACAGTGTCGAACATCTCTTCGTCCCGCGCGCTCCGCGATGTGACCGAAGCCCATGGCTGCCGCTACTACAGCTGCAAGGTCGGTGAGGTAAATGCCTCCACGATGATGCAGGAAGTGGGTGCGGTGATCGGCGGCGAGGGCAACGGCGGTGTGATCGTTCCCGACCTGCACTACGGCCGCGATGCGCTCATCGGCACGGCGCTCTTCCTGAGCAACCTGGCGCACAAGCGCCTGAGCGCCTCCGGACTGCGGGCGACCTACCCGGACTATTTCGTATCGAAGAACCGCATCGAAATGAGCGATCCGGCCCAGATCGAGGCGGCACTTGACAACGTGGAGAGATACTATGAGACCAGGCCCGTCATGCCCGGCTCCGACCGGGCATCTGTCAACAAACTGGACGGACTGCGCATCGATTTTGAAGCGGAACGCAAGTGGTTCGTGCTCCGCAAGTCGAATACGGAACCGATTATCCGCATCTACGCTGAAGCACCGACGGAAGCGGTCGCCGAAGCGCTGGCCCAGGAGGTCATCCAGGTAATCGAAGGTTGAGCAGGATGTACATCATATCGGGCTGTAACGGTGCGGGCAAGACAACCGCATCTTATACCATACTGCCCGACCTGTTGAACCTCCATACCTTCGTCAATGCCGACGAAATCGCCGACGAGCTTTCGCCGCAGGAACCCGAACGCGAGATGATCCGCGCCTCGCGGCTCATGCTCGAGCGGATGGACCAGCTGATCGAAAAGAACGAAGATTTCGCCGTGGAAACGACCCTGGCCACACGTGCCCTCGCCGGAACCATCCGCCGCGCCCAGAACAAGGGCTACATGGTAGGAATCTTCTATTTCTGGCTCAAGAGCGACGACCTTGCGGTCAAGCGGGTGGCCATCCGCGTCTCGTCGGGCGGGCACAACGTGCCGGAAGCTACGATCCGTCGCCGGTATTATCAGGGGATGGACAACCTGCGCAACATCTATCTGCCCCTGTGCAACTATTGGGTACTGATCGACAACAGTGCCCGCCAGGGAAAATGGATTGCCGAAGGAGGCATGAGCACAGCCACGCGGATCTACAACAAACGTTTGTACAATTTGATAATGAACATAGAAAAACAGTAACTACCATGACAATCCAAGACGAGAAAGTCGTCGCCCTGACCTACACCCTGCAGGTGGACGGCGAAGTGAAAGACCAGGCCACGGAAGAGCAGCCCCTCGAGTTCATCTACGGACTCGGCTATCTGCTGCCCAAATTCGAAGAATACCTGCTCGACAAAACCGTGGGCGACACCTTCGAATTCGTCCTCAGCCCGGAGGAAGGCTACGGTGTTTACGACGAGCAAGCGGTCGTCGAACTGCCCAAGCACATCTTTGAAATCGACGGCAAGATCCAGGAGCAGCTGCTCGTCGTCGGACAAGTGATTCCGATGATGAACCAGGCCGGCGGCGTCATCCCCGGCAAAGTCGTTGAAGTAAACCCCGACAGCGTCAAGATGGACTTCAACCACGACCTGGCCGGCAAGGAACTGCATTTCACCGGCAAGGTAATCGCTATCCGCGATGCCACCGAAAAGGAATTGACCGACGGGCTGCACGGGGAACGGGCTGCCCAGGGATGCACGCACGACTGCTCAACGTGCGGCGGCGGCTGCGGCAACTAAGATGCCGTCGAGGGCGCTCGACGTGATGCCGCCGGCATAACCGGTTCCCTCCCCACAGGGATAGAGGCCTTCCAGGCCAGGAACACACATCGTCTCCGGATCGCGCGGAATCCGCACCGGGGACGATGTTCTTGATTCCACCCCCAGTACCAGCGCTTCGTTCGTATAGTACCCGTGCATCTTGCGGTCGAACGCCGCAAAAGCTACCCGCAAACGCTCAAATACGCCTTCCGGAAGCAAGTCGCAGAGCGGCGCGTTGATCGCGCCGGGCTGGTAGGAACTCCGGGGAAGCCCTTGCGACGGTTTCTTCCGGCAGAAGTCCACGAGCCGCTGTGCCGGAGCCCGAAGCGAATTGGAAAAGCTGAACATGGCCCGCTCCACGGATTCCTGGAACGCCAGCAGCGAAAAGACGCCATAACGGTCGAAGTCGGGTACGTCCCCCGGATTGACGGCGCAGACGATGCCGGCATTGGCCCAAGGCGAATTGCGCATTGAATTGGACATTCCGTTGAGTACGACCTCACCCGGCCCAGTAACCGATGGAACCAGAATGCCGCCCGGGCACATGCAGAACGAGAAAACTCCCCGTCCATCCACCTGCTCGACCAGCGAATATTCGGCGGCCGGCATGCCGGGCTGGAACTTGCCGTGATACTGGATCTGGTTGATGAGCGTCTGCGGATGCTCTGCCCGTACGCCCAGCGCGAAGCCTTTGGCTTCCAGCGGCCAGCCTTGTGCGGCAAAGTAACGGTAGATGTCGCGGGACGAATGCCCTGTGGCCAGGATTACCTGGCGGGCTGAATAAGAAGCGCCCCCCGCACAGGTCACTTTCCAGCCATGACGGAGGCCGTCGCTGACCGGAACAAGCCCGGTCACTTTCTCTCCGAAATGATATGCTCCGCCATGTTCGACGATGCACTGGCGGATCCGCTCCACGATGCGGGGCAGCGCGTCACTGCCGATGTGCGGGTGCGCGTCGGCCAGGATGCTGTCCGCGGCACCGAATGCCACCAGTTGCTGCAGTACTTCACGCAGGTCACCCCGTTTGCTGGAGCGGGTGTAGAGTTTGCCGTCGGAAAAGGTGCCGGCGCCCCCCTCGCCGAAGCAGTAATTCGAATCGCCGTTGACACACTGCCGCTGATTGAGGACAGCCACATCTACCTTGCGGGCATGAACGTCTTTGCCCCGCTCCAGAATGACAGGGCGCCGGCCCTCCATCAGCAGACGGAGCGCGGCGAACATTCCGGCCGGGCCGCTGCCTATGATGAGGACAGGCTCGGCCGCATGAACGTCCTGGTAGGCCGGAACTTTATATTCTTCGAGTGTTTCCCCCATTGCAGCCGCCTGCACGCGGTAGCGATAGAGAATCTCGCCGCGAGCGTCGAGCGAGCGGCGGACAATGCGCACGGCGGCCACCCGCTCAGGCTTGACGCCCAGGGCACGGCCAGCCGCCTGCCGCAACTCGGCTTCGGCAGGTTCGTGGCGGAGGGGAAAGGCGATTTCGAACTCCTTCATGAGATTCAGTCGCCGTATTCGGCGGCACGGGACAGCGGCGCGATGTCGAGCGGTGCGAACTGTCCGGCCTGATATTTATAGTAGCCGGTGATGGCGATCATCGCGGCATTGTCGGTGGTGAAGCGGAATTCCGGCAGGAAGGTCGTCCAGCCGCGTTTTTTGCCCTCGGCTACGATCCGGTCGCGCAGGCCGCTGTTGGCTGAGACGCCGCCGGCAATGGCCACCTGGCGGATGCCGGTCTGCCGGGTGGCAAGGATCAGCTTCTTGAGCAGGATGTCGATCAGGTCTTTCTGGAACGAAGCGCAGAGGTCGGCCTTGTTCTTTTCAAGGAAATCAGGGTCTTCCGCAAGCTGGTCGCGGAGGAAATAGAGCAGCGAGGTCTTGATGCCGCTGAAACTGTAGTCCAGCCCGGGCAGGTTGGGCTTGGCAAAACGGAAACGCTTCTCGTCGCCCTCCCTGGCAAGCCGGTCCACGACAGGTCCGCCGGGGTAGCCCAGACCCATGAGTTTGGCACATTTGTCGAAAGCTTCCCCCACGGCGTCGTCGATGGTATGGCCAAGAATCTCGAAATGAAGCGGATCATCCACCCGCACGATCTGGGTATGGCCGCCCGAAACGAGCAGGCACAGGAACGGGAAGGCCGGGCAACGGTTGTCGCGTCCTTCCACTTTGACGAAATGCGAAAGGATATGTCCCTGAAGATGATTCACCTCGATCATCGGCTTGTCAGCAGCGAGGGCCAGGCCTTTGGTGAAAGAAGTCCCCACCAGCAGCGAGCCGAGCAGACCGGGTCCGCGGGTAAAAGCAATGGCATCAACCTCAGCCATCGTCACGCCAGCCTGGCGCAAGGCCTCGGAAACCACCGGCAGGATGTTCTGCTGATGGGCCCGGGAAGCCAGTTCCGGAATCACGCCGCCGTACTGGCGGTGCACTTCCTGGGAGGCCATCACGTTGGAAAGGAGATATTCGTCGCGCAGGACAGCAGCGGAAGTGTCGTCACAAGAGGATTCGATGCCAAGGATAATGATTGCCATAACCGTAATTTGCGCAAAAGTAGCAATTATTTCCTATATTTGTAAGTTTAACGCCCGCATGAAGAACTGGAAGAAAATCGTCCGCATCCTGGTCATGGTGTTCGTCGTAGTCCCGGCGGCCATCTTGATTGCCGTGCAGATCCCGGCCGTCCAGACGGCCGTGGTCGGCAAGGTCACGGACCGGCTTTCCCGGGAACTCGACGGGAATGTCCATGTGGGCAAGGTCATCATCTCCTACCCCAACAACCTGATCCTGAAAGACGTAGATGTCATCCAGGCACCCGGCGACACAGTGGCGCACCTGGGCAAGGTGCTGGTAAGCCTGAAGACATCTTCGCTGCTTTTCTCGAAAGAGGCGCACATCCGCCGGGTCAGCCTTGAAAACGGGCGTGTCGCCATCCGGCACATCAACGACAGTACCACGAACCTGTCCGCCTTGCTGGCACCGCTGCTGAACAAGCCGAAAAAGGAGAATCCCGCCGGACTCCCTTGGGATGATATCCGCGCCAAGCGCTTGACAGTCAAGCATGTCGATTTTATGATGGATAGCCTGCACCTGCAGGACATCAACCTCTCTGTGCGCGATATCCATTATGGGCAGACCGCCTCCGCCCGCATCGAGAGCCTGTCGCTGCGGGAAGAAAACCGGGGCCTTCACCTCCAGGATCTGGGCGGAAACGTGCTGATGGACAGCACCGGCATCCAGGTCCGGAATCTGCGTGCCGTGGACGACCACTCCGACATCCGGGGTGACGTAAGCCTCGGATTCTCCGATTTCAGCGATTTTTCCGATTTCCTGAACCGGGTATCGATCGATGCGGACCTGCATGACTCTTTCTTTGACACGAAGACTCTGGCACCCATTGTCCGGGGGAAATTACCGACGGCCGGACTTTGGCTTGACGGCCGGGTACACGGTACCGTGAGTGACCTGCGATCCGACCTGCTGCATGTGGAATCCGCATCCCAAGAGACTTCCATGGACCTGCGGTTCCGGATCCGGGGGCTTCCCAACATGGACCGGGCCCGCATATACGCCGAAATCCTGCGCTCCACCACCAAAACCTCCGACCTGGCCGACATCATCGCAGGTCTGAGTCCCGGCTTCAACAAGGCCAGCATTTCCCGACTGGCTCCGGGCGAGCGGCTGTCACTGACTGCCAAGGCTGAAGGCACACTTGCCGACCTGAAAGCATCTGGCACGCTGCACACAGGATCCATGGGCAGCGCCGTCTTCGACGCTACCTTGGGACGTGTTGCGAAAGGCTTCCGACTCGACGGGACGGCTTCCACCGAATCGCTCCAGCTCGGCCGGATTCTCGGCAACAAGAACCTCGGCGGACTGACGTGCCAGACCAACCTTTCCTTCTCTGCAGACGGGAAAAAGTTCTCAGCCAACGTTGAGCCGGTCCGGATCCAAAAGGTTACTTTCAACGGCTACGAATATCACGACATCGTGGGTTCCGGCATTCTGCAGGACGGGCTCCTGCGCGCTGATATCCTGAGCGAAGACCCGAATCTCCAACTCGTGCTCCACGGGGACATCGCCTTGGGCGGCAAGGGCAAAGACAACCGCTACAAACTCGACCTCGACCTCGACTACGCAGATCTGAGCGCTTTGCACTTCGACAAGCGCGACAGTTCATCGGTCAGCCTGGCCCTCAACGCCGACATTGTCCAGACACCACAGGGCGCTTTCCTCGGCAACGCCGACATCAGTTCCCTGCAAGCCACGCTGGGCGACCGCGTCTTCGATATCGGCGACCTGTCGCTCCTGTCTACGCTCCAGGACGAACGCTATGAACTTACTCTCGCCTCTTCCGTCGCTCGGGCAAACTACGAGGGCAACCTCTTCGTCACGGATTTTGCCGGACGGGCGGTACATCTGATCATGGATGACAACCTGTCGCATCTGTTCGGCAAACAACACGACCGAAAAGAAGATGAGCCGCACCCCGAAGACTATGGATCCCTGCAACTACGGACCCTCGAATTGCAGCCGCTGCTCGACTTCTTTTATCCCGGGCTCTTCGTCTCACGCGAGAGTTATGTGGGGCTCAACCTGCTGAACGACGAAATCGTCGGAACGCTCTCATCCGAACTGACCGCCATCGGCAACAATATCCTGCGGAACCTCCAGGGCCGTTTCTTCACCCAAGGCGAGCAGTTCACCGCAGACATCGACGTCGACCGGCTGCAGTCCGGCAGCCTGATGGCGGAGAATGTGCGGGTCGACGCCCTGGCCGACAGCACGCTGGTCAACCTGAAAGCCAGTTTCCACAACGAAGACGGCTCCGGCCACCGGGCCGACCTGGGCGCCCGGATCGAGTTCCTTGATCCGGAGAAAGAGGGTTTCCAACTTCGGGGCGACCTGCTCCCCTCCACGTTCGCCATCGCCGACAGTGAATGGGAAATCCTCCCTGCCACGCTCTTCTACAAGGAGAAGTCCATCCGCATCGACAACTTTGCCATCTTCAACGGCGAGCAGAGCCTGATGGCCGACGGCACCGTCGGGGCCCAGAAGAGCGACACAGTCCGGGTCCTGCTCAATGACTTCGACCTGGGTCTGGCCAACGCCTTCATGAAGGCCCCACTCAACCTGCAAGGCCTGCTGACCGGTCAGGGAGAGGCCTTTGCCCTGCTCGGACCGGAGAAAGGCGTCCTGCTCAACCTGCGGGGCAACCAGATTTCCGCGGCCGGCATTGATGTCGGCGACCTGCGGATCGAAAGCAACTGGGACGACCCCGGAAAACAGTTCCGGTTCCTGGTCGACAACACGCTGGCGGGAAGACACCCGCTCAGCGCCACAGGTTCCCTGCGGCCCAAAGACCAGCATGCCACGATGGACCTCCAGCTCGACCAGTTGCAGATCGGCATGCTGGAACCGTTGCTTGCCAGTCTGGTATCGGACGTGGGAGGCAGCGTTTCCGGACATGTCACGGCTTCCGGTCCGCTCAGCAAATTGTCGGTCAAAAGCGAAAACACCCGCTTGAATAAACTGAAATTCAAGCTGCTCTATACCCAGGTCGACTACACGGCCGACGGTCCGTTCACGATCGGAGACAAAGGCGTCACGTTCGACGACATCACGATCCTGGATCCTTTCGACCACAAGGCCCGCCTGTCGGGCGGTATCCCTTACGACCACTTCAAGGACCTGCGCCTCGACACCCGCATCGATCTCCAGAACGTGATGGCCCTCAATACCACCAGCCGCGACAACAACACCTTCTACGGAAAAGCCTTTGCCAACGGCAGCGTCCGCCTGTCGGGCCCGCTCAACAAGATCCGTCTCTTCCTGACCGTGACGCCGATGCCCAGCACTTCGATCCATATCCCCGTCGGGAACTCGGCCAAGAGCACCCGGTCGCTGCTGACTTTCATCAACAACGAGGAGAAGAAGGTGGGACTCTTCGATTCGCTGGTCCTGGCCAAGCAGCTGCTCAAGGAGAAAAAGAGCAGTTCCAAGTCGGAACTGACTGTCAACCTGCGACTCAATGCGACACCTGATGCGGAGATCCAGCTCGAGATCGACAAGAGCACCGGCGATATCCTCAAGGCGCGGGGCACCGGACAGATCGGAATCACGGCAGGCGGCGACAACTTCGATATCAAGGGGGACTACCGGGTGGACAGCGGCAGCTACCACTTCGGGATGCTGGGATTCACGGCCCGCGACTTCTCCATCGATCCGGGCGGTACCATCGCCTTCGTAGGCGACGTGATGCAATCGGATCTCGACCTGACCGCCACCTACCGCACCAAAGCTTCCATCAGTCCGCTGATCGCCGACTCCACGGCCGTGAGTACGCGCCGGACAGTGGACTGCCGCATCAGCCTCAACGGCAAACTCTCCAACCCCGAGATCAAGTTCAATATCGACATCCCCGACCTCGATCCGACCACCCAGGGTCGCATTCAAAGCGCCCTCAACACCGAAGACAAACGCATGAAGCAGGCACTGGCGCTGCTGGTCTCGGGCGGCTTCGTTCCCGACGAGCAGTCCGGCATCGTCAACAGCACGACACTGCTCTATTCGAACGCCTCCGAAATGATGGCCAGCCAACTCAACAACATCCTGCGACAACTGGACATCCCGATAGACTTGGGCTTCAACTATCAGCCCACCGACAACGGCCGCAACATCTTTGACGTAGCCGTATCCACGCAGTTGTTCAACAACCGCGTGAGCATCAACGGCAACATCGGAAACCGGCAATACATGTCGTCGAGCGCCAGCGACATCGTGGGCGATCTCGATATTGAGATCAAACTCAACAGGCAGGGCCAGCTCAGGCTCACGCTCTTCTCGCATTCCGCCGACCAATACAGCAACTACCTCGACCAAAGCCAGCGCAACGGCGCCGGTATCGTGTACCAGGAAGATTTCAACACGATCGGAGAGCTTTGGCGCAAGATATTCCACATCAAGACCGATGAAAGGGAAACTCTACCTGATTCCAACCCCCCTCGGCGACCTCGACCCGAGTAGCGTGCTCCCGGCGCCTGTCCTGGAGCGGATCCCCCAGATCCGGTGCTGGTTCGTGGAGGAACTGCGCACCGCCCGTCGTTTTCTCTCGGCGGCCGGCTGGAAAGGACGCATCGAGGAACTGTCGTTGTATGAGATCAACGAACACACCCCCCGGGAACAGATTGAAGGATATGCGCGGCTTCTGGGAGAAGAAGATGCGGGGCTGATCTCGGAAGCGGGACTTCCGGCCGTAGCCGACCCGGGCGCCTTGCTGGTCGAACTGGCACACGGAAAAGGCGTGGATGTTGTGCCGCACATCGGACCTTCTTCGCTGATGCTGGCATTAATGGCCTCAGGCCTCAACGGGCAGTGTTTCGCCTTTACAGGCTACCTGCCGGTCAAGGCACCTGCCCGGCGCGAAGCAATCCTCACGCTGGAGCGGACCTCGGCCCGGCTGCATCAGTCGCAGCTCATCATCGAAACACCCTACCGCAACGACACGCTGCTGGCCGACCTGCTGGACGCCTGCCGACCCGACACGCGCCTTTGCATCGCCGCCGACATCACCTGCCCGGACGAACTGATTCGCACCCGGTGCATCGCCGACTGGCGCCAGGCCGTCAAACAAGGCTTTACGATCGGCAAACGGCCCTGTGTATTTGTGTTATTGTCATGCCCGGCCTGACCGGCAGCTTGATATAGTAAATTATGGTAAAACTCAACAATATGCAATTCCGGGGGCATCACGGATGCCTGGAGAGCGAGCGGCGCGACGGCAATTGGTTCCGCGTGGATTTCGCCTACGACTACGACATGCGGAAGGCCATCCGGACAGATGACCTGAACGATGCCATCGACTACAGCGCCATCTACGAGATCATCAAGCAGGAGATGGCGGTGCCCGCCAATCTGCTCGAACATCTTGCCGGACGGATCCTCAACACCCTCACCGACCGCTTTCCGCGCATTGATCGGGCAGAGCTGACTGTCACCAAGTTCAATCCGCCGCTCGACGGCAAGGTCGAAAGTACCGCGGTCACCGTCACCTATGAGTAAGAGAGTCGCCTTCGTCACCCTGGGCTGCAAGCTCAACTACGCCGAAACTTCGGCACTGGCCCGGCAGTTCGCCGCCCTGGGTTGGGAAGAGGTGCGTCCCGGGCCGGATGTAGCTATCGTGGTCATCAACACCTGCTCCGTCACCGAACACGCCGACAAGAAATGCCGCAATCTCATCCGCCGGCTCCACAAGACGGCACCGGACGCAAAGATTGCCGTGACCGGCTGCTATGCCCAACTCAAACCGCAGGAGATTCTGGCTATCGACGGCGTCGATCTCGTCGTGGGTGCTGACCGGAAGGGCGACCTGGTCCGGCTCGCACTGGAAGCGGACGGCGAAAAACACAGCTATTCCTGCGAAATCAACGAGGTTGAGCGCTTTTTCCCGGCCTGGTCGTCGGGCGAGCGTACCCGTTCGTTCCTCAAAGTGCAGGACGGTTGCGATTACCACTGTGCCTACTGCACCGTGCCGCTTGCCCGCGGAAACAGCCGCAACCTGCCCATCGCCGACCTGGTGTCCCAGGCCCGGGAGATCGCCGCGCAAGGCATCGTGGAAGTCGTGCTGACCGGCGTCAACACGGGCGACTTCGGCAAGACGACCGGCGAATCCTTCCTCGACCTGCTCAAGGCGCTGAATGACGTGCCTGGCATCGAGCGCTACCGCATCTCCTCCATTGAACCGAATCTGCTTACGGAAGAAATTCTGCGCTGGATCGCCACGGGTACGAAGTTCCTTCCCCACTTCCACATCCCGATCCAGTCGGGATGCAACCGCACGTTGAAAGAGATGCACCGCCGTTATACCGCAGCGCAGTTCGAGGCGAAGATCGCGCTGATCCGGGATATTCTCGAGACGCCGGAGGAGCGCTGCACGCGTGTCTTTTTCGGCATCGATGTCATCGTAGGTTTCCCGGGCGAGACAGATGAAGATTTTGAAGAGACGTATCGGCTGCTGGAGCGGATTCGGCCTGCGTTCCTGCACATTTTCCCCTACTCGCGCCGGGCAGGTACACCGGCCGCCGCGCGCCCCGACCAGGTTCAGGACGCCATAAAGACCCTTCGGGTCCAGCGGCTCGAGGCGCTCTCCGACCGCCTCCACGCTTCATTCACGGCTGCGAACGCCGGCCGCAAGGCACATGTGTTGTTTGAAAGCACCCTGAAAGGCGGCAAGATGTTCGGCTACACCGAAAACTACCTCCGCGTCGAGCGGCCGTATGACAAAGATCTAATTGGAAGAATTACTGAACTCATTATTTAACCACCTCCGTCATGCCCGGCTTGACCGGGCATCTCAAACCAAGATGGCCGATCAGGTCGGCCATGACGTCTTATGAATAGTATCACTTTTTTGGGAACCGGGACATCGCAGGGGATTCCGATGATCGGATGCAACTGCGAGGTATGCACCTCGGCGGATCCGCGGGACAACCGTCTGCGCTGTTCGGCACTTGTACGCTATGAAGGCAAGACTTTTCTGATCGACGCCGGGCCGGACTTCCGGCAACAGATGCTCCGGGAAAAGATCTCCCACCTCGATGCCATCCTCCTGACCCACCACCATAAAGACCATACCGGCGGCCTTGACGACGTCCGGTCGTTCAACTACCTGGAAAAGCGTTCTTTCCCCATCTATTGCGAAGCCGCGGTGCTGGAATCGCTCAAGAAAGAATACTATTATGTCTTTGCTGAGAAACCCTACCCCGGCGCTCCCGAAATGGACATCCACCTGATCAACAGCCTGCCCTTTGACATAGACGGCATCCCGGTCATCCCCATCCGGGCCATGCACTACAAACTGCCCATCCTCGGCTTCCGCTTCGGCGACTGCGCCTACGTGACCGATGCCAACTATATCCCGGAAAGTGAATTCGACAAACTGCGCGGTGTGAAGGTCTTCGTCCTCAATACGGTCAAGCGCGGCAAACATATCTCCCACTACGCCCTGGAAGAAGCCATCGAAGTCTGCCGCCGCGTCGGCGCCCGGCAAAGCTACCTTACCCATCTCTCCCACATGCTCCCGCGCCACACCCTCCTGACGGAGGAACTCTCCGTCCTCCCCTTCTCCCTCCGACCCGCCTACGACGGATTGATGGTGGAATTCTGACACTAATCAAGAAATGGCAGGTAGCAAGGTGCCTGGCTGGGGGGATTGAACAGCTTCTTTGGAAGAAACAAGGGGGATCGGAGAAAAATGGATTTCTGGTGCAAGGCCGATTGACAAGGCAAGTTCTACAATTTTACTGATCTTGCTGTCGTATGCTCCCGAAAGCAATTGCGTGATATAGCCCCGGCTATATCCTAAATAATCAGCCAATTGAGCCCTATTCATCCCCTTTGCAGCCATGAATGTCTCCACTTCATGAATCAGATCGGATTGCATTTTGACCATCCAATACTCCTTGCTGCACAATAATTCGTTGCGATCAATCGGTTTCATTTTCTTGTAAGTATTTGATGTAAAGTCTCTTTAACTCTTTAAATCGCTTGATGTCACGTCTTTGCCTATTCTTTTTGCCGCCCATCACCACAATCTTTCCGTCAAGTTTGGCAAATGCATAAATACGAAGATGCTTTGACTTGAACTCATACTCCCTAAAACCGTCATTACCATCGCTGATGGCGTGATATCTCGTTCCGGGAACAGGTCGCAAATCGGCTACCATTTGCATCCATGCATAAATAGTCCTCATCTCCGATCGATAGCGCTCCTCTAATGATCGTTCAAACTCTTCCAGCAAATCACGCCCATCCAGTATCATCTTTTCGAAGGTTTGCCGCCCTTCGATTACTTCAAGGCGTTTTAACTCAATTCTCCTCATGATGTCTCTCCTCCGCAAATCATCACCTTGAGTCAGTGCAAAGGTAATGATTTAGTTTAAACTAAACAACCTGTATCGTTTTTTTGCAAAGGAATAGAACAAAGCGTAAAAGAAAAAACTCGGATGTACGATTTACTGATTATTGGATTATCCAGAAAAATCTAAAAAAAGCGGGCACATATGGCCGTTAAAACGTGCCCCGACCGGCGTTTTCAGCCAGTCGGGGCACGTTTCTGCGGGTTTTTGTGCCCGGGCTTCATTCTCTGCGTCATCCCAGGCTTGATCGCGGGTCTTACTCTGCAGTTTGCGTCATTTTAAGATAGCCGAAGCCCGCCATCGTAAAGCCCTTATAATACGTCAAATCGTAAATGCGGCACTCGGCGTCACGGGACTTGTTCGTATCATTCGCCAAAAAGGAGAATGTGTAGCGAACCGTGTAATCGTCGACCTGTTCCCGGCTCTTGAGAGAAACGAAAGGGAAAAACTCCTCGATTTTCATTCCTTCGCTGTTCGGCCCAAAATAGAAATACTCATTTTTTAGCTTGTGCGCTCGACTGACCGAATCAGCGGGGTTCATTTCATGAACATAGGCAAGAACCTCTAATTCGCCACCTTCCTTGCCAATGGTAATGGATCCGAAATCAGGCTCTGTAAGAATCTCCCAAAAAAAAGCGTTTTTGAGTTCTTCGATACGTTGATCGTCTGAATGAAAGAGGGATTCACAACCACAAAAACACAAACAGGCTGCCAGTAAAAAAACAATTGAATTTTTCATGATAAACAAACTTTTGATTTCCAGATTCGTTCGTACTATAGATGTAAAAAAGAGGGTAAACGTTGCGTGTACTATATTAATTCAATCATATTGATGCCGATTGTCAATGATCCATTATTTTACTTTCGAACCAACAAACAATATAGCGCCCGTGCTGCTTTCTCGAATAAAATAGACAAACGGGGTATTGAAATGCATCTGCGTAACAACAGGCTCCCTGTTCATATTTGATCCCCGCAATGCGGTGATTCCCGATGCGGCAGCTCTTGTGCCGCCTTCATCAACAATAATTGCAGCTTTCTGTCGAATCTGGTCTACATAGACAGGCGAATTGGAGATTCCTGAGAAATCAGCATTTTTAGTAAACGCCAACTTCATGCCCATGGAATGAAGGGCCTGGGTCAAACCATAGTTGCCAGTATCATAAGTGAAATCCAACTTCGGGAACAACAGATCAATGGCCTCAGTATTGACTTGCTCCCACTTCCCAAGCTTTTCTTTGTCGAGACTGCGGACAAAAGCTGAAAAGTCCGAGGAGGACGGCAGAATGGCTTCCATGTAAAACGCCCCATTCCCATATGGCATCCGTACCACACAAACCTCATCATCCGCATATCCTTTGATTTCAATGGTTGCTTGATGCATATAAACAACAGAAGATGACGAGCCGTCCAAGCAAGAAAACGTTCCAGTAGCACTTTGGTTCTCTTTGAACTTATGGGCCCATTCGCCCTGGAAATACAAAGCGTTGGCCAGCATCATCACCGTTTCGCTATTAACATCGTCAAGAACCTTCGGGACCATTCCCGCCGTCTTGCTGTTACTCCACTGGTTGATTTTGTCAACTGCGGAATTGCGGCTGAAATCCACTGAATAAACATCTGCTCCGTACACTTTTTTCAGAACGCTCTTGTATTGGCTTTTTGCCGAATAGCCATCGGCTGTCCATAGAGAATTCGCCAAGGATAACGAGACCTTCTTGTCGGCCGCTATCAACGCATTGAGAATAGTACGATAATAGTTGTTGATTTCATCTTTCGAAAGACCACTCAGGCAGAGTGTCTTGACGATTTCGTGATAAGTATCGCCATTCGCTCCGTTTGCCAGCATACAGTTGAGCATCATTACCCCCAAGGGAGAAACAAACACATTATCTGTACCGGATTCCGCAATTTGGGAGAATAGACTCAGAGAAAAGTCGTTCGATGCATCCCGGACGGCCTCTCCGCTTTTAGTCAACACGATACCCTCATATGGTATCTCATCGGAGCGAAGCCTTTCACAAGAGAACAAAACAGATAATATGACAAGCAGCACGGTCAGGTTCAGTATATTACTTGTCTGTTTCTGTTTCATAATAAGAATCTTTTATTGTTATTTTGATGCAGCAAGGAGACTAAACGTTGAGTGAATCAATGAAAATTATATAAAATAACGTCTGGTTCACAAGCGTTTTGATGATTTATTTTGTTGATATTCAGCCATTTTCGATTAAAGCAGCGTCGACAAATTATTAGAAGATCATTCGCCAACTCAGACTGGGCATGATCGGGAAGAGGGAGACAAGGATCCGGGCCTTTTATTCAGCAGTCTGATGGACTGTAATCACAGCCTTGCTGGCGACAGGACTTCCGTCTTTTCTTTTATGGGAAAAGTCGTAGAGTTGGATATAGTATTCGTAATCGACCTCCAGTCGATTGGGATGAACCGTCAGGGCATACTCGCTTCGGAAGTCGTCAAGTTTGGTTCTGGTAACGGATACCTGAGAGTCAATAAGGCCTACTTTATCCCGCGGGATTTCACCATTGTAGGCTCCCGTCTTATATTCTTCATTCAGGGTTACCATGTCTTCAGCGGGATAGTAGGCAATGACCTTAGCCTGGCCGCCATTCTTGTCGAAATCCAATATCAGGGAATTCTGGAATGACGCTTTCACGTTGCCATCATTATCATAAAGAATGTAAGGCGTGTAGGGAGAAAGAAGAATTTCCCCGGGATGAAGCAGTTCCCACGAGGACTTGGTTGTCGGGTCCCCCTCGTTGTTCTCGCGGTTGAATTGCGAGCAGTTGCACAAACACAGGCAGGCTGCCAGTAAAAAAATGAGTGAATGTTTCATGGTATGCTGTTTTTTATCGGTTTCAAGGATGGTAACTGTTGCGTGGCGTTAATCCTCATGCAAAAATAAGAAAAGCATCCATAGATAATGCGGGTTGCGAGAGGGGCAAGGACGCTTTTCGTATTATTTGATTGTAATATATTATTAATCAGATATTTATCATTTATAGCTTTCGAATGGTGGATTATCGGGGCAGGAATCAATTTGACTCGATCTTTACAATGAATGGCTTGAAAATGATAAAACAAATGCTATTGATAATCAATGCATTATGATGAAAAATACCGAAAATAGCTGTTTTTGTTTGACAAATGTGCTTTTTATCCGACTTTTGTAGATAATCACGCTTCAATTCAAGTATTTTTGAACATGAGACCTCTTCGCTTTCTCTCTTTCGCGGTTTTGATAGAAATGGTTTTATTGTCCGGCTGCAACCCCAAAACCAAGACCGTTCAACATAGGCTTGTTGCCATTGACAGCTTGATGACAAAGGATCCAAGGGCAGCATGGGACACACTCGCTCAGTTCGATTTCAATTTGTTGAGAGAGCGCGAGAAAGCCTATTATGGCCTTTTATTTACAATTGCCCAGCACAAGAATAGAATTCCGTTTACTGACGATTCTTCAATCACCGCATCTAGAAAATGGTTTGAGACCAGTCATGACTACCACAACAGGGCAAGGGCCTATTTCTACAATGGATTGGTAATCAGCAAACTATCCGGAAAAGATACAACAGCACTTCGTTATTATCAATACGCATGTAAAACAATTGATAAGTATTCTATCCAAGACGACCGCCTCGCAGCATTGGTCTACTCATACCGTGGAAGAATTCATGAGCATGTTTTGAATCTGGAAGAAGCTTTGAACTGTTATCAAAAAGCTGTTGACTATGAATCAAAACTTGGCAACATCCCGAATCTCCTGATCGATTATTGTGATTTGATCTGTTGCCAAGTTGCATTAGGCCAAGAAAAGGAGGCAGCAGAATCCATTGAGGATTTGGATAGGGTAGTTGTCCTCCATCCAGAAATACAAATCAATGCAATCAATAATGCGAAAGCCATTTATTACCTTCATTGTGATGAGAACCTTGATAGTGCACTTGTTTATTGTTCTAAATGGAAGCCAGCTTCAGTCGATGTGGGTGCAAAAAATAAACTACTAGCATCTATTTACACAAGGAAAGGTGAGTTAGTAAACGCTATAGTATATGAAAAAAAAGCATATGAGGATCAAAGAAAAGACGAAGAATCGTACAGTCATCATTATTACCATAAATTAGCGAGTCTTTATGACCATATCGGCGAAACTGATTCTTCTGCTCACTATGCTAATCTGGCTTATGACGCTCTACATAATTATATAGACCAACGGACAAATAAGCGGGTCCTGGAGTTGGAGAAGCAGTACGACCTAACGGCCAAGGAGGCAGAGTTGGAGAAGGTGCAGTATCACCAGCGGTTGTTGGTGATGGGACTGGTGGCGTTGGCGTTGCTGGCGGGTGGGCTTGTACTGCTGTTGCGGAACCGGAGCCGGGAGTTGCGGGCAGAAAAGATAACGCGGAGTTTTGTCCAGGCGGCGGCGAAAACGCACCAGAATACGCTATCTTTGCTAAAACCGCTCACGACCAAGCCGAAATCGTCGACGGTAGAAGGGCTTCAGGCCAGTATTGCCGGCATCGCCACAGATTTGCGAAAGGGGTTCACCAAGAACTTTTCGGAGGCCATCGAAGAGAACAAGGGGGCGCTCACATCGCGGCAACAGAAGAATCTTGAAAAGCTCAACGGCGAGCGGGCGAAGACGATTTTCATTCTGAGCGAACTGGGGTACACTGAACAAGAAATCGCGGAATACACTTGCACTTCGGTCGATTCGGTCCGGACGATGACCAACAACAACAAAAGGATTACAGATTTCCGGTCAAGCCAGGAATGACGGCGGTCAGGCCGGGAATGACGAGCGTATATGTTTTTTTCATATATTTGTGATTGTATCAAAATCTCAAACTGTACGATCATGGTAAAGATAGATTTGACCGGATGTGATTCCTTCGTGGGAAAGGAACAATTCAATGAATACGTGAACAAGGCGCTGGCGGCGCAGGTCGTCCTCGAAGAGGAGACGGGCGCCGGCAATGACTTCCTGGGTTGGCAGCATCTGCCGTCGGCGATCGGCCGGGCCGAGTTGGACGACTGCCTGAGCGTGGTGGACGCCTGGTTGGAAAAGGAAATCGACCTGGTGGTGGTCATCGGCATCGGCGGTTCGTATCTCGGTGCCAAGGCGGCCATCGAGGCGCTGAGCCACACCTTTGCCGCCCATCTGGGCACGCAGGGGATGAAGGTCGTCTTCGCCGGCGAGAATCTTTCGGAGGATTACACGGCAGAGCTGATGGACCTCCTTCAAATGCGCAACGCGGCTTGCGTGGTGATCTCCAAGAGCGGCACGACCACAGAGCCGGCCGTGGCATTCCGCCTGGTCAAGCAGCATCTGGAAGAAACCTATGGGAAAGAAGAGGCCTGCAGCCGCATCGTTGCCATCACGGACAAGGCCCGCGGCGCACTCAAATCGCTTTCCAACCAGGAGGGTTACAAGACTTTCGTCATCGAAGACAACATCGGCGGTCGCTTCTCCGTGCTGACGCCGGTCGGCCTGGTGCCCATCGCGCTGGCCGGCTTCGACATCGAAGCCATGGTTCAGGGAGCGAAGGATGCCGAAAAGGCGCTTGCAGCACGCGATGCGGCCAACCCGGCCGTCCAGTATGCCGCCATGCGCAACCTGCTCTACGACCAGGGCAAGAAGATCGAACTCTTCGCCAGCTTCAATCCCAAACTCCAATATCTGGGCGAATGGCTGAAGCAGCTTTTCGGCGAGAGTGAAGGCAAGGACGGCAAAGGCATTTTCCCGGCCTCGGTCATCTTCACGACCGACCTGCACTCCATGGGCCAGTACATCCAGGAAGGTGAACGGATGCTTTTCGAGACGGTGGTCACGGTCGACAATGCGCAGCGCGAAGTTACCATCCCCACCGATCCGCAGGATCTCGACGGACTCAACTATCTGGCCGGCAAACGCGTGGAGCACTGCAACCGCATGGCCCAGCTCGGCACGAAGATGGCTCACATCGACGGTGGCGTTCCCAACATCGCCATCCATGTCGACCAGCTCGACGAATACAACCTCGGCCAGCTCTTCTATTTCTTCGAGAAGGTCTGCGGCATCAGTGCCTATGTCCTGGGCGTCAACCCGTTCAACCAGCCAGGTGTCGAGGCATATAAGAAAAACATGTTCAAACTGCTCGAAAAACCGGGGTATTGATGAAAGATTCCGGTTTCGCCGGGGTATCTATCTTTTGAAACCATGCCACCCTCGGCATTGTAAGAGGGAGGGGCCCATTTATGGGAGGGGTCGCGAAGCGACGTTTCAAAAGATAGATACCCCGGCGAAACCGCAAACGACCATAAACTGAAAAGGAACCATCGACAGGAGCATGAATTTTCTCGAAGCTGTAGCCCGGAGATTTGCACAGCGCGGTCCGCTGGACCGCGTGTGTTTTGTCTTCCCGAACCGACGGTCCGGGACATTCTTCAAGCGCTGGCTCGGACTGGCAGCCGGCAAGCCTGTGTTCGTGCCGAACGTCCTGACCATCGACGAACTCTTCGCCCGGATTGCAGGCGTGACGGAGACGAAAGACAAAGCCCGCTTGCTCTACGCCTTGTATCAGGACTATGTCCGGCTGATTCCGCACTCCGAAGATCGTGAGGTCGAGTCGTTCGACCAATTCATTTATTGGGGCGATATCCTGTTGTCGGATTTCGACGACCTCGACAAGTATCTGGTGGACGTGTACCGGCTGCTGGTGAACCTGCGAGACCTCAAGGAATTGAGCACCGACTATGACTTCCTGACGGATGACCAGAAGGCGGCAATTGCGGCTTTCTGCGGAAGCTTTTTCCATGAGATGCCCGGTCAAGCCGGGCATGACGAAGGACACGACGGGGGTGACGAAGGACACGACGAAGGACACGACGGGGGTGGCGGCAGCCGGCGGAACTTCGCGGTAATCTGGAACGTGCTGCTGCCGCTGTATCATGCTTTCCGGGCTTCCCTCTCTGCGAAAGGCTGGGCATATGCCGGTATGATCTACCGCAGCGTGGCCGAATCACTCTCCGAGGAAAAGGCCATCCTGCCCCAATACGATGAGATTGTCTTCATCGGGCTCAATGCCCTGAATGCCTGCGAAAAGCGGCTGCTCGACCAGTTGAAGCGCGAAGGCCGAGCCGATTTCTGCTGGGATTTTGCGGGAGAAATGGTGACCGATCCCGACAACCTGGCCGGCCGATTCCTGCGCGAGAACATCAAGCGTTATCCGCCTCGGGAGCCGTTTGACTGTCCGGCACGCGATCCGCGGACACAGCAATTCGAAGTCATCCGCGTTCCTTCCGCCGTAGGCCAGACGCGCAAAGCGAGGCAGATCCTGCAGGCGTTACAACAGGAAGGAGACATGGACCATCCTGAACACACCGCTGTGGTGCTGCCCGACGAAAATCTGCTCTTCCCAATGTTGGGCGCCATTCCCGAAGGGATTGAAAAGGTCAACGTCACAATGGGCTGCGCCCTGTCGGCCAGCAGCGGTTTCACCCTGTTCCAACTGTTGGAACGGCTTCAGGCTGATTGCCGTCAGAAAGAAGGTGCGTATTCCTTCTATCACCGCGACGTGACGGGGCTGCTTGAACATCCGTATTTCTCTGCCGCCACGGATGCCGGAACCACCGCCGAACTATTGGCCCGCATCCGCAAAGAAAACCTGATTTTCATCCCGGCTGCCGACCTTTCCGCCTGCGGTGGCCTCTACGCCAGCGTTTTCCGCCCCGTCGCAGCGACACAAGACATCCCCGCTTATCTGCTGGACATCCTCGAACAGCTGCAGGAATCCCAGCAGCCTCTGGAACGGGAGTTCCTATACCGATTCCACCAGTGCGTATCCGGGCTCTCCCAAGTGGAACTCCCGCTCGAAACGATAGAGCCGAAGACCTGGTACCGGCTGCTGATGCAGTACATCGCGCTGGTCAAGATTCCGTACGAAGGCGAGCCGCTCAGCGGCCTGCAAGTGATGGGACCGCTCGAAACCCGTGCCCTTGATTTTGAAAATGTCATCCTGCTCTCGGTGGGCGAAGGTATCTTCCCGTCACGCACCCTGAGTGCCTCTTTCATCCCCTACAACCTGCGCCTGGGGTTCGGCCTCCCGACCTACGAGCAGCAGGACGCGATGTGGGCCTATTATTTCTACCGCGGCATCTGCCGGGCCAAGCGTATCTGGCTGATCTATGATGCGCGTACCGAGGGGCTGCAGAGCGGCGAGGAAAGCCGTTTCATCAAGCAGCTGCGCTATCTCTACCACGTGCCGCTGATCGAAAAGGTAGCCACCTATTCCCTGGCCGGCTCGGCCACTGACAACCCGATGTGCCACATCGTCAAAGATGAGGCCGTGATGCAGAAACTCGAAGACCGGTTCATCCGCGGAACAGGTGTTTTTTCAGCCAGCTCGCTGAACACCTATCTGGACTGTCCGTTACGCTTTTACTACGAGCAGGTCGAAGGCATCCGCGAGCAGGACGAGGTCGTGGAAGATGTCGATGCAGGCGTCTTCGGGACCATCTTCCACACGGTGATGGAGCAGTTGTACAAGCCGTTCGAAGGCCGGCTCGTATCGGCGGCGGAACTGGAGGAAAAAACGCTTTTCGGCGGGAAAGGCGCTCGGCTCGAGTCTCTGGTCACAGCGGCATTTGCAGATGCGCATATCCGCGAGATTGTCGGACAGAACCTGATCCTGAAGGAACTGGTCGTCCACCTGGTCCGACGGGTTGTCGCCGTGGATCGCCGCCTGGCCGCTGAAAAAGGCGGTCTCCACATCATCGCAGCCGAGAAAAAAGAACGTTACCCGCTGACACTGCCTTCCGGCCGCAACGTGCGTCTGTTCGGCATTATCGACCGGCTCGACAGCCTGGATCGCGGTGTCGAACGTGTAGTGGACTACAAGAGCGGCCGGGTCGACAAGGACAACTGCGACAAAGTCGCAGACCTCTTCGATCCGTCGAAAGGACCGAACCGGCCCCACATTGCTTTCCAACTCTACTTCTACGCCTTGCTGATGTCGCGGAAATACCCGAAAGCCGGCGTCCGCTACGATCCTTGTATTTATTCGCTGCGTTCCATCTTTACCGAAGAGCCCAAGTCGTACAGCCTGGACGAAGTGGCACTCGCCGACTTCGAAGAACGCCTGAAGGCACTCATCGACAAGATTTTCGATCCTTCCCTGTGCTTCGAACCGAATCCGGAAGGAGACCTGTCCCCGGAACAGTCCGTTTGTAAGTATTGTCATTTCAAGAGACTATGCAACAAGGAGTAAGTGTCGTCAAGGCTTCCGCGGGAAGCGGCAAGACCTATCGCCTCACACAGGACTACATCGATCTCCTGTTGTCGGGGGACCCGCAGCGTTACAAGCGCATCCTGGCTGTTACCTTCACCAACAAGGCGACCGACGAGATGAAGTCACGTGTCATCGAAGAGCTGGACAAACTTTCACGCAGCGATGACCAGCGGGCTCCGCTGGCGGCGGACCGGCTCCGCCGGATGCTGCACGATTACACTTGTTTCTCGGTCAGCACCATCGACAAGTTCTTCCAGACGGTAATGCGCAGTTTCGCACGCGAAATCGGCCAGTACGCCTCCTACCGGGTGGAACTTGATACCGAAGCCGTACTCGACCAGGTGGTGGACCAACTCCTCGACTCCATCGAGGACCCGGCCCATGAGGCCCTCCTCAACTGGCTGAAAGACTATTCGTTCGACCAGATGGAGCAAGGCGACGGCTGGAACATCGTCCGGCCGCTCAAAGCGATGGCCAAGCAGTTCCTGGACGAATCGTTCCTGTTGCGGGTGCGTGAGGCGGGGAACGGCACCGACGTACTTGGGGACAAAGCCTCGCTGAAAGCCTTCCTGAAAAAGCTGGACGGCATCATCCGGGATTACGAGAAAGACGCTGTGGCCATCGGGCAGGAAGGGACCCGGCTTCTGGACGAGAAAGGTCTTCTGACAGATGTTTATCTCAAAAAGAAGCCAGGGCGTTCCACCTTGGTTTTCAAGAAATGGGCAGAAGGTAATGTTGACGCCGTGATAACCTATGCCAAAGAAGTGGATGCCGCCATCGAGTGCTTCCCTGACCCTGCCGCGATAGGTCAGTTGTTCGACCGAATACGGAGTCATCTCGGCGAGCCGCTGCGCCTGCGGAATACGGCCCGCCTCATCCGGAAGAACCTTTATCTGCTTGGCATTTACAGTGACCTTCAGCACACGTTGGACGACTATCTGCGTGAGAATAATGTCGTACTGCTGCAGCTTTCCACCGACTTGCTCAGCCGCATCATCGCAGAGGACGATACACCCTTTGTCTATGAAAAGATCGGCAACCGCTACGAGCATCTGATGCTCGACGAAGCGCAGGACACATCGTTGATGCAGTGGAACAACTTCCGTCCCCTTTTCCGCAACAGCCAGGCTTCCGGCGGCTGCAACCTCGTCGTGGGCGACATCAAGCAGTCCATCTACCGCTGGCGCGGTTCCGACTGGCGGCTGATGCGCGACTATCTGGACCGCGACCTGGCCAACGGTTTCCTCCATCACGAGAACCTGAAAGAAAACTGGCGGAGCGGGAAAGCGCTGATCGATTTCAACAACGAATTCTTCAGCGAGATCGGCAATGTGCTGGCCCGCGATGCGGACCGCAGTCGGATTGCCCGCGAGGTGACGCAGATCTATGCGGACTGCCGACAAGAGCGCCCCGAAGAGCATAAGGACGATCCACAGGGATTTGCCCGTCTCTCCTTCCTTACGGCGGAAGAAGACCGGACCTGGCAGGATATCGCGCTGGAGCGAATGATCGGCGATATCCGGAATCTGCTGATCGAAGGCTATGACTACAAAGACATAACGATTCTGGTCCGGAAAAACAAGGAGGGGGCAAAAGCTGCCGCGGCCCTGATCGAAGCCGGCATCAGCGTCCTGACCGAGGATTCCCTGCTGATCGGCAGTTCCCCCTGCATCGCAAAACTGATGTCACTGCTCAGTTGGCTGGTCGATCCCGACGATCCCGTCGCTGAACTGCAGTCGCGTGGCCTGCGGGACGAACTGCCCGAACTGAAAACCGCTTCGCTCTATGAGACTTGCGAGCAGTTGCTGGGCTGCGGCATCCTGCAGCACGGCGAGCAGGATCTGCCGTTCATCAACGCTTTCCTCGACGCCGTACTCTCTTTCCAGGAAAAGTACGGTTCCTCCCTGCGCGCTTTCGTGAAATGGTGGGAAGATGCTGGACGCAAGCAATCCATCTGTGCGCCCGACGGGCAGAATGCCGTGCGGGTAATGACCATTCACAAGGCCAAAGGCCTTTCCCTGGATGCCGTCATCATCCCGCTCTGCGCCGAGTCGTTCACTCCCAAGCGTCAACCAACCATCTGGTGTCCCTGCCCGCCTGCCATCGACGGCCCGGCCCTGATTCCGCTCAAAGCCTCGCCTTCGCTGAAAAACAGCCTCTTTGAAGAGCCGTACGAAGAAGAACGTACCTTTGAGCACATCGACGTCATCAATACCTGGTATGTCGCTTTCACGCGTGCCCGGACCCGCCTGCTCATCTATGCACCACTGCCCAAGCCGCCGGCCAAGGGAAAAGACTACACGCCTTCCAGTATCGAGAACACGCTCTTTATCCACTTCCAGAAAGCGTTGGACAAGCAACAAGGCTGTTTCGAGACCGGTATCCGCGATCCTTTCATCCGCAAGGCGGAGACTTCATCGCTGATCGACGATCCACAACCCGCCTTCGCGGCTTCCGCCCCGCAGGACGGCCGCCTACGCCTGTCGCTCCACGGTGGAGACTATTTCGCACAGGAGAAAAGCGCACGACAACAGGGCATCGAACAACACGGCGAAATGGCGCGGGTGGAGACCGATACGGAACTGGAACGCCGCAGCGGCGGCCGCCATTGGTTCGACGGTACCTACCGTGTCCTGAACGAAGCGTCGATTGTCACGGCTTCGGGAGAAATCTACCGTCCCGACCGCGTGCTCATCGCCCACGACAGCAGCCGCGTCATCGTGATCGACTACAAGTTTGGCGCACCACACTTCTCGCATCATCGTCAAGTACGAAATTACGTCTCCCTGCTCCGCAGCATGGGCTACCCTGCTGTCGAAGGCTGGCTCTGGTACGTCACAGCCGGGGAGATCGTGCCGGTGTAAGAGGCCTGCGTCAACGGGGGTGCCGTTCGTCAGGAAATCTTTGAATAATCCTTGTAGGTGTCGTCGAGCCGGAGCGTACGAAGCTGGCGGTCTAGCAGCCGGTTCTGGGGCTGTTCCAGAAGCGGGTCGGCGGCAAGGATCTTTTCGCCCAGTTCGCGGGCCTCGACCAGCGCCGGGGAATCTTTCGCCAAGTCAGCAATATGCAGGTCGAAAGCGAGACCGCTCTGGCGCGTGCCCTCGAAGTCGCCCGGCCCGCGCATCCGCAGGTCGGCCTCAGCCAGTTCGAAACCATCGCTCGTAGCGCACATCAGGTCGATGCGCTGGCGCGACTCCGTGCTGAGCTTATAGCCGGTCATCAGGATGCAGTATGACTTCTCCGCACCGCGGCCCACGCGGCCACGCAACTGGTGCAGCTGCGAGAGTCCGAAGCGCTCGGCGCTTTCGATCACCATGACCGAAGCATTGGGCACATCGACGCCGACCTCGATGACAGAGGTAGCCACCAGGATATGCGCTTTGCCCCGCACGAAAAGATCCATGTCGAACGCTTTGTTTTCGGGCTTTTGCTGCCCGTGGACTACCGCCGTGACATATTTCGGGGCCGGAAAGGCTTCCGTAATGTGCAGGTAGCCCTCTTCCAAGTTCTTGTAGTCCATCTTTTCCGACTCCTTGATGAGCGGATAGACCACAAAGATCTGACGGCCCAGCGCAATCTGCTGCCGCATGAAGTTGTAAAGATCGCCGCGCCGGTTTTCCGTCCAGTGCACCGTTTCCACCGGTTTGCGGCCCGGGGGAAGTTCGTCGAGCACTGACACGTCGAGATCGCCGTAGAGTGTCATCGCCAGGGTACGGGGAATCGGCGTAGCCGTCATGACCAACACATGCGGCGCCACAGCCGACTTCGACCAGAGGCGCGAACGCTGCTCCACGCCGAACCGATGCTGCTCGTCGATGACGGCCAGCGCCAGGTTCTTGAACTGCACTGTATCCTCGATGAGCGCATGGGTGCCCACGATGATCTGGAGCGAGCCGTCCAGCAGGCCGCGGTGAATCACGTCACGCTCTTTTTGCTTCGTATTGCCCGTGAGCAGGGCGATGGTCGCTCCGGACGGAGCCAGAAATTTCTGGATGCTGTGGTAGTGCTGGTTGGCCAGGACTTCTGTCGGTGCCATCACGCAGGCCTGATAGCCGTTATCGAGCGCCATCATCGCGGCAAGGACCGCTACCAGCGTCTTGCCGCTGCCCACGTCTCCCTGCAGCAGCCGGTTCATCTGCTTGCCGCCTGCCACGTCGGTCCGGATCTCTTTCAGCACCCGCTTCTGCGCCCCGGTGAGCGGGAAAGGCAGGCTCTCATACGTCGTATTGAAATAGTGCCCGATGCGGCGGAACACCACGCCGCTGTCCGCCCGCATCCGGATGCTTTTCTGCCGCAGCAGCGACAGCTGGAGGTAGAACAACTCCTCGAACTTGAGCCGGCGCTGCGCCCGGCCCAGATCCTGCACCGAAGCGGGGAAATGAATGTGCTGCAAGGCATAGCCCAGCGGTGCCAAATGCTTCTGCTCCAGGATATACGCAGGCAGCGTCTCCTCCAGCGTACCGAGGATGCGTTCGAGCAGCGCACTGACCATCTTCTCGAAGAACTTGTTGGTGATACCCGCGCTGCGCAGCTTCTCCGTACTCGAATAGACGCCCATCATGACGCCGACCTGGGAGAGCTTCTCCTCCGTGGCCAGGTCCACTTCGGGGTGGACCAGGTTCCAGCTGTGTCCGAAGACGGACGGTTTGCCGAAGACGATGTACTCCGGTCCGACCTGCAGTTTCTCCTCGATCCACTTGAGCCCCTTGAAAAAGACCAGGTCGATCTGCCCCGTGCCGTCGGTGAAACGGGCTACAAGCCGGACAGCACGCCCCTTCCCCACCTTCTCGATCCGGAGGATGCGGCCGCGCAACTGGATCCAGGCCGACGAAGAATCGACCTCCCGGACGCTGTAAAAACGGGAGCGGTCTATGTATCGGAAGGGAAATGTGTAGAGCATATCCCGGAACGTACTGATTCCCAACTCCTTGTTCAGAAGATCCGCACGTCGGGGGCCTACGCCCGGCAAGAATTTGATATCACTGTCCAGCAGTTGCGACATACACAAATATACGGATTTTTTGTATCTTGCGGAAAATTTGAATGTACCATGAGAGACAAGATTGTGGTCGGCATCACCCAAGGTGATACCAATGGAATTGGATACGAAGTGATTATCAAGTCGCTGGCCGATGCACGGATTCTGGAGAACTGTGTCATCGTGCTCTACGGCTCCTCCCGTTTCTTCGGGATATACCGGAAATTCCTGCCGGAAATCGACCAGATTGCGACCAACGTAATCAATGCGGCCGAAGACGCCCGGTCAAAACGCGTCAACATCATCAACGCCGTGCCGGAAAGCATGGCCATGGAGATCGGACAACCCACTGCGGACGGCGCCAAAGCAGCCATTATGGCCCTCAAGGCCGCCGTGGCCGATGCCAAGCGGGGCGCCATTGACGCCATCGTGACCGCTCCGTTCAACAAGCACACCGTGGCGGAACTCGGCTTCGGATTCCCGGGCCACACCGAGTATCTCATCCATGAATTCGGCTGCCAGGACGGCCTGATGTTCCTCTGCTCCGAAAACCTCCGCGTGGGCGTGGTGACCAATCACCTCCCGCTGGCGAAAGTCAGCGCAGCCATCACCGTCGAGACCATCATGAGCAAACTCCGCCTGATGAATGAATCGCTCAAACGCGATTTCGGCGTCGTCAAACCCAAGATTGCCGTGATGGGCCTCAACCCCCACGCCGGCGACGGCGGATCCCTCGGCACCGAAGAGATCGATACCATCATCCCTGCCATCCAGCAAGCCTCCAAAGAGAAGATTCTCGCTTTCGGCCCCTACTCCCCGGACGGCTTCTTCAGCACGCACATGCAGAGCAGCTTCGACGCCGTACTGGCCATGTACCACGACCAGGGCCTCATCCCGTTCAAGGCGCTGGCTTTCGACAGCGGCGTCAACTTCACGGCCGGCCTTCCCATCGTCCGTACCTCGCCCGACCACGGCACCGGCTACGACATCGCCGGCAAGAACAAAGCCTACTCCGGACCGATGACCCGTGCCATCTACGCCGCCATCGACCTGAGCCACAACCGCCGCCGCTACGAAGCCATGCATGCCAATCCGCTTGAAGTGCGGCGCTTCGAAGGTCCCCGCTACGAAAAGACCATCCTGCCCGAATAGTGAACCGCGCCCCGATCCAAATCTACACCGACGGCGCCTGCAGCGGCAATCCGGGACCGGGCGGCTTCGCCACGATCCTGCGGTGCGGCAACTATGAAAAAGTCATCTCGGCCGGCTACGCCGTGACCACCAACAACCGCATGGAACTGCTGGCCGTCATCACCGGGCTGGAAGCCATCCGTTGGGAACAGGCCGACGTGACCATCTGGAGCGACTCCTCCTATGTGGTGGACGCTGTCGAAAAAGGCTGGGTGTTCAGCTGGGAACAGAAGGGATTCGCCAAGAAAGCCAACCCCGACCTCTGGACCCGGTTCCTGGTGGCCTACCGACGCCACCACGTGCGTTTCGTCTGGATCCGCGGGCACAACGGACATCCCGAAAACGAACGCTGCGACCGACTGGCGGTCGCAGCGTCGCAGGGGTCTGGTCTGCTCACGGACTCAGGATACACGCAGGAAGCGTAACGCCTTCAGCATCCAGCGCGGCATCGGCTTGTGGTCGTCGCGCTTGGTGAAATTGATGTAAATCCCGAATTTCTTGGCTACCGGAATCCGGAAGGTCTCCACGAACTCGATGAGGGTTCCGTCGGGATCTTCGATATAGGTGAAATGGCCGCCGGCATCGCCCATGCCGAAGTCTGCGCCGCTGTCGCAGACGAAGGGGTGACCGGCCGCCTTGCAGTCGGCCTCCACGGCGTCCATGTTGCGCACGTCGAAACAAATCTGGATATAACCGGGATCGCCCCAGTAGCGGTTCTCATAGAGTTTGACCACGGGGGCATCCAGCGCCTGGACCAGTTCGAGGTGGGAAGTTCCCATCAGCGGGGAAAGCGGGCCGTTGAAAGGTCTTGTGCGTTCCAGCAGGACGCGACGGACTTTCCGGTCGCCGCCGGGCAGGCCCTCCATATCGGCAAACACGCCGGTCTCGTCGGCCCGGACCTTGTCGTAACCCAACACCTTGCCGTAGAAAGCGATGGAACGGTCCATGTCGCTGACACCCAGCACAGCGCCGCCGGCACCGCCGGTAGCGAAAGTCTTCGAGGGCTGGAAGATGTAGTCATCCTCTTCAATCTCCAGGATATTGTCCCACGGGTCGGCCAGATAGAAATGGGCCAAGCCGGCAAAGGATTTCTTCGGTGCCGAAAGGAGATGAAGTCCCTCGCGGACGAAACGCTCATAGGTAGCCGGCACGTCGTGGCATTTGATCTTGGCGATGAAAATACCCAGGTCGCCGAGCATCGGCTGTTGCTTGGGATAATTGAGTTCACGCCCCCGCGGCTCCCAGATCTCGAGGCCGCCGCCACCTTGCAGGCTGATGGCCAGGATGGCATAGCGCGGCTGCGGCTTGCCGCCCGTATAAGGCAACATCCGTTCCGCCACCCCCTCGTCGACGACGACCGGAATGTCGATCCCGAAATGTTCCCGATACCACTTCCACGACTCGTCGGCATTCTTCACGCCGATCCCGACTTGCTGCAATCCGCAGATGACTTTCTCTTTCATGATTTTCTGAATTATCTCTGGATTTTTCTGAATTCGCTGAATATTCTTACAAAGATAGTGTTTTTTCCGCCATCTCCTTCCTTCAACCCTCTGCCCGGGCCTCGCCTTCGCCTCTCTTTTCCTATCCTCGATTCATTCTCGCATCGCTTCCGCATCGCTTCAGCCCAGCCTTCGCCAAGCCTCCTCCCGGTCGTGAGCAAAACGACCGCCTCTGCTCACCGCGGTCATCTTCCACGCCCTTCGGTGAGCGAATCGACTGTCCCCACTCACCGCGTCGTTCTTTTTCCATCGTCGGTGTGCGAAACAGGCCTCTCTGCTCACCGAGGCCTCCTTGAAAAGCTGTCGGTGCGCGAATAGATGGCTTTTGCACACAGGATTCTTGGGAATCCCCGTTTTTTTGACGATATTAGCATCTTGATGAAACGGCTGGATAAAGACGAGGCATTGTCGCTCTATCGCAACGCACCGCTCGGGGAACTCTGCGAGCGGGCGCAGGAGGCGCGGTTCGCGCATGTGCCGGGGCAGCGCGTCAGTTACCAGATCGACAGGAACGTCAATTACACCAATGTGTGCCTGTCGGGATGCAAGTTCTGCAATTTCCACTGCAGGCCGGATGAGCCGGAGAAGGCGAATACGCTGACGTTCGAAGACTATCTCCCGAAAATCGCCGAACTGCGCGCGCTGGGAGGCGACCAACTGCTCCTGCAAGGCGGCCTGCACCCGCGCTACGGCATCGATTTCTACGAGACGCTTTTCCGCAGGCTCAAGGAAGTCGATCCAGACCTGAAACTCAATGCGCTCGGGCCGCCGGAGATCGCACATATCGCACGGCTTTCGCGGATGACGTACCGGGAGGTGCTCGTCCGCCTGCGCGATGCAGGTCTCGACACGCTCCCAGGTGCCGGCGCCGAGATTCTCGCAGACCGGGTCCGCCGTTTCCTGTCGCCGGCGAAACCCTCTGCCCAACAGTGGCTTGACGTGATGCGTGAGGCGCACGCCCTGGGGATGAGCACCACGGCAACGATGGTCTATGGCCACATCGAGACACTGGCAGAACGCATCGACCACTTGTTGGCGCTACGGGCGCTGCAGGACGATCGTCCTGCGGGCGCACCCGGCTTCCGCGCCTTCATCTGCTGGCCCATGCAACTCACCGTCACGGCGCTGGCACGCATGGCCGCAGAAGGCCGTCTGCCGGAAGGCATCTCCCTCCCCGGCGAACCCCGCCGCTGGCTCCCGGACGAAGAGTTCCTCCGCACCATCGCCATCGCACGCCTCGTCCTCGACAACGTCGATCACATCCAGGCCTCCTGGCTCACCGTCGGCCTCCCGACCGGCCTCCGCGCCCTCTCCGCCGGCGCCGACGACATGGGCTCCATCATGATCGAAGAGAACGTAGTTTCCTCCGCCGGCTCCCGTCACACCCTTGACGAGATGCCCGGCCAAACCGGGCATGACGGGCTTCGCGGGCAAGATGAGGGGCTTCGCGGGAATGACTACGGGGCCGGGTGCTCCGAGGACAATCCAGACGCTGGGGCGCACACCGTTGGGAAAGGATCGCTCACCGACCCGGCTGGGGCGCACAGTTCGCTCGCCGACCCGGCCGGGGCCCACAGTTCGCTCGCCGACCCGGCCGGGGCCCGCAACCTGCGCGCCGCCATTATCTCTGCCGGTTTTACGCCCTGGTTGCGTGACCAGCAGTACAACGCCCGATAGGGCTACGTTTTTTATCCCACCAGGAAAAATTGCTTTTTTGTCGGGTTTCCTCGAAAAGACCATTGTATCTTTGCCGGAGCAAAGACAAGAAGCGATGGACCCTGTGATGAACGACCGCCCCCTAACTTTTGGAGAGAAAGAGAGACAGTGTGAATGGCATTTCCACGACATCGTCAATCGCTATGGCCAACTCTGGCACATCAGTACCCCGGGGAACCTCACGGAGACCCTTTTTGTCGAAGATGAAGATTTCCAGTTCGCCGTCTCGAACAGTGCGATCAGCGCCGCCGAAAGCGGACTGGCCATCTTCACCGACCAGATCATGGGCAATCATATCCATACACTGGGCGGAGGAACCAAATCCCAGTGCACCGACTATTTGGAACGCTTTACCTACCGTCTGGAAAAATATAATAGCCGCCGAGGACGATTCCTGAACCTCAGCCAATTCCGATGCGACAATCCGATAGAGATCACTACGCTCGACATGATACGCAACGAAATCGTCTATATTAACAGGAACGGCTATCTCGTCAATCCGTACCATACTCCTTTCTCCTATCCCTGGGGCAGCGGTTCCTGCTACTTCAATCATTCCATTCACGCCGATCAAGGGACACCTTATAAAGCCGTCCCGTTCAAAATCAAACGATTTCTATGTCATCGTCGCACCCTGGATATGCCAGCCGGTTATCGCTACGGGAACGGCATGATCCTTCCCGACAGCTACGCGCGTTATCAAGACGGAGAAAGATTGTTCCGGGATGCGCATCAGTATTTTTATCTGCTCACCCGCAACTATGAAGCCTACAGCGAAGAAGCGAAAAGGCTCGGCGACGCCATCCTTCTGACTGACGAGGAGATCTATCCCGTAGCCAAGATGCTGGCCTGGCGCGACCATAAAGTCAAGCAACCGTCCCTGCTCCCCTCCGAAGCCAAAATTGTCGTCGCCCGCACCCTCCGTTCCGACTACCACGCTACTCCCAACCAAATCCGCCGCGTCCTGGGGCTTCCCAAAGAAATCATCCAACAGCTCTTCCCTCCCCAAGAATAACCGCGGCAAGCAGAAAGGCCTCCTTTGCTCACCGACAGCTGCTTCTGAAGGCCGCCGTGAGCGGAGACGGCCGATTCGCTCACCGAAGGGCGTGAAAAAAGGCCGCCGTGAGCGGAGGGGGCCGATTCACTCACCGAATGGCGTGAAAAAAGGCCGCCGTGAGCGGAGACGGCCGATTCGCTCACCGAAGGGCATAAAAAAGGGCCGCCGTGTGCGGAGACGGCCGATTCACTCACCGAAGGGCGTGAAAAAAGGCCGCCGTGTGCGGAGACGGCCGATTCACTCACCGAAGGGCGTGAAAAAAGGCCGCCGTGTGCGGAGACGGCCGATTCACTCACCAGATAGGTGAGGAGATTTAGTAGAAGAAAATGATGCCAGAGTGGACTGGACTAGAGTGAGTTGGAGTGGAGTGGACTGGACTGAAGCGATTGGCGATGATTGACATTGGGGCGTGGCGTCCAAGCCGTCGACCTGCTGCTTTTACGAAAAATCGTGTGCGTGAATCACGCACACGATTTCTTATAAGTCGATTCAAATCGGCAAAATAGACACCCGCTACAGCTTGAAGGAGTCCTTCAGCTGGGTCGTCTTGTTCATGACCAGCTTTTCGGGGGTGGAGTCAGGATCTTTCTTAAAGTAGCCGACGCGTTCGAACTGGACGGCCAGGTCGCCTGGATCGTCGAGGAGCGCCGGTTCGGCCCAGCCGGTACGGACAATCAAGCTTTCCGGATTAAGGAAATCCTTGTAGTCCTTGTCGCAAGGAACCTGCGACATGTCGGCCAGCGTGAAGAGCCGGTCGTAGATGCGGCACTCGATCTCCTTGGCGAAAGCGGTCGAAACCCAGTGGATGGTACCCTTGACCGAACGCCATTGTCCGGATGCCGGATGCGTAGAAGGATCGTAGGTGCAGCGGAGTTCCACCACTTTGCCGGAGGCGTCTTTGATAACTTCCTCGCACTTGATGATGTAGGTGTATTTCAGACGCACTTCGCCGCCTGGCCGGAGCCGGAAGTATTTCTTGGGCGCGTCTTCCATGAAGTCGGCACGGTCGATAAGCAGTTCGCCCGTGAAGGGGACACGGCGCTTGGGACCGTCGGGGGCGGCGGGATTGAGCGGCGCTTCGAACCACTCCACCTTGCCTGGCTCCCAGTTGGTGAGAGTCACCTTGATCGGATCGTCGGAAACCACCATATAGCGGTTGCTGCGTTCGTTGAGATCCTGACGGACACACCATTCGAGCAGGCCGATGTCCATCAGCTGGTCGCGCTTCGAGACTCCGATCTTGTCGCAGAACATCTTCAGGGCTTCAGGGGTATAGCCGCGGCGGCGGACACCGCAGAGGGTCGGCATGCGCGGGTCATCCCAGCCCGACACAAAGCCTTTCTCCACTAGTTCCAGCAGTTTGCGCTTGCTCATCAGGGTATAGGTGAGGTTGAGCCGGGCGAATTCATACTGATGGGACGGGTAGATGCCCAGCGTCTCGATGAACCAGTCGTAGAGGGGGCGGTGGATGTCAAACTCCAGCGTGCAGATGGAGTGCGTGATATGCTCGATGGAGTCGCACTGGCCGTGGGTGTAGTCGTACATCGGGTAGATGCACCACTTGTCGCCGGTGCGGTGATGATGCGCGTGCTTGATGCGGTAGAGGATCGGGTCACGGAACATCATGTTGGGATGGGCCATGTCGATCTTGGCACGGAGCACTTTGGCGCCGTCGGGATACTTGCCGGCCTTCATCTCACGGAAGAGGCGGAGATTCTCCTCGACGGAGCGGTTGCGCCAGGGGCTGTCGGTACCGGGGGTTTCGACGGTGCCGCGGTTGGCACGCATCTCTTCGAGCGTCTGGTCATCGACATAGGCCAGGCCGCGCTCGATGAGTTGTTCTGCCCACGCATAAAGCTGGTCGAAGTAGTCGGAAGCATAGCGTTCCTCTGCCCACTGGAAGCCAAGCCACTTGATGTCCTCCTTGATGGCATCGACATACTCCACGTCTTCCTTGGTGGGATTGGTGTCGTCGTAACGGAGATTCGTCTTGCCGCCATATTTGAGGGCGAGTCCGAAGTTGATGCACAGGCTTTTGGCGTGGCCCAGGTGGAGATAGCCATTGGGCTCCGGCGGGAAACGGGTGATGATGGTGTCGAACTTGCCGGCTGCGAGGTCTGCCTCGATGATCTCTTCGAGGAAGTTGTTTTTCTTCTCTTCTTCCATACTTCAAGGTGTTTCAAGCCACAAATATATTAAAAATTCACTATCTTTATTGCTTAAAACCGAACCATCCCATGCTGAAATCCATGACTGGCTACGGCAAGGCGCAATGCCTGCTGGGCCCCGACAAATACCTGGTGGAAATCCGGTCTGTCAACGGAAAGAATGCCGACATCACCTTCAAAACCCAACTCATCCCCCGCGAACACGAAGTCGAGGTCCGCAAATACCTCACCGACCGGCTAAACCGCGGCAACATCGACTTGTTCATCACGGTCGAACGGGCGGAAGGCTCCGCGGCTAAGCAGATCAGCCGACCGACGCTCCTCGCCTACTACGACCAACTCAACGAAGCAGTCAAGAATACGACGCTGGCTTGCTGTGATCCGGATACCATGCTGCAGGCGATCCTGCGGCTGCCCGACGTACTGGAAACACGCAGCACGGAAATCTCGGATGCGGAATGGGAGACGCTCTATGCCGCCATCCGCGAAGCCGTCGCCGACCTGGATGCCTTCCGGAAGAAGGAGGGCGTCAGTCTGGAACGCGACGTCCTCGGGCAGGTCGACAAGATCGAATCGTACATCCCCGAAGTGGAGCGCTACGAGCGCGAACGCGTCCCGGCCATCCGGGAGCGCATCGAGGCCCGGCTCCGCGAGATCGCAACCCAGCCCGACGCCAACCGCCTCGAACAGGAGATGATCTTCTGGCTCGAGAAACTCGACATCAACGAGGAGAAGGTGCGGCTGCGCCAGCACTGCCGCTATTTCCGCGAGACCGTGGCGGAAGAGCCGCTCCCGGGCCGCAAGCTGGGGTTCATCGCCCAGGAGATGGGCCGCGAGATCAATACCCTCGGGTCGAAAGCCAACCACGCGGAGATCCAGAAATGGGTGGTCAAGATGAAAGACGAACTCGAAAAAATCAAAGAACAAACACTCAATATCCTCTAACCGTATGAAGAGAATCCTCACCGTGCTGGCGGCACTGCTCCCGCTGCTGGCCTTTGCGGCAGACCGCCAGGAGGCGCGCCTGCTCCGGTTCCCCGCCGTCGGCGGCGACAACATCGTTTTCAGCTACGCCGGCGACCTCTACCGTGTCGGCATCAACGGCGGCCAGGCCGTCAAGCTGACCTCCCACGTAGGCTACGAAGTATTCCCGCGCATCTCGCCGGACGGCAAGACCGTGGCCTTCACAGGCCAGTACGACGGCAATACCGAAGTGTACACCATTCCCGTGACGGGCGGCGAGCCTGTACGCGTGACCTATTCGGCGCTCGTGAGCCGTGACCTCATCGGCGAACGCATGGGCCCGAACAACATCGTCATGTGCTGGACACCCGACGGCAAACAGATTGTCTATCGCAGCAAGACCCACAACTTCAGCGGCCTGCGCGGACAGCTCTGCAAGGTCAACGCAGCCGGTGGTCCCGCCGAAGAGATTCCCACCTCCGAAGGCGGTTTCTGCAGCTACTCCCCGAACGGCAAGCAACTGGCCATGAACCGGATGTTCCGCGAATTCCGTACTTGGAAATACTACCGCGGCGGCCAGGCCGATGACATCTGGATCAATCAGGTCGGCACCTCGAAACTCGAGAAGATCACCGACAACGACGCTCAGGACATCTTCCCGATGTGGATCGGCGACGAGATCTATTATCTTTCCGACCGCGACCGGACGATGAACCTCTTCGTGTACAACACCCGCTCGAAGGAGACCCGCAAGGTCACCGACTTCAAGGAATATGACTGCAAGTTCCCCTCTTATTCCCAGGAATATGTCGTCTTTGAAAACGGCGGCTATATTTACAAGTACGACGTCAAGGCCGGCAAGTGCGAGAAAGTCACGATCTATCTTGACAACGACAACGTGTACGGCCGTCCCGAATACAAGAACGTGGGCAACCAGATGTTCGCCTACAGCCTTTCGCCCGACGGCGAACGCGTGCTGATCATCGCCCGCGGCGACCTCTTCTCCCTCCCCGCCCGCCGCGGTCCCGTGTACAATGTCACGGAAACGCCCGGCGGCCACGAGCGCGAAGGCGTCTGGAGCCCCGACGGCAAGAACATCGCCTGGTTCTCCGACAAGGACGGCGAATACCAGGTCTATGTAGCCCCTTCCGCCGACATGAAGAACGCCCGGAAGATGACCAACTTCAAGGATGGTTATCCGAGCGGCCTGCAGTGGGCGCCGGACGGGAAGACACTGTATTTCTCCACGCTGAAGCGTGAGCTCTATAGCCTCGACATCGAATCGGGCATCGCCAAGCCGATCATCACCGGCACCATCAGTGCCCCGCGCGGCTTCCGGATCTCGGCCGACGGCAACTGGGCTGTCTATACCATGGGTCTGGACAATGACATTTCCGCCATCTTCCTCTACGAAATGGCCACCGGCAAGTCCTATCAGGTTACTGACCGCTGGTGGGACGCCTCCAGCCCGCTCTTCTCGGAAGACGGCAAGTATCTCTTCTTCACCTCGTCGCGCGATTTCCGCTCGCAGTATTCCCGCGTGGAATGGAACGCTTCGTACAACGTGAACGACTATGTCTTCGTGATTCCGCTGGCCAAGGACACCCCCGACCCGACGGTCCTCACGAACGATGAATACGGCGTGAAGCCGGCCAAGCCGGAAGGACGTCCCGAAGGCAAGCCGGGAGACAAGCCTGCTCCGCAAAAGCCTGCTGCCGACAAGGATGCCAAGATGAAGGTCGATCTCGACGGCATCGGCCAGCGCGCCAGCGTCCTGCCGCTGCCGGCCGGCCGCTATCGCCTGATCCTGGCTGAAAACGACAAACTCTACTACAGTACGTTCGGCGGCATGATGCCGGGCGGCGCCGGCGGCGCCCGCGGCGGTGCAGCAGCCGTCAAGGTACTCGATTTGAAGACCCTCAAGAGCTCCGACGGGCCAAAGAACACGCCCGTGGCCTTCACGCCAGACCACAAGAAATGCCTGGTCCGCGAAGGCGGCAAATTCTATGTCACCGGCTTCGGCGGCCCGGCCAAACTCGACGAACCCGTGCCTACCTCCGAGATGGACATGCTCATCGACCACCAGGCCGAGTGGAAACAGATCTTCGACGAAAGCTGGCGCGTGACCCGCGACAACTTCTATGTGGAGAACATGCACGGACTCGACTGGAAAGCCATCCACGACAAGTATGCCGTAATGCTGCCCTATGTAAAACACCGTCACGACCTGACCTACCTTATCGGTGAAATGATCGGCGAACTGAACGTCGGCCACGCCTACATCACCTCGGGCGAAGTGCCGGAGATTCCGCGCATCGCCACCGGCATGCTGGGCGGCAAGTTCAGCAAGGACAGCAAGACGGGGGCTTTCCGGATCGACCATATTTACAAGGGCGCTTCCTGGGACAAGTCGCTGGTCTCTCCGCTTGACGGTCCGGGCATCAACGCCCAGGTCGGGCAGTACATCACCAACGTGAATGGCACACCCGCCTCGCAACTGACAGACATCTATCAGGCCCTGATCGGAAAAGTCGGCAAAACGGTCTCGCTGGAGATTGCCGAAAATGCCGCCGGGCGGAATGCCCGCACGGTTTACGTTAAACCGGTGGCCGAGGAAGGTCAGCTGGCTTACTACGAATGGGTACAGCGCAACATCGCCATCGTGGACAAAGCTTCGAACGGCGAGATCGGCTACATCCATATTCCGGATATGAGCACGGCCGGTCTGGACATGTTCACGAAGATGTTCTACAACCAGCTCGACAAGAAAGCGCTGATCATCGATGACCGCATGAACGGTGGCGGCAACGTCTCTCCGATGATTCTCGAGCGCCTGCAGCGTGAGGTGTACCGCATGACGATGTCCCGCCACGGCGGCAAGAACGAGACGGTACCGGCCCAGGCATTCTACGGCCCGAAGGTCTGCCTCATCGACAAGTACTCCTCCTCCGACGGCGACCTCTTCCCGTACGGCTTCCGCAAACTGGGTCTCGGCAAGCTCATCGGCAAGCGTTCGTGGGGCGGCATCGTGGGTATCTCCGGTTCCCGGGCCTATCTGGACGGCCAGGACATGCGCACCCCGTTCTTTACCTCCTACTCCACCGATGGTGAATGGATCATCGAAGGTCACGGCGTCGATCCGGACATTGATGTGGACATCAATCCGTTTGAAGACTACCAGGGCAAAGATGCCCAGCTTGAAAAGGCCGTCGAAGTGCTGAAAGCCGAACTGAAGAACTGGCCGGCCCTCCCGGGCACGCCCGCCGCTCCCGACAAGAGCAAGATCGGCTTGAATTAGCGTCATGCCCGGCTTGACCGGGCATCCGAAAGAACAACTTTACGATTATTTTGTTATCTTTAACGCAAAATATACTAATTCCATAAAAATCATTGCCTATGAAAAAGTACTTTGCAGAATGCATCGGAACGTTCGTCCTGACGTTCCTGGGCTGCGGGACCGCGATGTTCCTCGGCTGCAACACGCCGGCCGGCGTGGTCGGTACGGCCATTGCCTTCGGTCTTACCGTGGTCGCCATGGCCTACACCATCGGCGGTATCTCCGGTTGCCACATCAACCCGGCCATCACCTTCGGCGTTGCGCTTTCCGGCCGCATGCCTTGGAAAGATGCGGTCGGCTACTGGATCGGTCAGATCATCGGCGGTATCCTCGCCGGTGCCCTGTTGTTGGTCGTCTCCAAGGTGGTCGCCGCTCCGGATCTTACGGGCGGTCTGGGCACCAACGGTGTTGCCAATGCGGGAGGCCCTTGGGGCGCCTGCCTGGTCGAGTTCATCGCCACGTTCCTCTTCGTCTTCGTCGTGCTCGGCACGACCGACGCCAAGAAAGGTGCCGGCAACTTCGCGGGTCTGGCCATCGGTCTTACGCTGATTCTCATCCACCTGGTGTGCATCAACCTGACCGGTACTTCCGTGAACCCGGCCCGTTCCATCGGTCCGGCCCTGTTCGCCGGCGGAGAAGCCCTCAAGGTTGTCTGGGTATTCATCCTCGCCCCGATGGTCGGTGGCGCCTTCGCAGCCTGGGTCTGGAAAGCCCTCGCGAAATAATTCTGCCTGACATCAAAAACGGGAGCCCGCAAGGACTCCCGTTTTTTTTGTTTTGTCGGCTGACTTACATGCCCATGCCGCCGTCGACCAGGATGACTTGGCCGGAGACATAGGAGGCCAGGTCGGAAGCGAGGAAGGTGCAGACTTTGGCCACTTCGGCCGGCGTTCCGCCGCGACGCATCGGAATCTTGGACTCCCACTGCTTCAGGACATCGGGGCCCAGCTGCTGGGTCATGTCGGTCAGAATAAAACCAGGAGCGACCACGTTCGCACGCACGCCTTTCGGACCCAACTCAGCGGCAATCGATTTGGCCAGGCCGATCATGCCCGCCTTCGAAGCAGAGTAGTTGCACTGGCCGGCATTGCCGTGAACGCCGACGATGGAGCTGATGTTGATGATCGAACCGCCGCGCTGCCGCAGCATCACGGGCGAAACGGCGTGGATGAAGTTGAATGCACTCTTGAGGTTCACCGTCAGGACGGCATCCCACTGGGCCTCGGTCATGCGGAGCATGAGACCATCTTTGGTGATGCCGGCGTTGTTGACCAGGATGTCGATCCGGCCGAAAGCGTCCATGACCTGCTGCACGGCAGCGTGGGTCTGCTGGAAATCGGCGGCGTTGGAGGCGATGGCCAGCACGCGCACACCGAAAGCTTCGAGTTCTTGCCGGGTCTGCTGGCCGATCTCATCGATGACCAGGTCGGTAAAGGCGATATCGGCGCCTTCTTCTGCGAATTTGAGGGCGATCTGTTTGCCGATCCCTCTCGCCGCGCCCGTAATCAGCGCGACCTTTCCTTTCAATAGTTCCATAGTATAATGTATTTGTTTATATCATCTTTCATTCGGCCAGGCTTTCTCCTGTCTTTCATTGGCCATATCATTCGTCCGGGCCCCGCTGAACCATTATCGGGCATCTCTGTCTTCAGGTCTCCGCGTCCAGGAGGTACGCCCTTTTCACCATCGGTGGAGCAAAGTCATTCTCTTGCCATCCTCATATGAGCCCGATATTGAGGACGGAACAGGATTATTTGCTTTCTCATCCTCATTTCAGACCCCATTTGAGGACGAGACGATTGCGTCACGCCCGGCTTGACCGGACATCTCTGCGATTAAGTCATATTCATTGGCGCCGGTGAGGGTGACGTCGAGGAAGTGGCCGATCATGTCAGATGCCCGGTCAAGGCCGGGCATGACGGATTCCATACCGATGAGGATTTCGCCATCCACTTCGGGCGATTCGGTCTGGCTGCGGGCCACAAGGATGCCGTCGGTGAAGCTATCTACGAGAACGCGTTCACGGGTGCCGATGCGGGATTGGTTGCAGGCGAGGGAGATGCCGCTTTGGAGCTCCATCAGACGGTCGTAACGTTCCTGCTTTACTTCGGCGGGAATATCATCCTTGTAGTGCAGGGCGCCGTAGGTTCCTTCTTCTTCAGAATACGTGAAGGCGCCGAGCCGCTCAAAGCGGCATTCGCGGACAAAGTCGAGCAAGTCGCTGAATTCCGCCTCGCCTTCTCCGGGATGGCCTACAATCAGCGTCGTGCGCAGGACCACGCCGGGAACCAGCCGGCGCATCCGCGCCACAAGTTCCCGGGTCTGCCGGCCGTCGATGCCGCGCCGCATCATTTCCAGCACCCGGTCAGCGCTGTGCTGCAACGGGATGTCGATGTACGGGCAGATCTTCGGATTGTCTGCCATGATGTGCAGCACATCCTCGGGAAATCCGGTCGGATAGCTGTAATGCAAGCGGATCCATTGGATGCCGTCGATCTTCGATAGCTGATCCAAGAGCCGGGCCAGACAACGCTTCCCATAGCGGTCCAGCCCATAATAGGTCGTATCCTGGGCGATGACAATCAACTCCCGGACACCCTCTGCCGCCAATTGACGGGCTTCTTCCACCAGATCTTCGATGGGGACGCTGACGTGCGGTCCGCGGATGAGCGGAATGGCACAGTAGGCGCAGCTGCGATCGCAGCCTTCAGCAATCTTGAGATAGGCATAGTGCGAAGGAGTCGTGAGCACGCGGCCAATCGTATCGAAAGTCAGGACGCCCTGCCACTGGTCCACTTCCGGGATCTCGACGCGGAGTTCTTCCGGATAGCGTTGCGACAGACAGCCGAATACCGACAGTTTTTCGATCAGGCCGGCCTTTTTGGCTTCAGCTGCTTCGAGAATAGCGCCAATCGATTCTTCCTTGGCATCCTGAATGAAGCCGCAAGTGTTGATGACCACTTCATCGACGCCGGCGGAAGCCAGGTCGGCCGATTCAGGCACCAGTTCATAGCCCCGCTGCTGCAGCACGCGCATCAGATGCTCCGAGTCCACACGGTTCTTAGAGCACCCCATCGTCACCACCTGGATCCGTTTCACTCGGCTTTCTCCTCAGCGGGTTTCTCTTCTTCCGGCTCCTCGGCTTGCTCTTCTTCGTCCTCGACGAACTCGAGCGACGCATATTGACGGAGATTCTCGTACCAGTCGAGGATCTTCTTCATGTGGGACACGTAGAAACGATCTTCGTCGTAGTTCGGGATTACCTCGGCGAAAAAAGCCTTGATGGCCTTCGGATCGCTCTTCGGACTCATGGCCGGGCCCTGAGCCAGTTTCGTCGCCATGGCCGTGAGGACGTCGCGGAGGGCGACATCGGCTTCGTCAGTAAAAATCGAGATATCGGCAAGCGAACTCACCTTGGCCGCAGCGCCCAGCAGTTGACGCTGCTTCGTCGCCAGCGATTCGGCGATGATACCGTTACGCCCCTGTGCGACATAAGCAAACAGGCCGTGTTCTCCAGATACGGAGAGAATTTTCTTCAAATCAGTCTTTTCCATCTTCTTTTGTTCCTTTTCTATGATTTCCAGGACCGCAGGCAACAAGGCCTGCCGGTCGTCATTTTCCAATACATAATCGGCGCGGGCCGCCCGGTCGGCATCGCTCCATTGCGCGGCCATCCGCCGCCGGACCTGTGCCTCGTCCACACCATCGCGAACCAGAACACGGGCAATCCGGACTTCTTCCGGCGCCGTCACCGCCACCACGCTGTCATATAAGCGGTCGAAAGCCGGATTCTCCAGCAGGATGGCCGACTCAATGACCACAAGCGGACTGGACTGCTCCGCCTTCCAGGTCTCAAAATCGCGGATCACCGCGGGATGGACAATCGCTTCCAGCGAGGCAAGCAGCGCCGCATCCGCAAAAATCCGGCCGGCCAGGGCGGCCCGGTCCAGCCGGCCTCCGGCATCCAACACGTCAGACCCTACCAGATCGACCACAGCAGCCAACAGCTGCGGATCCCGGTCATACAGCTCCTTGGCTGCCCGGTCACAGTCGTACGCCGGGACGCCCAGGATATTGAATGTCCTGACTACGACAGACTTGCCGCTGCCGATACCTCCGGTGCAAAGCAGGACGCGCGGATTCATCGGGCTTCGACCAAAATGCATTCAATCAATTCGGGACGCAAGCGCCACGAATAGATATCCCGGTACGTCACCAGCCGCGGGATCACCTTCGTACTGCCCGCCCCGGCGAAATCGCGGTAATCGACCACCAGCGACAGGTCTTCCGGCACGATCCGTCCGCCTCGCGGCCGGAACGGCGCCCGAAAGACAACCTCTACCTGCGACGGCAACAGCATCATGGAATGACCTGCAGGCACATTGGTCGCCGTGACGGGGAGCGTCATCGTGGTTTCCACATATCGGTCCACCACCAGTTCATACCACACCTGTTCGGTGTCAATCCGGAGCCCGGATACGGGTTCCAGGCCCACATAGCCCTGCTGGGTCTTGTCGAGATTGGTCCGGCTGATGCTCCGCGTACGCACTTGTGTCAGGCGCTGCAGATCCTTGACCGGCCCATACACCAGCACGGAATCGGGCTTGAGCTGCACCGGGCCGACCTGCATATACTGCGGGCGGAAAGTCAGGTCAAGCGAAGCTTCCACGGGAACCTTCACATAAGCCTGCGGCGTAAAAATCAGGGTCAGCTGCTCCGTCTCGATAAAGTCGAGCGCGAACCGTTCTCCCAACTGCTCGTTAATCTTGTCCCGCACCTCCGAAACCGGAAGGATGAAAGTATCTTCCTGATCTTCTACCGGATAGAGGTGCTTGGCATCAATCGGCAATTCCAGGTCCATGGGCCTGCGTCCTGTCCCCCGTGCCTTGAGCAGATAGAATCCAGTGGCCTTGCCGTGGAGCAGCAGGGTCTCTTGGGCGACGGCCGCGGGAGCATAGCCCCGGAGGTTGGTTGTCACCCGCACGGTACAGGGCAACGTAGCGGAATACTCCAGCGTAAACGTGTGCATCGCCCACACAATGCAGGCGATGAGCAGGGAGGCCAGAAAGAGCCGGAGGTTTTTCATCAGGGACTAAGCCTGCTGCGCTTCGCTGAAATCTTTCACGAGCGAGGCCTTGTCGACTTTGATCTTGACGTCTTTGTCAATCTCGAGCATCACCTTGTTGTCATTGACTTCGAGGACGGTGCCATAGATGCCGCCGACGGTGACGACTTTGTCGCCTTTCTTGAGGCTGTCGCGGAAAGCGTTGAGTTCCTTCTGGCGTTTCTGCTGCGGACGGATCATGAAGAGCCACATCACCACGAAGATGAGGGCGAGCATCAGAAGCATCGTGAGGCCGCTGCCGCCGGCCTGGCCGGCACCCTGCGCCTGAAGGAGTGTAATCATAGAGAGATTCATTGCATTACTATGTTTTAAATTGTTTTTTCGTCATTCCCGGCTTGACCGGGAATCTCACTGTTCAAAGAGCCCGCGGCCCTGCTTGACGACTTCACCGCCGGCAATCTTTTCCTGAATGATGCGGTCGAGCATGCCATTGACGAAGATGCGGCTGTTGGGCGTACTGTAGTACTTGGAGATCTCGACATATTCGTTGATGGTCACCTTGACCGGAATGGTCGGAAAAACCACTGCCTCGGTGACACCCATCACGATCAGGGCGGCGTCCGTCAGGACCAGCCGGTCGGACTTCCAGTTGTCGAGATGCGATTCCATCAGTTTGAAATACTCGTCGTAGCGCAGGATCGACTCGGTGAGGAGGCGCAGTGCGAACTCCTTGTCGTCTTCCTTGAGGAAGGTGTTGGGATGGGTGATGCGCTTCTTGCGGCGCGTCTCCTCGATGCCGGCAATCACCGCATTGAGCGCATAAGCCACGTCATCGATCCAGAGGAGGGAGAGATCTTCGAGGATCGATTCGAGCTCCTCGTTGTCCTCGAACTCATCCTGGAAGATGCAGGAAAATAGCCGGCAGTCCTCCTCGAAGGAGTCCTCGCCGGAATTCATATAGTCCTGATAGTAGTCCTTGGTAATGATCGAGTTGTAGACGTGACGCACGAACGGTTCGTACTCGCCCCACACCAGTCCGCGCTTCTGGCAGATGCGCCCGAATTCCGGATCGTCGGCCAGCAGGGCGGCGAAACGGTTGCGCACGAACTTGTAGTTGGGATGCGCCTCGGCCTCGGTGGGATGGAATTTCCGCAGGCCGACGGCGATCTTCTCTTCGGCGACGGTCACCAGGAACGACGAGATGTTGAGCAGGAAATAATAGAGGTCCTTGACCTTGTCACAAGACTCGATGAGCGTTTTCTGCGCCGCATTGACATTGTCGGACTCCGAGCCCACGAATGCAAAGAGCGTCTTGAATGCCTTGATACGGATCAGTCGGCGGGATAGCATTTCAAAGTTTTCTGAATTTTTTACAAAGATAAGTGGTTTCGTTCAAAAATAAAATCTATCTTCGTACTATTGCTGATCCCCGCCGGGAATGACGTGGGCGTAATGATTGGTTCTGGCCATAACAAATAACAAATAACCAATAACCAATATATTGTGATTATTATTTGTAAAGTCGGGGTATTTTCTCTATTTTTGTCAAAAATCACAATATATTGGTATTATGAGACAGGGGAAAGTCTTTATCAATCGCATATTCGCGGGAACACTTACAGAATCGGACGAAGGCCTGTATTCCTTCGAATATGACGCTCAATACCTTGAACGCTCATCTGTACCGGTTTGCCTGGCCATGCCGGTCAGAAAAGAGAAATACGAGAGCCCCTCTCTCTTCCCATTTTTCAGCAATCTTCTTTCTGAAGGGAGCAACAGGATATACAAGTCACGCCTCAACGGAGTCGCATCCGATGACGAATTCGGTCTGTTGCTGAAAACGGCCAGTTATGATACAATCGGTTCTGTCACCATCGAACCTGTCGAACAATGAGAAACTTTACGAACAAAGAATTGAAGGAACTTTTCGATGGTCGCCGCGTGTCGTCGGTGCTGCCCTACGAAAACCTGGAGGCTGGTTCGGAGATGAACAAGCTGATAAAAGAAGGGAACGGCAGGCTTTCGATTTCAGGGGCTCAGGAAAAATATGCCGTCGTCGAAGAATCCGGGGCCCTGCGCCTTACCTATAAAAATGAACCCGGCCGGTTTATCATCAAGCCTGTCCCGACTGACAGACGTTTCATGCTTCCGGAAGATATGCCGGCCAATGAGTTGTTGACAATGGATATCGCCCGGGATGTCTTTCATCTTGACGTTGCGGCGCACGGTATCTGCTTTCTCGGAGATGGTTCCCCCGTATATATTACCAGGCGATTCGATTACAGGACCGATGGAGATAAATACGCGATGGAAGATCTTGCATCCGTTGCCGGGCTCAACGAGGCTTCATACGGGAAAGATTTCAAGTATACCGTCTTTAGCTATGAAGAATGTGCGGAACTGATCAATAGGTATTGCTCCGCACCGCAAGTAGACACGATTAAACTCTTTCGGTTGGTACTCTTTAATTTCTTGTTCGGCAACGCCGACGCCCACCTGAAGAATTTTTCCTTGATCGAGAAACGACGCGGCGAATATCACCTGGCTCCTGCCTATGACCTCCTGAACACACAACTCCATCTGGATTCACCCATTTTTGCTTTGGACAAAGGGCTTTTCAAAGAGGGAACCCCGATCAGGGATACAACACCGTTTGGCCGTCCCATGTTCTTGGCATTCGGAGAAAGGTTGAAAATAGCTCCAAAGACCCTTGTAAAAACCTTAGACTTGTTTTCGGGAAAGAGCGACGTCGTAGAAAACATGATCCGCGACAGTCTTATGTCGGACATGGCAAAAGAAACCTATTGGCAGCTATACAAATACAGACGTTCCACCCTGGTGGATTAAAGAGGATCGATGATGGAAGAATTAGGCTATTTATTAAAAAAACGCCGTCAGGAACTTGGGCTCTCACAAAAAGAGCTTGCCGATCTGGCGGAAGTGGGACTTAATACGATTGTCGCCATCGAACGCGGAAAAGGCAACCCTTCCCTCAAGGTATTGAACAGGCTGTTTGATACACTTGGCCTGGAAGTTTCTATTAAACCCCGACGCATTTATTGACCCGCAATGAACACGATTCGAAACTGTTTTGTCTGGGGACTACTTTTGGTCCTCCTGTCACTGGCCACCGGCTGCGGAAACCGGCAGACCGCTGCGGTACTCGACGACGTAGAAACCTATATCCAGGACCGGCCCGACAGCGCCCTGGCCGTGCTGCGGGCGATTGATACCACAACGTTGAACAGTCGCCGGCTACACGCCCAATATGCCCTGCTTCACGCCATGGCCCTCGACAAGAACTGGATTGACACCACCGACGTGAACGTGGTGATGCCGGCTGTGGCGTATTACGACCGCCGCCGTCCTGTCTCCCGCCGCGCCAAGCCCTATTATTACCTCGGCCGTATCCAATTCAACGGGGGTCACTACGACGAAGCGATCATTTCTTTCACTCGGGCCGGAGAATTTGCCGAAAACTTGGAGGATAATAGGTTCAAGGCACTGAATAACATAGCGCTTGCTAATACTTACACAGCGACTTCTGCCTATGAAGAATCTCAACATGCTTTGGTGGAGGCAGAAAAGTCAGGTAGGTTTTGCCAAGATTCCATGTTGTTGTATACAATCTTGTTTCGTGAAGCACAAACACTGGTCAACTTGAATCGTCATCAGGAAGCGGACAGTCTTTTTAGAGTACTGACACAAGAGAACAATCCTTTTGTCCAGCGCTTCCCCCAAGTCTTGGGCAGTTACGCCATGTTCTTGATAACGCCTCCCAATCAACAATTTGGACAAGCACGTGTATTGTTTGAAAAGGCAATTCAAAATAGGGGGAAACTGGAATCAGCACAATATTGGGGAATGTATGCCCAATGCTTGGCCAATACGGGAGATATCCAAAAGGCCGAAGAGATTGTGAATCAATTGGAGAACGGAAAACAAAGGGAGCATGTATCCACCTCTTATAGCAAAAGTTTCATTGCAGCCAGTAAAGGAGACTATAAAAGTGCCTATCTTTTATTGCAGGAGAATCATGAACGCCTGAACGAAGAGATGCAGAAACGCTTACAACAATCAACCATAAAATCACAACGAGATTATTATTTACTGCAAAGAGAGTCGCTAAAAAAGGAGAACCAATTAAGAAAAGGAATAAGTAGTCTACTTGTTCTTTTGGTCGTAGCTACGGTAACGGCTATTATTTTTATTGTACGACATTTCCGGGAGAGAGTTCAACAGCAAAACAGGGATTTGATGGAAACTGTTCGTGATATGATGGAACTACGGCAGGCTAATGACAACCTCATTTCTGATAAAGAAAAAGCTTTTACACAACAACTTTTACTAAGGCGAGATTTTTTTCTACTCAATCAGGAAAACTTCAAGGAGCTAAGCAATTTGTGCAATAGCTACTATAAAAACGAAGGTCGAGTATCTCAAGCCAGAGTTGTCTGTGGTGAGGTTCGAGGTTACATGAATAAACTAGGAATCGGGGAAAACCGCTATCCGGTACTTGAACAAAGAGTGAATGAGATATTTGATCGTATCATGGAACATTTCCGTATAGAGCACCCGAACCATAGAGAACAGTTTTTTCAGGCGGCCTGTTATCTGTTTGCCGGATTCAAGACGCGGACTATCGCCTTACTCCTCCATCTTGACGAAAAAGAGGTCTATCGGCTAAAATGGCGAATAAAAAGAGATGTTGAAAGCATAGAGTCTTCTCATCAGAAAGACTTCTTGACTCTTTTGAATGGATCGTAATAAGTTTCTTTGTTTTCGTTTTTTTGTAACTGGAGTTTTTTCTTTTGCAATCCTAAGAAATCGGCCCTAGAAGACATCCTAGGGCCGATTTCTTTTCTTGGAATGGGAGATTTATCAATATGCGGATAGTTCATTTTCCTGTTAATGAGGACTAACTTTGTATAAACAAAAACAGTTAAATCCAAAAAAATGCAACCGAACAAATTTTTATTTTTTGTGCTAACAGCCACAATGATGGTCATCTTCCCTATAATATCATTTGCTCAAAACAATGGCGAAGATGATGGAGAAGGCATTGACCTAAATTACGAGCAAAATGATCCTAACATAGGAGTCCGTACAGGCTTTTCTATACCTATAGAAGCCTTCTTTAGAGCTGAAACATCAGTCGTGGCTATTACTTTTTCTCTCAATCTGGGAGACATCACTATCCGCCTGAACAATCTGACCACTGGTGGTACGGTATCAACTGTCATAGATTCATCATACGGCGGTTGTATTCTTCCTGTCACTGGCGGCCCTGGCCTGTACTGTTTGGAGTTCCTGTTATCAGATGGAACTAGATATTATGGAAATTTTCTTATTCCTTAAACTCAAAAGCAATTAAACTCATGAAACAAGTAGTGAATATTCTGTTTTCTTGCTTGATGCTCTTAGTTGCATGTACTGAGATTGATGATCGTTCCAGCCAAGAGAACGCACCAGCAAAACCTTCTTACAACATTTCGCTTTCCGATATCAGCAAGATTGATTTCTCCCGAATGGTTACTCCTCAGACAAAGGCATCGGGAACATTAAACAAGGTGATCACTCCTATTGTTCAAGAGACTGATACACTTCTCTACGTTATTAATTATGGACAGAAAGAGGGTTGGGTGCTTGCACCAGGAGATAAACGTCTTCCAAGAATACTGGCTCTATCTGAAACAGGTTCCTTTGATTTGGAATCTGCTTCAGAAAACATCGGATTAATGACGTGGTTAGAAAAACAAAAGAGTTATATTAAGTATTTGAAAGCTCATCCGGATTATGTTCCAGACCAAACGGTTCTTCTCCAATGGGATCCAAGTCTCCTTCAAACCAAAGGAGGTGGAGAAGATGACCATGAAGGAGAATGGCTGCAGTTGGTTTATACGATGATAGGGCCGCAAACGCGTTATTATGTAGACCATTTAATGGATACACAGTGGGGACAGGGAAATCCGTGGAATACTTGTGTGCCTTTTGATGGCAACGGGCACCGTTGTCAGACAGGCACTGGGGTGACGGCATTGGCACAATTGTCATACTATCGGAGAAAGCCACAGACAGCTTATGCATATGGCACTTGTTCCAACAACTATAATCAAACCTCCGACTTGCAGTTGTTCAACGCGTCGTCCTCCGTATGGAATACGATGGCTCTTGACAGCAATTCCGGAACGACAGCCGGATATCAGGCCGTTGCCGCCCTGATGGCAGGAATAGGAGCCTCAACAAGTACGTATTTGCCCAACAAAACTGTAACGTCAGCCACATCTGGAAGTAATTATCTGTCAAGCGTAGGCATATCTATGTATTTGAATACGTTTGATAATGATATGGTCCTGTCCAACATCTTGAATGACGATCCAGTGCTGTTGGTCATGACGGATAATAACAATGATACACAATATGCAGTTATCGATGGCATACAGGTACTGGCTGAAAATACAACCTACTATTATCAGTGGATGCCTATCGGAACATTTCCTCCTGTGGAACCGGAATACCCTGACTTGGATCACCCTGAGCTATATGTGATTTCAGTGAATTGGGGCGATAATGTGGCCTATTTTCATCGAATTAATTGGGGGTTTGATGGTCTGTATGACAATGCGTGGTATTGGCATGGAAATAGCTATCCTTATTGGGACGGTTTGAATACGCCTTCCTTTGCTTTTTATTGATAATAATCTTCTCAGGACAACTAACCCCTCATGAGTCAAAAGGTCTGTCAAATCGCGCTGTTTCTGCTGGTGACGCTGGTAGTCGTGGCTTGTTATGAGCCAGTGGATCTAGCCTCCTCAGAGGACCTCAATGTGCCGAGTGTCTATTGCATCCTCAGTCCGGCCGATACGCTGTATCTGGAATTGAGGGCGGTTTCCCGGATTGGAGAGCGCCCGGATGGGAGGGGAATCAACAACGCTGTCATCACGCTTTCGGAATATGTGGAAACGAAGGACGGTACGGTGAATCCGTACCGGAGTTCTTCTTTTCAGCCGGTAGGGGACGGGCTTTATCGAATAGTCTTCCCCGGAACGTACAATCATATCAAATCGGGAACGATTTGCCGGCTTGAAGTCTGCCTGCCCTCCGGCGACACGCTCCACGCAAAGACGACGATGCCGGATACTACGGCCGTCGCGCAATATGTTCCTGTTGCGGAGGACCCCGGTTTTCAATCTTTCGAAGCGAATGGATTCAAGTATGAGGGATTTGCCTATCTTTCAAGCCAAAGTGGCCTGTATCAGAGACCAGACAAAGTTGGATATGTATTCCAGCCTTTTGATGGTGTTGTCTATGTCAGCAAAGTGGGGTGGTCCAAAGAACAAGAGGGATGGTTCACAGAAGAGGAACTGACGACCAACCGGGAAGAGTTGACGGATGCGTTCAATCGGACGGGCACGTTGTTTTTGCATAGTGACGATCCCTTGGCCATGAAGGCCTTTCCCGATGTATCCGGAAAGCCTCTGCACTACCGATACCTCCGCATCCCCCGCAGAAACACGGAGCAGGACACCTTGTTTTTCACCGGAGATTTCAAAGGTCCGCATTATGGTGAAGGATGGGAACCTTCGATAGTGCTTGTCCGGAATTGGGAGCAGTTTGTCCAAGCCCGGTGTCAAGTACTGGGATTGCCTTTTGAGCCGACAATGATAACGACCGGAAAGGCGGGTTTTCTGCGCTTTGAGTTCGTTTCGGAAGAGTACGACCTCTATTTGAAGGATTTGTTGTTGTACACGTTGCTTCACAACGTCAGCACCGACATTGTCGGGATTTACGATAATACGAACCGTTATTCAAACATTGAGGGTGGAGTCGGCATCTTCGGGGCCAAACATGAGAAACAGTACTATTGGTCATGCGGCACATGGAAATTCTGAAACGAGGAATTAGTCTGATAGCCTTGCTGCTGCTCAGCAGGGGCGCCCTGTATGCCCAGATGCACAAGGAAGATCTGCCCGTCAGGGATACGCTGCCGGCGGCCGTGAAGACAGCCGTGCGGGAAAAAGAAGAATCTTTGCCGGGAACATTCAGGACGGACATGAAGTCGCTCCAGGGTAAAGTGCTGAGTCCTGTGGGAGAAAACGATCCAGTCAAATTCGCGATGACTCGTCCGGGCGTTTCGGGCGGCGCAGAAGGCTTTTCCGCCTTTTTTGCGCGGGGCGGCAATCTCGGGAACAACCTGTTTACTCTTGACGGGGTCCGGATATACGGTTTCAGCCATTTGCTGGGATTGACCACGTCCGTTCCTTCAGAGGCCGTCTCTTCGATGACCTTCTGCGTAGGCGGTTTCGGCGGCGAACAAGGCGGCCTCACGGCATCCCATATTGCGCTCAGTACGGCTGACGATCCGTGTGAGAACCTACAGGCTTCCGCTTCGGTTTCGAATACGTTTCTGGGGGCTTCGATCGAGGCTCCTGTTGTCAAGGAAAAAGCTTCTGTCCGGCTCGCGGGACGCTGGTCACCTTTCTCGCTGGAATATAAGCTGCTGAAAAACGGGTTCGACAAGGCAGGGCAGATGCCTTCGCTTCAATTGGACGTCTGGGATTTCCTGGGCACTGTCAACTGGCAGGTTGCACCGAAACATGAGATGAAGCTGACGGGGTTTGGCTCCCGGGATGGCTATGGTCTTGGCTTTCCGGGTACGGACTACGCGCTCGGCTGGGAGAATGCGATGGGGCATCTTGCCTATCGATACAGCGGCACCCGTACCCTTTTGAAGGCGGATATCTCTTTGAATCACTTTACGAACCAGATGGAGCATGCCGCCCGGGTGCAGGGCGATGCGACCCGGTTGCTGCTACAGTCGCAGATTCAGGAACTGACTTGTTCTGTTCGGGCGGAGCATGCCTTGGGGGATGGGAACTGGTTTCTTTCCGAGGGCGTTACCTATCAACAAAAACGGATGAGTCCTGGATCGGCCAAACAGTCCGATGCGGCCGTACAGGTCATCGACAATGTGCCTTTTACGGAGAATATCAGCCGACCGGTCTTGTCGAGTGCTTTCGTGGAAATGAATGGGAATTTGGGGCCCGTGAGCCTGATGGCCAATGTGCGGGGAAACTATTACCGGAACCGTGCGGAGCGCCGGAACGACCGATACGAAGGATTTGCGGCCGAATTCAGTGCACGGGCCCGCTGGCATATCCGCGAGACAATAGGCTTGGAAGCCACGTTCGACAATCGGGTCCAATTCGACCATACGTTGGAGGGAACGCCACTCGGCTGGTCGCTCGACCTGATGGTGCCGGTCACGAATCAACTACCGCCCGAGCGGGCGAAGCAAGTGTATGGCGGTGTCTTTGCCTCCCTGGGCGGGCACGCGATCACGCTGGGCGGCTATTGGAAGAAGATGGATAATCTGGTCTATATTTCCGATGCGATGGCGCTGTTCACGGCGGCAGCCAGCGGCTGGAGCGATCTGGCGCTGGTTGGAAAGGGTTGTTCCTATGGGGCTGAATTCCTCTATGAAGGACGAAAACCTGAAATCGGCATGGACTGGACAGTTGCTTATACCTGGTCCCGGACCGACCGGAGCTTTCCACAGATCTGTGGCGGAAGTCCTTTTCCCGCCCGCTATGACCGGCGGCATGTACTGAATGCGAATGCGACCTGGAAAGGCCTGACCGCTTCCTTGTCGCTGCAGAGCGGCCACTGGGAGACGGTGGCCGCGGGACAGTACATCGGGCACTTGTCGGAAGAAGACATCGTGGTCGAGTATTATTCCCATCCCAATAATTGGCAGATGCCCTTGTATTTCCGGATGGATTTGGGATATCAGTTTGTCTTCCGCAGCCGCCTGAACGCCACGCACCCGCTGGAGCAGAGCCTGACCGTCGGCGTGTACAACCTGCTCAACCGCCACAATCCGTCGATGCTCACCTACGACACCGGAACGAAGACCTGGAATCTCGTCTCCCTCTTCCCGATCATGCCGAGCCTCACCTGGCGGGTCTCGTGGTAGGTCGCTCCTGACGGTAGCAAAAACCTACAGGAATTTGAAGATATAGAACAGCATTACCCCGCTGGCGGTCAGCTTCAGGCCGGTGCTCAGCAGGAAGCCGAGAAACGAGCCGAAGGCGGGTTTGACAGAATCTGCTACTTCGCTGCCGTTGACGACGACTTCGGCGATGAGCGCACCGAGGAAGCTGCCGACAATCATGCCCCATGGCGGGAAAAAGATCAGGCCCAGGATCAGGCCGACGAGCGTGCCGCGGGCCGCAGCTTTCGAGCCGCCTGTCTTTTTCGTAATCCAGGACGGGGCCACATAATCGAGGATGGTGACGACAACCGTAATCACAAGCCAGACAATCAGAAGGCTTGTTGTCATGCCTTCGGGGTGGGTCAGGAAAACCAGCAGCAATCCCACCCACGACAACGGCGGCCCGGGGATGACCGGAAGGATGCATCCCACGAGGCCGACGATGCCGAGAATCACGGCAATAATCTTGAGGACCAGCATCAGAACATATAATCCCAGGCCGGAAGCTGGACGGGCTTCGTCTTCATGGCGTTGACGGCCTTCTGGCTCAGATACTTCTTGTTGATAACGATGCGGAACAGATATTCGTCAAACCACTGGTCAGTGAAGGTCACATAGCCGTGATTGCCCGAAGCCGGGCCCCAGCTGTTCTCGAGTTCCCATTTCACCGGGACATCGTTCTCATCGGTGTCGCAGCCGATGAGCAGCATGGCGTGCGAGGAGCCGCTCTGACGGGTGAGGATGCGGGCCTTCTTGTCCATGTCGAGCGTAATGCCGAAGAGAGACTGGTAGTCATAGTAGTCCACATCCATGATGCCCTTTTCGCGGTCGCTCTGCTTGCCGACGTCACAGGAAATGTAGAGGGGCTCGTTGGCCTTGATGGAAGCCAGCGCGGCCGGCTTGATCTCCTCGTTCGGGAGGTTCAGGTAGCACCAGTTGACGCCTTCGTAGGTATTGCGATAGGAAGCGATGTCATAGACCTTGTAGTACTCGCGGGTCGGGTCGTTCATGATCATCACGAAGGTGTCGGGATTGTAGTTGTCCGGAATAATGCTCTTGTAGAACGCCAGCGGGGTAGTCTTGAGGGTCTTCGTCTCGCCCTTGGCATCCTTGTAGCGCCAGGTGAATTCCGTCGGCGGCTCGCCGAGGCAAAGCGCCAGCACGCGATAGACATCCTTCATAATCTCCAGCTTTTTGGCCTCGATGGCTTTCTTCTTGGCTCCGGAGGCAACCAGTTCGCGGAGATGCCAGCCGCCGGTCCGCAGCAGTTCATTGAGGACGCCCCGCATCTGCGCGGTGTTGTTCGAATGCTCGGTTTCGGGCATCACGACCTGCGGCACGACGCCGTATTTCTCGGCTGCATCCCAGAAGAGGTTCCATACACCGCCATCGGCAACAGGCGACTTGAAGTAGAATTCCACGTCACGGTCAGTGATGTCGCGGTCGGCCGTGGCGATGACGTTCTCCAGAAAAAGGTTCGCTTTCTCGAACTGGTCCCAGAAGAAGGTGTAATTGTGGGAGAAGTCGAACTCGCGCAGGTTGTATTTCTTCATGACGGCCGGACGGAGCACGTTCATCGAGGTGAACATCCAGCAACGGCCGGAACTGAGCTGGTTGGTGATGCCGCTCACGTCGCAGCGATACTTGAAGAAGTGGTCGATCGCACCGGCTTTCTCATGGTTGTAGGTGAATGCCTTGATGTTTTTTTCGCGGGTCAGGGCGTTCTGGATGGCTTTTGTCGAGGCATCCTTGACGAAACTGCTCCGAATCTCCTGCAGTTCGGCCTGTCCGATGGCCTGGGCGCCGGCGAGATACCCGGTCAAGCCGGGCATGACGCTGATGATCCAAATAAGGGTGATGAAGGTCTTTTTCATATCAGTCGGTATACATGGTGTTTTCAATTTCTTCCACGGTGATCGGGAGCCGCTTCGCACCGAGGATGCGGGAACCGGTCGGCGTGATGAGCAGGTCGTCTTCCAGGCGGATGCCGCCGAAGTCGTAATAGCTTTCAAGTTTGGCGAAGTCAATGTACTGGGCATTGTGTCCCTCGCGTTTCCATTGCTCGATGAGGGCCGGGATGAAGTAGATGCCCGGTTCGTCGGTGATTACGTGGCCGGGGACCAGCTTGCGGGCCATGCGGAGCGAACCCAGGCCAAGTTGTTTGGCGCGGGTCTGGTCGGGATCGTAGCCCACGTAGTTCTCACCCAGGTCTTCCATGTCGTGCACGTCGAGGCCCATGTTATGGCCCAGGCCGTGCGGCATGAAGAGACCCTGCACACCAGCGGCGACCATCTCCTCGACATCGCCATGGACCAGGCAGAGGTTCTTGAGACCTTGCACGATAATCTTGGCAGCGCCCAGATGGACGTCGCGGTAGGTCACGCCCGGACGGGCGGCCTCGCGCGCGTAGTCGTTGGCCGTCACGACGATGGTATAGACATCCTTCTGCTTCTGGGTAAACTTGCCGCCTGTCGGCAGCGTACGGGTGTTGTCGGAACAGTAGTGCGAGGCAATCTCAACGCCTGCGTCTATCACGCAGAGCTTACCTTCGGTCAGGATACCGGCGTGATTGTGGTTGTGGAGCGTTTCGCCCCGCTGCGACAGGATGGTGGGGAACGAAGTCATCACGCCGCCGCTCTTGCAGACGCCTTCCATGATGCCGACCAATTCTTGCTCAACCATGCCCAGTCGCATCATCTTCATGGCCGTCAGGTGCATGGTGTAGCCCAGGTTGCAGGCCTTGTCGATCTCTTCAATCTCGCAGGGCTCCTTGATGAGGCGGAGTGCTACCACGGCCTTGATGAGCTCCACGCTGGCACGGGCTTTCAGTTCCCCGAAACCGATACCAAGCATCTGGTGCAGGAGAATCTTGTTGTGGTTGCGATACGGCGGCAGATAGTGGATCGTGCGGCCTTTCTTTTGCGCTTCTTTCAGGCAGTCGGCCAGTTTGGCGAAAGGAGCGCTCCCTGCGACACCCACGCTGGCAGCCTGGTCGGCAATCAGCGGCTGCGGACCCATCCAGATGATGTCGTCGATGTCCACGTCGTTGCCGAAGATCGTCTCCGCTCCGGTTTCCGCGTCAATTACAGCGGCCAGATCGGGCTTGTCGAGCCCGAAGAAGTACAGGAACGAACTGTCCTGCCTGAACTGGTACTGGTTGTCAGGATAATTGCAGCTGGCTTCGCTGTTGCCCATCAGCAGGATCACGCCGTCCTTCACCTGCTCCAGCAGGCGCTTGCGGCGGGAAATATAGACTTCTTTGTCGAACATATCGTTGTTTTTAGAGATTGCAATCTGTAAAAATAACCATTTTTTTCGACAAAAACAAAGTGTCGCCTCCCCACTTCTTGGGAGTATATTTTTGTCACAAATCGTTTATATTTGCATGATAAAAGCCAAAAAGATGAAACGCGACCATTTTACCCTGCCCTATGAGGGTGGTCTCATTGAAAAAGACCTGCCGAAAGGCGTCCTTCACACCTACGAAAAAGTGTGGACGCACATTTACAACGATGCCCATCCGGCATCGAATGCCGTGGCCGACATCATCGTCGATGCCATCAACAAAACGGAAGGGCGTCTCTACCGCCTGGGTCTGAGTACCGGCCGTACCCCGTTGCCTCTTTACGACGAACTGGCTCGCCGCTACGAGGCCGGTGAGGTCTCCTTCAAGAATGTCGAAGTCGTTTCCATCGATGAGTATTACCCGTCCGACCCGAAAGGATCCAAGAGCCGCAACCACCAGATGCACGAGTTCCTGCTCGACAAGGTGGACATCCTCGAAGAGAACATCCATATTCTCGACGGACGCATCCCCCGCGACCAGATTTCTGAATACAACGCCCGTTTCGATGAAATGGCGCGGGGCCTGGACCTGCTGGTAATCGGTATCGGCGAGCGGGGCCAGGTGGGCTTCAACGAAGCCGGTTCCATGCCCAAAGACCGGACCCGTGTCGTGAGGCTGTCGCACAACTCGCGCCGCCGGCAGGTCCGGAATTTCAATTTCGACATGGCTGAGGCGCCCGACATGGCCATCACCATCGGCATCAGCACGATGATGTCCGCCCAGCGGATCATCCTGATGGCGTGGGGCGAGGAGAAGGCAGCGGCTGTCAAGACCATCGCCGAGGGCGATCCTACGACCGCCTGCCCGGCATCCCTGCTGCAGCCGCATGAAAAAATCAGCTTCTATGTCGACCAGAATGCGGCTTCCCAGCTTACCCGCGTCGTCGCCCCGTGGCGCATCGGTCCTTGCGACTGGACGCGCAAACTCGTGCGCAGTGCGGTGGTCTGGCTCTGCCAGACGGTCCACAAGCCGATTCTCAAGCTGACGCAGAAAGACTATCTCGACTATGCCCTGGACGAACTGCTTGACAAGTTCGGTCCCTACGACAAAATCAATATCGATGTCTTCAACGACCTTCAGCATACCATTACCGGCTGGCCAGGCGGCAAACCCAATGCCGACGACGCGACCCGTCCGGTGGCAGCCAAGCCCTTTCCCAAGACCGTGCTCATCTTCTCGCCGCATCCCGATGACGACGTGATCTCCATGGGCGGTACCTTCATCCGCCTGGTGAGTCAGGGACACGATGTCCACGTGGCCTATGAGACCTCCGGCAACGTGGCCGTCCACGACGACGTGGTGCTCCAGATGATGGACGCCGCCTACCAGCTTGGGTTCGCCGACAAGTTCAACGAAGTCAAGGCGCTGGTCGACAGCAAGGTACCGGGCGAACCCGAACCGCGCAAGCTGTTGGAGATCAAGGGCGCCATCCGTCGCAGCGAGGCCCGTGGCGCTGTCCGCTCCTTCGGCCTCAACGACAATACGAATGCCCACTTCCTGAATCTCCCGTTCTATGAATCGGGCGGTATCAAGAAGAACCCGCGCACCCAGGCCGATGTAGACATCATCAAGAAGCTCATCACCGACCTCAAGCCGCACATGATCTTCATGGCCGGCGACCTGGCCGACCCGCACGGCACGCACCGTGTCTGCACCGAGGCCGCCCTCGAAGCTGTGGAGCAACTGCGCGAAGAAGGATGCACCTGGATTGCCGACACCCATATCTGGCTCTATCGCGGCGCCTGGATGGAGTGGGAACTCGGTCGCGTGGACATGGCCGTTCCGCTCAGCCCCGACGAAGTAATCAAGAAGCGGCACGCCATCTTCCGTCACCTCTCACAGAAAGACATCGTCCCGTTCCCGGGCGAAGATCCCCGCGAGTTCTGGCAGCGCGCCGAAGACCGCACCCAGAATACCGCGCGCCTCTACGACGAACTCGGCATGGCCGAATACCAGGCGATGGAAGTATTCCTGAAACTCTGCTAGTTGCCGACTTGGCAAAAAAGGCCTCACGGATGTGAGGCCTTTTTTTAAACCCTTACTTGCAGTACTTGTCGAGCCAGGCGAAGAACTCGCGGTTCCAGTGGACGGAGTTCTGGGGCTTGAGGATCCAGTGGTTCTCGTCGGGGAAGAGAACCATCTTCGAGGGAACACCCATCATCTGGGCGGCGTTGAAGGCCGACATGCCCTGCTCCACTGGAACACGGTAATCAAGTTCGCCATGGGTAACCAGGATCGGGGTATCCCAGTTCTGGACCAGCTTATGCGGCGAGTTGGCGTAGTGGCGCACGGACGCCGGAGTCTTGCTCCACGGCGAACCGGCCATGTAGACACCGGGGGTCTTGCAGCCGCCGTTATCCCAGTCGGGGAACCACAGTTCTTCAGTGGACATATACATCGACTCCTGATTGAAGATACCGGCGTGGGCGATGAAAGCCGAGAAGCGGCCCTGGTGGATGCCCGCCAGATAGTACACGGAGTAGCCGCCGTAGCTGGCGCCTGCTGCCGCCATCTTGCCGACATACGGCTCCGCTTTCAACGCATCGGCTGCCGCAAAATAGTCCTTCATGTTCTGGCCGATGTAGTCGCCGGAGATCTGCTCGCACCACTCCTGGCCGAAGGCCGTCGTACCGCGGCGGTTCGGCAGCACCGTGATGTAGCCTTGCGAGGCCATCAGCCGGTAGTTCCAACGGGTCGACCACCCTTGCGTGATGGCACCCTGCGGGCCACCGAGGCACATCAGGATGGCGGGATACTGCTTCGAAGCATCGAACTTGGGCGGATAGACCACCCAGGTCAGCATCTTCTTGCCGTCGGTCGTGGGAATCCAGCGCTCCTCGACGGTCGGGGTTTCGAGTTTGGCGAAAATCTCGTCGTTCTCATGCGAAAGGATGTTCCAGGTGCCATTGGCCATCGAGATCGAAACGATCTCGGCCGGACGCAGCATCGAGGTCTGGGTGGTGATGATGCGGTCACCCACAAGGATGGGGCTGCCGTAGTCATACCACTCGTGTTCTTTCGTCACGCGGCTGAAATTACCCTGCAGGTCGGTCTTCCAGATTTCCTTGACACCTTCCACTTCGGCGCTGAAGTAGATCTCCTTCGAGTCGGGCGACCACACGGGCGATCCGACGTTGTACTTGAAGTTCTTCGACAGTTCAATGCGCTCGCCGCTGACGATCGGCGAGATGAACAGGCGCACCTTGTCGGCCTCATAGCCGTCGCGCTCCATGCTCAGCCACGCGATTGTCGTTCCGTCGGGCGACCACACGGGATCCGTGTCGTAGCCCATCATGCCGGCAGAAGCGTTGTACTGCGGATGGCCGACGCCGGGCTGCTCATCCATATTATAGACATAGATATCCGTATTCGTGGAGAAAGCATAGTCGCGGCCGGTGAGTTTGCGGCAGGAATAGACGAGCTGGTTGCCGGTGGGATTGAAGTCGAGCTGTTCGAGACCTCCGAACGGTTCGGTCGGCAGTTCGAACGGTGCGCCTTCGAGGATGTCGACGCCTGCGCCCAGGGTCTTGCCGTCGAACTTGGCATAATAGGTATGCGGTATGTTCTCCACAAAGTGATCCCAGTGGCGGTACATCAGCCCCTCGATGGTGCGGGCCGAGGATTTGGCCAGGTCGGGATAGATATCGACGGGCTGCTTGGCCACCTTGAAATCGGACACGTACATCACGTAGTCCCCCTTGGGATGGATCTTGAATTCGGACATGCCGCCCGGCACGTCGCTCACCTTGCGCTCGCCGGTGCCGTCGGCATTCATCACGTACATCTGTCCACCCTTGAGGTAGGCGATCCGCTTGCCGCCCTCGATCCAGCGGGCGTTGTTGAGGCTCTTGGGCGAATGGGTCAGCTGGCGGTTGCCGCTGCCGTCGATATTCATCACGAAGAGGTTGCGGTTGCTGCGGTTTTCTTCGATGGAGGTATAGGCCACGCCGTAGAGGATCTTCGTTCCGTCGGGCGAGACTTGCAGGTCGGAGATCTTGCCCAACTGGTGCATGATCTCCGGCGTAAAGTGGCCGTCAACGATGGCAATGTCGTGCTTTTCGAGCACGGGTTCTTTCGGCGCCTTTTCACCGCACGCGGTCATCAGAGCCATGATGGTCAATGCAAATACGAAACGTTTCATCGTTTAATCCTCATCATATCCATATCCGTAATCGATCCCCTTGAGGGTGGCGGGAACGCCCTTCGACATCCAGACGGGCATCGGGGCGCCCTTGAGGAAGTGGTCGAAGAACTGCGAGAGGCGGATGCTCAGGTCTTTGCGGTTGCGGCGCTCGCGGAGGTTGTGGGCCTCATCGTTGTACTGCAGCAGCCAGGCCTGCTTGCCGAGGCGGCGGAGTCCGTTGTAGAACTCGATGCCCTGCCACCACGGCACGGCACCGTCCGCGTCGTTGTGCATGATCAGCACGGGCGTGGTCACGTTCGGCACATGGAACAGCGGGGAGTTCTCCACATAGAGGTCGAAGCCTTCCCAGAGATTCTTGCCGATACGGCTCTGGCCTTCCTCATACTGGCCCGTGCGGGCGATGCCGCTCTCCCAGCGGATACCGCCATAGGCGCTGGTCATGTTGCTGACCGGAGCACCGGCGCCCGCTGCCTTGAAGCGGTTGGTCTGGGTGATCAGGTAGGCCACCTGATAGCCGCCCCAGCTCTGGCCCTGGATGGCCATGTTGTCGCCGTCCACCCACGGGTTTTCACAAAGCATGTCGACGCCCGGCATCAGGCACTTGAGACAGCTCTGGCCCGGATGACCGTCGGTATAGACCAGGTCGGGCACGAACACGAGATACCCGTTGCTCACGAAGAGCGGGATATTGATGGTCGAGGCGCTCGGCGCGGGCATGCGGGAGTTGTAGAGGGTCTCGGAATTGCGCTCATAGAAGTAGATCATCACGGGATACTTCTTGGCCGGATTGAAATCCTCCGGCTTGAAGAGCAGGCCTTCGAGCGGCTTGCCGTCAGCGCTGGTCCAGTTCACGAGTTCCACTGTACCCCAGTTGTAATCGCGCTGCTGCGGGTTGATGTCGCTCAGCTGCTGCTGGGTCTTGAAGTTGTCGGCGGTTTTCCATACGTTGTTGCCGTCTTCGAAGTTACCGCGGGTGTAGAGCAGCGTGTTCCCCTTCTTGCCGGCCGATACGGCCAGGTTGTTGAAGGAGTACGGGCCTTCATAGAGTTTCTGCAGCTTCGCTTTCTTCTTGTTCAGATCTTTGACGGCATAGCCGTGCTCTTTGGTCACATGATTGAAGGTCGTGAAGAACACGGGCTTGGCGGTCTTGATGGTTCCGCCGCCGAACGGTCCGCGCGCTTCGGGATCGTAGTAAGGGCTCGTATAATTATAGGTGGTCTTTGTCTCGCGGCCCTTGCCCTCGGTCACGCGGAAAGGAGCCACGGCACCCGTCGGGTCGAACTGCCAGAGGTCGTACTGGTCGGGAATCCAGAAGAACTTGGAGTCTTCCGACCACATGGCACGTCCCCAGGAACCCGGATCGGCCGGATGGTCGTCTTCTTCGTTCCAGAAGGTGACGCCGAGCTGCGAAGTCAGTTCTTTCATCTCTCCGGTGGCCAGGGTATAGAGATACCAGTTGTTTTCCTTGGTCTGGAAGCCCACGGCATAGGCGCCGTCGGGCGAGATCGACAGGTTGCTGAACTGCGCATCCTTGAACAGGAGTTCCCGGCTGCCGTCTTTGAGCGAAAGTTTGTAGATGTCGGAATGGGCCGCATAGCTCCAGCTTCGCTGGACGCGGTACGGTTTGTCGGTGGTCACGATCAGGTAGTCCTGGGTGTTCTTTTCGTCGATGGCGACATTCTGGATCAGGTCATCGGCCAGCTGGACGAAACCGCTGCCGTCGAAATTGACTTTGGCCAGGTAGGTGCGGGCCTGCTCGCGGCGGAGATTGTTCTTCTGCACGGGCTGGATATATTCGTCGTTCCACACCCAGATATCCAGCTTCGGCTGCTCGAAATCAACCAGCGTGGTGTCTTTCTCGCGCGGAATCGGGCAGGTACCGAACGTCACGAAGTCCTTGTGGAATTCGGCGGCGCGGGCGTCACCCAGTTTCCATCCCTTGGGCAGGACGGCTGCATCGTGGGCCACGGCCTTGACAGCCTTGACGCCGTCATACAGATAAAGGTCGAGGCTCTTCTTGGCGTCTTTCGTCGTGTCGAGCGTGGCGAAGAAGGCCAGGCGGTTGGCTTCGTCATTGAAAGCAAGCGTCTTGAAAGTGGCTTCCTTCTCGCCCTTGAGGACTTCGGTCGCAGCCTGGGTGGCCGGGTCATAGACAAAGACACCACGGACGTTCACACTGTCTTTCTTGTCGGGCTTGGTGATGTAGGCGATGCGGTCGCCGCCTTTGGACACGATATACGACTCGACGCACGGGATCGTATCGACCGCCAGGGTCTTGATGTTCAGTACATAAAGATTGTCTTTCGGCTCCGGCTTCTTTTCGGGTTTCTTCTCGGGCTTTTCCGGTTTTTCGGGTTTTTCGCCTTCCTTCACCTTGGCTTTGGGCTCCGGCTTCGGGGCCGGTTTCTCGGCTTCCTGGAAAGCGATGTAATCGCCCAGCGTCTCTCCCACTTTGAAGCCTTTCAGCAAAGGATACTTCTCGATCTTGCCGCTGGCCAGGTCGAGGATACCGAGGCTGTCCTTGGGCATCTCGTTAGGCTTCTTCTTGTCGATCCTTGCCTGCCGGGTCTCCTGGAACTTCGGGGCGATCTTGAAGACGACCTTCGTGGCGTCTTTCGAGAGCTTCGCCTGGGAAGCGCGTTCGATGTCATAGGTCTTGCCGGTCTTGACATTGTAGAGATGCAGCACGAGGTCGCCCTCCTGCGGTGCTACGGTCCACTGGGCCCAGTCGCCGTCGTTCTCCACGAGGAGGCGGCTCACGCTTTTCCAGCCGTCGTACACCGAATGGTCGAGCGGCGGTTTAGCGGCAAACGCGCTGAGCGTCAACATCAGCGCGGCTGCCAGAAGAATGTTTTTTTTCATATGCTCGGATTATTGATACTGAATTGTCGGGTTCGGGCGAGTCTCCGCCATTTGCAAATTTACAAAAAAGCCTCGGCAAAACGCCGCCGGAAACGCGCTTTTTTCGAGAAAAAGCGCTATCTTCGCATTTGTAGGATTATTCTTCGGATTAATCCCAATAATTGAGGATTGTCCCGAAAGGGAAGATTCTCTATTTTTGCCTTCTCAAAAATCAGTGCCATGAAACGTTTCTTTCTGACCCTGTTTGTCTTGGTAACTGTCTCTTTTTCAATCTCAGGAAAAGGAAAGCCTGCGGTCGTTGCCGTCGTGGTCGATCCGGCCACCTATGCGGCCATCCCCTCCGACGTGGATGCTTTCGTCGCCTCCATGGAGCAGGTCGGCAAACGAGGCCTCTGCGTGGTGGACAGCTGGAACCATCCGGACTCCATCCGGGCGGAACTCCGGCTCCTTTATGAAAAGGAAGGACTGGAAGGTGCCATACTGGTGGGGAACATCCCGATTCCGATGATCCGCGACGCACACCACCTGACCACGGCCTTCAAGATGAATCCAAAGCAGCCGTGGGAAAAATCGAGTGTTCCCTCCGACCGCCTGTATGACGACTTCGACCTGCGCTTCGATTATCTGAAACGGGATGCAGACCGTCCGCTCCTGCACTATTACTCGCTGCGGGCCGATTCTCCGCAGGTGATCCACTGCGATATCTGGACCTCCCGCATCAAGCCGCCGCAGATTCCCGGCCAGACCGCGACCGAGGCCATTGCGCAGTATCTCCGCAAGGCCGTGCAGGCCAAGAAGGCACCGCGCACACCCATCCGCCATGTCCTCCATTTCGCCGGCCGCAGCTACAATTCCGACGCTTTCCAGGCCCGCATCGACGAACGCTGGGCCCTGCAGGAGCAATTCCCGCAGCTGGGCACGCAACATGGCACCGGCATCGACTTCGTGAATTTCAACCATGACAAAGTGGTCCGGACCCGTTTGCTGCAGCTGCTCTCGCTCGACCGCTACGAACTGGCCATTCTGCACCACCACGGAGAACCCGACGAACAGCTGCTCAGCGGCGCTTCCCCGGCTTCCATGCCCCGGGAACTGCTGGGTGCCGCCCAGACCTATTTCCGCAACAAGATCCGCGACGCCCGCGACCCCGAAGCCACGAAACAGCGCTATATGCAGGAATACAACCTGCCCGAGAGTTTCTTTGCCGACTCGCCGGAAAAGGCGGTTGCCGACAGCACGTATTACGCCGAGATGAACCTGTATATCCCCGACCTGTACGGATATACCTCGAACGCCCGGGTCATCCTGCTCGACGCCTGCTTCAACGGCTCGTTCAACAACGACGACTATATCGCCGGCTACTACCTCTTCAATCCCGGCGGCACGATGGTCGTCAAGGCCAATACCGTCAATACCCTGCAGGATACCTGGACCAACGAACTCCTCGGCCTGCTCGACGCCGGCGCGGCCGTAGGCAACTGGGCCAAAGGGCAACTGACCCTCGAAAGCCATCTGCTGGGCGACGCCAGCTGGCGTTTCGCCGACAACAGCCCGAAATACGACATCGACCGGGCCCTGACCGCACGGCGCGGCGACAACCGCTTCTGGCGAAAACTCCTCGGCTGCGGCGTCACCGACCTCGAGGCACTCGCCATCAAGCAACTGGACGCGAACGGTGCCATCACCGCGCAGGAACTTCTGGCCATCGAACGCGACAACCCGAAAGCCGTGCTGCGCCTCGAGGCCTTCATGACCCTGAAGCGGCGTGCTGACAACAACTTGACCGAAGCCATCCGGCTCGGCCTCGAAGACGACTACGAACTTCTGCAGCGGCTCGCCGCCCTGACCGCCGCCGTCAACGGCGATCCGGCACTCAAACCGGACATCGAGCGGCTGCTCGCCGACCCGGCCGTCACCCATCGCGTCGATTTCCAGCTCAAGGGCGGAAAGGAAGCCTGGTTCCCGACCGACCGCACCCTGAAAGAATATCAGGCTCTAGCAGACCCGGAGACGCCATTCAAGCAGAAACGCTCCACCGTTTCGGCCCAGCGCAACGCCTGCAATCCCTACTGCGTCGAACCGATGCTCGCCTGGTTCAAGACCTGCGACGACGTGCAGATGCGCACCGATATCGCCGAAACGCTCGGCTGGTACCGTTACTCTTATAAAAAGACGGAAATCCTGCAAGCCTGCCGTGCCCTGCTCGACACCGAGCCGGAACCCGCTGTCCGAAACGAACTGCAGAAAACCATCCGCCGTTTGACTGACTTATAATCAACAACAACCTAAAATTTTTACGTATGCAAAGAATTCAAACCATGCTGGCACTCTGCCTGCTGTTTCTCGCCTCCGTCGGAGCGTACGCCCAGAGCGGCTCCGGGACGCGCGTGAGCGGTCGCGTGCTGGAAGAGGGTACCGGCGTACCCGTTGAATTTGCCGTCGTCGTGCTCTCCCCGCAGGAGCTCTATACCACGACCGACCGCAATGGCTATTTTGAATTCAAGCGTGTGGATCCCGGCAAGGCCGTCATCTCCGTCGAGTATGTCGGCAAGGAGACCATCGAAAGAGAGGTCAACATCGCCGCGGGCCGCAACAATGAATTCCGTTTTGAAATGAAAGAGACGACCTTCCGCCTGGAAGAAGTGACCGTCGTGGCCACCCAGAGCAAGGCGGGCAAATCCACCGCTTCGAGCATCTCCCGCCAGGCCATGGACCACATGCAGGCCAGTTCGCTGACCGACCTGATGGCCTTCCTGCCCGGTGCGTCGCTGGCCAACCCGAGCCTTTCCTCGGCCCAGCAGTTCAACATCCGCACTGCCTTTGACGGCGTGGGCGGCGGATCCTCTTACGGTACCGATATGAACAGTCTGGGTACCTCCATCATCGTAGACGGCGCTCCGGTGTCGGCCAACGCCAACATGCAGGTCCTTTCGCCGTCGATTTCGGGTGGCGTGGGCGTTACCCAGCAAGGTATTGACTCCCGCAGCATTTCCACCGACAACATCGAATCGGTCGAAGTGATCCGCGGCGTAGCCTCGGCTGAGTACGGCGACCTGACCTCCGGCGCGGTAATCATCCACTCGAAGGCCGGCCGCGAGCCGCTCTCCATCCGGGTGAAAGCCAATCCCTACACCTACCAGGCGGCTGCCTCGAGCGGCTTCGGCCTGGGCGAAAAGGGCGGCATCCTCAACCTGACCGCCGATTACGCCTACAACACCACCCGCCTCTACGAAGCCTACTCCTACTACCAGCGCCTCAATGCGAAGGCCCTCTGGAGCAAGAACTTCGGCAAGCGCCTGAGCACCAACACCTCGCTGAGCTTCGGCCTGCAGAAGGATACCCGCGACCTGAACCCCGATGACCTGCGTACCAAGCTGGTTACCAAGGGCAATGAACAGAATGTCCGTCTGGCCACAAACGGTACGATCGACATCAACGCGGGCTGGCTCAAGACCATCAAGTACAACGTCACCGGCAGCTACACCAACAAATACAACTACCAGAGCGAACTGCTCTCCAACGCCGAGAGCCTCCATTCCGCCGCCCTGACCGACGGCGTGATCCTCTCGAACCAGGCAGGCAAGGACGTGTACGACATCAACGGCAACAAGATTACCAACTTCGGCTCCGCTGACGCATCCAACTGGATCCGCGTCCTTCCCTACGAATATACGGAGGTATACGAGATCTTCGGTAAAGAACTGAACGTCTACGCCCAGCTCAAGGCCGACTTCAACAAGGCCTGGGGCCGCAGCAACAACCATATCCTCCTGGGCGCCGACTTCAAGACCGACGGCAACCTCGGCGAGGGCAAGGTCTATGACGACGCCACACCGCCGATGCGCAACAACACGGCCGACTACTCGTCCTACCGCAAGCGTCCGTACTACGACGTGCCCTTCATCAACCAGCTGGGCGCCTTCTTCGAAGATACCTACACGACGACCTTCGCCGACCGCAATCTCAACCTGATGGCCGGCGTCCGCTACGACAACATCAACGGCAAGAGCGCCATCTCCCCGCGTTTCAACGGATCCCTCGACCTGTTCCCGCGCGTCCTGACCGTCCGCGGCAGCTGGGGTATCAGCGCCAAGGCGCCGACCGCCCTGATGCTCTATCCGGAAATGGCCTACTTCAACATCAACAACTACGACTACCAGGATGCCGACGGCAACCGTACGACCGTTGCCACGGTACGTGCTTTCGATCCGACCAACGAAAAACTCGAGATCGCCAAGCAGCGGACGGCCGAAGTCGGTTTTGATCTCAGGATTGCTGATCGCTACCGCCTGTCCGTCACGGGCTTCGACAACCTGATGAAGAACGGCTACGGCTTCGGCTCCAGTGTCGACACCTGGCGCCGGGTGCCCTATTATCGTTACAAGGCCGTCCAGAATGATGCGGGCGAGTGGTTGCCGCAACTCGACAACGGAGGCCAGCCCTATCAGATCTTCCTGCACTACACGACGCCGCTCAACAACAACTGGTCGCACAACCGCGGTATCGAGTATGAACTCGACCTGGGCCGCTTCGAAGCCATCCGCACCTCCTTCTATGTGAACGGTGCCTATGTGCAGTCGCGCTTCAAGACCATGAGCCCTTCGTTCGACCAGAACAGCAACGGCAACAACATCGAGCGGCACGTGGCCATCTATGAAGCCGGCCGCTACACCCGCTGCAAAGACCGTTTCAACACGGCTTTCCGCATCACGCACAACATCCCCGAGATCGGTTTCGTCATCACGCTCCTGACCCAGGTCAACTGGATGGAGAAGATGTGGACCGAAAGCAATGTGGCCGATGACACCGTGTTCTCGCAGTGGCTTTCTTACGAAGACGGAACGGTCCATCCGTACACCAGCTCGATGCGGACGGATCCGGCTTACGGCTATATGTTCGATTCGTTCAGCGACGTACGCTTCGTAGCCGAGCAGTACTTCCCGCACGTCTTCTTCAACCTCAACATCTCCAAGGAGATCGGTAACTGGCTCACGGCTTCGTTCTTCGCGAACAACATCTTCAACAGCCGTCCGCTCTATGAATCGAAAGCCAATCCGGGCAACTACACCGCCCTGCTGAGCGACACCCCGCTCTTCTTCGGCTTCGACCTGAAACTCACCATCAGATAAGGAGGATCCCAAGATGAAAAAATATATCATTCTGGCTCTCGCGCTGCTGACGCTGGCAGCCTGCTCCCAGTTCGAGGAACTCAAGGGCGTCTCCGACGTGAAACCCCTCACCACCGGCGTCACCGTCACGGCCAATACCGTGGATGCAAGCGTTCCCCGTCCGGACAGCTACACGGTCCGTTTCATCAACTACGACGAGAAGCTCGACATCACCACGAAGACCGACGCCGCCGGCAAGGTCTCCGTCGGCAACCTGATTCCCGGCCGTTACAACGTAACCGTTTCGGCCGAAGTGGCCCACAGCGGCTTTACCTATTATTTCAGCGGCACGGTGACCAACAAGATCATCACCAGCGACACTTCGCTGACCATCGACGTGGCAGCCTCCAAGGCCGGGGCCCTCGTGTTCAAGGAAATCTACTTCAACGGTTCTACGGGCTACTACTTCAAGGACCAGTTCTACGAGATCTACAACAACAGCGATGACGTGCAGTACGTGGACGGCCTTTGCATCGGTACCCTGATGCCGGCCACCGCCAGCACCACCATCTACAACTGGATCGTTCCCGACGGTCATCCGGAGAACTACGTCTACCTGGGTGCGGTCTGGCAGATTCCGGGCAGCGGCACCGACTATCCCGTCAAGCCGGGCGAATCGATCATCATCGCCCAGGGCGCCCAGAACCACATGCTCATCAAGGAGACCAGCCCCGTGGACCTGAGCAAGGCTGAATTCGAGACCTTCATGGTCAACCAGACCGTCAACCCGGACAACCCGGAATCGGTCAACATGACCCTGAAGATCGACTTCAACGTCTTCGGTACCCAGTGGCTCTCCTCCGTGTTCGGCTGCGCCTA
>JAEEGJ010002201.1_pt1 | contig 122228 bp, 112 predicted proteins | sample 8958761 | NCBI WGS metagenome assembly JAEEGJ01 (sample SAMN16246546, study PRJNA631951) | gut metagenome | biome: gut microbiome; feature: rumen; material: RS-attached | host: Bos | place: Iran: Karaj | collected 2018-10
AATTCCAGAGATGATAAAGGAATAATTACAATGAGCATATATGATTTCTTAATGGATAAAGATAGCTTGGAAAAATGCTGATAAGATGTGAAAATAACAGTTTCGAACTTTAAGTAAATTTCAGTATTCCTTAATAATGAATTGAGCATAAATCGGGATTTGATGGAGTCTGGAACCATGAGAAAATATAGTTATGTTGAATATAGCGAAAATGATAGAGAATTAGTTAGAAAAGGAATAGATGGAATTCGTAAAGTACTACTGGGAACCGATACTGCCAGAAAACTGAGTATACTATTATGCTTGGATTGGGTTATGGATCCATATTATGGGCAAGATATAAGTAACATTCACGAGGAATTGGTTGACTTGTTACAGACAGTGATTATTTCACCAAATGAGTACGATGTAATTGAAGATGCTATAAATTTACTTGCAAGCTATGAGTGGCCCCCATTCCCTATTATAGAGAAAAACAGAAACCTAATACCGGAAAAATTTCAAGAAGAAATAGCATATTTGCTAAATATGAAGTGATGTCGTTAATCTATGAATTCCAGGTTGTCGAGATGATGCGATAGTAAGTTATTTTGGAAGATAATTAACTAGAATATTTTGATTTTACTTTCTAATGCGGGGGAAAAGGTATGGCTGATAAATTATATCAATGCATGAAAGAAATTGCGAAAAACAATGGGATTAAAGCTTCACCGCAACATGATCTGTATAAGATGGTTTCTCCGTATTTCATCAATGCAAATTATTTTGATTTTAAACCGAAAAAGAATTCGGAAAAGATTAGAGTAGATGTTCATTATTCGGTGAAATATGCGTATTTTGATGATCTTACACTTTATATTACAGATCCTCTTTCAAACATAAAACTGACAGATAAAATCCGTGCAAACAGTTGCATAGCCGTATTTTCCATTGTTGATAAAGAAAAACTGGAGTTTGATTTTGACAATAAAGAAGAATCGTGGCAGCCGCTTGCAGAGAAAGTATTTGATCATATTGAAAACCGGTATCGGAATTTTGAAAAAGAGGTAAAAGAAAAGTATGGCAGTCTGGATGAGTTCTTTATTCAAAATAAAGATAAGTATCCGAGACAGGCGGCACTGATCTGCATTCATGAAGAGAAATATGATGAGGCAGAAGAATGTCTAAAACTTATGCCGCGAAAAATGAATTCGTCACGCCTGATTCATCCGGAAACAGAAGAACAGACAGAAAGACTTGTTAATTCCGGAGCCGACTCATTTGGGGAGGAAGATTACCTGAGAGACGATATGGATTGTCATTTTGATTACATTTTCGCAAAAAAGAATGGCTTGGAATGGACTTCCGAAAGAGCCAGATTTGGTTTAACAAGAGCTGAAAGCGGAGACAGGAGTGACACACATAAGTCAATTGATCTGCTCGGTTAATAGTAAAAAAAAACAGTATTTCTAAATAGATGAATCGTAAATAATGATATGAGCAGAAAGAATATTAATAAAGGGAAAAATTTAGTTGAACAAATCAGGGCATTGTTAGGAAGTGCGATATGTCTTTTGTTGTTTTTCGCCGGGATGGGTTTGAGTTATCTGATTCTGTCCGGTAATGATAACTATACAAAAGCTGTTTTATTGCTCATACTGGCAGCCGTTCATTTGATTCTTATGATTCTGGTGGTCATTTTTACATTTATAGATCAAAAAAGAATGCTAAAACAAGGTAAGTGTATATGGCTTAACGAGAACGGAACAATTATTGTATGGAGATTTGCAGGCTCTACTCTCGTGCTGGCGTTTGTGCTCGAAGCGCTGTATTTGTTTATAAATATTGCAGCCGCAATGGATTTTTTGGGCAGAATATAGATTGCACTATAAAAAGAATTTGACCATACCGGAACTAATAGTCTTTTTGATCTTTGCATTTATACTTCATACCGCATAAAAGAAATAGATTCGGATCTTTATGACAAGTGCATTGAAAAACTTGTGACAAGAGATTTTGATTCTTTTAGGATTAAATGATTCAAGAAATATGAGGATTGATAACACGTTATCCCGGAAGTTAATTAAGTTGGAAACTTACAGTTTTCCTAAATAGTGAGGAGATGGAATGCAGGCAGGACCAATATCAAAAAGTTCGAACGGATGGGAATTGAAAGTTTTAGCAGATGGCAGTCTATCTTGCGATAATTTCAACTTGGGCTGCGATGATATCGATACAGTTTATTGCGTTCTAAAAAAACGATTTGAGAAAAGAATGAAAAAGGCTCATATATATGTCTCATATGACAATTGGTCGGGAGTTTTTATTATGCATATCCCTGGTTTTAAAAGCCCAAAAGGTGATGAATTAATAAGAGAGATATATGCTTTTCTTTCAAAAGAGAATAAATAGAATATGGAATAGAGGAGGTTAATTTAATGGATTTACAAGAATTATTGGATATATTCAATAAGGGTGAAAGCTTTGGAGAAAATCCGAAAATCTTTATGGAAATGCGAAAATACATAGCGGAAAATCGCCGACTGTTATATGAGATGAATTACACATGGCATGATAATGAAGACGAAATAAGAGATTTGTTTTCGAAGATTATTAGTAAATCAGTTGATGAAAGTGTGAGAATCACAACACCTTTCTATACGGATTTTGGAAAGAATATCACAATAGGAAAAAATGTTTTTATTAATGCAGATTGTAAATTTCAAGATCAGGGTGGAATCTATATTGGAGATGATGTATTTATCGGTCATAGCGTTATTTTGGCCACTTTAGACCATAATCTTGATCCGAACAATAGATATCTCAAGCCTGCGCCTATTCACATAGGAAATAAGGTTTGGATAGGATCAGGTGCAATCGTTACACGAGGAGTAACTATTGGCGAAGGGTCTGTAGTTGCAGCAGGAGCTGTAGTAACAAAGGATGTACCAAAGTTTACAGTAGTTGGAGGAGTTCCTGCAAAAAAAATAAAGAGTATTTAGATTATAATTGGTATATTACACTCTAAACGCTGGAAGCGTTTAATAGAGAATCGCTATTTATTAATTTGAAACAAGAAGGAAAATGAAAGAACTATTGTCTTTATTTTTTACATTTGCACGAATAGGTGCGTTTACATTTGGCGGTGGCTATGCAATGCTGTCGCTTATTGAACATACCTGTGTAGAGAAGAAAAAATGGATTACACATGATGAGATGATGGAGATTACCGTCATTGCCGAATCTACACCCGGACCGATAGCGATTAACCTCGCAACGTATATCGGATACAAAAAGCGGAAGTTTTTTGGATCGATTATTGCTACGCTTGGTATGGTACTTCCTTCGTTCTTAATTATATTAATTATTTCAATGTTTTTGGATCATTTCCTTGATATTGTTTGGGTTGCGAGTGCGTTTAAAGGTATAAAAATAGCAGTTGGTATTTTGATCGTCGATGCTGCAGTTAAGATGTTTTCCAAAGGCAAATGGAAAGCATGGCAGGTTGCGATACTAATAGCAACCTTCATTGGAATGATGATCATAAGTTTTCTGGCACTTCATATTTCATCATTGGTATTAATGATATTGGCGGCTCTTATCGGCTTTCTGACGTTTTTTGTAAACAAGAAAATGAAAAAGGAGGCTGATTAAGATATGATTTATTTGGATTTGCTGATCGGTTTCCTGAAGGTAGGATTCTTTTCGTTTGGCGGCGGGTATGTTTCCATAGCATTAATCCGAGAGATTGTTTTATCCCATGGTTGGATGGACGAAGAAATGCTTACATATATGATAGCTGTAAGTGAAAGCACACCGGGACCTTTAATGGTGAACCTTGCGACATATATTGGCAGTTCAAAAGGTGGGATAATTGGCGCTGCCATAGCAACATCAGCAGTTGTTTTTCCGGCGTATATCATTATTCTTCTGATTATGCTTTTATTCAAAGGTTTGATGAAGAACAAAGCTTTCAAATCAATCTTTGAAGGATTGAAGCCGTGCGTTATCGGTATTATACTCGCTACCGGATTGTTGATGGTTTGGAACAATTTGAATATTCAAATTGGAATAGGATTTGATTATATAACTGCTATTTTGACAGCTGTTCTCGCAATACTGTATTTTGGATCAAGAAAGATGGTTAAGAAAGGTATCTCGCCAATTCTGTTAATTGTTATTTCGGGAGCTGTCGGAATAATGGTTTATGGTTTCAAGTAACATAAAAATTTATAGAGTTGAAACTTACAGTATTCCTTAATAACGATTGAATGTATTTGTAAGAACAGCAAAGAGGATTAAATCATATGGCTTTTGCGATATTATGTGTAGGTATTGTATTTATAATATTTGCTATTGTTGGCGGTATTGCTTTAACACATTATGGGAAAAGATTGGTAGAAGATGGGCAGGAAGCTGTTGGGCATATAATGTCTGCAGTTGGTTGGGTTCTTATTATATTATTTAGTTTATCAGTTCTAGGTATATTATATATCTTTTTTGCTCCTGCGTTAGAGTATTTTGCTTTGTAATGATATGTTATAAATAATGTTTAAAGTTCATATGAAAACCTACTTTTTAATAACGAAACCGGTAAAGTTGAATGGATGAGTTTTTGGAAAAATTATCTAAAACTGTGGTTTAGTTATAGGATGGTAAAATTTTTAATAACTAAGAAGAGTAGAAAACTAAGGAGGGGTTAAAATGGGCAGGTTTACGGTAGACAGAGAAAATGCACCTAGCGTTGAGGAGATAATGGGGGCATTGAATGACGATATTGTCGAATATATATTTGATGATTACAGCCTTTATATTGAATTCTCCGAAGAAGGTAATGCATTTGTCGGATGGATTAATACATATGATGAAGAAAACTATTATTTCGATAACGGAAGCGGAAATACCGAAATGGTAGAACTGAAAGTAAATGTTTGTCCTGAAGAAAGAATGATGTGTTACGACTCAGAAGATTTAAAGGAAATCGTTCTTTATTTCTGTGAAACGGGCGAGATGAATCCTAAATATAACTGGATTGAAGAGCAGGATGAATAGCTGTTTGATAGTGAAAAGTCACTGCAGTTCCTTGTCGGAGCTGACAGATGGTGAATGGAAAGAGCTTCATAAGGAGATTGCGTAATTGAATGGATCTAAAATTGAAAACGAATTATTAGAAACAATAGAGAAGTCTATTAAAGAAAAAAGTATTAAAGGATATATTATTTTATTTTTCAAAACAGAAATAGGCGGTATTTTGTTGTGTATAGTCATGGGTGCAATACGTTTTTTGGCGAAATATTGGACATATGGATATTATGATTCCGCTTTTTTAATTGGTGCTGTTATTTTTTCCGTTATAGGTATTATTTTATATACTATTGTTTCGCTGGTTGTTCTTATTTGGGCTTATTTTCAACTAAAGTGAGGTTATTATAATAAAGTTGAGATGTTAACTTACAATTCCCGAATAACAAAGGATGTGTAAACGATGATAATAGTATATGAGATGCAGTATTTGCATCCTGTAGATGAAAAAACGACAATTCAAATGATTCCGTATTCTTCACAGTATCAGGAAGAATATAAACGAATTTACAATCAATGCTACCATGAAATGAGAAAAGAATTGGGCATAAAACCGTTTGATTTCATTCAAGACGATTCTTTTTTTAAATCCGGTATGGAAAAGGTTTTCCTGCTGTTATGTGATGGAGAAATAATCGGAAGCGTTGCTTTAAAAGATGATGAAATAGATGATTTGATTGTGGATATCAAAAATCAAAATCAAGGATATGGGAAACAAATACTTTTGTGGGCTTTAGAGCATATCAATAGCGAGAAAATAATACTTCATGTGGCTGAATGGAATAAGAAAGCTATTGAATTATACAAGAAAAACGGTTTTGAAATAGTAAATACAATTAAAATTGATAATGATATTAAATAGATATAAAGTTTTACAAAATAACGGGAGAAGCGAAAATGACTTTTCAATATATTTTAGGCGAACCTGATACGTATATTCAATTTGTTTTATTGATAGCAAGTTTAGTATTTGCGATTATGGGAATATTTACTTCCGATGCGGCAAAGGGTAAGAAGAAACTCGGAATTTCTTTACTTTTTGCAGTTCTATATCTTATGTTAATGCAGGTTGAGATATTTGCATATGGCATAGGACAAGGTTAATGTAGGAAACAGGTAATGACATTCAACGCACTATATGGCTGGGGTGTGTTGATGACTTTGAAAATGGATGGAACGAATAAAAACTTTTATGATTTTCCCCAATAACAAAGGATACAATATTACAAAGGAATAAGATTGAAATGGTAAAAATTGATTTAATTACCGGGTTTCTGGGTTCGGGGAAAACTACATTTCTTTTGAAGTATGCCAGGTACCTGATGAATAAAGGTCTTAAGATCTGTATTTTAGAATATGATTATGGTGCAGTCAATGTGGACATGCTCCTTCTGAACAAGCTGCGTTGTGACAGGTGCGAGTTGGAGATGGTGGCTGCTGCATGTGATGAAGACTGTCTGAAGAGACGCTTTCGAACAAAGCTCATTGCTATGGCCATGAGTGGTTATGACAGAGTGATAGTCGAGCCTTCAGGGGTCTTTGATATGGACATGTTTTTTGACACCATTAGGGATGATGGCACGCTTGAGAGAATGTACGAAATCGGAAGCGTCATAGACATTGTTAATGCGAACCTGCCCGACAATGAAGATCCGGAGGAAGATTTTTTCCTGGTTTCTCAGGCTGCGAGTGCGGGGTGCATTTTGCTGAGCAGGGTACAGCTTTCAAACGCAGAAAACATAGAAAAGACCAGAACACATCTTAACAGAGCAGCAGAGTCCATAAGATGCAGTATTAAAGGAAAATACATCGCAAAGGACTGGGAAGAGTTGACGGATGATGACTTTGAAATCATCTCGAGCAGCGGATATTATTCAAATGATTATATGAAATCCATAGCAGGCCGACAGGCAGGATTTGATTCGGTATGTTTTTTGGATTTAAAGAGTAACTTAGAGGAAACCCGAAAAAAAATTCAAAACCTGTTTTCGGATGAAAGTTATGGAAAAATCATTCGTGTGAAGGGTTTTGTATGCGACAAAGAAGGTGGGTATCAGCTGAATGCTACCCGCCACGAGATATTGACGGATCTGATTTCCATAGGACAGGGTGTGTTTATCGTCATAGGCTCCGATCTAAACAAGGACAAGATCCGTGAACTGATGTATTCGTGAGGAGATACCTTACCATTAAGAAGAAGTAAGTCCTTTGGGCAGCATTTTGGAAAGAAAAAATAACAAATAAAGGGAAAATTATGGCAAAGAAAACGATTGATTGGGAAACTGTGGTAAAAGACAAAGAAGTACTCGCGAGAGCGGAGGCTTTGGTAAAAGAGGGGGCTTCTGTTGGAGGTGAACTTCCAAAGGATATGTGCGATGAACTGAATGCATTGACGGGAAACAAGTGGTCAGGCAAGAAGTACAAGGAATTCTGCGATGTATATGATTTCCCGTGGGAAGCGGAAGAAGTTGTATACGCACTATTTCATAATGGCGAATTCCCGGACAAAAAGGAAGAAGAACTGTTTGCGTGGAAGATCGATGAGTCCATTGACAGCGACCAGGATGCTATTGCATTTTTCTATATGTGCCAATACGAAAACGATAGTGAAAGATGCAATAAGTATGAAGAGGTGGATGTCAAACCGCTTAATGAAGAGATTCTTCGTGCTTTTGCTGGCTGGGAGATTGAAGAAGATTGGGAAAAGAATGATTATGTGACATTCTGGTGCAGCAATAAAGAAATCTATGGCTACAAGAAAATGCTGAAGCTTTACAACGGATACCTTAACCGCTTTTTATCATGCAGAATGCTCAATTTTGATGAGAAGGAAAAGGAGATGGTGGTAAGACTGCTTCAAAAGTATTACAATCATGTTTCTTCCGACTTTGATATCAACAAGGCACGTCAGGCGAGTGAACCTGAAATGCCCAGTCTGTTTGGGGCAAGTGAACCGGAGGGAGCTATAACCAGAGAATTCCTTGAAGCGAACTGGGTTGTATCCTCCTATGATGAAGGTGAAGAATGTCAGATGGATTATTACATGCATGAGTTAAAATGTTTCCCGGGCGAGAAGGCGTATTGTTATTCCCACGAGGATGATGAACTGCGTGAACTGGAAATCGTACACGTAATTGCACGAATGGATAATGCAGATTTGTATGACGAATTGATTAAAGACGATGATGTACTTATCAATGGCGAAGAGGAATACGGTGCGGATTGCAGTGCGGAGTTTGTCGGAAAGTTCAGTTGCTATCTGATGTGGTTTAAAGAGATATAAGGAATAATGGGATTATTTGAGAAAAAAAGGCTTGAATTATACAATACGGTCAGAGACGGATTAAACAGTCTTACACCCTATCTTGATCTGCCAAATGACGGAAGTATCATGAAAGGTCACGTAGAGGCTACGTTAAGATCGTTTTATCCGATGTTAAATTTCGATAATCTGATAGCAAACATCATTCCGGAATATATAACTCTTAACAACGATGAGATATCATTTCAGTGCTCGGATAATTTCGATAACGAGATTCTGTGCGGTGCTTACGGTGTATTTGATGAGAAACTGTGCATAAACGATTGGCATAATTTCTGAAATCTCATGGATAAAGAGAGACCTGACAATTTTTCGCAAACAAGGAAATGTACCTTTTACGGATTGCGTTCATAATGGACGTGTAAGCTGGAGGACAAAAGAATGGAATGGATCGAAGCATTACAAAAAGCCATCACGTATATGGAAGAACATCTTCTCGAGGAGATCAACTATGAAGACGTAGCGAAGCAGGTGCACACGTCGAGCTATGAATTTCACAGAGCTTTCAGTTTCGTGACAGGAATAACGGCCAACACATATATAAGAAACCGCCGATTATCTTTAGCGGGGAAAGAACTTGTGGAGACCGATGCGAAGATCACTGATCTGGCGCTTAAGTACGGATATGAAACACCGGAAAGTTTTACCAAAGCTTTTACAAGGTTTCACGGTGTGGCTCCGAGAACAGCCAGGGAAGAAGCCGGCAAACTTACACTTTTCAATCCGCTTACGATTACAATATCTGTGAAAGGTGGTAAAAGTATGGATTACCGTATAGTTCAAACAAAAGCAAAAAAGTTTATAGCACTTGTAAGAGAGTTCAGCAATGCGATCATTAACGATGAAGCAAACCATGAGGTTGGAGATTTCTGGGAAGAATGTAACAGCAAACAGATGCTTTCCCCGATCTGGATGTTAAGAGAGGACGGAAAGCGTGACCTGTATGGTCTTTGCAGTCCCACGACAGAAGGAAAAGACACCTTCGAATACGGCATCGGCATCATTATTGACGAAGATACCGCTGAGTTCGATCAGGATGATCTTGAGAAGAAAGGCTTCACCATCTGGGATGTTGAACCCGGAACATATGTAGTCTTTGACTGTGTAGGTGAAGACGGTGACTGCATCGCAAAGACATGGTCGAATTTTTATAAGGAGTTTCTCCCCCAGATGGGATATGAGGCTTCAGAAGCGACAGACTACGAACTTTATTTTGACGGAACAAGACCCGACTTGTTCTGCGAGTTGTGGATTCCCATCAAAAAGAAGTAAAGCAAAATTACCGGAGATACTATGAACAGGAAGAAGGATGTTTTATTTATATTTATAGGTTTTTTCGGAGCATTGGCAGGATGTTTCGCCGTGATCATGTTTAATAAATATATAATGATGTCCATTCCTCTTATCGGAAGAATGATCTGTATGCTGTTAACGTATTGGCTGATCGCATTGGTACCTATTGTGCTGATGTGTATTTCCAAAGAAAAAATCGATTCTTTGAAAATACCAAAAGAAAAGATTGGCATACAGATCCTTCTTGGTATTATAGGCGGTTTCTTACTCGCATCAGCATATTTCCTTGTTCCGTTCTTTTTGGGGTTCGGATCCTTTGTCGATAACGGAAGCCGGTATTCAAGATTGTTTCAATTTGCCTTTGAATTGCTGTATTTTACGGTTTCTGTCGGTGCAGTCGAAGAAATAGTTTTCAGAGGATTTATATACGGTAAATTGAAAAAAGCCTGTGAAAATGAATGGGTGGCGATCATTATATCATCTGTTCTTTTCGGACTTTTTCATATAATCAACGGAAACATTATCCAGATGTGTCTAACCGCAATAATAGGCTTTATCTTTTGTATCATCAGATACAAGGTTAAACATTTCTCAATAATTTCACTTATCCTGATGCATGGTATATATGATTTTATGCTGACGTTATACTCTTCATTGCTGATCAGGTAAAGTGGCAGTTTGCCCGCTTTGTCTCAAAAAGACGAAGGAAAAACAAAATTTAAAACTGATGATTTGACAAAATCGACACGCGTGTCTATAATAAAAATCGACACACGTGTCGATTTTTGATTGGAGGCATTATGACTAATAAAAAAGAGAAAACAAGAGAACTTATACTGGAAAAGTCACAGCATTTATTTGCTGAGATCGGCTTTAAACAGGTGACCATGAAAGACATCTGCGAAGCGACAGGGTTAAGCAGAGGCGGTTTGTACAGTCATTTTTCGGGTACAAAAGAAGTGTTTGAAGCCTTACTTGAAAAAATAACCGCAGAAGATGAGTTTGACATAGGAGAGGAAATAAAAAAAGGGGCATCTGCTATTGATATATTGAATTCTTCATTAAAGCGAATGTTAAAAGAGATAGAACAGCCTGAAGATTCATTAAGCATTGCAATATATGAGTATTCTCAGATGAACGATCCCGAAGAAATAGTTCGTTTGAATAAAAGGGCCCGGGAGAAGTGGTCGAAACTTATCCGTTACGGGATCGAACGCGGAGAATTTAATAACGTTGATGTTAACGAGATTGTTAGTCTGATCCTTTACTCATATCAGGGTATTCGAATGTGGAGCAGGATCTTACCCGGAAAAAAGAAAGCAGGTATTCAGATTGCAAACAATATCAAAAATCAGTTGATCAGAGAACAGGAGGAAAAATGATGATAAAACTTGTAAGGCCGAATAAGGAATTAAAGGATAAAGCACTGGATTTTAAGAAAGAGTTTTTTGATAACAGTGAACATGTGATAAACGGAAGTGAGCTTCTCGATCAGATGGATGATTACGATGAATGGCTTAAATCCGTAACGGACAATATAAGCCCCGAAACGGTTAATCCGAACTGGGTTGTCACGGATACTTTCTTTGCTCTTGATGAAAGTGGAGAAATAGTCGGCGTGATCGATCTGAGACACACTCTTAATGACTTTTTGAAGGATTTCGGAAACAGCGGATACAGCGTGAGACCCTCAGAGAGAAAGAAAGGTTATGCGACCGAAATGTTGAGGCAGGTGATAGAGGTCGCCAAAGACAGCGGATTGAGAGAGATCCATCTGTCTGTAGAAAGATCAAACGAACCATCCGTAAAAACGATTAAGAAAAACGGAGGGATCTATGAAAGAAGCTTTGAATTTGAAAATGAAATTGCTGATGTATATGGTATAATATTTTAGTGGAGAATAAATATACTAAAATTTGGAGGTATTGTTATGGGGTTATCTGATTTGTTCAAAAAGAAGAATAATGATCCTATCGGTGATGATTCGATATTAAGTCAGCTGGATGAATTAAAAAGCGCGGGAGAATATGAAAAGATAATTCAGAAAACAGAGGAAGTTCCTGCAGACAACCGGAGTAATGAACTCTGGTTTCGAAGGATAGAGGCTCTTATCAAGGTGTCACGTTTTAATGACGCAAAAAAAGAGATAAGCCTTTTGTCAAAGCGCTGTTCAAAGCCTGAAGAAGATGCGAGACTTTATTATTCTCTCGGTTTAGTTTTCGATAATACGGACAGCGAACTTAAAGCGGCCGAATGTTTTCTTCGTGCACAGGAATTCTATCCCGAATTTGAAGGGATTCAGGATGCCATCGATGATTCAATAAAACGTGCCGGTCAGAAATTAAGCGATGCAAAAAGCACTTTTGAAAAACTGTTTGCGGATATTTCTGATGCTATAAAGAATTCCGAAGATAAAAAGAAGATCGATGAAAACGATGCGTTTTCCTATATTTCAATGATCCAGGCATCTTTTCTGTCTTCGATGCTTAATATGCAGATCCCTTTGGGAGAACTTTTCTTTAAGTGCAATGATGCCGACAAACCTAAGATGAAGAGTTTTCTTAAGGAAAAATACGGTATTGTCGATCTTGGCAGTCTGCAGCAGTGGTTTGGAGGCAATCAGATCTCTCCGGAATTGGACATAATAATCTCTGCTGTTGAAAAAAATGCGAATATTACCATGGACAATGCGAGTGCAGCCGAAAAGATGCATATTAAAGCATCAACGATGGTGATCAAAGAGTTCAAAGATCTTATTCCGAAAAGCGGTTTGATAGCCTGGGATTACTGTACCATCCTTGCTATTACCAGAATGGCTTTTTCCTGTGACCTTCTGTCAAATATGGAGTATCTGCAAACATGCCTGTTCTTTACAGATGCATGTAAAGGTCGTTATTCTTCATGGGAAGACTTTTCACGCGCTGTAGTTATAGGCGGTTTCTATAATACCATGTGTTTGGATACACAGTATGACATTAAAGCTGCAACGCTTTTCGGTAATGTGGCAGCTTCACATTGCAAGAATAATTATCCCAAAGTAACCTGGATCGGTTAGGAATAATACAGGACATTTATTATGTTAAAAAATAAGTTAAATCAATTATATAAACCTGACAGAATACTGTTTTATGCGGAAGCTTCCGATGAGGATATTAAGAGTTTTTTCAAGGGTGAGATCGATCCTGAAATATCAAAACATGCCAATGACTTCGGAACATATGATTATCCCGGCGTGTTTTATATCGATTCTTTAGGAAAAGAGGTTATCGGGATCGAATACAGAACCAACGATCCTTCAGTTGAGTATCCAAATGATCTTAAATCTGTCGAGCTTAATTCGGCTTTCTTTTATTCGATTGAAATAGAGAATGATTTACAGCTCTCTTTATCGTATATAAAAGAGATCTTTGAAGAGATCGAAAAAGATGATGATGCTCACAGAATATACAGCGATCTGTCGATAAAAAAGAATCCGGATTCCATAGGGGTATTTCCAAGTAAGAATAAGACCAGGATCCTCTATGAATGCGAACTCACGCGAGATAATGCCAAAGCGGTTATAGAAGACGATATGAGTGTGATGAGTCAGGAGATGCTTTACAAAAAGGCTTTTTATGACCATATCACTAATCATTATAACTGGAACCACCTTGTGGCTTTTCTTGAGATGCCGATGGATTTCGGGATACAGGATTTCGCTTTTGTTCATTTTGATGTAAAAGAATTCCGAGTTATCAATGAAGTCTACGGACATATTGCCGCAAATAAAGTTCTCTGTAATATTGTCAAAGCGATGAATGAATCGGATATGGTCTATGCATCCGCAAGATGTCATAACGACAATTTTGCCATGATGATAAAAGACATGACCGAAGAGGAAACAATTCAAAGACTGACGGAGTTCTTTGAGAAACTCTCATTCTTGGAAGAAGATCCACAGTACAGGATTTATTATCGCTGCGGTGTCGTTCCTATGAAACGTGCGATCGCCTCCGGAAATCGTGTTGCCGATGCGGGAAAGATGGCTCAGGCTCTGGGTGTAAATCATAACAGAACGGATATCATCTTTTACACGGAGAAAATGCATGATGACATTCTTTGGGGCAATTTTATAAAAGCCTATTCTGATACAGCCATAAAGAATGATGAGTTTGTGGTTTATCTTCAGCCGAAATTCGATATCAACAAAGAACGCATAAAAGGTGCCGAGGCACTTATCAGATGGAATTACAAGAAAAGAGAATTTCTTCCCCCTTCGAGATTCATTCCTTTCTTCGAAAAAGACGGAACCATCGGAAAGATCGATGATATAGTCTTATCAAAAGTCTGCGAAGCATTTGCAAGATGGAAAAAAGAAGGAAAACCCCTTTATCCGATATCGGTCAACCTCTCGAGAAACCGCCTTTATGATGAAAATATCATCGAGCATCTTGTCGGGATCGTGGATTCATACGGTGTCGATCACGAACTGATAGATTTTGAATTGACTGAAAGTGCGACTTATGACGATACCGAGCATATGATGCAGATCCTTAACGAATTGAGAGCCAACGGATTTCTTATTTCCATGGATGATTTCGGAACAGGATATTCTTCGTTTTCGCTGCTTACGGAGATGCCTCTCGATACTCTTAAGCTTGATAAGATATTTGTCGACAAGGTCGGCGGAGATTCGGACAAAGTTCAGGATATAGCCGTGATCAGACATATCGTATCCCTTGCCAAAGAATTAAAATTCGTGTGCCTTGCGGAAGGTGCTGAGAAAAAGAGCCAGGTCGACAAATTAAGGGAACTCGGATGTGATGTGATACAGGGGTATTATTACAGCAAACCCATTCCCATTGCTGAATACGAGAGCAAATATGTTCTGTAAAAAACTGACAAAAAAAGTATAATTTTGCCTCATAAAATGGTAAAATAAAAGTTAGACCTGATTATTTTACAAAAACCATTACATATATTTCATATTTAGAAATATAAAAAATGAGGGGGAATTGTAATGGATTTTCAAAATGTAGTCAATGCGTTTTATTCACCGACATGCGTTGTTTCCGTAAAGCGTCTGGAAGACGGAGGTTTTGGGGAGATTCGTCTTGTGACGGGAAACAAAAAATATGTCGAGATGATAGAACAGCGTATTAAAGAAGAGCCGGAAAGGGTACATGTCGAAAAGGGTTCATCCTTTGTGCCCGGTTCTTTATATACTGATTATTTCCCACACAACCGTTCATTTGAGTACGTATGTTTCCGTGCTGCTGTTGAAAAAGCAGAGATGCATACTTATGCTCATTTGAATACAAATGATATCTGGTTTGATATTTATGCGATACCTCTCGATCATAATGACGGGAATACTTTTTACTGTACATATACAGCGACTGTCAATGATGAGGCCGATCCGCTCCTTAATACCGTAAATATATCCCAGACATCAAACGATGTCCTAAAGACATGTATCAATCTCCATAAGGCGGATAACCTTGAAGATGCGATGAAAAATGTCATTTCTGACATCAGGCGTATCTGTAATGCCGAAGGATGTACGGTCCTTTTGATGAATTACGATGAAGAAAAGTATTCGATCCTTGCAACGGACTACGTTAAAGGAAGTAAGATCAAAAAAGTAACTACTTTTGTAAATTTCTATGATATAGCAAATTCCTGGGAAAAAATGATCGGGGATGAAGGTGATTGTATTATCATTGCCGATTACGATGATATGGAATATGTAAAACGTGTAAATAATCCCTGGTATTTGACACTTGTCGAAGCAGGCGTGGAAAGCGTTGTTTTATTCCCTCTTCGTCAGGGTAACGAACTGCTCGGCTTCATATGGGCTGTAAACTTTGATACCGATAAAACAAAACGTATCAAGGAAACGCTTGAACTTACCACGTTTTTCATTTCATCGCATATTGCGCGTTATAAAGTCGTAAAGCGTTTAAAACAGATGAGTTATACGGATGCAATGACAGGTCTTCCGAACCGTTTTGCATGCGCTGATTATATTTCAAAATCCATATATGAAAATGTCAGATTTGCTGTTGTTTCAGTCGATCTGAACCATTTTAAGAGTATTAACGATACTTTGGGCTTTGATGCAGGTAACAAAGTTCTTATCGAGATTAAAGATCGCTGGAAAAAAGTATCGGATGCGACAGATTCTGATCTTGAGATTTATCTTGCACGTATAAGCGGAGATGAATTCTATCTTGTCATAAGCGGTTACCGGTCAGATGAAGAATTAAGAAGCGTTATCGACAGTTATGTTGATGCCATGGGAGAGAGAATGACCTTTGACGGTTACGACCTTTTCGTTTCGGCAAGCTTCGGTTATGCCGAATATCCCAACGATGCAGATAACACGGATGCGCTTATTTCACATGCCAACTCAGCAATGAATGAGATAAAGAAAGCGCGTAACAGTGAACATGTTCTTCGTTTCTCATCGGAACTTCTTCAAAACGAACATATGCTTGAGATCGAAAATATGATCAGAACCGCTCTTGAGAACGAGACGATCTATTTCAATCTTCAGCCTCAGTACGATATGGAACATAATCTTCGCGGATTTGAGGCACTGGCCCGAATGAAAGATGCAGACGGAAACAACATAAGTCCGGGTGAATTTATACCGGTTGCCGAAAAGGTCGGACTTATCGATAAAGTCGACGGAATGGTATTCAAGAAAGCGGGTAAGTTCTTTGGGGATCTTATTAAAAAGACTAATCTTGACTTAACCCTCAGTATCAATGCTTCGGTTCGACATCTGATGAAGACGGACTTCCTTGATGAGATCAGGGATCTTTTGAAAACAAGTGATATCCCTGCCGATAAACTTGATAATGCACCTTTTTCTGAATAAGGAGGGGAAGAATGGAAGATCAGTGGAGAAAGGACAGTGACGACATTTTTGAAAGATTTGCTGCAGGACTTGACGATTCGATAAGTACCGGCGAAAAGTTAAAATGCGCCGACAGAGATCTTCAGTTTGCGCTAAAGCTTCAAAATGACCGTGTCAGAAAGAACAATCTTAAGATAAAATACGATCTTAAACCGCGCGGACTGATGGATAAAGGATTTATTATCCCTCAAAAGTCGCAGGACGGTCATTATATTAACAGCATAGAGGTTCGAAGCTGTGAAAAAGATGAAACCATTTTCAGCGACGGCAAAAAGATCTTTCACAGAAAAAACAGAGTAGACCTTCATCAGACATTAACCAATATAACTTCGCCCAAAGATGTTGAAAACGATGATTATATGTGTCCCGACTGCGGTACGTCTTCGAAGATATCGACTCTTATAGAAGGCGGATGCCCTTCCTGCGGAAATAAGTTTAAGATAAGCGAATTGTATCCAAAGATATCAAACTATTATTTCCTTATGGATGTAAGCTCATCCAAAAAGGAATTGTGGAAGATAGCGATTCCGAGCATACTTATATCGATCGCAGGGCATTATATTCCGTGTCTTATCTTCGGACTTTTATCGATCCTTTTAGCTTCGGTTTTCTCAAAGAATCCCTATGAGGCCATGCAGAATGTATCAACAGGCATAGGTGCTTTGATATTCGGTTTTATATATGCGATCTTCATGGGAGCCATAGTAGGATGGATGGTTACTTCTTTAATCTATCTTGTCAGATTCGGTGCGTTTGCGGCCGACAGGATCCCTTTCACCAAATACCTCGGTACACAGAAGAAATTCGAAGAGTTTATGAAAAGCGTATCTCCCGAGTTTTCGTACGAGTTCTTTGCGGGAAAGACTGTATCGCTGGTAAAGATGGCATTGCTCTCGGATGATCCCACTGAACTTCCGTTTTACAATGCAGAACCTCCCGCACCGTTTTTTAAGAAACTTATCGATTCGGAATCAAGAGGCGTTGTAGGTGTTGTGGATTCCAAAACGGAAGGGGATTACGCCATAGTCACTTCGGATGTTTTCCTGGAGAATACCTATTTCCAGGATGGAAAGATAATTAGGAAAAACGATAAGCTTCGTGTGGTAATGAAAAGAAATGTCAATAAACCCATAGATATAAACTTTAAGATAACGGCGTTCCACTGTCCGACCTGCGGCGGAAGCTTCGACGCCACAAAGAATAAGATATGTCCTTATTGCGGAAATGCTTATAAGATGGAAGATACCGACTGGTCCATAGTTTATCTTCAGATGGCGGAAAAATAGTAAAAAGACATCCCTCTTTACACGGATTTTACGGATAAAGAGGGATATTTTTGATATTTGTCCATGATTTAAAACTATCTTAATAAATTCTTAAACATTTGTCCCCTTGTTTCTTAATAATCGGACGCCTATTATAAAGTATGTAAACGGAACGCCTGCAGGATTCCATAAATAAATATTTGGGAGTTATATAACATGTATAACATTTTGATTTGTGATGATGAGAAGGATATCGTAAACGCACTTAAGATCTATTTATCATCCCCTGACTTGAATTTTTTTGAAGCTGAAAATGGAGTTGAAGCACTTAAAATTCTGGAATCTAATGAAATGCACCTGGTTATACTCGACGTAATGATGCCCAGAATGAACGGAATAGAAACACTTTCAAGACTCAGACAATTCAGCAATATTCCGGTAATAATGCTCTCAGCAAAGAGTGAGGATACTGATAAAATTCTCGGGCTCAATATAGGAGCGGATGACTACATCACAAAACCCTTTAATCCGATAGAAGTGAATGCGAGAGTAAGGTCGGCTTTAAGAAGATACTTCGAACTCGGAGGCAAGGTCAAAACTGCGAACATGTACAGTGTAGGTGGCGTTACCCTCGACGATTCTACTAAAACGGTTACTGCTGACAACGTAGAGGTAACGCTTACTCCCAAGGAATTTGATATCTTAAAGATGCTGATGCAATCTCCCGGAAAGGTTTTTTCTCCCAAGGAAATATATGAAAAGAACTGGGATGAAGATATGATGCCGGGCAGCGAAAAAACGGTTGCGGTTCATATAAGGCATATAAGAGAAAAGATTGAAATAAATCCCAACGAACCGAGATACTTAAAAGTCATCTGGGGACAGGGATACAAGATCGAAGGACAATAAAGGGAAAATATGGGCGAAGAAGTAATAAACGAAAATGAATCAAAAATAGAAAAAAATACTAAAGAAAAAAACGTTAAAGAATCAAAGAAGGACGATAAGCCGAAAATATTTTTATATGCACATCCGTTAGTAAAAGTATTTTCCTTTTTCGGTGCTGTTATTGCACTGGTGGCAGTTATTTTATTCATAGCTGCTACGGTTGTGATAGGAAGTGAAGGCTTATACGCTCCTGATCCCGTAGACAGTGCTTTGGATTCCCATTTTGAGACGATTGCTGCAATGAATGTAAGAATGGTGATCGCACTTCTTGAGGGAGGGAACAAAGAAACCGCAGACGAGTTCCTGGGAGAAAGAAATATCGCGTGCCTGGAACTCACATCCGATAATTATGTTTATCGTTATATATATTTAAGATCCGGATATACCAAGAATAATCTGCCGGACCAATATGTATATTCGGGAATCGAAGATACAGTTACCTGGAAAATTTACTTAATACCTGAATTTAATACCAACTATGATGCTTATCAAAGAGACTTTACTTATATTACTTATGGATACCAATTCCGTTATTGGGTTTTGGCAGGGATACTTATTAGCGGCGTTGTTTGTATTCTGTTTTCAACATTATATATTTCCGGAATAGGAGTTTCGTACAGGACCGGAGAAGCAAAAGAAAACATATTTACAAAGATCCCTTTTGATCTTGTAACATTCGTATATCTTTTCGGATTATGTTTGGGCTTTCCGATGCTTAATGAATTCGCCGATATCGAACAGAGATTATGTGTATTTGCATATATGATCATAATATCAGCGATGTGGATCATAAACTTTATCCACAGGATAAAACTTCAGAATGTATTCAGAAATACGATATGTTACAGATTGATCCGTCTTTTATGGCTGTTTATTAAGAATATTCCTGTAATATGGCTGGCACTGCTTATTACCGCGATCATATCGATAGGTGAATTTTTTATCTCGATATGTTTCGGAGCGGGAACCGAATCATTCCCTGTATTTTTACTGTTGCTATTTATTTTCTTCATGGAAAAATGTATCGTATGTCCGATCATCTTTTACATACTGATCATGACAAGCAGCCTGTTTAAAGCGGGAAATGAACTTGCAAAAGGCAATACGGATTATAAAGTTAAACTTACACATTTATTCGGATCATACAAAAAACACGGAGATAATCTTAACAATCTGAGTCTGGCTGTAAACAGAGCCGTTGATGAAAAAATGAAGAGCGAGAGAATGAAGACGGAACTTATCACCAATGTTTCGCATGATCTTAAGACTCCGCTCACTTCCGTTATCAATTATTCGGATCTGATCAATACCGAAGCGGCAAAATATGTGCCGAATGAAGATGCGACGGAAAGTATGGAAAGGATCTCCGAATATTCGGAAGTCTTAAACAGACAGTCCAACAAGTTAAAACGACTTCTGGATGATCTTGTTGATATATCAAAGGCAACTACCGGAAATATGGAAGTGATCCTTGAAAAGATCGAAGTCGGAACCATGTTGTCGCAGGCGGCCGCGGAATATGAAGACAGATTCGAAGAAAAGCAGCTTGAAACGGTTGAAAATATTCCCGAGGGAAGCCTTTATGTAAAAGCCGACAGCAGAAAACTCTGGAGAGTGGTGGACAATCTTTTGCAGAACATTTACAAATACTCATGTCCCGGAACCAGAGTGTTCCTTGAAGCAAAAGAGACAGATAAAAAAGTATTCCTGACATTTAAGAATACATCAAGAGATATAATAACGATCTCTCCCGATGAACTTACGGAAAGATTTACAAGAAACGACGAATCAAGACATATGGAAGGAAACGGCTTAGGACTTGCGATAGCAAAGACTATGACAGAAGTACAGGGCGGTGATTTCAAACTTGAGATCGACGGAGATCTTTTCAAAGTTACGGTCGGATTCGAAAAGATCGAAGAAGTAAAAGAAGAAAACGAAAACGAAACGGCAGCGGAAATTGAATCTGTTACCGAAGCTGAAGAAGAACCAAACATTTAGTATTTTCCTATACATAAAAACCTTAAGGAGTGTGATGCCTATACCACTGAAATAACCTTCTAAACCAAAATAAAATGTTGCGTTAAGAGGATTGTCCGTTTATGCGGACAATCCTTTTTTATATATGATTTGATGATCAAAAATGATATAATAAAAAAGGTTTTTAAAGAATGCAGGGTACTTAAAAGGAGAGGTTATGACGGTATACGAAAGACTGAAAGAATACAAAGATAACGATTATAAGGAATTCCAGAGCAAACTTGTTCCGAATATTGATAAAGACACGATCCTCGGGGTCAAAACACCCCAGATGAGAGCGATCGCAAAAGAGATGTTTAACACAAAAGAGGGAAATGCATTTTTAAAGAAGCTTCCTCACAAATATTACGAGGAAAACCTTGTTCATTTCTTTATGATCGCAATGATAAAAGATTTCGACGAATGCATTAAAGAAGTCGAAAGGTTTCTGCCATACATAGACTGCTGGCCCGTATGCGATCAGTCAAGTCCCAAGGTTTTCAAAAAGAATCATGATGAGATCCTTCCTTACATCAAAAAATGGATCGATTCCGATCATGTATATACATCGAGATTCGGTATGAGAATGCTCATGAATGAATTTCTGGATAAGGATTTCAAGAGCGAATATCTTAAGTGGGTCGCATCGAAAAAGGGAGACGATTATTACCTTAAGATGATGGTCGCATGGTATTTTGCAACGGCTCTGGCTAAACAGTACGATGCGAGCATAGTTTATTTTGAAAAGAGAAAACTTGACGACTGGTGCCACAAAAAAGCGATCCAGAAGGCCATTGAAAGTTTTCGTGTGACCGACGAACATAAGGATTATTTGAGATCACTCAGATAATATTGCGTATTTTTTGAAAAAGGGCGGATTTTATGGTAAAATAACTATGTATGTGCAAATATAAATGCATTTTACAAACATAAATGAAACAGACAGAGATACGTAATAAATGAACGATTTTAAAAAGAACAGAAATTTAATCTGGGAATTATCAAAGAACGACTTTAAGAAAAGGTATGCCGGAAGCTCACTCGGAAGAGTATGGGCTTTTGTTCAGCCTGTTGTTACCGTCGTTCTTTATTTTATTGTATTCGGTCTTATAATCCACAGCAGGGGACCTTACGAGAGCGAAGTACCTTATGTTTTGTATCTGACTGCAGGACTCGTTCCCTGGTTTTTCCTAAATGAGGCTGTTACGACCGGTGCAAATGCGATGAACGAATACAATTATCTGGTAAAGAAGGTCGTATTTAAAGTCGGGATCCTTCCCTTTATCAAGACGATCTCGGCAACTTTTATCCATATCTTCTTTATATTCGTTTTGCTCGTAATGTATTTTGCTTACGGTTTTAAACCGAGTTTCCAGATCCTGCAGTTATTCTATTATTCTTTCTGCCTGTTTATGCTCGTTCTTGCGATCACTTATACTACAAGTGCTGTTACGGTATTTTTTAAAGATCTTTTGCAGATCATAAATATACTTTTGCAGATCGGTATGTGGGGAACACCCATTCTCTGGGAGATCACCGTGGTACCGGAAAGATTCCGTCCCTTCTTCAGATTTAATCCGATCTTCTACGTTATCGAAGGATACAGAAGCTCTTTGTTCGAAGGAACATGGGTACACGAAAGATGGCTTGATACTCTTGTTTTCTGGGGAATAGTACTTGTTCTTTTCGGAATAGGTGCATATGTATTCAAAAAACTTCGTCCGTTGTTTGCGGATGTTTTATAAACAGGAAAAGATATGAGTGAAAATGTAAACAATGAATTGAATAAAGAGAAGGATGTAAAAGAAACTGCGATAGAGGTTAAGAACGTAACCAAGATATACAGTCTTTACAAGCGTCCTTCAGACAGACTGATAGATACTTTTCATCTGATGCCCTGGAAAAAATATCCGAAGAACGAAGCTTTAAAGGATGTTTCTTTTACGGTTGAAAAAGGTGAGACCGTGGGTATCATCGGAACGAACGGATCCGGTAAATCAACGATCCTTAAGATCATCACAGGTGTCCTGACGCCCACTAAGGGAAAGGCAAATGTTAAAGGCCGAATCTCAGCACTTCTTGAACTCGGTGCCGGATTTAATGCTGAATATACAGGCGTTGAAAATATATATTTAAACGGCACGATGATGGGACTTACGAGAGAAGAGATAGATAAAAAACTTCCCGAGATACTTGAATTTGCGGATATCGGAGATTATGTATATTCTCCCGTAAAGACTTATTCGTCAGGTATGTTTGTACGTCTTGCTTTTGCGGTCGCTATAAATATCGATCCCGAGATACTTATCGTGGACGAAGCACTTTCGGTAGGAGATGTTTTCTTCCAGGCTAAATGTTATAAGAAATTCGATGATTTCAAGCGTCAGGGTAAAACGATCCTTTTTGTATCCCATGATTTAAGCAGCATAGCAAAGTACTGTGACAGAGTTATCCTTTTAAACAAGGGTGACAAGCTCGGAGAAGGCTCTCCCAAAGAGATGATAGATCTTTACAAGCAGGTCCTTGTCGGCCAGTACAAAGACGGTTCCAAAGGCGTTGAGAATACAGCACTTAATCAGGATACTCTTGAATACGGATCCGGGAAAGCAAAATACACGGACTGTAAGATATTTGATCAGACCGGAAGAAATACCAATGCGATCGTTAAAGGAACGGAATTTAAGATCGTGGTAAATGCAGAGATTTACGAGGATCTTGAAGCCCCGATCTTTGCATTTACATTTAAGAACGTACAGGGTACCGAGATCACCGGAACCAATACGATGATAGAAAAGAGTATCACCGAAGGCATAAAGGGCGGTACCAAGGTTACTATCGAATTTACTCAGGATATGAATCTGCAGGGCGGTGAGTATCTTTTATCCCTTGGACTCACGGGATTTGAAAAAGGCGAATTTACCGTTTACCACAGACTTTATGACTGCCTTAATGTTACTGTTGTTTCCGATAAGGATTCGGTCGGATACTTTGATATGAATTCAAAGGTCAATGTGATTTATGGATAATATGAAGATCGGAAAAGTGAATATAGATTTAAAGCACTATGCCGGAAAGGACCTTTATTCGGAAGGTGAGATAGAAGACAGACTTTTGAAAGTTTCCGAAGAAAAAGATCCGAAAGAATTCAGAAAAGTTGTTGAAGAACACGACGAATGGGCGTATCTTTATCATTTTGCAAAGGAAAGACAGAATATCGTTTCCTGGCTTCCCATATCAAAGAATGATAAAGTACTTGAGATCGGTGCCGGAATGGGTGCGATCACCGGAGAGTTATGTAAACTTGCTTCGTCGGTTGATGCCGTAGATCTTTCCTTAAAGAGAAGTACGATAAACGCCAACCGCAATAAGGATTTTGACAATCTTTCGATCAGGGTAGGGAACTTTACTGATATAGAAGCTGATCTTAATGAGGATTATGACTGGATCATGCTCATCGGTGTTTTTGAATATGCCGTGGCTTATATGGGTTCGGAAAAACCTTATGAAGATTTCCTGAACATAATGAAAAAGCATTTAAAGGCAGACGGCCGTATCGTCATTGCTATCGAGAACCGTCTGGGACTTAAATATTTTGCAGGATGTAAGGAAGATCATACATGCTTGTTTTTTGACGGGATCGAGAATTATAAACTTGATTCGCATGTCAGAACTTTCTCAAGAAAAGGCCTTGAAAAGATATTTAAAAAGGTTAACATAACTGATTATCATTTTTATTATCCATATCCCGATTACAAGCTTCCGAATACCGTATTTTCAGATAAGAGACTGCCTGAGTGCGGTGAACTTAAAGACAATATAAGAAACTTCGATCAGGACAGGATCCTTCTTTTTGACGAGACTAAAGCTTATGACGGGATGATAGAAGATGGAATGTTTGAAGACTTCTCCAATTCTTTTGAGGTGATAATAGGACCGGACGTAAATGTATCGTATGCGAAATATTCAATGGAACGCGATGACAAATACTGCATAAGGACCAGGATCATCGAAGAAGGCGGAGTCAAAAAAGTCGAGAAGGCTTCTGTTTACGAATCCGGAAAAGAACACATTGCCGATATCAAAAAGGCAATGGATGAATTAAATAAACGTTTCACAGGTTCGGATCTTTCAATAAATAAAATACTTGATTACAACGAAGACGAAGGAAAGATCGTATTAGAGTATATCGAAGGAAAAACTCTCGAAAGCATCCTTGATGACTGCGTTAAGAAAGGTGATAAAGAAGACTTTATTAAGTATTTTGAAAAGTATAAAGAATATGTTTCTTTTAACGAAGATTATCACGTTACCGATGATGATCTTATCTTTTCAAATGTGATCATAAATGAAAACGGCTGGAATCTTATAGATTGCGAATGGGTAAGATTTGAGAAGGGAAACTCTTCGGAAATAATAAGCCGTGCGATAAACAATTACCTTCTTCCCGGTAATTTCAGAAACAGGATCAAAGAATGGATCGACTGCAGCACGGATTTTAACGAAGATTCGTTTATCAAAGAAAGAGTCCTCAGTGAGAACAAGGCCATGTCCGAGATAAGACACAATATCGGCAAAGGTATTTACGATCTTAAATACTTAACCGACAGAGTGGCTGCATTTGATATAAGATTTCAGATCTATGAAGATTTCGGAGACGGATTCAGGGAAGAGAATTCTTACTTTGCGGTTAACATAAAAAAGCACGGACCGAATATGGAATTAAGTATTCCGATCAAAGAAGGAATAAAGAATTTAAGGATCGATCCGGGTAACAGACCTGTTAGATTTTATGTAAACCAAATTCTTTTGAACGGTGATGATGTTACCGAAAAACTTATCGGAATAAATAAAAACGGATGTCTGGACGTTCGTTCCTGCATGCAGAAGAACAATACTTTTGTATTCAGAACGGAAGATCCTCATTTTAAACTGCCTGTAAAGACTGTTAATGCGAAAACAGGAGATATACTGACGATAGACTGCAGGGCAGAATATATCTACTGATATTAGTTTACATAATTATGATAGTTGTTAATATTCTTCAATGTATTTTGTATCTGATACTGATCCCGTTTTGCATCGGTATTTCTTTTACAAAGCATTTTGATGAAAAATATAATACGCTCGGAAATATTCTGACTTGCGGCTTTTTAAGCGAACTGGCCGTATTTCAGGTTCTTTTTCTTTTGTTCTATAAACTTGATAAAAATCTTACAGAGCTTACATGGGCTTCTTCGATAGTTTTGATCGTTATTTCACTGATCTCTGTTATTCTCGGATTTAAATCTTATAAAAAGATAAAACTTCCCAAAACGGATCTTGGTTTTATTGTTTTCTGTCTTTTCTCTGTTTACATGGTCGTAATGAGAAATCTTCAGGGCGTAAATGATGCGGATGATTCTTTTGTCATCGGAAATGCACTTACGACACTGACTACGAATTCTTTTTACAAGATCGATTATTATACGGGAAAACTCATATCGAGCGAATCGTATTCAAGACATATGCTTGCATCTAATTCGATATTTATAGCGTACCTTGCAAAGGTTACATTTATTCATCCGACGATACTTGCACACAGGATCCTCGGAAGTTTCGTGCTGATCCTTCATAATGCACTTATATACAATATTTCGATTTTGCTCTTTGATGAAAAGAAAGAAAAATACAGACCGGTCTTTGCTTCTTTTGTATCTCTCATGACCATCTGGGATTTCCATTCGTATCTTACGGATTCGACATTTATCTTAACCCGTGCATGGCAGGGTAAGGCAATGTTTTGTGCACTTGCGATACCTGCAGCCATTATGCTTCTTTTAATGATGGGAGAGTGCAAGGGTAAAAGGATCGTTTTATATATTTTTACCGCGGTACTTTGCATAGCGGCTGTTTCGATGACGCCTGCCGCGATAGTTTTACTGACACTGTTTATGTTTGCGGGCAGCATCTGCCTTGCATTTGGCATAAAGAAGATAACGGTAACGCTTAAGATGATACCTTCGCTTCTGCCCATGGCAGCGTTTGGGATTTTATTTTATATGATCTTAAAGTGATCTGAGGGAAAGAAATGCTGGCAAACGGACTCAATCCTTTTGAAATAATTAAATTATATTCCGGCAATACGACATTCATGCTCATGTTTGCGCTTTCTTTGGTTTATCTCTGGGTGTTTGAAAAAGATAAGGTCAAAAAAGCGGTACTTGTATTTTTGTCGCTTACGATGCTTGTGCTTTTTGTGTTCCCGCTTTTTGCGAATTTCTTTATGGAGAGAATGGATGAGAGCGGAACGTATTACCGCTTCTTATGGCTTGTACCGACAACGATAGTATCGTCTTATACGGTATTCCATATACTTGACAGGTTTAAGAACAGATTCGTTAAGACGGGTGCGTTTCTGATCGTTACCGTATGTATCATGATCGGGGGCGTATTTATGTATGAATCGCCTACTTTTTATGATGCCGAAAACGCATATGAGATCCCTCAGTGCGTTGTTGATATGTGCGATGATATCCTTGTCAATGACAGGGAATACGAGGTCGTTTTCCCGGATGAGATCTTGCAGTATCCGAGATTATACAGCTCGTATATAGTTCTTCCTTACGGCTTTGAGATGCTTCAGTTCGGTTACGGAAGAAACGATGATATTCATGCGGAAATGGTTAAGGATACGCTGGATGTTCCTTACCTTGCGGCACTTTGCGAGGGAAAACATGTTCATTATATCGTGATCAATCAGAACAAGACCCTTAACGGAAATTTTGAAGATTACAATTACGAATTTGTCGGCGAATACGGCGATTACATAATGTATAAGAGTACCACGATGTTTTTCGGAGCGTGGGAAGATTATGATGAGTGGGTTGCAGGTGATGAGCAGTCGTAAAATCAATACAAAATATCTTACGGGAAAAACATATGTGAATCTTATCGAGATCCTTGCAAGGATATCGCATGTCTCGGCAAAGACTGCGGATTCCCATCTTGAGGAAAACGAAAAGAACTGGAATGAATATTTTCCCAAACAGAATACGAAATTTATTGAGAGACAGTGGGAACTCGATATGCTTAAATACGGTTCCTACAGAAAATTTCTTTCGGATATCTTTATGAAGGACCAGCCTTTTGTGGCCGCAAGAAACGCCTGTGAAGTTATATCCGTATACAATGCTCTGGTCGATCTCGGATTAAATGATGAGAATACCACATTTCCCAAGCTTTTAAATTATTTTGAAAAGCATGAGAGTGTTTTAAAAGGTTATTTCGGTACTTCTTTTACGGGTCTTGTGAGATATTTTAAAAAGAACGGATTCGGCACCTATGTTGTAGCCGGAAAGAAGATAACTAAAGAGAATCTCGACAGAATGGAAAAAGAATACGCGACGTATATTTTCATGTCTTACAACAACAGCGAAAACATCGCGGACATGATACATACGATGAGCATAACCAGAGAGGAAAAGGGCTTTTTCATACATAATTCATATGCCAAAGTGATATATTTTGAAAGCCTTTATGAAGCTGTAATAAAATACAATGAGACATTCGGCTGGGTTTCGAGGCCCATTATAGTCATGGGAATAAACAAGCCGGAAAACAAAGAATAAATTTTTGGGACGGTGGATCATGAAAAAAAGACTGTTTTACTTTAATATAATACTATCGTTTTTAGCTGTACTGCTTCTCGGAGGATGCCGGAATCAGTTTAATTTTGACAGTGACAATTCTTCTCTTGTTCCGGACGGGATAAAGATCAATTACGAATCCGATGTTGAATTCAATATCAATGACGGATCGAATACCCAGACTCAGATCGAAGCGGATGAGGATGAAGAGGGATCCGAAGAAGATGCGGATATAGAAGATAACGATTCCGATGATCCGGATGAAGAGATAGAAGATGATACAGACGAAGTTATCGAGGACACACCTTCAGACGAAGAGATCGAGGAAGTATCCGATCTTTCGCAACCTGAAGAATATGAGCTTACCGTAAGTGAAGACGGAGAGTACACATCAAAAGAGGAAGTTGCACTTTACATTCATTTATACAATCACCTTCCTTCGAACTATATCACCAAGAATGAAGCAAAAGAACTCGGATGGGTGAGCAGTGAGGGCAATCTTAACAAAGTCGCTCCCGGAAAGAGCATCGGCGGTGATAAGTTCGGTAACAGAGAAGGACTTCTTCCCGATAAAAAGGGCAGAGTTTATTACGAATGTGACATAGATTATGTCAAAGGTTCAAGAAACGGAAAGAGGATCGTTTTTTCAAACGACGGACTGATATACTATACCGAAGATCATTACGAGACCTACGAGCTTTTGTACGAATAACCGGAAATATTTATGGATAAGGCTGACAAGATAAAAACATTCTTAGAGGATGAGAAAAAACAGAATATATTGCTTTTCGGCGTGGCTTTGGTGATGCTTATTCTTTGGGCACCTCTGGCCTTCACCAAAAATGTGGCTTACGATCAGGGTTATACAGTAGCCATGGTCCGTCATTCTTTTTCGGACATCATAACTCTTTGTTCAAATGATGTTCATTCGCCTCTTTATTATTTTATCGCGAAGATCTTTTATCACGTATTTTTAAATCATATATTCGGACTCAAGATCTGTTCGCTTTTCTTTATGGCATTTTATTTCTGGCTTCTTGCCGCTCCTTTTAAAAAGGAATTCGGATTTAAAATGTCGTTTGCGATGATCGTTCTTTCGGGATTTTTTCCCACTTTTCTCACGCACAACACAGAACCGAGAATGTACGCAATGTCGGTGGCGATATTTTCCCTGACTGTATTTATGGCAGTAAAGATATTGAAAGATTTTAAGATCATTTATGCCGTGGTTTTCTTTTTTGCATCCCTGTTTTCGACATATATTCACACATATACCATGCTTGCAACAGTCATGCTTTACCTGGTTATGGCTGTATTTATAATACTTTATAAGAAAGACAGAAAAAGAAAAATAATATGGTTTATCGCGAATGCGATACTTGTATCCGTTTCGTATCTTCCCTGGCTTTTCTCTCTGATGTCGCAGTTCGGGCAGAAGTCGGAAGGCGTAAATACCGAATACGATGTGATGTATTTTGTGAATGATACGATATACGAATTCTTTTCATCCATCTGGTATCCTAAGAAGTGGCAGGTCGCAGCATGGATGTTCATTCTTTTCGTTTCCTTTGTATTATTATTTGCAAAGAAGAGCAAATACATTAAATATATCCTTATAAGCTATGCGGCTTTGTTTATCCTCTGTGCGATAGGGATTATCCTTTCGATAAAGAATTCACCCTGTTACCTCGGAAGATATGTAACATGTATGGCGCCTCTTATTCTTTTCTCAGTTGCGGCAGGCATTGAGAATATCAAAAACAAATGGGTTTATCTTGCGGTACTTGTGCTTTCCGTAATGGCCGGAGTGCTCGTATACAGAGACAGAGTCAGATACGAATACGAAGACAGTATCGATGATTATATCGAATTTGCGAAAGAGAATATAAAAGAAGATGATGCGATCCTTTATGCAGATCTTCATAACGATTATTTAAGCATCTATTATCCCGAAGCGTATTCGCTAATCTACGGTTTCAGAGATGATTTTAATCCGTTTTCGAATAATGAAACCTTTACGGATATATCCCAGCTTGAAAATATAAAAGGAGATGTTTATCTTATCTGTTTTGACAATAAAAATCCCGACTGGTTTTTAAAATGCGGATATGAAAAGACATACGGATTCCATTTCCTTTATTATGATTTCTCGATATACAGGATATTTGATTTTGAGTAAAAAAAGCCGACTGCGTTTGTTAACGCAGCCGGTATTTTTTTATTGTTTTGTTTTTTATGCAATTGTTTTATATTCGCCGGGTTTGATGCTTGAGAATCCGTCATCGGTCTTATAGAATACTTCGATAAGAGTGGGGTTGTAAGCTTTCTTTCCGTCTGCAGAGAATTCAAGTGAACGCGTGGCATTGATGTAATCGCAGATCTCCATATTGGTCGCATACCAGATGAAATCTTTGCCCTGAAGCATTTCACATAATTTTTCTATACCGCTCCAGTCGCCCGATCTTCCGAATTCATAGCTGTGTCCCCATACGTACATCAAAGGAAGTTCGATATATCCCGGACAGTTTAAAAATCTTTCCGCGATAGCGAAGACGTTGGGATCCGCCTGATGGCATGTAGGAAGCCAGTCGAGGAAATCCTGAGGAGGGAAGAAGTCGTTAGTGGGCTGAACGGCTCTTGAATACTTGATGCCAACGGTACGAAGGATGTTCATGATATGCTCGTTATGCCATCCGAAAGCATATGCCGCACCCTGAACGAGCTTTCCCGTGAGCTCTTCAAGTGCTTTTCTGTCTTCCATAAATTCGTTTACGATCATCGGATCCGTAAGATTTGCGATATATTTATGGTTTACGCCGTGAACCGCAACTTCATGGTTCTTATAGACTTCTTTTAATTCTTCTTTTGTGATATAAACGTTTCCGTCGGGATTTTCATCAGCTTTAACACCGAGCGTTCCCGAGTTAACGTTAAATGTACATTTCATTCCGGTTCTGTCGAATAATTCTATCAGTCTTTTGTCAAAATCCTGATCATCGTCAAAACTGAAGGTAAGTGCCTGCTTTTTTCCGTCTTTGTATAAAAATTCCATATAAGCCTCCCAATAATAAAATAAAAAGCAGGGTGTATAAACCCTGCTTTTAATATATCATTTTTTAAACCCTTTTACAATTTGCAATTACTCGTAATCCACAACGTTTGTCCAGGAGAGAAGGAATTCTCTTTCTTCTTCGTTACCCTTTACGGACTGGCTTGCAGCTACGATGGGAAGCCATTTCTGTACATACTGTTTTGCGGTATCGCTCTTTTTGCAGAAGATGTTTAAATACTTCTCTGCGATATCCTTTTTATTCTTAAGACAGAATGTAAGGTATGTTCTCGCAACGTCTGCAGAAGCGTTTCCGCTTGTTACATGAGCCCAGTCGATGATGTAAGCTTTGTTGTCCGGAGTGATGATAACGTTTGAAGGAACGAAATCTCCGTGACAGACTTTGTCATGCTCGGGAAGAGAAGCGAGTCTTGTATGGAGTTCGTAACGTGTGGTCGCATCCAGGGTTGTCTCGCTTATTTTTCTCTGCATCTTTTCTTTTAATCTGTTAAGATGAGGGATTTTCTTTGCGTGGATCTGCATCTGAAGGTCTACGAAAAGATCGAGATATTCGTCGATCTTCTCAGGATGATCATCCATCATTTTCTGTAAAGTTACACCTTCAACATATTCGGTTGCGATAGCCCATTTGCCGTCGATCTTGCAAACTTCCCGGACTCTGGGGATATTAAGACCGCAGTCCTCGACTCTGGCCTGGTTGCAGGCTTCGTTTAATATATCAGCCTTTGAATATTCGTTTGAGAATACTTTGATGGCAAGATTACCGTCACGGTAAACTGTTTTGTTTTTTCTTTCTGCAATGACTTTATCAAGTTTCATATTTGTTTCCCCCTTCCTTATACTTCTTCATGCTTTCCGTAGTATGCGTTCAGATACATCTGCTTGATCTCGCTGATAAGCGGATATCTGGGGTTGGCACCGGTGCACTGATCGTCGAATGCCTGCTCAGCCATTTCGTCGAGTCTTTCAAGGAATTCTTTTTCGTCAATGCCGTAGTCGGCGATAGTTTTCTTTATACCGATCTTTTCTTTGAGTTCATCGATCGCTTTGATAAGGTTCTTAAGTTTTGCTTCATCATCCTTACCGCCAAGACCTAAGTAGTCAGCTACCATGGCATATCTTGCAAGTGTATGAGGATGATCGTACTGTGAGAATGTACCCATCTTTGTGGGAACTTCGCTTGCATTGAAAAGAAGTACTTCATCAAGCATCAATGCATTTGCCACACCGTGAGGGATATGGTAGAAAGCACCGAGCTTATGAGCCATTGAGTGGCATACACCAAGGAATGCGTTTGCAAAAGCCATACCGGCCATTGTAGCTGCATTGGCCATCTTTTCTCTTGCTTCGGGATCGTTTGGACCGTTGTCGTAAGCCTTGGGAAGATATTCAAATATCATCTTGAGAGACTGAAGTGCGATACCGTCTGTATAATCCGTAGCCATAATGGAAGCGATAGCTTCAAGGTTATGAGATACGGCATCGATACCGGATGCGCTTGTAAGTCCCTTGGGTGCACTCATATGCATATCAGCATCAACGATCGCCATGTTGGGAAGGAGTTCATAGTCTGCAAGAGGATATTTAACACCTGTCTGTTCGTCAGTGATAACTGCGAAAGGAGTAACTTCCGAACCTGTACCTGCAGATGTGGGGATTGCAACAAAGTATGCCTTTTCGCCCATCTTCGGGAATTCGTAGATCCTCTTTCTGATATCGCAGAAACGCATTGCCATATCGAGGAAATCTGCTTCGGGATGTTCGTAAAGTACCCACATGATCTTTGCTGCATCCATTGCCGAACCGCCGCCGAGAGCGATGATAACGTCGGGTTTGAATTCATTCATCTGTGTAGCACCTTCTTTTGCACAGGCAAGAGTAGGATCGGGAGCTACATTTGAGAATGTCTGGTGGATGATTCCGAGTTCATCAAGTTTTTCCGTAATGGGTTTGGTAAATCCGTTCTCGAAAAGGAAAGTATCCGTTACGATGAATGCTTTCTTCTTATTGTAGTAATTCTTGAGTTCTTCCAATGCAACGGGAAGAGAACCCTTCTTCATATATACCTTCTGAGGTGTTCTGAACCAAAGCATATTCTGTCTCCTTTCGGCTACGGTCTTTATATTCAAAAGATGTTTTACTCCGACATTTTCACTTACGGAGTTGCCGCCCCATGAGCCGCATCCGAGAGTGAGCGAAGGATTAAGCTTGAAGTTGTAAAGATCACCGATACCGCCGTGAGACGAAGGAGTGTTGACGAGAATACGGCAGGTTTTCATTCTTTCACCGAATTCCGCGATCTTTTCTTTCTCTGTTATCGCATTTACATAGAGAGAAGAAGTATGACCGTATCCGCCGTCAGCGATAAGTCTGTCTGCTTTGTTTAATGCATCTGCAAAGTTCTTAGCCTTGTACATTGCAAGAACGGGAGAGAGCTTTTCATGAGCGAATTCTTCGGAAAGTTCAACGCTTTCAACTTCGCCGATAAGGATCTTGGTCTTTTCGGGAACCGAAACGCCTGCCAGAGCAGCGATCTTGTATGCCGACTGACCAACGATCTTTGCGTTTAAAGCACCGTTGATAAGGATGGTCTTTCTAACCTTGTCGATCTCATCGGCTTTAAGGAAGTAGCATCCTCTGTCTTTAAATTCTTTTTTAACCTTTGTATATAATTTGGAGTCTACGATTACGGACTGTTCTGAAGCACAGATCATACCGTTATCAAATGTCTTGGAATGAATGATAGAGTTAACTGCCAAAACGATATCAGCGCTTTCGTCAATGATGGCGGGAGTGTTTCCTGCACCTACACCGATGGCTGGCTTTCCGCTTGAGTAAGCTGCCTTAACCATTCCGGGACCGCCTGTAGCGAGGATAATATCCGATTCACGCATAACGAGGTTTGTCATGTCGAGAGAGGGCATATCGATCCAGCGGATGATACCTTCCGGTGCACCTGCCTTTACAGCTGCTTCAAGAACTACCTTAGCGGCTGCGATGGTAGAAATCTTTGCACGGGGGTGCGGGCTGAATATGATCGCATTTCTTGTCTTTAATGCGATAAGTGCTTTAAAGATAGCGGTGGAAGTAGGGTTGGTCGTGGGGATTACGGCTGCAACAACACCGATGGGTTCTGCAACCTTTGTTATTCCGTAAGCATCATCCTTTTCGATAACACCACATGTCTTTGTGTCCTTATATTTATTGTAAATGTATTCTGCGGCATAGTGGTTCTTGATGACTTTGTCTTCAACGATACCCATGCCTGTTTCTTCAACGGCCATCTTAGCGAGAGGGATTCTTTGTCTGTTTGCGGCCATGGCAGCTTCGAAGAAAATCTTATCAACCTGTTCCTGAGAGTAGGAAGCGTAAACCTTTTGAGCTTCTCTTAATTCATTCAGGGCTTTTTCAAGTTTTTCGACGCTGTCGATAATTCCGTATTCTTTTTCCATAATCGTACTCCTTTCTTCTATGGATAAGAGATTGATAAAAAAATAACAATCTTTGCTTGACTTTAGTATAACACAAGTTTTTTAAAATGCAACATAAATTTTTTTATATCAAAAAAAGCCTTTAATAAAACACTTGCATACTTTGATTCTATTTGATATAATACACTTCGTTGACCGCTTAGGGGAATCATACAGTGGCAGTATCACGGTCTCCAAAACCGTTCACGGGAGTTCGAATCTCTCTTCCCCTGTATAAAAAAATCTCTCTGATATTTCAGAGAGATTTTTCTTTTTTATCTTTATATTCTAATTTATCTCATTGTTTCCTTTTATCGGAAGAGCAGCACCGCAGTTAGGACAGGTTGTTCCCATACCGACTACATATATTCCGCCGCAGTATTCGCATTTTTCCTGATCCACGAATGTTTCGGGACAAAGGACTGCATTATTGTAATACTTTCCTTTGACGGGATGGAAATTGGATGTCTTTATCGCCATAAACAAAATGAAGACCACAAAGAAGAGGGGATAAACGGCAGCTCTGAATGAAATATATTTTTTCATGGCGACAGGTGTCAGTGTGTCAATGGATCTTCGTATAGCCTCATCCACCGAGATCGATTTATCTGTCAGGCCTTTCTGCATTTCTTTATTGAAAAGATCCGTTTCCTTATATGTAAGGATCTTGTCCGTATCGTTACCCTGCATTCCTTCCCAGAACCAGTCATTAAAAGAGGGATCCGGATTTTTGGGCTCTGAGTAAACTATAAGCCAGTGCTTTTCGTCATCATATGTTTTTACATACAGTTCGTAGGCGTAATTTTCCAGACTCGTGTAATTATTCTGCCAGTCTTCATTATTTATCGTGATAACTGCCGGAGTGATACCGGTTTTATCCTGAAAAGCGATGAGCGAATCCATTAAAGCATCTTCATCATCTATTACGCCGGCCGAATCTGTGATGGATATCGAACAATTATATTTTGAGATATCAAGTTTTTTCGGAAAGTGGGAAGCGGCGGGTATAAATGAGAGGGCAAATATGATCATTATTGCATAGACTGCGAGAGATATAAGCCCCTTCCCCCTGTTATCCGATGTCAGATCGTAATTTGAATATATGAATTCGGGAGCTCCGTTTCTGTAATATACGTATCTGTTCGCTCCATTAAATTTGTTTTTGGATATTCTGTTGAATGATCTTTGGGAAGAGCCGCCGGAAGATGAGTGATGGCTTGAGCCGTGAGATCCTCCCGAGTGTGAGCCTCCGCCTGAAGAATGTGGCATCAGTATTCTCCTTATTATAAGAAATTCAGGTTTAAAAACTTAAATTAATATAACACAAAAAGCCTCCCGGGAAAAGGAGGCTTTTTGCTGTGTAAAAGGGGAATTCTTTCGGAATGATCTGTTTGTAAAATCAATTCGAATTACAATTAAGATTATATTGCCACCTACCCTATAAATATACAAATATTTTGCTTAAAAATAAAAATATATTGCTCAAACTAGGTTTTGACACATTTTTTGGCAAGTATTATAATTATCAAAACGGGGTTATTATAATGATAAGTTACTTTTCCATATTTAATATAATTCAGATTGCGGGATTAATGTTCACCGCATTTCTTTGCGTAATAATCGTACGTGAAAAATCATCAATGCACGATAAACTGCTCGGTCTGGTGGGCATATGTATAATGTTCGATCTCTTCGGATATCTTTTTGAGATGAATTCGACAGGACTTAATGAGGCTCTGGTATGTTCCAGGCTTGAAATGGCCTCGATCATGCTTATGACCACGTTTATGACCGTTCTTGTATTCAAACTCTGCGATTTTGAGGTCAATATCGTTTTTATATTAATAGTTGTAATAGCGGATGTTGTTTTCGGTTTATATATAGTAGGATCCGAATTCGACAAAGTTTTCAAGAGCATACAGTTCGTGGATGAAGGAGTGTTCCCTCATCTTATAGTTATTCCAGGTATCGTATATAATATTTTCGTTATTTATATCCTTGTAATGTATCTTGTTCAGATAATTCTTATCCTGGCAAGGATCCGCAATAAAGGAAACAAGATCGGAAAAGAATTCATATTCCTTTTGCTTCCTTATATTTTTCCTTTGCTTTCTTTCGTATATTTAATGACGCCTTTTTACGGCCAGTACACATACATTCCTTTACATGTTTCGCTCGTTGTTACATTCGGCCTTCAGACACTGGTCATCTTCAGATTCCGACTTTTCGACTCCGTCCTTACCGCAAAGGAAGATATCGTTAACGGAATCGAAGACGGTTTCATCGTTATCGATGTAAGAAAGAATTTCCTTTATGCGAATGAGATAGCTTACGGTCTTATTCCCGAGCTCACTATCCAGACCATGGTCGATAATATGATCAACAGACTCTACCGTAACAATAAGAAGGTTTTAAACTTCGGCGGAAAAGAATATCTGGTCGCAGTTAAGCCTTTTTACGACAGAAAACTTTTGAAAGGTTATCATATCTGGCTTTACGACAAGACTGAAGAAAACAAATACAATAAGAGCCTTATCGAACTTAAGGAACAGGCAGAGAGAGCCAATGAGGCGAAGACCGTCTTCCTTGCAAATATGTCCCATGAGATCAGAACTCCCGTTAACGCGATCATGGGTTCTACCGAAATGATCTTAAGAGAGAAGGATAAGAGCGAGAAGATAGAGGAACTTGCTTACAGTATTAAGAATGCTTCGCTTATCCTTATTTCGATCATTACCGAGATCCTTGACTTCTCAAAGATCGAAGCCGGAAAGATGAGTGCGGCGGAAAACGAATATGAGCCCGGTATACTTATCAGGGATATCACGGATTCCGTAAGAGATAAATTAAAAGAAAAGAATATCGAACTCTACGTAAATGTCAATGAGACGCTTCCGAAGGTATTAAGAGGCGATGAAGTTCATGTCCGTCAGGTATTTACGAATGTGCTAAACAATGCGGTAAAATATACTCAGAAGGGACACATTACCGTTAACGTTGATTGGAATATGCAAAGCGGTATGGCACTTATCCGTGCATCCATCGCAGATACGGGTGTTGGTATTTCCGAAGAAGCTCTTCCCACTATCTTTGATTCATTCCAGCGTGCGGATATGATAAAGAACAGGACCATCGAAGGAACGGGTCTCGGACTTGCCATCACAAAGAGACTTTGCGAGAGCATGGGCGGTTCCATTAATGTAAAGAGTACTTACGGTGAAGGAAGCGTATTCTCGTTTACGTTCTTCCAGAATGTAGTTGACTACACTCATACAGGAAAGATCTCTGAGATCGTTATCCCTACCAAGGGCGAAGATACAAACGAATCGTTTATCGCACCCATGGCCAAAGTTCTTGCCGTTGACGATAACGCTACCAATATTAAGGTTATCCAGGGTATCCTTGCGATGTATCAGATCAAGGTGGATACCGCAATGAGCGGAAAAGAGTGTCTTGAGAAAGTCACAAAGAACCATTATCATTTGATCCTTATGGACCAGATGATGCCTATCATGGACGGTATCGAAACCGCAGAACAGATAAGAAGACTTCCTCAGAAAGACAAAAAGAATGTTCCCATCGTCGCTCTGACTGCGAATGCGATAAGAGGCACTAGAGAGATGTTCCTCGAAAAAGGCTTCCAGGATTATCTTTCCAAGCCCATGAACATCAATCTGCTCGAGAGTATCCTTATCAAATATCTTCCCGATGAATTCATTCACTTTGTCGATAAGGAAGATCCAAATATCAAGGTCGGAAAGAATATCACGATCGCGGGTGTGGATACGCAGGCCGGTATAAAGAATTACAACAACAGTGTTTCCAGATACGTTCAGGTACTTAAATATATTTACGATGACGGTGAAGCCCAGATCGAACGTATGGAAAATATGATCAAAAACGAAGAGTTTGAGCAGTATACGTTTGAAACCCATGCTCTTAAAGGACTTGCTCTGGGCGTAGGAGCAAACGCTCTGGCCGAAAAATCCAAAGAACTTGAAATGGCGGTAAGAGCCGGAGAGTACGAAAAGGTTAAGAAGGAAGCGCCTTCGCTTATCGAAGAATACCGTATGATCCTCGCCAATATCAAATTCGTACTTGTAGATAACGGCGTTGAGATAGGAAAAGAGATCGAGGTTACAAGAGGAAGTATCTCTTCGGATGAAGAAAAGAAAGAACTCATTTCTCTTAAGGAAAGCCTTGAGATGCTCGATATGACCGAATCCGACAAAAAGATCTCTGAACTTCTGAAGGTTCAGACCTCGGGCGAAAAACGTGAAAAATACAAGAAGATAAGAGCAGCCGTAAAAGAATTCGATTACGACGAAGCTATCATTATCGTTGACGGTATCTTAAAAGAGGGGTAATGAATATGGGATTGGAAAGCGAAAAGAAAAGCATCGATGAAATGGTTAAGGAATACAGGGAGGTGGTTACGGAGATCGCAAAATATCTTCCCTGGCTTGAGATGAAATCAGGCGAGAAACCTATGTCTCTATATACGCCCGAAGGAGCGGGGAATACAATGTCCATTCCCGTTTATGACTCGACGCTTCTTTCGTTTGTTAAGATGCTCGATAAGACAGGCAGAATGAACAGAAATTACGACTATGTATATAAAAACTACAAGATCTATTCCAACGAAGATGAGATAAGTCTTATCCACAGAGCGGATCTTAAAGACATGGATATGCTTTTTGCCATTCTTTCCAAATATGTCATAAAAGGAAGGACCAAGGGTTCATACTGGAATGAGGCCATGGAAAACGGCGTATTTTACGAAGTAGTCAAAAAGATGAAGGAACTTGTTGAATTCTGGACTATGCCCATATAAATAAAAAAGACCTGTACAGGTCTTTTTTTATTGTTTGTTTTTCTTTATGGGTTTCTTAGAGGTTTTGTTTTCACTTTTCTTTTTGTCTTTGGCAACAAGATCGGAATTAAGTGTTACGACTCTGCCTAAAGATGTGACTTTAACGCTCGGAAGGTCGCTTAAGAATTTCGAAAATCTTGTGTAGCCGTAATTCTCAAAGTTGAAAGAAGGATGCAGGGCAAGGAGCTTCTGATTAAGCTGCCCGGTATTGCATGAATTCTTTTCACAGTCGTTAAGGATGGAAATGATATCCGTTTCGATGGCTTTAAGCGAGATCTCCGAATCCTTAAGGATCGCTGTTACCGTGTTTTCAGTATATTTAAGTTCGATGTTCTTAAAATTCTCAAGGAATTTGGAAAACTTGGTATATCCGTAGTTTCTTATATCGAATGCCGTATCGATCTTGGTGATCCTCGATCCGAGTTCTCCGATATCCATTGCACTTGAATTGATACCGTTTTCCATAATGATCTTGCTGATCAGAGATTCGAGAGCGGGCATCGGTGTTACGGCATCGCCCTGAACTCCGTCTTCGGAAGAAGATTTTCCTTCTTCGTCTGTATCTTCCTCATCGGATAAAAGATCGATAAAGAAGAATCTTTCACAGGAAACTCTGAAAGGTTCGGGTGTTTTCTGCTCGCCCATGCCGATAACGGTCATTCCGGATTCCCTTAATCTCATTGCAAGTCTTGTGAAATCCGAATCGCTTGTTGCAAGGCAGAATCCGTTAACGCTTCCCGAATAAAGAATATCCATGGCGTCGATTATCATGGCAGAATCCGTGGAATTCTTTCCCGTGGTGTAATTGTACTGCTGAACGGGATTGATCGAGTGGGATAAAAGAGCGTTCTTCCAGCTTCTGTTATTTGCCTTTGTCAGATCTCCGTAGAGTCTCTTATATGTAATGGTTCCGTATTTGGATAATTCTTCGATAATAACCTTGATATATTTGGAGGATATATTATCTGCGTCGATAAGTAATGCGAATTTTTTTTCTTCCATAAAAACCCCTTTTTATTTTTTACTGAAACAATTATAGCAAAAAAGATTATATTTTCATACAGTGAGATGGTAAGAGAGCGGGAATAAAAAAGAACCGAAGGATCTTCCGGTTCTTTTTTGATGCAGGAAAAGGGATTTGAACCCTCACGATGTTTCCATCACACGGACCTGAACCGTGCGCGTCTGCCGTTCCGCCACTCCTGCATAGCCTTTGATTTTTAAAAAACCCTTGAAATTTTCTTTCAAGGGTTTTGCTCAATGCGGGAAATGGGACTTGAACCCACACGTCGTTGCCAACACTAGATCCTTAGTCTAGCCTGTCTGCCAATTCCAGCATCCCCGCATGTCTTTTAGCGACTTAAATATATTATCAAACCATTTGCATAATGTCAATAAAGAAAATTAGAAAAAAATAAATATTAAAAAAGGAATTGCGATTTTTTTTCAGAATAATATTTTTGGATAGGCTTTTTGGGGTAAACGAAAATGACAATCAGAGAAAGAATCGAAAAAGAAGAAAAGGAAATTTTAAGTCCTTATGCCTGCCTCAGCATGAATTCCAAAGGAAGACAGCGTGAGGAAGAACCGTGTGACATAAGACCGGTATTCCAGAGAGACAGGGACAGAATTCTTCACAGTAAATCCTTCAGAAGACTTAAGGATAAAACTCAGGTTTTCCTTCTTCCCGAAGGTGACCACTACAGAACAAGACTTACCCATACGCTTGAAGTATCTCAGAATGCCCGCACTATTGCCAAGGCTTTAAGGTTAAACGAAGACCTTGTTGAAGCGATAGCTTTGGGACATGACCTGGGACACACTCCATTCGGACATTCGGGTGAGAGAATATTAAATGAGATATGCCCTCACGGGTTTAAACATAACGAACAGAGTTTAAGAACGGTCGACATTCTTGAAAAGGACGGCCAGGGACTTAATCTTACATATGAAGTAAGAGACGGTATCCTAAATCATCAGACTTCATGCATGCCTTCCACACTTGAAGGCAAGATAGTAAGACTTTCCGATAAGATCGCATATTTCCATCATGATATGGACGATGCCATCAGAGCCGGAATACTTACGGAAGAAGATGTTCCTAAGGAAATAAGAGATGTCCTCGGTAATACGACGGGCGAAAGACTCGATCGTTTTATCCATGACATAGTTACGAATTCGCTCGGAAAAGACGATATAATAATGTCGCCTCCTGTTGCGGATGCCATGGTCAAGCTCAAAGCTTTCATGTATGATTCGGTTTACAGAAACTCCGTAGCCAAAAAAGAAGAAGGCAGAGCAAAGCTTCTTATCAGCAATCTTTATGAGTATTATCTCGTTCATATAGATGCTCTTCCCGAGGATCTTAAGAAACTTATGGAAAAAGGCGAGAGCGAAGAAAGAGTCGTTTGCGACCATATCGCCGCAATGACTGACAGATTTGCCATAGCAAAATTCGAAGAAATATATATACCGAAAGTTTGGTACGGCTGAGGTTGATAAATGTTTTATCCGCAGGAATTGATAGATCAGGTTCAACAGAATAACGATATTGTGGATGTTATAAACGAATATATTCCTCTGACAAAGAAGGGTTCCAATTACGTTTGTCTGTGCCCGTTCCATCAGGATTCCAATCCTTCGTTAATGGTAAGCAGACAAAAGCAGCTCTTTAAATGCTTTGCCTGCGGAGAAGGCGGAAACGTTATCACTTTCCTTCAGAAATACGATTCGAAAACTTTCGTCGAATCCGTTCAGACTCTGGCAGACAGAGCCGGAATAAAACTTCCCGAGAATTATTCGGGCGAGTATTCAAAGGAAAAGCAGGACCATAAGTTAAGACTTATCGAATGCAATACGGAAGCCGCCAGATTCTTCTATGCTTATTTAAGAAGAGAAGAAGGGAAGAAAGGCTTCGATTATTTTAAAAAGAGAGAACTATCGGACGAGACGATGAAGAAATTCGGTCTCGGATATTCGGATATAAACGGAAACTGCATTGCTTACTTAAAGAAACAGGGATTTACCGATAAAGAGATCCTTGATTCGGGACTCGGAACTTATGATGAGAGAAACGGATTAAGATCCAAGTTCTGGAACAGAGTAATGTTTCCGATAAAGAATCAGGCCGGAAAAGTCATAGGCTTCGGCGGAAGAGTTTTGGGAGACGGAGAACCGAAGTATTTAAACTCCCCCGAAACGACGATCTTTAACAAAAGTACAAATCTTTATGCTTTTGATCTTGCAAAGGCATCGAGAAGTTCATATTTTATCTTATGCGAAGGCTATATGGATGTTATAGCTCTTCATCAGGCGGGATTCAACATGGCGGTCGCATCGCTTGGTACCGCATTTACGCCGGGACAGGCAAATATCATAAGAAGATATGTAAAAGATGTATATCTCTCATATGATTCGGACGGACCGGGAGTTAAAGCCGCGATAAGAGCCGCAAAGATATGCCGCGAATTCAATCTGTCCTGCAAAGTGATAGACATGAGTCCCTATAAGGACCCTGATGAATTCATAAAAGCACTGGGAAAAGAAGAATATCAGAAGAGGATCGATGAAGCAAAGAATGCGTTTATCTTTGAGATCGGGATCTTAAGAAAACAGTATGATCCTACGGACCCGGATGCAAATACCAGATACGACAATGAAGTGGCCGCACTTCTTGCCGAAATGAAAGATGAAGTTCAAAGAACGAATTATATAAAGGCTTGCGCCAAAGAGATGGGGATCAGCACACAAGCTCTTTCCGATATGGTTGCAAAAGAGGCCGGAAAGAATCGGAAGTTTAACGAGCCGGAAAGATTAAGATCCGGGATCCATGAAAAGAAAGATGATCCGAATATTAAGGCCCAGCAACTTATGTTAACCTATCTCGCCGAATACCCTTCAATATATCCTCAGATCGAGAATATAGTCACACCCGATGATTTCACCGATGAAACATATAAGGAAGTGGCGGTTAAATTCTTTGAGGATGTAAAGAACGGAATCGCATCGCCGGCCAGAATGGTAAGCATGTTTGAAGATGAAGAGATACAGAATAAAGTATCTGACATGTTTACGAGTTATTTGAACGGAATCGAAGGCAGGGAAGAAAAAGAAGCTGCTTTGGTTGACATAATTTTCAGGCTTAAATCAAATTCGCTGGATGAAATGAAAAACGGCGGGAAAAGTGTGGATCCAACGCTTTTTATGAAAAAGAAAAAAGAACTGATGGAAATCAGAAGGATTAAAATAAAATTACCCGAGTAAGGAGAAAGACATGCCCAGAAAGAAAAAGGAAGTTGTTGAAGAGATCACGGAAACGGAGGAAATAATCGAAGAGGCTGATGAAGAAGCTTCGGAAGCGAAGGTTAACGAGCTTTTCGAGGAAAGACTTAAATCTCTTTTAAAAGTTGCGAAAAAGAAAAAGAACATTCTCGATCCCGATGAAGTCGCAAAGCATTTTGACGGCGTGACGATGGGAGAAGACGAGTACGATAAACTCCAGGAATTCATGGATGCCAACAATATCGACGTATTCCGTCCCATGGAAGACGAAGATATGATCTCAGATGACGAACTCGGCATCATGATGGATGAAGCGAGTGTAGTCGAAGCCGAGATCGATATGGATATCGACAAGATCGATCTTTCAGGCGAACTCGGTATCGATACTGACGATCCCGTAAGAATGTATCTTAAGGAGATCGGTAAGGTTCCCCTTCTTTCGGCCGACGAAGAGATCGAATACGCAAAGAAGATGGAGATCGGTGAGGAAGCAAAGAGAAAACTCGCCGAAAAAGGTGATAACATTTCCGAGAAGGAAAGAAAATCACTTGAAAAGAAGATAAACGAGGGTGAAAACTCCAAGAAGAAACTTTCAGAAGCAAACCTTCGTCTTGTTGTATCGATAGCAAAGAGATATGTGGGAAGAGGACTTCTTTTCCTTGACCTTATCCAGGAAGGAAATTTAGGTCTTATCAAAGCGGTTGAGAAATTCGACTACAGCAAGGGGTATAAGTTCTCCACATATGCAACATGGTGGATCAGACAGGCTATCACACGTGCGATCGCAGACCAGGCGAGAACCATCAGAATTCCCGTTCATATGGTTGAAACGATCAACAAACTCATCAGAGTGAGCCGTCAGTTACTTCAGGAATACGGTCGTGAACCGACGCCCGAAGAGATCGCAGATTACATGAAGATGGATGTTGCAAGAGTAAGAGAGATCTTAAAGATCTCACAGGAACCCGTTTCACTAGAAACACCCATCGGTGAAGAGGAAGATTCACATCTCGGTGATTTCATTCCCGATGAAAATGTTCCCATCCCTGTAGAAGCTGCTACACAGACACTTCTTAAGGAACAGCTTAACGAGGTTCTCGGTACACTTACTGACAGAGAGGAAAGAGTACTTCGTTTAAGATTCGGTATGGATGACGGAAAAGCAAGAACTCTTGAAGAAGTCGGTAAAGAATTCAACGTTACCAGAGAGCGTATCCGTCAGATCGAAGCAAAAGCTTTGAGAAAACTCCGTCAGCGTTCACGCTCCGGAAAACTTCGTGATTATATCGAAGACTAAATTATGTAAACTATTATTATATTGAAAGGCAGCCGGAATGAACAGGTACAATTTATCAAAAAGACTTGATAAAGTGGCAAACTTGGCAGAACCGGCTGCTTTTCTTGTTGATATCGGATGCGATCACGGATTTCTTGCCATTGACCTGGTAAGATCAGGCAAGATCAAAAAAGCACTTTGCACCGATATCAACGAGGGCCCTTTGAAAAGAGCAAAAGAACATATCAAAGAATACTGTCTTGAAGAGAGTATCGATACCTGCCTTTCGGACGGGCTTCTTGCGATAAAAGATCAGGCTGACAAATATGAATTCGATACGGCAACGATATGCGGAATGGGCGGCCTGATGGGAGTTAAGATAATATTTGAAGCAGACGTATTCTTCAGGAGAATGAAATGCTTTTATTTGCAGCTCCAGTCGGATATCGAACTCGTCAGGATATTTCTTGAAAAGAGCGGATATGAGATCCTCTTTGAGGATATGGTCCTTGAAGATTCGAAGTATTACACCGTAATGAAAGTAAGAAATAAAGACGATTCGGGCAGGAGGTATTTCGAAGATACGGATTATGATTCGCTTCCTTACAGGTTAAAAGAGATCTATGATTCCCTGGATATGACCGAATGTTTAAAATACAAATATCCGTATTACGATGGGATGGATAAGGAAATATACGAGAGTTTTCTTGTTTTTCTTATAAACAAATATGAGAAGATCAGATCCTATCTGCCTGATGATTCAGACAGAATACCCGTTATAAAAAAAGAACTCGAAGTAATGAATATGGCATATAAAGATTATTTGATAAATACAGGAGAAACCGATAATGAAAGTCAGAGAGATTTATAAATGTTTAAACCAGATCGCCCCTTTTGAATATCAGGAAGAATGGGATAATTCGGGACTTCTTGTCGGAGATATGGATGCTGATGTCGAAAGGATCCTTGTCACGCTCGATGTGACTGACGAAGTAGTGGAACAGGCTGTACAGGCAAAGGCAGATCTTATCGTTTCTCATCATCCGCTTATCTTTTCTCCGATAACGAAGATCAATTCAGAAGATTTTATAACCGCAAGGATCCTTAAAATGGCGAACAATAAGATCAATTACATCGCCATGCACACAAATATGGATGCCACCGGACTTTCCGATGTTGCAAACGAAGTTCTTAAGATAAAAAAGGAAAGAGCCATAGAGGTTAACATAAATCAAAACGATCCAAAGATCGGTATGGGAAGTATAGGAAAATTCACGAATGATAACGGAAAAGAAGTTAACATAATGTTAAGAGAAGCTGTTATCAGGACGAAAGAAGGTTTCGGACTTAACATAGTTAAGGTATACGGAGATCTTGACAGTATCATATCACGCGTGGCCGTATGCACGGGTGCCGGAAAATCCATGATAGAGGAATGCATTAAAGAAAAATGCGATCTTCTGATCACGGGGGATATGACATATCATGCAGCGCTTGATGCCGTTGCAAGAGGACTTAACATAATAGATGCTTCACATTACGGTACGGAGATAATCTTCGTGGATCTTTTGAGAGCTTTCTTTGAAATGAATTTTGAAGGAATGACTGTAATAACTTCGCTTCAGAAAGATGTCGGAGAATTTATGTAAACCAAAAAATGTATGGTTTACAAAGAAGGATCCCGGTTCTTGTTTTCATCGCCCGAAACTTCGGGATCGTTTCCGGATAGGGATTTTGAGAATTCTTTTTCGCCTGCTTCGGTATTGCTTTCCGGATGCATTGAAGCGATGTTTTTCTTTCCCGTTACAACGCTTACCATCCAGAGGATGAGCCAGAGCATAATGGGAAGAAATACGCATCCCGCGATAAGGAATTTGAAAATGACTCCTTTAAAAGGTATCGGAAGGATGGCAAAGATCAAAGTTGCGATTATCCAGAGAGCGATTATTATTAATCCGATGATGGCAAGAATTCTTTTTAACATATTTATTACCTTTACAGAATTATTATTCAAAACATTTGATTTAACTATAAATTTGAGATACACATTAGTCAAGAATAAAGATATTCTTCCATTTTATAACTAATTGTTTTATACTGAATAACGATAATTTAAAAGAAAATATATATTATATAAAGGATGGTAAAACTATGAAATTACTTGATGCATGGCGTTCCAAGGCTTATGACGAGAGAGCTGACAAGTCTCAGCTTCAGCCTATCTGGAATACATATTTCACACTGGAAAAAGGCTTTTATCAGAAGCTTCTTCCCGAGAAAGAAGTAGTAAAGGGTACGGTTAAGGAACTTTGCGAAAAGTACGATATCGATACTTTCTATATGACAGGTATCCTTGACGGTATCAATGATTCACTTGTTACTCCCAATCCCATCGAGGATATGGAAGAGGATACAATGATCTCTCTTGAATACGACAAGGAACTTCTTTACAAGAACATGGTTGCGGCAGGAGCTGACTGGCTTTACAACCTTGAAGAGTGGAACGAATACTTCACTGAAGACGAGAAGAAGGCTCTTTACAAGGAGCAGAAGGCTTCCACAACGATCAAGAAGGATGACAAGGTTTATCCCAACGATCCCTGTCCCTGCGGTTCGGGTAAGAAGTATAAGAAATGCTGCGGTAAGAACGCTTAATCCGTTTCATTGAAAAAGGATATATATGGATAATCTGAATTATTCACCCGAAAGCTTAAAAGATCAGAAAAAGAAATACTATGCTTCGTTTCTTTGGAAACTGACAGTTGCCTTTGTTATCATTTTTGCGGCTCAGATAATAATCTATGTGCCGGTGGATCTTATTTTTGGCGTTCTGAGCGGCTTATCCGAAAGCCTTTCGGGTTCGGCAGGAGAGTTTTTTGCCAATCTTGAAAAGAACGGTGTATTTACGACCCTGGATGCGGTGTTTCATCTTTTCGCTTTGCTTGTCACGGATTCGTTCGGAGCACTTTTTCTTTTCTTTATGACCAGAAAAACTAGTAAAGTTCCGGAAAAGGGAAACTTACATTTTTTATACTGGCTCGTTTTGTTTATCATCTGCTTTGCCATAGGCGGAGTGGGTACGATAATAGGAAGTCTTGTCAATGCATTTGCACTTCTTCCTTCAACGGTTGCCAATGTTTTGATAAAAATGTCGTTAACAGGCGATATTAACAATATAAATCAGACTCTTGCTTACGGCGATGACAGCTGGCTTTACATTTTTGTCAATATACTGATGGCAGGACTTGCGATACCGGTCGTAGAAGAGCTGATATTCAGAAAATTCGTTATCGATAATACATCAAAATACGGATTTGGAGCGGCTGTTATGATCTCCGGATTTACATTTGCGATATTCCACGGTAATTTTCTGCAGCTTTTTTATACGTTAGGCATAGGATTGCTTTTCGCTTATGTATACGCATTTACGGGCAAACTCAGATATACCGTATTAATGCATATGGGTTATAACCTTTATTCCGCACTTTTTCCCATAGGACACAAGATCATGCCTCAGGGAAGCGTGGAAGATATCACGAATGCCATAGAAAAATTATCCAAAGCGGCTGCCGAAAATCCTCAGGGAATAGATGCGGCATATAACTGGCTTCTCTGGGTTTTAAGACGTAATATGACCGATCCGGGGTTTGTGATCGGATTACTGTTCATAGCGGTGACCAGGATACTGCTACTTATTCTGATCATTACGGGAATAATATTATTCATTGTATTTTTAAAGAAAGGCATCAATGTGAGAAAGCAGATGCCGATGGGTCAGAAGGGCACCAAAAGGTGTGCTGCGGGAAACTACGGAGCAGTGCTTTTCTACATTCTCGGCGGAGGAGTATTTGTGCTGTATTATTTCGTTGCCAATCTCGGATCCATCGCTTCTTTATTCAGGTAATGCCGAAATAAAAAAATAAATGTTGACTTTATTTGAAAAATAAGTTAAACTACTAACGTTGTAAAATCAAAGAAGAGTATCCGCTCTCACCCGACGACAATTGCGTTTTCGGTGTTAATATAGAAAAGTAGGTTTGAAAAACTTTTTATATTAGAGTGGATATTTTGTCCACTCTATTTTTTTAAGTCTGTCATACGGAGGAATATGAAGAATAACGACTATATTATTAACGATCAGATAAGAGTTTCTGAGGTAAGAGTAATTTCAGAGGAAGGTGAGATGCTTGGCGTAATGCCTACAGGCGATGCATTAAACAAGGCTGAAGACGCAGGCCTTGATTTGATCATGATATCTCCCAATGCGAACCCTCCTGTATGTCGTATAGAAGATTTCGGAAAATTCAAGTACGAACAGCTTCGTAAAGAAAAAGAGAACAAAAAGAAACAGAAAGTAACCGAAGTTAAGGAAATTCGTTTTTCACCTAATATTGATACAAACGATTTCAATACAAAGAAGAACGCAGCCAGAAAGTTCCTTACAAAAGGCGAGAAAGTTAAGGTTACGGTACGTTTCAGGGGAAGAGAAATGGCTCACGGTATTCCAACTGCCAAGAAACTTCTCGATGATTTCGCCAATGACCTTTCGGATGTTTGCACACTTGAAAAGGAAGCAAAAGTCGAAGGCCGTTCGATAGCTATGGTTTTGGCTGAAAAGAAGTAACAGTTAAAATATATTTCACTTAAGGAGGAAATTTATCATGCCTAAAATGAAGACATCCAGAGCAGCTGCAAAGCGCTTTAAATTAACAGGAACAGGTAAGTTAAAAAGAGCTAAAGCTTATAAGAGCCATATCTTAACAAAGAAGTCTACAAAGAGAAAGAGAAACTTGAGACAGGCTGCAATGACAGACAGCACAAATGTTAAGAACATGAAGAAGATTTTACCTTACATTTAAGGAAAGAGAGGAAGTAAAAAATGGCCAGAATTAAAGGTGGCTTAAATGCCAAGAAAAAACATAACAGAGTATTAAAACTTGCTAAAGGATACAGAGGAGCAAGATCCAAACAGTATCGTGTAGCTAAGCAGTCCGTTATGAGAGCACTTGCTTCTTCTTATGCCGGACGTAAGGAAAACAAGAGACAGTTCAGACGTCTCTGGATCGCACGTATCAACGCTGCAGCAAGAATGAACGGACTTTCATACAGCAAATTTATGTATGGTCTTAAGCTTGCCAACATCGACATCAACAGAAAGATGCTCGCGGAGATGGCAGTTAACGATGCAGAAGGCTTCAAGAGCTTATCTGAGATCGCTAAGAGCAAGATCGCTTAATTAACTTTTTAAGATAATAAAAGATGTCCCGATCCGGGGCATCTTTTTTGTTCGAAAAAATATTAGAAAAGTTTGTATAATTCCCATAAATATGATTTTGTTATGCGTATAAATGTTGTAATAATTTTCGATTGCCCAAAATGCTTTACTATGTTACTATGAAAAAGCAGTCGGAATTAACGACCTCAGATACGAGGAGAGTACAAACTGCACGTATGTGTAAAATTTTATGGAGGAATTATCTATGATTAAGAACTTATTCAGAAAAGTCGTAACCGGATTATTCACGACCGGTTTGGCTGTAGCACTTTTCCCCGCATTGACAGCTTATGCTGCAGGCACAGACAAAGGGGCTTACACCCTTGATCTTTCGGAGTCATATTATGTATGTACTTACACAGAAGAAGAGGATTCATTTTCCTGGTTTGCCAAACAGACTATGTACGGCAAATCCTGCGGTTATGAGGATAACGGAATTGATGATGCTACTTTCTATTATGATCTTGATTCAGACGGTACAGCTGATTTTATCGTAAGGTTTAAAGATCATGTTGAGTATTTTATCAAAGCCGGAACATGCAGCGTTAAACAGATGACATTTACGATTCCTGCTACATGTAATCATCCTGAGGATCCTTATAATGATTTCTGCTCAAAAGAGGATTTTGATAAAGTAGATAAGGCTTATTATTCAACTGTTACTGTTATTTTCTCAAAAGACAGTACTGATAACAACACAACACAGCCCGCTGATGACAATAACACAACACAGCCCGCTGATGACAACAACACAACTGCACCTGCAGATGATAACAACACTACTCAGCCTACAGACAATAACAACAACACACCTGCACAGCCTGCAGACAATAATACACCTGCACAGCCTGCAGATAACAACAACAATAATAATAACAATAACAACAATAACAATAACAATAACAATAACAACAACACACCTTCAGTTAACAATGATCAGACAAGCGCACCCGCTCTTTACGAAGATTTATGTGATGCACTTAACTACGCTGTCTCAAAAGGTGAGAAGGTTACAGTTGAATACAAGACAACAGGTGATGCACTTCCTTTGTATGTCATCAAAAAGCTTGTTAACAACCCTAACATAACTCTTGATTACACATTCGTTTACGAAGGAAATACTTACAACCTTAAGTTAAACAAGAAGAACATCAAATTTGATGAATCGATCGAATGGTACGGACCTCTTTACCTTCTTAAATATGCAGGAAAGAACAAGTAATATTCTGTAAATTCTGACTCTAAAGCCCGAAGTTCAAATGGATTTCGGGCTTTTTTATTATGTGATGAACCATATAGTGAAAATACTGTGAAATAAAACTTATTATATGACGAAAAACACTTTCTGTGCTATAATCGGTATTTGGATATTTATATATGTTTCAAAAAGAAAGAAGGGATTTAAAATGACAAAGATTGACATTGTTTCCGGATTCCTTGGAGCAGGAAAGACTACATTTATTCAAAAGATGCTCAAGGAAGTTCTTAATAAAGAGAAGGTTGTTCTCATTGAAAATGAATTTGGCGAAATCGGAATCGACGGCGGTTTCTTAAAAGAAGCAGGCATAGAGATTAAGGAAATGAACTCAGGCTGTATTTGCTGTTCGCTTGTAGGTGATTTCGGTGCATCCTTAAAAGAAGTCATTAAGACTTATTCTCCCGAGAGAATTCTTATCGAGCCTTCCGGTGTCGGAAAACTTTCGGATGTAATCAAAGCAGTAGCGGATCTTGAGACCAAAGAGAATCTTACAGACGTAAAACTTAACGCTGCTGTAGTTGTTGTCGATGTTTCCAAATGCAAGATGTATATTAAAAACTTCGGTGAATTCTTTATTAACCAGGTTGAATCTGCAGGAACCATCATTCTTTCAAGAACACAGAATGTTTCGGAAGAGAAGCTTAACGAAGCAATTGCGCTTCTTCGCGAACATAATGCAAAAGCAACCATTATTACAACTCCCTGGGATCAGTTAAGCGGTGAGCAGATTCTTAAAACATATGAATCCGGAAAGAGCCTTGAAGAAGAGCTTCTTGAAGAGATGAAGAAGGAAATGGCTCATAAACACGGCGATGAATGCGACGATCCCGACTGCGAATGCCATCACCACCATCATCATGACGATGACGATGAAGACGAGCATGAACATCATCACCACCATCACGACGATGACGATGAAGACGAGCATGAACATCATCACCACCATCACGACGATGACGATGAAGACGAGCATGAACATCACCACCACCATCACGACGATGACGATGAAGACGAGCATGAACATCACCACCATCATCACGACGGTGAAGAATGTGATGATCCCGATTGCGAATGCCATCATCATGATCATGACCATCACCACCATCATCACCATGCAGACGAGGTATTCTCGAGCATCGGATTTGAGACAGCCAAGTCATATACAAAGGATCAGATTAATGAGATTCTTACCAAACTCGATGACAACGAAACTTACGGCATAATTCTTCGTTCCAAAGGTATGGTATACGATAAGGACGGAGGATTCATCTACTTTGACTATGTTCCTGAAGAGAGAAACGTCAGATCCGGAAGCCCCGAAGTTACAGGCAAGGTAGTTGTTATCGGTTCTAAATTAAACGAAGAAAAGATTAAGGAATTATTCTAGCTAATCGGTATTTTTATTATGAATAATTAATTAATCGAAATATTCGGAAGGAATTTTATGAAAAACGTATTTGTAATAAACGGTTTTCTGGAAGCGGGAAAAACCGAATTTATAAAGTTTACGATCACTCAGCCTTATTTCCAGACCACCAACAACACCCTTCTGATCTTATGCGAAGAGGGTGAGGTTGAGATAGAAGAGGAAATATTAAGAAAAACACATACCATAGTCGAAGTGATCGAAAACAAAGAGGACTTAAACTCCACAACGCTTCTTAATCTCGAGAAAAAACACAAACCCGAAAGGATCATCATCGAATATAACGGAATGTGGCAGATGTCGGATCTGAAAATGCCCTGGCACTGGAAACTTGCACAGCAGGTAACCATTATCAATGCTTCCACTTTCAGCATGTATTTTGCCAATATGCGTTCTCTTATTTCCGATATGGTAAAGAAATCCGAACTTATCATATTCAACAGATGTGACGGATTAAATAAAGAGCTGCCGACATATAAGAGAAACATGATGGCATTGAACCGTAATGCAGAGATAGTATTTGAAGATGCTAACGGCGAGATCAATACCACACTTGACGAGGAACTTCCTTTTGATGTGAACGCTCCGGTTATCGAACTTATAGACGAGACATACGGAATCTGGTTTTTCGACTGTCTTGACAATATGGAAAGATATAACGGAAAGACTGTAAGTTTCCTTGCTCAGGTAGTAAAGCCCGATACGATGGAAAAAGGATATCTTGTTCCCGGACGTTCGGCCATGACATGCTGTGCCGATGATATCGCCTTCCTCGGATTTATATGTAAGACGGATGAATCCGACAAGTATTCAAAAGGTGACTGGATAAAAGTTACCGCAGAATTAAAAGTTGAATTCTGGAAAGATTACAACGGCGTCGGACCTGTGCTTTATGCTAAGAGCATTGAAAAAGCAAAGGCTCCGAAAGAAGAGATCATTAATCTTGTATAAAAAAAGAACCCGACATTTTAAAAATGTCGGGTTTTATATTATAATTCCTGTCTTGTTTTTTCTTCACAATATTTACATCTGTATACTTCCTTCTTTTCGTCGAGAACGAAGATCTGAGGGAGTTCCTGTTCGATACTGCTTATGCAGCGGGGATTTTTACATTTGTAGATATTTTTTATTTCTTTGGGAAGAGTGAGTTCTTTCTTTGCAACGATCTCACCGTCTTTGATAACGTTGACCGTAATGTTGTGATCGATAACAGCAAGAACGTCCATATCCATTTCTTCGATATCACATTCAACCTTAAGGATATCTTTCTTGCCCATTTTTTCGCTTTTTGCATTCATGATCATCGCAACTGTACAGTCTTTTTTATCGAGCTGAAGATGATGATAGAGCGAGAGGCTTTTGCCTGCTTTTATATGATCGAGTACAAAGCCTTCATTTATCTTTCCTACGTTAAGCATATTCGTTCCTTTCTTAATTAAAGATTGTTTACATCGATCTCAAGAAGAGTGAGGATCAGGGCCATTCTTACATATACACCGTACTGAACCTGCTTGAAATATACGGCTCTTTCGTCATCGTCGACTTCGACCGAGATCTCGTTAACTCTGGGAAGGGGATGGAGCACAAGCATATCTTCTTTGGCGAGCGCCATCTTTTCCTTGTTTAAGATGTAGAAATCTTTTAATCTTACGTAATCTTCTTCGTTGAAGAATCTTTCTCTCTGTACTCTTGTCATGTACAAAAGATCAAGCCTGGGCATAACCTCTTCGAGAGAGATGACCTCTTCGTAAGGAATGTTCTTTTCTTTTAAATTGTCTGTAATGTATTCGGGAATTCTTAATTCTTCCGGAGAAACAAAGATAAATGTGATATTGTCATATCTGGATAATGCATTGATTAAAGAATGGACGGTTCGACCGAATTTAAGGTCTCCGCAAAGTCCGATAGTGAAGTTGTCCAAACGTCCTTTGAGTGAACGTATTGTTAAAAGATCGGTTAATGTCTGGGTGGGATGCTGATGTCCGCCGTCGCCTGCATTGATAACAGGGATCCTGCTGTGAGTGGAAGCTACCATAGGGGCACCTTCTTTAGGATGTCTCATAGCACATATATCGGCGTAACAGGAAATCATACGAATTGTATCGGAAACGCTTTCTCCTTTAGCTGCCGAAGAAGAATTGGCATCGGAGAAGCCGAGGACGTTACCTCCGAGAGATAACATAGCTGACTCGAAACTGAGTCTTGTTCGTGTACTTGGTTCGTAGAAACAAGTGGCGAGTTTTTTACCTACGCAGGCGTGAGAATACTTTTCTCTGTTTTTTTCGATGTCGTTCGCCAAATCAAACAGTCTGTCGAGTTCTTCGACCGAAAAATCCAAAGGACTCATTAAATGACGCATATAATTTCTCCTATAAAAATCATTTTTCCTATGATACCACTTCAAATAATTGAAATCAAGACACAAATGTAGTAAAATTATGGCGATGGGGCTATATAAAAGATAAATAATGTTAGGAGATTTTTACCGATGAAGATTATTGCTGCTGATGATGAAATCATAGCTTTGGAAGTTCTTGTTGACGCTATCAAAGAAGCGGAACCCAATGCTGAAGTTATCTCGTTCAGAAACGGAAGAGACGTACTTGATTACATTGCCGAGAACAGTTGCGATGTATGCTTTTTCGATATTGAAATGCGTGATATTAACGGAATCGAACTTGCTTATGAAGCTAAAAAGTTCAATCCCAAGATAAATATTGTATTCGTTACCGGTTATTCCGAATATACAAAGAATGCCTTCGAAGTACGTGCCAGCGGATATGTTTTAAAACCCGTTACTGCCGTAAAGATCGCAGAGGAAATGAGAAACCTTCGTAATCCGGTAGAAGAAGACAAGAATACATACGATGTTTACGTAAAGACTTTCGGAAACTTCGATGTATACGCCAAGGGCGATTCGATCGTATTCAAGAGAACAAGATCCAAAGAACTCCTGGCTTATCTTATCGACAGAAAGGGTGCCGGTGTTACAAAGAAAGAGATCGCATCCATTCTTTTCCCTGATCAGGAATACGACAGAAGAGTCGAAGATTACATCAACAAGATCTACAGAGAGATGACAAGATCTCTTAATGAAGCAGGGATCGGTGATATCGTTGTAAAGAAGAGAAATTATTATGCGATCAATCCAGATAAGGTTAAATGTGACAGATACGACTTTGAAAAAGGCAAATCTTCCGCGATCAAAGCATATATGGGCGAATATATGCAGCAGTACTCCTGGGCTTCATTTAAAGTATCCAGATAATCCAAGATACGGAGACCGATATGGAAAAAGAATTTGACAATAACGATAACGAGCAGGTTGTAGAGAAAAAAAGATGGATCCTTTTCGGACTTCCTTTTACCTTTACAAAATACATCGTCAAGCATGATATACTTACTATCGAATCCGGATTTTTTACCAAAGTCGAAGATGACTGTTATATGTATAAGATCCAGGATGTCGAGCTTAAAAGAAACTTTATGCAAAGACTTTTCGGTCTGGGCTGCGTGGTATGTTATACAGGTGATACGACACATCCGAAACTGTATTTGCACAATATCAAAAATTCCAAGGAAACAAAGGATTTTATCTTAAAGCATTCCGAGGAAGCCAGACTAAAGAGAAGAACGCTCAATACACTCAATATCGGAGCGCACGACGTTGAAGATATAGCTGAAGACTGTTAATATATGGCAGGTTTATCCTGCCTTTATTTTATGATTGGGAATTATGAAGTACGAAGAATGCCGCGAGTGGCTTGAAAACAGAAGAAAGAAGATGGGAAGTGTTCCGGGCCTGACGGAAGTTGAAAGACTGCTCGATGAATACAAAAGGCCTGATGCCGATTTTCCGCTTATTCACATAGCCGGCACAAACGGTAAGGGAAGTGTCGGATATCTTCTTGAGAATGTTTTATATAAGAGCAAATACAAAGTCGGAAGATTTCTTTCTCCGGCAGTAGTTGATGAAAGAGAGATAATCCTTGTAAACGGAAAGATGGTCCCGAAAACCGTCTGGGCAAAGATCCTTTCGGGGATGATCGAAACGATCGAAAAGAAAGGACTTAATGCCACTGCTTTTGAAATAGAATTTGTTCTTTCGCTTCTGATATTCAAGGAAGTCTCCTGTGATATCGTGATCCTTGAATGCGGCATGGGCGGCCGTCTTGATGCGACCAATGCGATAGAAAAGAGTTTGGTTGACATAATCACATCCATAAGCATCGATCATACCAACTTTTTAGGCGATTCTATTGAGGAAATTAGTTTACATAAATTCGGAATAATCAAACCCGGATCTAAAAATGCAGTGTTATCTCCCCAGACCAAAGAGGTTGAAGAGATATTTGATAAATACATGTCCGATAAGAAGGATATTTGTGCGGTAAGATCCGACAGGGAAGCCTGCAGATTCAAAACAGGAAAGAAAGCCGGGAAGATATCACAGACTCTTTCTTATAAGGAATATAAGGATCTTACGCTTTCCCTTTACGGATTAAATCAAAGAGACAATGCGGTATGTGTTCTTGACGCAGTTGACGTACTTAAAAAAGAGGGATATAACATTTCAGAAAAGACGGTAAGGACAGTTTTTGAAAATGCAGTCTGGCCCGCAAGATTTGAGATCATCGAAAAAGGACATACCTATATACTTGACGGAGCACATAATGCCGACGCCGTGAGGGTGCTTTTTGAGAACATTAACTTGTATTTTACAAATCGAAACCTGATATATATAATGGGTATGTACAAAGACAAGGCATACGAAGAAGTGGTAAGAGATTATGCCTCTTTTGCAAAAGCGATAGTTACCGTGACGCCGAAGGATTCGGCCAGAGCGCTTGAAGCTTTTGAACTCGGTAAGTGCATTAAAGAGTACAACGAAAATGTTACCGCTTCGGATTCGTATTACGAAGCGCTTGAGATCGCAAACCTTTTAGCCGATAAAAAGGATGTGATCTTAATATTCGGTTCACTTTCTTTTATGGGTGAATTCAGAAAAATGATCTTAAACGAAAAATGATCGGACATAAAAAAATCAGCCGAAAGAAGATACAGAAAAATGATTGATGAAAAAAAGATAAAAGAGGGCGTTAAGCTTCTCCTTGAAGGTATTGGCGAGGATGTTGAAAGAGAGGGATTAAAAGATACTCCCGACAGGATCGCCAGAATGTATACGGAGATCTTTGCGGGATACGAAGACGATGCGGCAAACCATCTTTCCAAAAGATTTCACGTAGACAACAATGATATCGTCCTTGAAAAGAACATAGTATTTTATTCGACCTGCGAACATCATATGATGCCTTTTTACGGAGTGGCTCATATCGCATATATTCCCAATAACGAAGTCGTCGGCATTTCCAAACTTGCCAGAACTCTCGAGGTATACGCAAGAAGACTTCAGATTCAGGAAAAACTTACAGATGAAGTTGCGGACAGCATCTTTAACGAATTAAATGCCAAAGGTGTTATGGTCGTTATCGAAGCCGAGCATATGTGCATGACGATGAGAGGCATTAAGAAACCCGGAAGCAAAACGGTAACGATGTCTTCAAGAGGTCTTTTTGAAAAAGAAGAATACAAAAACAGATTTTTCGATTTATTAAGGATCTGAGATTTAACTTAATAAAAGAAGGAGTTAAATATGAGCGAAATTAAAATCGGAAACAGAAAATTTGATCTTAACAATCATACATATGTAATGGGTATTCTTAATGTTACACCCGATTCGTTTTCGGACGGCGGAATGTATATGAATACCGAAGCTGCTTTAAAAAGAGCCATTCAGATGGTAAATGACGGAGCTGATATCATCGATGTCGGCGGTGAATCGACAAGACCCGGTTATACACCCGTCAGTGCAGAAGAGCAGATCGAAAGAGTAATGCCTGTTATCGAAGAGATCAAGCATAAACTTGATATTCCGGTTTCGATAGATACGTATAATTCCAAAGTGGCAAAGGAAGCCATTAAGGTCGGATGCGATATGGTAAATGATATCTGGGCTCTTCAGAATATCGACGATATGGCGGATGTCATGGCAGGGACCGATGTTGTGTGCGTTTTGATGCATAACAGAAAGAATGCCATATATGAAAATTTCAGAAGAGATGTTTTGTCGGATCTAGGAAGTTATCTTGACAGAGCTTTAATGAAGGGCATAAGCATCGATAAGATCATCCTTGATCCCGGTATCGGATTCGGAAAGACTTACGAACAGAACTTAAGCATCATTCATTATATAGACGATCTTAAAGATCTCGGCTGCCCGATCCTTATGGGTACGAGCCGTAAATCGGTCATCGGACTTACACTCGATCTTCCCATTTTCGAAAGAGTCGAGGGTACCATTGCAACAACGGTAGTTGCATGTATGAAAGGTGTCAATTTCGTAAGAGTGCATGATGTAAGAGAAAACGTACGTGCCATAAGAATGACCGAAGCGATCCTTAATGCGTAAAAAAATGAAATTAAAAAGCAGTTCATATCGAACTGCTTTTTTGATGCTTATTTAAATTCTTTCTTTTTCTTCGAGGTTACATAACATTTCTTTAGCCGTTAATCTGAGTCTCGGATGGATAACATAGGGGTCGATATCACAAAGCGGCTTTAATACGAACATTCTGTTTTGCATATCGACATGCGGGATGATAAGATTTTCGGTTGACATAACTAAATCATCGTAATAGATGATGTCAAGATCGAGAGTTCTCGGACCCCAGTGGATCTTTCTTTCTCTGCCTGCCGAATGTTCCTCTATATGAAGTCTTGATAAGAGTTCGATGGGAGAGTAAAGGGTTTCGATCTTAAATACCGCATTTATAAAATCATCCTGTTTAACGACACCGTAAGGTTTGGTCTCTATAAGATCGGAAACCGCGATCACTTTAATGCATTCGTCAGCGGAAAGATTTTCTATCGCGTTATTGATATATTCCTCGCGTTCGCCCATATTTGATCCGACCGAGATGTAAGCTGTATGTCTGGATCTTTCGACCTTTAACGATACGTTTTCGAATTTTGCGGGAATTGGTGCATTCGGCTTGCATATTTCAAGTGTGATGGAAGATATCTTATCGAAAGTGATAAGAAGTTTTCTTGAAAGTTCGTTTACAAGTGTTTCCAATAGATTAACCTGGTTTATGACCATGTAATCTTTAATGTATTCGCACACTTTTGCGTAATCAAGGGTATCTTCGATATCATCGCTCAATCCTGCAGTGACAGTATCCGTATAAAGCTCTGCGTTTATGATAAATCTCTGACCTTTTTCTTTTTCCTGATCGTATACTCCGTGATGTGCAAATACTTCAAGGCCTTTAATAATTATCTTATCCATAAGTCTACCCCCTTCTTTGATCATTTTAATGCAGCTTCTTTTGCGGCTTCAAATTCTGTAACGTTTATACTGCCGTAAGCGGGTGTTTTGTATGTAACGGTTTCGTCGTTGAACGGTTTGAAATAAACGTATCTGTCAGTGATATTTATTGCCGTATAATTTCCGCTCATTATGATCTCTTCGCTTGAACCGTCTATGGCAAGTCTCTTTAAACAGGGTTCTTCCATATCGTTTTTCTGATAATAGATGTATTCGGTATTCAGATTGAAACAGTCAACTCTGTCTTTGGTAAGAACCTGTACGTCACCGTCTTTTAAGGAATATCTGCAGAGTCTGTAATCCGTGTCTATATCCATGTAGTAGATGAAATTACCGACTCTGACGGGATTCCACATATTGATGCGGACGTACTCGCTTATAGAATCGTTAACGGTATCAAGGACCATTAAGAAGTGGTTGTTTTCGTTATTTGTAAAATAGATGATATCTCCGTAAACTCCTGCGGGATTGATGATGGAATCGGAGATATCGGTAAATGATTTGCCGTCGGTACTTATCTTGCTTAAATGAACACCTTTGACTTTGTTGTAATCCATAAAGTAGATGTCGTTGTTTACGAGTACCATTTCAAGAGAAGGATCACGGCTTAAAGTCGTACCGCCTTTTCCGTTCTTTTTGCATCTGTAGATACCCATGACTCTTCGTAAGAATCCAAGACCGGTAGAAGTGGTGGAGTCTGCCATATAGTAGTAAAGGTAATCGCCGCCGGCATTGATGAATTCGACTTTGGCCGATAACAGTTCTTTCATCTCGGTTTCGTCTTCATTCATAACGTAAAGGGAACCCTGATCGTATGAATTGGAAAAATAGACTTTTCCGTCGCTTTCGCAGAAAAGTCCCTGGTTATATATGTTTCCGGCCGTGTTTCCGACTGTGCCGGCAGGGTTTTTGGGTACTTTATTGGATATCTTTGATATAACCGAACCTGCTATCGCTGCGATGATTATCAGTGCGGTTACGATGATAAAAGGGATATATCCAGAATTCTTTTTCTTTTTGGAAGCCATATAACCTCCTTTCTACGAATACATGATCCTTTCATAGTATTCAAATAGTTTCTCGGTATCGATTTCTTTTTGCTTCTTGTGAGTATTGTTGTAATATGCCAAATACAAATCGTAAGCTTCTTTTACATCAGAAGGAAGAGGGTTTTTCTTCTTTAAAAATTTCTTCCTCTTAAGCATAGCAGAAAGTCGCGAATATTCATATATTACAAGACGATATTCGTCATTATTTTTTTTGTAGATCGAAAGTTTTATCTTTATTACGGCAAATCTTATAACAAAATACAGGATCACGGCACTGACAAAAAATGCAAGGATCCTTAAAAGAGTTACCTTTACGCCTGCCGTATTGAAATCGAATATCTCGAAAATACCGTTTATTCCGAAACCGTCGTTTCCGGTCGTTTCATTGTTTGTACCGTCACCAAGATTTTCGATGTTAAGAGTATTGTTCGTAAGTACACTGAACCAGTTGATGTTAAAGAGGCCGGGACCTGCTGCGGCTTCTTCCTCGAAGGAAGGGATGGTCGCTTCGAAAGGAACAAATCCGTATCCGTCGAGATAGATCTCAACCCATGCGTGAGCGTAGGAATCGTTTACGGGAACTTCGATCACGTTTTCGAGTTCGATCGCTTTTTCTCCCTGATACCATTCATCGTATTCATATTCGGTCAAAACACCGTTTTCATATATCAGATTAACAGGTATAACATAACCTTCACAGTATCTTGCGGGCACTCCCATTTCCCTTAAAAGGAGAGTGGTGGCTGAAGCAAAATGTGCACAGAATCCTCTTTTCTGAGTGCTTAGGAAATACTCAACAAAATCCCTTTTTGAAGGTGTGCTTCCCGGGGACATGGTGTATCTGAAATTGTTAAAGAAATAAGAGTAGACTGCTCTTGCACATGCGATCCTGTATTCGTTTATATCATCTTTGTCTTCAACCGATATCTGAGTAAGAGTATCGTCCAGAGTTTCCTTTACGTTATCGGGAACTTCGAGACATGTGCCGTATACGTAATCGTAATAATCATAGTCCGAGATGAGAGTATCTTCCTTATAGGGTTTATAGTCATTGGAACTCAAGACAGGCTTGTAAGTTATTTCGTAAGTGTTTTTGCTTGAACCGGGATATTCGATCTTGCCTGAATCGGAAAAGTACGGAAGATAATTGAATCTTGCGTCGGCATCGATATTTTCGACCTGCATTTTTGCGGTATTTCCGAAATCGTATTCTCTGGAATTCTCGAGGTCTGTAAAATCAACAGTATTTTTATACCATCCGGAAGCTACATAAAGACTTCCCGTAAATGCTTTAAGATATACGGAATCGTAATTTATGGGTACGAAAGTTACTACAAGGTCCGTCTGGAAATCGGGTCTTACCTGACTTACTCCGCCGAGTCTTCCGCCTGCAAGTCCGCCTTTTGATGTGTATTTGTCAAAAAAGGCCATATAACCTGACTCGATATACATTTTTACATATTCCTGAGTCTGTCTGTGGATCTCGTTTCCCGCAACCTTGGAAATGGGTACGTTAAGAGGTGCATGTAAAAGTATCACAAGCACGAGGGATACGATAAAAGAAACGGCGTAGGAATATAAGAAAACTTTAGTGTCTGCCTGATAGGAGTAACTGTCTTTGTTTTTTCGTTTTAATCTTATAAATTCATGCGTCTTTTTTCCTTTGACCTGCATTCGCGAATGCTTTGAAAACTGAAGGAAAACAACGGTCGTATATACGAAAAGAAGTCCGAAAAGATAAATCGCGGAAGGGATCTTGTGAATGAAAAGCGCGATCTCTATATAAGGGAAAGTTACGAGTGCCGTTTCAAAGGCGTTCATATAACCCGAAATGGTAACGTTTAAAAGGATCGCAGTGAATGCTCCAAGGAAGAGAGCGGCGATGGTTACCGTGTAATATCTGTTGGCGATCGTTTCGTAAGCTTCACGGACAGTATTTAATGCGAAATAATCGGAATACTCGTTTGCGATAATGTTGAGCGCTGCCTGGAAACCTGAGTTTGCCGGCAGGTAATAACGGGCCAGCTCAACTGTAAATGCAATAAATAAGATTATATAGAAAAGGTAAAATACAAGCTTGTTGTAATAAAGGAATGCAACATAAAACGAAAAGATCGCAAAGCCTATAAAAACGACAGCTTTGCTGTATGGGATCTCGAACGCGTCAAGAAGACCGCATATTGAACAATATGTGGCGATAAAGATCAAAAGACCCTTGAAAAAGCAAAGAAGAAAACGGCTGCTTTTCTTTTCCTGAGTCAGTTCACCGACTATAACACGGTTTTCGGATATTTCTTTTTTGTAAATCAGTTTTTCTACAAAATTTAACATCTTATTCTCCGATACGGATCTTCTTTCCGACGATGTGAATAACTGTCGCGATCTTACCCGATGAATTTACATATGTATCAAGGGCGTTTTCCTCGCCTTCATATAAAGGCTGGCAGTAAAAATGTGTCATGGCTTCGATCATCTCTTCTTCATTAGTTACGGTAAAGAATTTGTAATCCGTAGCCTTGTCGTTATATATGCAGAGTTCGAAACGTTCCTTTTTCTCATACATTACTTTGATGCAGGATAAAAGGGACTGAGCCGTATCATGTATCTTGCTTTTTGTGAGTTCGGGAATAAGTATGATTGCAAGGGATGAAGTGTGTGCCATTTCTTTTACGAAAAGATCGTCAAGCTTGGCGGACAGTTTCCAGTGAATACGCTGGAGTCTGTCACCGGGACGGTATTCCCTTATCTCTTTTACATCGCTTGAAATGTTTCCGATGTTTTCCGATTCGGTGTATTCGTCGGGTCCGTCTTTAGGAACTGCAGGAGGAAAATCTCCGATATTTCTTTCTTTCGGTAGAACAGGTACGGAAGCGTCCAAAGTTATGTCAACCGATTTTTCGAATATGGAAAGATAATCATGGAAGACTATCTTTTCGATACGCACACTGATAAGACCGATATCATAAGATTCGATCGGGATAGAAAAAGAGTTTTTCTTTTGTGTAAGAGGGATCGAGAGCTTGTGAACCGTATCGTTCGGATAAAATCTGTTATCCGCGGTGAAATATACATCACATGAGAAAAGAGGAAAACGTGAATTGCTTACGTATTCCAAAAGAAAAGTGGGAGAGTTGGGTTCTTCCACGTAAGGAGTCTTGTATGAAAGGCTGAACTCGAATCTTGAATTTGCATATAAGAAAATGGCAAGAGATATCGGGAAAAGAACAAGAAGCATTAAAATAAAAAGCACTATGGCCGGTTGTTCATAAATAAGGGCAAATGCCGATAGTGCCGCTATTGCCAGTATGTATACGATTAATGTAAGAATATTTATCTTCATTTAGGGAACCTTTACCGAATCGAAAGCTACGTTTAAAGCGCTTTCTAAATTCATTCCGCAAGCCTTTGCCTTGGTGGAAAGAATGACACGGTGATTGCCTATCGCATAAAATACAGCTTTGAAATCCTCGGGAATAACATAATCACGGCCGCTTAAGAAAGCGTGTGCTTTTGTCATCCTGATAAGTGCGATGCTTCCTCTGGGTGAAAGACCGAGAGAGAATGTATCCGAATTTCTCGTTGCTTCGGTAAGTGATACCGCATAGTCGTAAAGACTGTCTTTTATCTTTATGTTTTCAACTTCATTCTGATAAGCGAGGATGTCGTCTCTGGAAATGATCCTTTCCATATTTTCAATGGTTTTGTGAGAGTCGCCCTTAAGGATGGTAACGGCTGACTCGTGAGAAGGATAACCCATGGAAAGACGTACCATGAATCTGTCAAGCTGTGATTCGGGAAGTTTCTGGGTACCCGAAGCACCGATGGGGTTCTGAGTCGCGATAACCATGAAAGGAGTGGGAAGGTATCTTGTTACACCGTCGACGGTCGCGTGGCCTTCTTCCATAACCTCAAGAAGTGCCGACTGGGTCTTGGGAGATGTACGGTTTATCTCATCCGCAAGGAAAAGGTTTGTATATACGGCACCTTCTTTGAAAGTAAATTCGTTTTTCGCCTTGTCGAACATTGTAAAACCGGAAACGTCTGAAGGAAGGACGTCAGGGGTAAACTGCATTCTCTTGTAATCAAGGTTCATGACCTTTGCCAAAGCAGTAACGAGAGTGGTCTTGCCCACACCGGGAATATCTTCCAGAAGTATGTGTCCTTTGGCGAAAACGGCACATAAGACCATGTCGATAACATCGTCTTTTCCGTGAATGGCCGTTTTTATTGTTTCTTTCATTTTTACGATAGTTTCAGGTGATTGACTCATTGGATTAACCTCTCAATTTTTATAAAAAACATTTTACTAAAATGGGGTGTTTTTATCAATACTATTTGAAGATGGACAAGAATTGTGGTATCATATTTTTACGTAGAGATTAAACAAAATGAAGAAGACATTTGGCTCTGATAAAAGCATATCTCTTATTCTTCGAATCGCCCTCAGCGTAGTAATCATATGCGTGAGTGCGACTTTTTTACATGTCTTTGACATCAAGAATTTTTTCCAGAAAAACACAACCAAATTTTATGAGGGGCATGTACATACGGCCGTATCTGAGATCGATGCCCAGGTATTTGCCCTAAGGAATGTAATGAATGCTTTTGAGGAAAACATGCAGGACGCTTCTTTAAGTGCGGAGATCAATGATGTCATTCTTGCGGAAGAGGGCTATGCCGACGGATATAAGTTCTTTTATCTTGCATCCAACGGCGTACTGGTAAGTTCCAAGGAGAATCTTTACGACGGAGATATGTATGATTCCCTTCAGAAGCTCTCTGCATTTTATTTTACTGATAATTATATCTGTATTCCCGCAAAGGGATATTTTAAAGAACCGGGTTACACGGATTCGCTGATGGGAGTCAAGAGACTACAGGATGCCGAAGGAAACAATTATTATCTTCTGGTGACGAGGGATCTTTCCAGAACGATCAATGAAGATACATTCGATTATCTTAACGAGAAGGGCTGCTTTATCATCATGGGTGGCGACGGAGAAGTATTGTCTTCAACGGTTTCGTTTACGGAATATTTCGGGAAAGAAGACAATGTTTACGATGCACTTAATGATATAAGCTCGAAATCAAACAAATCTTCAAAACAGTTAAATGCTTTAAAAAAGAATATTTATACCAAGGTCAGCTATTCTTCGAAACTTGAAGATGAAAACGGCGAAAGTGCTCTTATATACACAGGTTCGATCCTTAATACACATGATATTTATTATATGTATTTCTTTGAACCCGCCAAACTTAAATCCAATATCAACCCCGTTACAACGAGAAGCTACCTTATCTGTCTTTTCATGGTACTCGTAATGATAGTTCTTATTTTCTATGTATGGATTACTTTGAACGAATCAAACGAACTTATCGTTAAACTTGCGTATATCGATGATGTAACCGGCGGATACAATTACAATTACTTCAGACGAAATGCCGCAGATATCATTCATAACCATAAAGAAACGCCTTACCTTATGCTTCGTTTCGATATCATGAATTTCCGTTATATCAACGAGTCTTACGGACACGACAGAGCGGATAAGGTTCTGATGGCTACCATTAAAGAATTCGAAAAAGTGTTCAATCCTCAGAAAGAACTCTGCGTAAGAGTCAATTCCGACCAGTTTGTTGCGCTTGTCGTAAACGATATGGAATATGAAGAAAAATACATGAAATATCTTAAGGGCATTTCAGATGAGGCCAACGAAGCCCAGATAAGATATCCCATCAGACTTAAGGTCGGAATGTATCAGATAAGAAAAGAAGATCAGAATATCGATCTTATGATAGACAGGGCGAATGCCGCAAGAAAGTCCATAGATATCACGGCAAATGTTCTGACTGCCACATATTCCGATAATATCATTTCGAATATGAGAAAGGTCGATGCCATCGAATCCGAAATGGAGAATTCACTTAAGAAAGGCGAGTTCAGAGTATTTATTCAGCCCAAGTGGGATACGGTAAAGGATGAGATCATCGGCGGTGAAGCTTTGGTCAGATGGATCAAGAACGACGGATCGATGGTATTCCCTTCGGATTTCATTCCCGTTTTCGAATCGAACGGATTTATCGAAAATCTCGATTTCTATATGCTTGAACAGCTTTGCATCAAGATGAAGGAAATGAGAAAAGACGAAAAGAACTATAAGTTCTTCCCTGTCAGCGTTAACCAATCCAGAGTTTTGATCAATAACCCGGATTACGTTAAAAATGTTGAAAAGATCCTTAAAAGATATGATACCGATGTATCTCTGATACAGCTTGAGATCACCGAAAACTTATTCTTCGATCAGAGAGAGAAGATGGTCGAAGTTATCAATCAGTTAAAGAAACTCGGTCTCGAACTTGCGATGGACGATTTCGGAAGCGGATACTCGTCACTTAACATTCTTAAGGATGTTCCTTTTGATATCCTAAAGATCGATAAGGATTTCTTTGACGAGACTTTTATTTCCAAAGCAAGTACCGTAATTTTGCGTAAGATATTCGAAATGGCGACAGAACTCGGCATCGACGTTATCTGTGAAGGTGTTGAAACCAAAGAACAGGTTGAGATGTTAAAGGGATTCGGGTGTCACGCCGTTCAGGGATATTTCTACGGAAAGCCCATGCCGGTCGATGAGTTTATCGAGAAGTACTGTCTTGTAAAATAAAATGAAACAGGGATTACCTTCAGATTATTTTTTGAAACAAATGAACGAAAAGCTTTCGGAGTATGATGATCCGAAAGTGCTCATACACAGCTGCTGCGCTCCGTGCAGCAGTTTCTGTTTGCTTGCGTTAAAAGATGTTGCAAGACTGGGAGTTTACTATTATAATCCCAATATATCTTTAAAAGATGAGTATGATTTCAGATTTTCCGAATTAAAAAGACTTGTTGATATATATAATTCGGATCCTGAGATAACATTAAAAGAAGAAAACAGGCAAGTTTACATAAATAAATATTATGTGAACCAGAAAATAGAAGTCTTAGACGTACCTTATGAAAGCGAATTGTTTTTCGAGAAAACCAAAGGGTACGAGGACTGCCCCGAGAGAGGGGAGCGATGCGGTATCTGTTTTGATCTTCGATTAAGAAAGACCGCGATAGAGGCAAAAGAAAAAGGATATGATCTTTTTGCCACAACGCTTACTTTAAGTCCTTTAAAAGATGCGGCTTTGATCAATTCGATAGGTGAAAGGATCTCAAAAGAAGTTGGGATCGCATATCTTCCTTCGGATTTCAAAAAGAAGAACGGATACAAGATGTCCATAGAATTGTCAAAAGAATACGATCTTTACAGACAGAACTACTGCGGCTGCGTATTTTCGAAAAGATAATAATTCATTATAGAAACGGAGAAGAAAATTGGAAAAGTTTTTGGACAAGCTCTCAAAAGAAGTTTCGCTTGCGCTTAAAGAAGCGGGCTATGACGAAAATTTAGGAAAGGTCGGCATTTCGAACAGACCCGATCTTTGCGAATATCAGTGTAACGGTGCGATGGCCGGAGCGAAGATCTACAAGAAAGCTCCCATTATGATCGCAAATGAGGTTGCCGGATTTTTAAAGGATTCAAAAGCATTTTCTTCGGTTGAGGTATGCCCTCCCGGATTTATCAATCTGAATGTAAGTGATGCATTTTTAACGGAATTCGTTATCGAAATGGGAAAAGCCGATAAATACGGCATTGAAGCTCCTGCTGAAAAGAAGAGCTTTATGGTCGATTACGGCGGACCCAATGTTGCAAAGCCTTTACACGTAGGCCACTTAAGAAGTGCCGTTATCGGTGAAAGTATCAAGAGGATCATCCGTTATATGGGCCATGATGCAATCGGCGATATCCATATGGGTGACTGGGGCCTTCAGATGGGCCTTGTTATCGCTGCCATCAAGGAAGAAAAACCCGATCTTGTTTATTTTGATGATACTTTTGAAGGTGAATATCCCAAGGAAGCTCCTTTTACGGTAGGAGATCTTGAAGAGATTTATCCGAAGGCCAGTGCGAAATCAAAAGCAGATGCCGAGTTTAAAGATGAAGCAATGCTTTGCACAAAGAAACTTCAAGACGGCGTTAGGGGCTACAGAGCGATCTGGAAGCACATTATGGCGGTATCCGTTGAAGACTTAAAGAAGAATTACGACAATCTTAACGTTGAATTCGATCTCTGGAAGGGTGAGTCCGACGTTCATGATGTTATCCCCGGTATGGTTAAATATCTTAAGGACGGAGGCTATGCTTATTTAAGCGACGGAGCACTTGTAGTCGATGTCAAGGAAGAGAGTGATACAAAAGAGATCCCTCCCTGCATGATCCTTAAGTCTGACGGTGCGTCTCTTTATAATACGACCGATCTTGCAACCATTATGGAAAGAAAGAGAGAGTACAATCCTGACGAGATCATCTATCTTACCGATAAGAGACAGGAACTCTATTTCGAGCAGGTATTCAGATGTGCCAAGAAGACAGGTCTCTGCGATCCCAAGACCAAGCTTGTTCACATCGGATTCGGTACCGTTAACGGAAAAGACGGTAAGCCTTTCAAAACACGTGACGGCGGAGTAATGAGACTTGAATACCTCATCAAAGACATAAACGACAAGATGTATGAAAAGATCTCGACCGGAAGGGAAATGAGCGAAGAGGAAGCAAAGAAGGTTTCAAAGACAGTTGCTTTATCAGCGATCAAATACGGAGACCTTTCCAATCAGGCTTCAAAAGATTATATTTTCGATACCGAAAGATTCATGTCATTTGAAGGTGATACGGGTCCTTACCTTCTTTACACGGTTGTCAGGATCAAATCGATACTTAAGAAATTTGCTGAAAACGGAGGCGATCTTGAGAGTTGCAATATTATGTCAACCATAACAAATGCTTCGCACAAGAACCTCTTAATGAAACTGACGGGATATAACGAAATGATGGAAGGTGCTTTCGAAGAACTTGCACCTCACAGGATCTGTGCATACCTTTACGATCTTGCAAATGTGTTCAATTCTTTCTATCACGAGACCAAGATCATTTCGGAAGAAAACGAGGAGATAAAGAAGAGTTATATCGCTTTGCTGAAACTTACTTTGGGCGTTTGCGAAGACTGTATGGAATGCCTCGGATTTGAAGCTCCCGACAGAATGTAGATATTTATTAAAAAAATGTTGACAATTGCCTTATGTTTTTGTATATTAAATAGGCAGTTGTTTTGGCGAGATGGCTCAACTGGCTAGAGCATCCGGTTCATACCCGGAAGGTTGAGGGTTCGAGTCCCCCTCTCGCTACTTAAGCACCGAGATTCTTCGGTGCTTATTTTTTTCTGATTTTTCAAAAGCATATTGATGCCTGAATTCTTGAAAATAATGTGAATAATGTTCATACAAATATGGATATATATATCGATTTGTGGTAAAATACTTCGTGGTTATTTTATGGGAAATCAGTGGTAATAAAGGCATTTTGGTTTACATAAAAACCGACATTTCGCATATGCGCAAATGTTGGGTTTTTTATTTTAGATATATTTTCTTAAATTTGAGGCTGAAAGAGGTTTTTTATGAGTAAGAGAGCTAAGATCTATATGACGATCGTTTGGGTCGTTCTCGCCATATATGTTTTAGGTATTTTATATATTACTTTGTTCGGAAGCAGGTCATCGGGTGTTATCTTTATGTTAAACCTTAAACCTTTCAGGACTATCGGTCTTTACATGAGGTGGCTCTTTGACGGCAACAGGTCAAACAATTATATTCCGATAGTCAATCTTGGCGTTAACATTATCATGCTGATGCCAATGGGTTATTTTCTTCCGGAACTTTTCGATGCACTTGAAGATTTCATCCCGTATGCACTCGTATGTTTTGCTTTTGTCATGATCATAGAGGTCGTCCAGTTCTTTACGCGTCTCGGTTCATGTGATGTGGATGATGTTTTATTAAATATGCTCGGTGCTGTTATCGGGTATATCTTATGCAGGTTTATACATAATTTTGTTGCTGATTTGAAACAAAAAAAGACGGAGAAGTAAAATGTTCAGGACTATTTCAAAACACGTAAAAAACTATACCGTTCATTCTGTTCTCACGCCTCTTTTTATGGTACTTGAAGTGATCTTCGAGACCATAATCCCCATGTGCATGGGCTGGATGGTAGATAACGGTATCAACGGTAACAACGGAAACGGAGATATGGACTACATTTTAAAGATGGGCGGGATAATGATAGTTCTAGTTATCCTGGCGTTTATTTCCGGTATCCTCGGCGCCGTATTCGGATCGATCGCATCCTGCGGACTTGCGAAAAACTTAAGAACCGATATGTATAAAAATATCCAGACTTTCAGTTTTTCCAATATCGACAAGTTTTCGACCGCCGGACTCATCACAAGGCTTACTACTGATGTCACAAACGTGCAGAATGCATATCAGATGCTTCTTCGTATGGCATTCAGAGCACCTGTAAGTATGATCTTCGCACTTGTGATGTCATATACGGTTTCTTTCAAGATCGCAAATATTTACCTTATCGCCGTTATCTTTCTCGGTATCGGACTTGCGGTCATCATGCTCAACGCCAAAAAATATTTCACAAAAGTGTTCGAAAAATACGATGATCTTAACGAGACCATTCAGGAAAACGTTAATGCGATCAGAGTCGTTAAGGCTTTCGTAAGAGAAGATTACGAATCGGAAGAATTAAAGAAGGCTGCCGGAAACATATACAAGATGTTTGTAAAAGCGGAAAACGTAGTTGTATGGAATGCACCGCTTATGCAGTTTACGATGTTTGCGACAATGCTTTTCATAAGCTGGTTCGGTGCTCATCTTGTCGTATCAAATGAACTTGAAACCGGACAGCTCCTTACACTCTTTACTTACTGCATGAACATTCTTGGAAACCTTATGATGCTTTCCTTTATCTTTGTCATGCTCACTCTTTCCGCAGCGAGCGGCAAGAGGATCGCGGAAGTTCTCGATGAGGAATCCGAACTTAAGAATCCCGAGAATCCCGTAACCGAAGTAAAGGATGGAAGCGTAAGGTTTGAAAATGTTTGTTTCTCTTACAAGAAGGGAAGCGGAAAGAATGTTTTAAACAAAATAAATCTTGATATCAAAGCAGGAGAGACAATCGGTATCATCGGTGGTACCGGTTCAGCAAAATCCAGTCTCGTAAGTCTCATCAACAGACTTTATGACGTTAATGAAGGAAGCGTAAAAGTCGGCGGTGTGGATGTAAAAGATTACGACATGGAAGCTTTGAGAAATCAGGTTTCGGTTGTGCTTCAGAAGAATGTTCTTTTTTCCGGAAGCATTTTTGATAATCTTCGCTGGGGCAATCCTTCGGCAACCGATGAGGAATGTGTTGAAGCCTGCAAGCTTGCATGTGCGGATGATTTTATTTCTTCATTCCCCGAAGGTTATAACACCAAGATCGAACAGGGCGGCACCAATGTATCGGGAGGTCAGAAACAGAGGATCTGTATCGCAAGAGCATTGCTTAAAAAGCCCAAGATCCTTATCTTTGATGATTCGACATCCGCTGTCGATACGGCTACGGATGCGAAGATCAGAAAGGCTTTAAAGGAAGCTATCCCCGGAACAACAAGATTTATCATCGCACAGAGAATATCATCCGTTCAGGATGCTGACAGAATAATCGTTATGGAAGAAGGCGAAGTAAACGGCTTCGGTACACACGAAGAACTTCTTGCAAACAATGCGATCTACAAAGAAGTATTCGAATCCCAGACGGGTGCGAATGCAGACTTTGATGAATCGAAAGGGGGTGCTTTGTAATGGCTAAAGAAGGCAAGCCCATTCAGATGGGAAGAGGCGGCAGAGGTATGGGACCGATGCCGAAACTCGATCATCCTCTCCGGACATTTGCCAGACTTATAAAGTATTCGTACGGAAGATACCCGATACCTACGGTCATAGTATTCTGCTGCATTATCTTTTCGACTCTTGCACAGATCAAAGGTATGCTTTCTCTTCAGATACTTATCGACGATTACATTAAGCCTTTGTCCCAGTCGCCGGATCCCGACTATTCAGGACTTCTTGAATTCATGGTCTCGATAGGTGTAATGTTTGCGATAGCGGGACTCTGTACATTTGCTTATAACAAGATCATGGTATATATCGCACAGGGAACCATGAGAAAACTTCGTGTCGATCTTTTCACTCACATGGAAAAGCTTCCGATCAGGTATTTCGATACCCATTCACATGGCGATATAATGTCGATCTACACGAACGATATCGATACGACGAGACAGATGATAGCTCAGAGTATCATTCAGCTTACATCAAGTCTTATAACGATCGTCGGAACATTTATCAGTCTTATAAGGTTAAGTCCCAGACTTACTCTTGTATCCGTAGTCATGATATTTATCATGTTCGCTGCGACAAGAGTTATAGCCGGAATATCCTCAAAATATTTCGTCGGACAGCAAAAGAATCTCGGTGCCGTAAACGGATATATCGAAGAGATGATGGAAGGACAGAAAGTCGTTAAAGTTTTCTGCCGTGAACAGATCTGCGAAGACGAATTCGAAAAATTAAACGATGCACTTTATACAAGCGCATCCACTGCGGGCAAGATGATCAACGTTTTGGGACCCGTTAACGGACAGCTCGGAAACTTAAGTTTCGCACTTGTTTCGATCGTCGGCGGATTCTTTGCGATAAACGGTATCGGCGGTTTTTCGATCGGTATGCTCGGAAGTTACCTTACACTTAACAAGAGTGTGAATATGCCCATCATGCAGATCTCGCAGCAGTTTAATACCATAGTCATGGCACTTGCCGGTGCCGATAGAGTATTCAAACTTCTTGATGAGCCTGTAGAAGCCGATGACGGATACGTTACACTGGTCAATGCGAAGAACGTTGACGGAGATCTTATAGAAAGCGAAGAGCGCACGGGTCTCTGGGCTTGGAAGCATTATCATAAAGCTGACGATACAACAACTTATGTTAAACTTACGGGTAATGTTGTTCTTGATGATGTTGATTTCGGATATACCGAAGAGAAGATGGTACTTCACAATATCGATATCTTCGCAAAACCCGGTCAGAAGATCGCTTTTGTAGGTTCGACCGGTGCAGGAAAGACGACCATTACAAATCTTATCAACAGATTTTACGATATCCAGGACGGAAAGATCCGTTACGACGGAATAAATATCAACAAGATAAAGAAAGCGGATCTTAGAAGATCTCTAGGTATGGTTTTGCAGGATACACATCTTTTCAGCGGCACCGTTATGGAAAATATAAGATACGGAAAACTTGATGCCACCGATGAAGAAGTCATCGCAGCAGCTAAGCTTGCCAATGCTCACGGCTTCATCGAAAGACTTCCTCAGGGTTACAACACCGTATTAAAAGGCGACGGAGCGTCTCTTTCACAGGGACAGAGACAGCTTTTATCCATTGCGAGAGCAGCTATCGCGGATCCTCCCGTTCTTATCCTTGACGAAGCTACAAGTTCCATCGATACAAGAACCGAGAAGCTCGTTCAGGAAGGCATGGACAAGCTTATGAGCGGAAGAACCACTTTCGTTATCGCGCACAGACTTTCCACCGTACGTAATTCGGACTGCATCATGGTACTTGAAGACGGAAGGATAGTAGAGCGCGGTACACATGACGAACTCATAGCCCTGAAGGGAAGATATTACGGTCTTTATACCGGAAATCATGCATCGTAAATAAATTATTATGCTTTACACTAATATGGCAAATATAGTATAATAAATCGATAATGCATACCACATATGGCGAAAATTATTAAAATATAAATAGCACATTTAAGTGCTTTGCCGGATCGTTATCCGGCGGAACGGAGATTAATAAAATGAGCGAATGCACACATGATTGTTCAACATGTTCGGCAAGCTGTTCGGACAGACAGCCTGAAAGTTTACTTCAGCCCTGCCATGAACTTTCTCACATAAGAAAAGTTATCGCGGTTGTTTCAGGTAAAGGCGGAGTAGGAAAGTCTTTAGTAACTTCCCTTCTTTCCGTAAATATGAAAAGAGAAGGATATCAGGTAGGTATCCTTGATGCAGATATCACAGGTCCTTCGATCCCCAGAATGTTCGGTGTAAACGACAAGGCTCAGGGTGACGAATCCGGTATCTTCCCCGTAAGAAGCAAACTCGATATGGATATAATGTCGATCAACTGCCTTCTTCAGAACGATACCGATCCCGTTGTATGGAGAGGACCCGTTATCGCAGGTACCGTTACACAGTTCTGGACAGATGTTATCTGGGGCGATAAGGATTATCTTTTCGTGGATATGCCTCCCGGAACAGGTGATGTACCTTTAACTGTATTCCAGTCGATACCCGTTGATGGGATCATCGTTGTTGCAACTCCTCAGGAACTTGTAGGGATGATCGTTGAAAAGGCCGTTAAGATGGCCAACCTTATGAACATTCCCGTATTGGGACTCGTAGAGAACATGTCTTATTTCGAATGTCCCAACTGCAAGGAAAAGCATTTCATCTACGGCGATTCCAAAATAGAAGAGATTGCAAAGAATTACGATATACAGAATATTGCCAGAATTCCCATCAATTCCAAACTTACGGCAGCTGCCGATAAGGGAATGATCGAACTTTATGAGGGCGACTGGCTTAACGATATGACTGCTGCTTTAAAAGAAATCTAAAATTTCGAGTGAGGTGAAATTCGTGAAGAGAACCGTACTTTCAATGGCTGAAGAAAACTTTGACTTTTCCGTTCATGACGGAAATGTTACTTTTTCGACCGAAAGAATAGAGTTTGTCTTTGTCGATAACAAAGAAAGAAACGGTTCCTTTACAATTTTCTGCGAAAGCGAGACTCCGATTCTCGGAGTCTGCCAGTCCAATAATCCGAGAATGAAAGTCATTAATTCCCAGTTCCACGGATTCGAATGCAACATTGAGTTTGTATTCGATCCTACCGGAATGGAATGCGACGACGTATCAAAGGGAGAGTTTATTCTTCTTACAAACAAAGGAGAATTCACTCTTCCTTTTATTTGTATACGCGAAAACGATTATATCAATTCGACACTCGGACACATCAAGAACCTGTTCCATTTTGCAAATCTTGCAAGGACAAACTGGAACGAGGCTGTCAATGTATTTTATTCCAATGACTTTGTAACGATCATTACGGGCAACGATGCAAAATATAAAAGCCTTTACAGAGGTTTAAGCGAAAATGTTTTAAACGAATCGAATATCGATGAGTTTCTTGTTGAGATAAAGAAGAAAGACAGGATCAAATATACCGTTGACGAAAAAGACGTAGTAATAGTTAATCCAAAGAGCGAGATCACCAAAAAGATCGTGGTCGAAAAGAATACCTGGGGCTATGTTAATGTAGACGTAAGAAGCGAGGGCGGCTTTGTATTTGTTCCGCTCACTCATTTTTGCGGTGATGATTTCGAAGACGATAAACTTGAGATCGAAGTCAAGATCATACCCGAATTCCTGAAAGCGGGAAGAAACTTCGGAAAGATCTTCATCGATACGCCCAAAGAGAGTTTTTCCGTAAATATCCTTGTCGATAACGAGAGAAAAGATATTTCCAAACATGAGAATTACATGTTTAAGAAAGCCATCGACAAACTTTTCAGACTTTACATCGAATTCTCACTTGACCGCATGTCACAGGATGAATGGTGCAGAGAAAGCTTAAAGATCGCAGAGACGATCAACGGAACCAATGAACACAATATCTTAAGTGCTTTGTTTAAAGCACAGATATTTATCATAAACAAAAAAGAACGCGATGCCGCAAGGATCCTTGAAGGCGTTGACGAACTTATCGTAAACGAAAGACTCTCTGATGAAACATACGGATATTATCTTTATATCACGAGCCTTTTATCAAAAGAGTCGGATATCGTAAACAGATCCCTTAAGAAGATCAGAAAATTCTATTCCAAGGATATGGGCAATTCCGTCCTTTCATGGCTCATCATCTATCTTACGGAAGAGTTTTACGATAAGAACGAAAAGAAACTCGAATTCCTTATCGAACAGTACAGATACGGCAACAATTCGCCCTTCCTTTACATTGAAGGCCTTAATATCTTAAATGAGAATCCTTCGCTTCTTATGAAGCTTGAGGATTACGAAGAAGCCGTACTTCGTTTCGGTCTTAAATACAAAGCCATCAGTGCGAACCTTGGTGAGAGGATCCAGTTCTTTGTATCAAGACAGAAAGAATACAAGCAGATCTGGTTCGATATCCTCAAATATCAGTATGCTTATATGCCGAGTAAAGAACTTTTAAATACGATCGTTTCCTATCTTTGCAAAGGCAATAAGATCGGCAGGGAATATTTTGAATGGTATTCTCTCGGAGTTGAATCGGAGTTAAGGATCACGAGACTTTACGAATTCTATATGGACTGTCTGCCCCTTGATTACGACAAGGATCTTCCGCAGATGGTCATGATGTATTTTGCTTATCAGAACGATCTTGATTACAGAAAGAAAGCATTCCTTTATCACAATGTTCTGACAAGAAAATCAAAATATCCCGAGATCGCTGTTTCCTACAGAGAGACACTCGAAGCTTTTGCAAAAGAGCAGTTAAAAGAAAAACATATCAATGAAGATCTGATATATATCTACGCCAAGGTAATGAATCCCGATTTTGTTAACGAAGATAACGCCAACGAATGCGTTACCCTTCAGTTTGTAAGAAGGGTTCAGGTACCTGAAGGAGTAAGAAGAGTCATTCTCCTGCATGACAAGATAATCGGAGAGCAGAGATTCAATCCCGAAAACGGAATCGTTTACTGCCCGATCTATTCTAAAGAATTCAGACTGTTCTACGAGGATATTCACGGAAACAGGACTGTTGTTCCCGATGAAAACGTTTCCGAAGCCATCCTTAACAATCCGATGCTGCTTGAAAAGATCGCACATCTTGTATCTGAAAAGATCGGTCTTATCATGTGCAGGGTAGAGAGCTCTTATTCCTACGATCTTGTCAACGAAGACAATGTATTCGATTATGAAAGACTTCTTCATTCGGATATCATCACTTATACATATAAAAAGACTATTATAAAAGGTCTTTTGAAATTCTACTTCGACAACGATTATTATGCGGAACTCGAAGACATATTAAATAATGTTAAACCCGAGATCTTTGAAGGAGATGAAAAGGGTGAATTCCTGCAGATCCTTATCGCAAGAGGCATGTACGATACGGCATTTTCGGTACTTGAACAGTTCGGCCCCGAGCATGCTCAGATCAAAGGTATCCTTCGTCTTGTTTCGAGACTTCTCGAGAGAACGGATTTCGAAGAAAACGATATGCTCATCTCTTATGCACAGTATGCTTACAGAGAGGGCAAATACGACGGAAATATCCTTGCATACCTCGAACAGCATTTCAGAGGAAACATCAAGGAATTAAAGAGTCTTTACAAGGATTGCGAAGCATTCGGACTCGATACTTACATGCTTGTGGAAAACATTATCATTCAGTTACTGTTTACAAATGTTTTCTGTGCCGACAAGATCAAATATCTTGATGCATTCGTGGAGATGCAGGGCAGTGCGGAACTTGAAAAAGCATTCCTTGCACAGTGTGCCTATGATTACTTCGTGAAAGACACGGTTACCGATGATTATATTTTCGAGAGAATAGAAAGACTTCTTCTTGATAAGGAAAAGATCAACAGAGTCTCCAAACTTTCGCTTTTGAAATACTATTCAAATTCACCCAAGGAAGTCTGGAACGCAAATCTTATCGAAGATCTTGTCAACGAAGAACTCGAAAAGAAAATCTGCTTCCCGTTCTTTATGTCATTCGAACCTGTATGCAGAAATCTTCAGGGATATTCCGATTATTCGTTTGTCGAATATAAGGGCAATCCCCGCGGTCACGTTGTCATCCATTACTGCATAGAGCATGATGACGGAGTGGCTACCGAATACAGAAAAGAAGAAATGAATCATTTATACAGCGGTATATTTGTTAAATCGTTCATTCTGTTCTGCGATGAGACTATCCAGTATTACATCACGGAAGAGAACCAGAATATGGAACAGCTCACACAGAGTTCGGTCCTTACGCGTACCGAAAACGAAAATGAGTCCAAACCCTGGAGATTCACACTTCTCAATGACTGTATCATCGCAAAGAAACTTGATGATTATCAGACGGTTGAGAGCGATCTAATTTCCTATATGGAAAAGGATTTCCTCACAAAAGAATTGTTTAAGATATACCAGTAACTTTTAGAAAAAGAAAGTAAGTGGCGGTTTATGATTTCGGATATTAAAGAAGTATTTGACAAAATAAACAGAGACAGATTTGTGGTCGGACTCGACATTAACGATTCGTTCGCACAGATCTCGGTTTGCAAGGCGGATTCGGACAATCCGTCCACACTTGCCATCCCTGAAAACACCGAAGAATACAATGTTCCGCTCTATATGTTAAAAAGCAGAACGGACGGCACATGGCTTTTCGGAAAAGACGCCAAGGAAAACGAGGATGACGGAGTCCTGATCGACAATCTTTTTGAGAAAGCAAGACTCAAAAAGACCGTTCGTATCGACAGGGAAGAATACCTTGCAAAAGATGTTTTCCTCCTTTTCTTAAAGAAAGTACTTCTATTATTCCCCGTAATGGTGACTCCCGATAAGATCTTATCTTTGACGATCACATTAAAAGATGCAGATTCGGATACGATACTCATGCTCATGGAACTTCCTTCCATGTTAAAGATCAATCCCGACATCCTTCATTTTGTAACATATGAAGAAAGCTTTTTCTATTACATGCTTTATCAGCCTTCGGAACTGCAGAATCATAACATACTGCTTTTCGATACCTCGGGAGATAAACTTCGTTCATATTCTCTAATGAGAAACTTCTTTAAGAATCCCGGAGTTGCGACGGTCGATGTAAGGGAATATGTTGATTTCTCATCCGAAGCGCCCGCACAGTTCGAAAAAGGCGAAAAAGATGCTTTATTCTTGAGGATATCTTCAGACCTTTGCAATTCCACTATCTATTCCGGAGTATATCTTATAGGAGAATGTTTCTATTCCGACTGGGCTTCGGAATCGCTTCAGTACCTCTGCAAAGGAAGAAAAGTATTTAAGGGCAACAACCTTTTCTCAAAAGGTGCATGCTATGCGGCCAAAGAAAAACTTTCGCCCAGCGGAAGAGAAAACAAGATAAAGTTCCTCGGAAACGACAGATTAAAAGTAACCATAGGCGTTGAAACAGATGACATACCCAGAGAGCAGATCCCTCTGATCGAAGCGGGAACGCAGTGGTTTGAAGCAGTCGGAAGATGCGAACTCATTTTAAAAGAAACAGACAAAATAAACATATATCTTTCATATCTCTACAATAACAGCATTACCAACGGAGAGATCACACTCTCGGGACTTCAGGTATCGAGCAACAAGATCACCAGAGTTTCGATCGAGGTAAAGATGGTAAGCGAAAACACCGTACAGTTTAAGGTATGGGATATGGGATTCGGAGAACTTTTCCCTTCGAGCGGAAAAGATTGGGAACAGGAATTAAAACTGGAAGGATAGTGTAATGGGAAGCGTTTACAAACCCATATCGGGAAAGGCAAACAGACCTTTTTATTTGGACAGGATATGTGTATCGGTTTATTCGGGTGACGAGCTTGTTTACTGCCTCGGCGAGTATCCCGAATTACTCAGCACGGACATGTTCAGTAAGGATCTTATAAAATGGCTCGATGAAGAATGCTCAGCCAAAGAACTTGCCGAAATGATCGAAAAGCTGATAAGAGCGAAAGCCGATATTACGAAGATTGTTTCATCACTGCTTAAGAAGGCTCCTTTTATCTCCGCACAGGAGATCGAAAAGATCCTTAAAGTGATAAAAGAATCCGAAGGCAGTTCGGAGTTTGACAAGAGAAAAGCAAGAGGCGATTTCTTCCTTACCAAGGAAAGATATTCGTATGCGATCAGGGAATATGAATTTCTGCTCTCAACTTTAAACGATGAGGAATCCGAAAGAGTTGCTGCGGTTTACCACAATCTCGGAGTGGCAAAGTCCAGACTTTTCCTTTTCGAACAGGCGGCTGAGGATTTCTTAAGAGCTTATGACTGTGACGAAGATCCGGTACATTATTATGCTTATATAGCGACACTTCGATTTACGCTTACCGACAGGGAATATGTCAGAATGATAGGCGACGATTCTAAGATGAGAGAAGTCACATTAAAACTTGAGGCCGATATAGAAAAGGCCAAGAAAGACTTCCTCGAAAGTCCCGAATACATTGATTTTCTTAACAAGAAAGAGGAGAGCGATGAAGCCGGAAGATATGCTTTCTGCAATTTCCTCAATATGAAGATCAACGAGAAAAAAGAAGAATACAATAAATACGTTTATTAGTTCATATGGGTTTTTTCAAAAATCTTTTCAGAAAAAAAGAGAATATAGACGAACAGTCACCGTTTGATTTCCTCGACAGTCAGATACACGATGACGAGGAAAGAAAAAAGTATGTTTCGACCGCATTTTTGCAAATGAAAGAGATCTCCGCAGACATCGATGAACTGCGGCTTGAATATACTGCGCTTACGAACTATTTAAACGACTGCGATGAGATCGACAGGATCCCGAGAGAACTTAAGATCCCCATTGAGGATGCCGCAAACGACATCATCACTGTTAAGTCAAACAAAGAAAAATATTATCTTGAAAAACCTCTGATGGACGAAGATCTGTACGATAAAATGGACAGATTTGCCGATGATTTCGAAGAGGTTTACAAGAAGATCTCTGATGCCGAAGTTTTTCAGGGCAAGATCAAATCGGACCTTAAGAAAGTCGAAGGCGAAAAGCAGGCATTGAACTTCAGAAGACATGAATTAAAACTCATGCTTAAAAATATAGTCGGAGTTCTTGTTATATCTTCGGCAGCTTTTCTTGTATGTATGATCACGCTCCTTATTCTTGCGGTTACCATGGGGCTTGACGTAAAGATCGGATTTCTTTTGAGCGTAACGATCATAATCATAGTTTATTCGTTTCTTTTCCTTAAAGGCAATGATCTTAACAGAGAATCGAAAAAACTTGATAAGACGATAGTTAAGGTTATCCAGTTACAGAATTCGGTAAAGATAAGATTCGTAAACAACACAAATCTTCTTGATTATCTTTATATTAAATACAATACCGATTCGGCGAAAAACTTCAAAGAAGATTACGATGTATACGTTGAGGAAAAGCACAGAAGAGAACAGTACGAGCAGGCAAACAAAGAACTTCCCGCTGCAAAGAGAAGACTTTTGTCGCTTCTTAAAAATCTTCAGCTTTACGATCCGGTATCCTGGGTTCATACACCCGAGGCTATCGTAAACAGAAACGAACTTGTCGAGATCCGTCACGAAATGATAGGAAGAAGACAGAAGATCCGCGACAGCATTGAAGAAAACACCAAGAAAGCCGAAGCCATAAGGGACGAGATAAAGGAAATGATCAGGCGTTACCCCAAGTATTCGGTTGAACTCGTCAATATGATGAAAGACTTCGAAGCCGAAGAAGATTAAATATTTACTTGAAAAATAAAAACAATTTTTATAAAATAATTCTCGTTTTTGAAAATAACGACAAAGAAAGGTTCTATTTATGAGTACAGATGTTTATGTATCACCGTTATCCGAAAGATATGCATCCAAAGAAATGCAGTATGTATTTTCACCGGATATGAAATTTTCCACATGGAGAAGACTCTGGATCGCTTTAGCCGAGACTGAAATGGAACTCGGTCTTTCTCAGATCACACCCGAGATGATCGAGGAGATGAAAGCTCATGTAACGGATATCAATTACGACGTTGCAAAAGAAAGAGAAAAAATAGTAAGACATGATGTTATGAGCCATGTATATGCATTCGGCTGCCAGTGTCCGAAGGCAAAGGGGATCATCCATCTCGGTGCTACAAGCTGTTACGTAGGTGACAATACGGACATAATCGTAATGAATGAGGCTTTAAAGATCGTAAGAAAGAAGCTGGTCAACGTGATCAACAATCTTTCTTTGTTCGCTGATGAATATAAAGATCTTCCCACACTTGCGTTTACTCATTTCCAGCCCGCTCAGCCCACCACACTCGGCAAGAGAGCGACTCTCTGGATCAATGAGTTTATGATGGATCTCGAAGATCTTGATTATGTACAGAGCACTCTTAAACTTCTCGGTTCGAAGGGTACAACAGGTACACAGGCAAGTTTCCTTGAACTTTTCAACAATGATCAGGAAACCATCGATAAGATCGATCCCATGATCGCCAAGAAGATGGGATTTGAAAACTGTTATCCCGTTTCGGGACAGACATATTCAAGAAAAGTGGATTCCAGAGTACTTAACGTTCTCGGCGGGATCGCCCAGTCAGCTACAAAGATGAGTAATGATATCAGACTTCTTCAACATCTTAAAGAAGTTGAAGAGCCTTTCGAGAAGAATCAGATCGGTTCTTCCGCTATGGCATACAAGAGAAATCCCATGAGAAGCGAAAGGATCGCATCTCTTTCAAGATACGTTATCGCAGATACTCTTAATCCCGCAATTACTGCAGCTACACAGTGGTTTGAGAGAACTCTCGACGATTCTGCAAACAAGAGACTTTCCATTCCGGAAGGTTTCCTTGCGATCGACGGTATCCTCGATCTTTGCAACAACGTGACCAACGGACTCAAGGTTTATCCTAAAGTCATCGAAAAGCGCCTTATGTCCGAACTTCCTTTCATGGCTACAGAAAACATCATGATGGATGCAGTTAAGGCCGGCGGAGACAGACAGGAACTTCATGAGAAGATCCGTGTTCTTTCAATGGAAGCGGGAAGAAGAGTAAAAGAAGAAGGAAAAGATAACGAACTTGCTTCGCTTATCGCTTCCGAGCCCGCATTCGGAATCAATGAAGATGAGATCAAAGAGATCTTAAAACCCGAACTCTACACAGGAAGAGCTTCGATCCAGGTAGATAATTATCTTAAGAATTATGTAAACCCCGTTCTTGAGAAGTACAAAGATTTACTTGGCTTGTCATCAGAGATCAACGTTTAGTTATGTAAACTATTATAACGATCAGTATAAATATCCTTGGAGGAAACAAAATGAAATACTTTGGTACAGACGGATTCCGCGGAAGAGTAAACGAGACTCTTACAGTAGATCATGCGATCAAGATCGGTAAATTTTTAGGTTATTATTTCTCGAACACACTCGGACATGTTCGCTGTGTTATCGGAAAAGATACAAGAAAGTCCGGATATATGTATGAATACGGTCTTGTGGCAGGACTTACATCTACCGGCGTGGATGTTTCGCTTCTTCATGTTACGACAACACCTTCGATCTCATATATCACAAGAACGGAGAATTTTGATTTCGGTATCATGATCACAGCAAGCCACAATCCTTACTACGATAACGGCATCAAGGTTATCGACAGAGACGGCTTCAAGATGAGCGATAAGATCCTTGAACTTGTAGAAGAGTATATCGACGGTAAGGTTGATATCGAACTTGCAAAGAACGATAAGATCGGCCGTGCTTCGGATTACATTCAGGGAAGAAACAAATACATGTCATATCTTGCACAGATCCCTACACAGTCCTTCAGAGGCTACAAGGTAGGTCTTGACTGTGCAAACGGTGCTTCATTCATGATCGCCAAGAATGTATTTGATATGCTCGGTGCACAGACATTTGTTATCAATAACGAGCCCGACGGACTCAATATCAACAAAGACTGCGGTTCCACACATATCGAAGGACTTAAGGCTTTGGTAAAAGAAAAAGGTCTTGATATCGGATTTGCGTTTGACGGTGATTCAGACAGATGTCTTGCCATCGACGAAAACGGCGAACTTGTAGACGGAGATATGATAATCTACATTTACGGCTGCTACTTAAAAGAGAGAAATCAGCTTGTAAAAGATACTGTAGTAACAACCGTTATGTCCAATATCGGTCTTACAAAAGCTCTGGCTGCAAAGGGTATCAAGAATGTTCAGACTCCCGTAGGCGACAAGTATGTATCCGCAGAGATCCAGAAGGAAGGCTATTCCGTAGGCGGAGAGCAGTCCGGACATGTAATCTTTAATAAATATGCGACAACAGGTGACGGCATCCTTACAGCCATCAAGGTCCTTGAGATCTGCATCGAGAAGAAATGCACATTATCTTCACTTGTATCCGATGTAACCATTTTCCCTCAGCTTCTTGTAAACGTAAGAGTAGAGAAGATGGATGAAGTTCTTGAAAGACCCGAACTTAAGGAAGTTACCGACGGCATCCTTGAAAAACTCGGTGACACCGGAAGGATCGTTCTTCGTAAATCAGGAACAGAACCTCTTGTACGTATCATGGTCGAGGCTCAGACCGATGAAGAGTGCGAGCAGTACTGCAATGAAATAAAGGATAAGATTCTTGAGCTTTCAGATATGCTTAAATAATTAATTTGGAGACTTGAAATTATGTTTGAAACACTGGGTATTGTTTTAGGAGTAATTATTGTTTTAACCGGAGCTTTTATTCTTCTCGTTGCAAAGGTTGCTTCGAAGAAAGAATACGGCAACGATGAAAAACAAATAGCCAACGCAAAGAGAAACGGAATTATTTCTTTAGTAATGGGGGTAGTTGCAATAATTCTTTTTGCAATAATGAAAATCTTTTAAGAGAAGGGACTGTCGAAAGACGGTCCTTTATTTATCCTATAAAAACAGATATACAGAATATAAATAATAATTTGGGCTTGAATAATAGTATATAAATGTGGTTTAATTTAAATGCTGACGAATTTCATTCGCAGAATAATTAAGTATAAGGAGGAAACGGATATGGACTATCGAAGTAGTAATACCGACGCAGGCGCGGACCGAACGTGGGAAAACGATATTCTGTTCGTTTCCGTTTTTTAAGTTTTACGGTCATAACAGAAATCGTATCTTAAGTCAGTCTTACCTGTATCGGTTTTTCATCACTAAATAAGGAGGATTACCGATGGCAGAAACAAAAGATGTATCAATCATTGTAAGCACGCTGCTTACACTTCTTGAAGAGAAAAAATACCCTACCATAAAAGAAATACTGGTCACAATGAATCCTGCAGATATAGCTGCGGCTTTTGAAGAAATGGAAGAAAACAGACTTCCTGTTCTTTTCAGGCTTATTCCCAAAGAGGCGGCTGCAGAGACATTTGTTGAGATGGAACCCGATCTGCAGGAGCTTCTTATCAGAGGCTTTTCCGATAACGAACTTAAGGAAGTGCTCGATGAACTCTACGTCGATGACGCCGTAGATATCGTCGAGGAAATGCCCGCGAACGTTGTCAAAAGAATACTTGCACAGGCGGATCCGGAATTAAGACAGGATATCAACGAGATCTTAAGATATCCCGAAAATTCCGCAGGCTCGATCATGACTATCGAGTATGTAACATTAAGACCGGACATGACCGTTAAAGAGGCCATTCTTCGTATCAGAAGAACCGGATTTGACAAGGAAACGATCTATACCTGTTACGTTACTTCGTACAGCAAACTGATCGGTTATCTGACCGTTAAAGACCTTCTCCTTGAACAGGACGAAGATACGCTGATCAAAGATATCATGGATCAGAATGTTATCTTTGCGAACACTCATGATGATCGAGAAGAAGTTGTTAAAATGCTTTCAAAGTATAACTTCATCGCACTCCCTGTTGTTGATTCCGAGTTAAGACTTGTCGGAATCGTAACATTCGACGATGCTATGGATGTCATGGAAGATGAGGCTACCGAGGATATGGAGATCATGGCCGGTATCACTCCTTCCGACAAGACATATCTTAAGTCAAATGTTTTTGAGATATTCAGACACAGGATCCCCTGGCTTTTGCTTTTGATGGTGTCCGCTACTTTCACGGGACTTATCATCACAAAGTTTGAAAATGCACTTGCAGCTCAGGTTGTACTTACGGCATTCATACCGATGTTAATGGATACAGGCGGTAATTCGGGTTCACAGTCTTCGGTTACGGTTATCCGTGCTTTATCTTTGGGCGAACTTGAATTTACTGATCTTTTGGTCGTTATCTGGAAAGAGATACGTACAGCGATCCTTTGCGGCAGCGCATTAAGCATCGCGTGTTTCGGAAAGATCATGATCGTTGATAAATTCCTTATGCGTAACGATGCAGTAACTCTTTCGGTAGCACTTACTGTCTGCCTTACAATGGTACTTACCGTAATGGTTGCGAAAGTGATCGGATGTACGCTTCCCATGATCGCCAAGAAGCTTGGCTTTGACCCTGCTGTTATGGCTTCGCCTTTTATCACTACAATGGTTGATGCGATCTCGCTTCTTGTATACTTTGGTATGGCAAACATCCTTCTTTTCGGAGTATAAGTTTTAAAAAGGACATGGATATGAGAATTGGAATGGGATATGATGTTCACCGCCTTGAAGAAAACAGAGATATGATAATCGGCGGTGTTAAGATCGAATATGAAAAAGGACTTTTAGGACATTCGGATGCCGATGTTTTAACGCATGCCATAATGGATGCATTGCTTGGTGCTGCAAACCTTGGAGATATCGGACTTCATTTTCCCGATACGTCGGGCGAGTTTAAGGATATCTCAAGCATTGTTCTTCTTGAAAGAGTCAGAGAACTTGTTAAAGGAGCCGGATATGAGATCGGAAATATCGATGCAACGATAATCGCTCAGGCTCCCAAGATGAGACCTCATATCGATGATATGAGAAAGAATATCGCTGAGGCTTTAAAGATCGATATTAACAATATAAATATTAAAGCTACCACGGAAGAACATTTAGGATTTACAGGCCGTGGCGAAGGTATCGCTTCCGAGGCGATCTGCCTTCTTTTATAATTTTTTGTTGAGAGTGAAATATGGAAACCGAATTAAGAGTTGAAGGCCGTAATCTTGTATTTGCGGCAAAAGAAAAAGATCAGGTGATATCTACATTGTCCGTATCTCCCGATATCGGAGGGGACGGAACGACCATTTACCAGATAAAGAATGCATTCACAAAAGGACTTTACAGAAGACGCGGATATATGGATGCCATCCTTAAAGACGTATTTGCATGCATGCAGTCAGAACAGGAAGCATTCGTGTTCCTCGGAACAAGAGAACCGATAGTTTTTAAGAAGTATGGATTTGTCGATATTGTAAAACTTGAAGATCCTTTCCCCAATACGCTCGGTAGGATCGTTGATGTAAAGAGTTTCTTACGTTATTTCGAGAGTGAGAAAGAGTTTGTTTTATCACTTCAGATAACTGATGATATGCTTCCCGAAAACGAAGGCATATTCATGGTTCACTGCGGACCCGAAGGCGGAAGATTAAACAGCATGAAGATCGCCGTTCCGGAAAATTGCGGCTCAGGATGCGAGGCCATAGCGGCTGAGGCAAAAGTTGATGTTGCCGATCTTATCCAGTTCGGGTTCGGTTTAAAAAGTGCAAAAGATGCCTTTAAGATCGCGGTTCCCATCAAGCAGGATGAGATCTGCAGTGCACTTGACAATCTTAAATTCAAACAGTCGGTTTAAAAAATCCTTTTGATCGCCGATATATGATTTGAAAGGGTAGTAAACATATAAAAAAGGGCAGAGATTTTATTCTCTGTCCTTTTTGCTTTGCATATCTTTATTAGAGATTTATTTCTTAGAAATGATACTGTTTGCCTTTTCAAGGAATTCATCGATATCGCTGTATTTGATCTTTCCTGCGCTGAAGTAAAGACCGCTTCTTAAAGGAGAGTAAAGGAAGCTTGCATTTTCCATTTCTTCGTTCATGGATTCTTTTTCGACATCACTCTTTTCCCTGTCATCTCTCATCTTGTTATAGTATTCCTTTAAGACTTCCGCGATCCTTGGATCCTGAAGAAGATGTTCGGATATCGTATCGTAATCATAGAAGTCGGGAAGGATAAGATCAGATTTTATGTTAACCGAATCCGATAACTCGATACATCTTGAACTTTTACCGATCTCGATCTCGTATGTTCCCGAAGGAACGGCCCAGTCACTGATCCTTTCTTCGTAGTATGCGAAGGAACGTTTGTTTAATTTAAAGGTTACGGTCTTTGTTTCTCCCGGAAGAAGATTCACCTTTTCAAAACCTTTAAATTCCCTGACGGGTCTGATGATCTCGCTTTCGCAGTTCTTAACATAGAGCTGAACAGCTTCCTTTGCTTCGACTTTTCCGATATTTGTAATATCGACAGAAACTTCGAGTTCGTCGGTATCATTCATTTCTTTTCTGGATAATCTTAAATTATCGTATTTGAATTCCGAATAACTTAAACCAAAGCCGAAGGGGAATAGTACATCCATTTTCTTTTTATCGTAATATCTGTATCCGACAAAAATGTCTTCGGCGTAATTGACATTGTTTCTTGTGCCGGGGAAATTAAGATATGAAGGATTGTCTTCAAGCATTACCGGGAAAGTTTCAGCAAGTTTTCCGCTCGGTGATTTGTCGCCGAAGATGATATCGTACTGTGCGCCTCCTACAGCCTGGCCTCCCAGATAACATTCAAGGATTCCGTCTACATCGTATATAAAAGGCATCTCAACGGGAGAACCGTTGTGGAGTACAACGACAGTCTTTTTGGCAACCCTGCTTATCTCTTCGATAACTTTTAACTGACATGAAGGCATCTGCATATGCTTTCTGTCGTAACCTTCAGATTCGAATATGTCGGGAAGACCGGCAAAGATAAGTGTTACATCGGCTTCCTTTGAGATATTTACAGCTTCTTCACAGAGTTTCTCGTCAAAATCATCTGCAACGGGAGAGAAGCCTTCCGCATATGAGATATTTATATTGTTCTCGCTGCAGACCTGTAAAAAGCCTTCGATCTTATGGCAGTTGATATGAGCGCTTCCGCCGCCCTGGTATCTGGGATTCTTTGCGTAGGGGCCTACGACTGCGATCTTCTGATCTTTGCTTAAGGGAAGAACATTGTCTTCGTTCTTTAAAAGAACGAAAGTTTCTGAAGCGATCTCTCTTGCAAGTTTATGATGCTCATCACGGTCAAATTTGAATTCATCTGAATTCCCGATATTGTCGTATGCGTCGAAAACAAGTTTAAGAAGTGATAAACAGTTTTCGTCCAGCTCTTTTTCGTCAAGTTCACCGCTTCTTACGGCTTCGACAAGCTTTTTGTCGTTTTCACCGTAGGAAGTAGGCATCTCGAGATTAAGTCCTGCTTTAAGTGCTTTTGTTCTGTCGCTTACGGCACCCCAGTCACTTATGACATTGCCTTCAAATCCCCATTCGTTTCTTAAGATGTCGGTCAATATTTTCTTGTTCTGACTTGCCAGAACGCCGTTGATCCTGTTGTATGAGCACATTACGGTCCAGGGCTTTGCATTTCTTACGGGTCCTTCAAATGCGGCAAGATAGATCTCTCTTAAAGCACGTTCGGAAAGGTTGCTCGATGCCGAAAAACGTCTGGTCTCCATGTTGTTTACGGCAAAATGCTTTATGGATGTACCGACATGTTTGCTCTGAACACCTTTTACGTAAGAAGTTGACATCTCGCCTGCGAGAAAAGGATCTTCCGAAAGATATTCGAAGTTTCTTCCGCAAAGAGGAGATCTTTTGATGTTTACGGCAGGTCCTAAGATAACTGCAACGTTTTCGGCTCTGCATTCTTCGCCCAAAGCTTCTCCCATTTTACAGTACAGATCCTTGTTGAATGTAGCTGCCATTCCGACACCTGCGGGGAAACAAACGGCTTTAATGGATTCGTTCATTCCGAGATGGTCCTCGATGTTCTCCTGCTTTCTTAAACCTACGGGACCGTCGGAAACCATGATCTTGGGTATTCCTTTTTCCGGGATCTCGTGTGTGAGCCAGAATGTATCACCCGAACAGAGAGAAGCCTTTTCTTCGAGTGTCAGACCGGCGATTATATCTTTAATTTCTTCGATCGATTTCATATAACCCTCCATTTATGTATTTGATTTATTTTATCATTTTTGGGGTTAAAAAGACAGAAAAAGTATGCATATTTGTTATTTTGCAAAGAGAGTGGGCCAATCGCCTTTTTTTGCTTGTTATTAGTGCGTTTAATTGGTAAAATAAAGGTTGATGTTTTTTATGGAAAATAATTATTACGGAGATAGATTATTATGAGGATTTACAATACGCTTACCAAAAGAGTTGAGGAATTCAAACCCAATGTGGAAGGCAAGGTCGCTATGTATACATGCGGTCCTACCGTTTATCATTTTGCACATATCGGCAACTTGAGAAGTTACATCATGGAAGATGTTCTGGAAAAGACTTTAAGATATGTCGGATATGATGTAAAGAGAGTTATGAACATCACCGATGTCGGACATCTTACAAGCGACGCCGATACGGGTGAAGACAAGATGTTAAAAGGTGCAAAGAGAGAGCATAAGTCCGTAATGGATATCGCAAAGTTCTATACGGATGCTTTCTTCTCGGATGCCGGAAAACTTAACATTAAGACACCCGATGTTGTTGAACCTGCTACAAACTGCATCCCCGAATTCATTCATATGATCGAAGTACTGCTTGAAAAAGAGTATGCATACATTTCGGGTGACAATGTATATTTCGATACATCCAAACTTAAAGAATATTATGTTTTTGCAAACCAGAAAGAAACGGAACTCCTTGAAGGTGTCCGTGATGATGTAGATGTTGATGACAATAAGAGAAACAAGAGCGACTTTGTTCTCTGGTTCACAAAGTCCAAATTCGACGATCAGGAACTTAAGTGGGACAGCCCCTGGGGCAAAGGATATCCCGGATGGCATATAGAGTGCTCGTGCATCAGTATGAAGCATCTCGGCGAATATATGGATATCCACTGCGGCGGTGTAGACAATATCTTCCCTCATCATACAAATGAGATCGCGCAGTCGGAAAGCTATCTCGGACATAAGTGGTGCAATTATTGGTTCCATGTACATCACCTTATCGATAAAAACGGAAAGATGAGTAAGAGCAAAGGCGATTTCCTTACAGTATCCTTACTTGAAGAAAAGGGTTATTCACCTCTTGCTTACAGAATGTTCTGTCTTCAGTCTCATTACCGCAAGCCTCTTGAATTCTCATTTGATACACTCGACAACGTATCGAGCGCATATATCAAACTTCTTAACAGAGTATCAAATCTTAAGGATGACGGAGAAGTAGATACAAAGGTATTTGAGGAATACGATTCAAAATTCAAGGATGCTTTATCGGATGATCTTAATACATCCATGGCGATCACCGTTGTTTATGATGCGCTTAAGGCAGATACAAATGATGCTACAAAGAAAGCTTTGGTAGGAAGCTTTGACAAAGTCCTTTCATTAGGACTTCTCGAAGGAAAGGCTATCAAGAAGGAAGAAAGCAATGATTCCGAGCTTGAAAGCTATGTTCTTGCAAAGATCGAAGAACGTGCCGAAGCTAAAAAGGCAAAGGATTTTGCAAAGGCTGATGCGATCAGGGCAGAACTTCTTGAAAAAGGTATCGCCATTGAAGATACAAGAGAAGGTGTTAAGTGGAAGAGAGTTTAAAGGTTGACATAAATCAGATTGCGAATATCAATTCACCGGATGAAGTCAATGAAAGGATCAAGAATGAGAAAGGATTACTCGATCTTATCAATTCCCGTTTAAATCTTGATTCGGTTGACATAAGAACATACAATCCTTTGTCACTTGCTTTTATAGGTGACTGTGTTTTCGAACTGATCATTCGAACCGTTATCGTAGAAAAAGGCAATAAAAGCGTTAATGCACTTGCTAAAGACAAGAACGCTCTGGTGAATGCAAAGAAACAAAGCGAGATGGCAGAGTTCCTTAAAGATCATTTTACCGAGGAAGAAGCCGAAATTTACAGGCAGGGAAAGAATGCCAAGACGGCCAATCATTCAAAGAACGCTGCCTACAGTGAATATCACAGAGCCACGGGACTTGAAGCGGTATTCGGATACCTTTATCTTACGGGCAGAGTCGAAAGATGCGTAGAACTTCTTGAAACCGCTTTGAATTTCGAACGTAAATAAATTTTACAGACAGGAAAAGATCATGGGATATAACGAGTCTATGATAGAAGGCAGAAATGCCGTTTTAGAAGCATACAGATCCGGTAAATGCGTGGATAAGATCTATGTTCTTGACGGATGTCAGGACGGACCGATCCTTACCATCAAAAGAGAAGCAAAGAAAGCCGGAACTCTTATTAAATATGTTGATAAATCCCTTCTCGACAATATGTCGGAAACAGGAAAACATCAGGGCGTCATAGCCGTAACGGCAGCATATGATTATGCGGATGTCGATGATATCTTAAGGGATGCAAAAGAAAAGGGAGAAGATCCTTTTGTCGTGATCCTCGACAATATCGAAGATCCTCATAATCTCGGTGCGATCATAAGAAGCGCACATCAGGCCGGAGCACACGGCGTGATCATTCCGAAGAACAGAGCGGTGGGACTTACCGCTACTGTTGCAAGAACTTCGGCAGGAGCTCTTAATTATATTCCGGTCGCAAAAGTTACGAATATTTCCAAGACTATTGAAGATCTGAAGAAAGAAGGTCTCTGGTTTGTCTGTGCCGATATGGACGGTGAGACGATGTATAACCTTAATCTTAAAGGACCTATCGGCGTTGTTATTGGCTCCGAAGGAGAAGGCGTATCGAGACTGGTAAAGGAAAAATGCGATTTTATCGCTTCAATACCGATGAAGGGTCAGATAGATTCACTCAATGCATCGGTTGCCGCGGGAATTCTCTGTTTTGAGATCGTTAGACAGAGAATGGCATAAATAAAACAGGGGAATTTGAAAATTAATGGAATTAAGTTTATTACAGGATGAGGAACTCGTAAGATTAAGCCGTGACAACTCTCAGGCCATGGAATATCTTTTGAATAAATATAAAGGTGTGGTCCTTTCCTGTTCAAAATCATTATTTATTCTCGGTGGTGACAATCAGGATCTTGTTCAGGAAGGCATGATAGGATTGTTCAAAGCTATCAGAGACTTCGATGAGCATAAGAACATCAAGTTTTCCACTTTTGCGCAGATCTGCGTAAAAAGGAATATCTACACCGCCATAACCAATTCAAACAGCCCCAAAAACGAGCCGCTCAATAAAGGTTTGTCGATATCTCATACCGATTCATCCGATGACGATGACTATCTTAAAAATCTTTCGACGGATGATCTGGGACTATCGGAAATATACAATCCCGAAGATAACGTTATCAACAAGGAAAAATATGATGAGATCATTGCTTTTATGAGCAGGGAACTTTCCAAACTCGAATATCAGGTTATGGATCTTTACATTATCGGACTTACCACGGCCGAGATCGCCAAGGTACTCGGTAAGAACGAAAAAACCACCGACAATGCTTTTCAAAGAGCAAAAAATAAGATAAGAAAGTACTTGGAGGAAAGATAAATGGTAAATCCCGCAGCGTTACTTACATTCAAAAAGAAGTGGGAAGAGTTTTCATTCAGACACCCGAAATTTGTTGCTTTTTTAGGTGCATTAAAAAATCAGGGAATGGCTGAAGGAAGTATCATAGATATAAAAGTTACAATGCCTGACGGAGAAACGTATCAGTCAAACATCAAGCTTACACCTGAAGATGTTGAGCTTGTCAGAAGTCTTGTGGGACAGGGTAAATGAGAGTAGCTACCGAGGAAGAAGATGTTCTTCTCCAGAAAATTTCAAATCTGCAAAGAGAGATCTATGATCTCGAAAATGAACTTATGCTTTGTGAATCCATGGATAAGGGTTACAAGGAAAAAAGGAGACAGTTAACAGTCAAATTTTTTTCCGTTAATATCGTATGCGCTTTTCTTATGATCATGTCTGCGGGTTTCCTTATCCGTATCGGAAATGACTGGCGTCTGACGATCGCTCTTTTCTTAGGTTCCGGCGGACTCGGATTATTTGCCGCAGGTTTTCTTATTTATTCGATCATCCATAATTTCAGATACTGGGCTCAGGTTTCGTCGTCGGATACTTTTATAGATATCGCACACAGGAGCGGTATTGATAATCTTTACAGTTTGAGCATCGGCAATAACACGAAGATCAATAATCATAAAAGCAATATCCGAAAGTACAACGAGGAACTGGATGAAGCTCTAAAAGAATATTTTGCCTTAAAAGAGAAGAATGACAAACAGTTTGAAGCAGATGTTGCTTCAGGCAAAATAAAACCCGGCTTTAACTTTGATGCATATAATTCATTTGTTGAAGTCACTAATGAAATGATCACTCTTAATAAATTAAGGGTTGAACATCTTAAAGTGACAAACAAAAGAAAGAATATCGAAAAAGATGTCGATAACATGATGCAGTACGAAGACGATTGCAGAAAGAGCATCATCTGGTCCATGGTACTTCTGTTTGTTCTTATCGGGACCATCATAGCAATGGTCATATTCTCGATATTCGAAAAAGACGTGATCATGTATCTGATGATCAGACTGGCTATAACCGTACTTATCATGATCACAGGTTTTGTAGGTATCGTGAATTTTGTCAATTTTATATTTAAATTCCCGTTTCTTTCCGACTCGGAAATGGCATCGTTCCTGGCGGATAAGTTCGGATTTGAAAAGACAAAAAAAGACAGAGACTCAATGATGATCCAGATAGATTCCTGCAATTCGAGACTTAAAGAACTCAACGCAGAGATCGAGATTACTAAGAAAATTCTTTCGGATTCGAAAGATGAAAGTGTGATGTCGTGAAACTGTCCGACGCATTCGTGTATCGTTTGTTCCAGCCGGCATTTACGGTGATATTTAAAGTTTTATATAATCCAAAATATGTCAATAAAGGCGTGATACCAAAAGACGGAGCGTGTGTTATAGCAGGAAATCATAAACATGCGCTCGATCCGATCTTCGTTGATTCGTCAACAGGAAGAGTGATACACACGCTTGCAAAGAAAGAACTTCATGACGGGCCTTTCGGATGGTTCTTCCGCGCGGTCGGAAGCATACCCGTCGATCTTGATGCAAAGCACAATAAAGGTGCATTAAATGCAGCGGTCGAATATTTAAACAAAGGCTACGCGATAAACGTTTCTCCCGAAGCGGGAAGAAATTATACAAAAGAGATACTGCTTCCGTTTAAACCGGGTGCCGTTGTAATGGCAAAAAGGACCGGCTGCAAGATCATTCCGTATTCGATCACAGGTGATTATAAATTCAGGAGCAGGAATTTAAAGATATGTTACGGAGAGCCTATCGATGTATCGGAACTTTCCGTAGAAGAGGGAACACAACTTCTCTTTGAAACGATAAAAAAACTTCTGCTCGAAAACAGAGACGGGGAATAAATGTCTTTTCGGGCGAAGAATTTATAAAAGGGGAAATTTATAATGGAACAGGTAAAAACACCCTGGTATTCATCATATGACGGAGTAAGGGAACATCTGGAATATCCGGATTACTCGTTATATATGTTACTGGAGAAATCAGCCAAGAAACGCCCTAAATTAACGGCGTACAACTATTTTGGAAAGTGTGCTACCTACAGCGAATTAATAGATCAGATAGATGCTGCGGCAAAGGCTTTTTTGGAGATCGGAGTTAAACCCGGTGAAAAAGTGAGCATATGTATGCCCAATACGCCTGAAGCACTTATCTCTTTTTATGCGTTAAATAAGATCGGTGCCGTCGCAAACATGATCCACCCCTTAAGCGCACAGAACGAGATCAAATATTATGTAAACCTTACAAAGAGCAGATTTATCGTTACTATAGATCTTGCTCTGGATAAGATCAATCATATCGCAAAAGATACTTCTCTTGAAAAGATCATTCAGGTAAGCGTTGCGGATTCAATGCCCGTAGCTATAAGCGTCGGATATTACGTGAAGAAGGGCAGAAAGATCCATAACGAAAAATGCGACATCGCGATCAAATGGAGTGATTTTATAAAAGAGGGAAGAAAGAATTCTTCAAATACTCTTTTTAAACCGGATAAAAACGATACCGCGGTTATTCTTTACTCGGGCGGTACCAGCGGTTTTCCCAAAGGAATCGAACTTACAAATCTTAATTTCAATGCCCTTGCCATGCAGGGCCTGGAGATCTGTCATACTATAGGCGAGGGTGACAAGATCCTTTCGATCATGCCCGTTTTTCACGGCTTCGGACTCGGAATCTGCATCCATACCGCACTTTATATGGGCGGTGTATGTATTATACTTCCTCAGTTTAACGCTAACGATTTCGATAAGCTTCTGACCAAGTATAAACCCAATATTATTGCCGGCGTTCCTTCACTTTTCGAAGTAATGCTTAAGAACAAGAGAATGGAAGGAGTAGATCTTTCCTTCCTTCGCTGCGTCATAAGCGGCGGAGATTCTTTATCCGAGAGTCTTAAACTTAAAGTCGACAAATTCCTTAAAGATCACGGCGCAAAGGTCGAAGTCCGAGAAGGCTACGGTCTTACGGAATGCGTTACCGGAAGCTGTATGATCCCTCATAATAAGTACAAGGGCGGCAGTATCGGAATTCCTTATCCCGATACATATTACAAGATCATCAATTCCGATACATTGGAAGAACTTCCCTACAATCAGGACGGTGAGATCGTTCTTTCCGGACCTACCGTAATGAAAGGCTATCTTGACGAGCCCGTTGAAACTGCGGAGACATTAAAGGTTCATAAGGACGGAAGGATATGGCTTCATACCGGAGATCTCGGATGCATGGATGAGGACGGTTTCCTTTATTTCAAACAGCGTATCAAGAGAATGATCATTTCTTCCGGATACAATGTTTATCCTCAGTATGTGGAGAATGTTATAGACAGTGTTCCCGAAGTTCTTCTTTCATGTGTTATAGGTATCGATCATCCTCTTAAGGTTCAGGTTGCGAAAGCTTTCATTGTGCTTCGCGACGGCGTTGAACCTACAGATGAGATAAGAGAAAAGATCAAGAAAGCATGCGAGGAAAATCTCGCAAAATATTCATGGCCTTTTGAATATGAATTCCGTAAAGAATTACCCAAGACTCTTGTCGGAAAAGTTGCGTTTAAAGTTCTGATGGATGAAGAAAAAGCAAAGAAAGAAAATATATGAGCGATCGATCGAAAGTTTTGCTGATTCATCCCGAAGAAGCCAGACATAAATATAATTTTAAAGGCATTATCGAAAACGAATGTCTCGATCTTGAATATCTTTCGGCTGTTTTACAGGAAAAAGGTTATTCCGTTTTCTTTTGGGACGGAAAGATAGAAGATACTAAAGCAGCGGATAAGATAGAAGAGATCAAACCCGATGTCGTTTATATCACGGGACGAAATTTCCAGGAAGAATTCGTTCTCGAATATGCCGAAACAGCCAAGTCATTCAATGAAAACACAATAGTGATCATCGGTGGTCTGCATGCACAGCTCTGTTTCGAGAGAATGTATAAACCGTATGTTGATTACATCTTAAAATCTTTTGATGTTTTTAAGGTCCCTGTTCTTATCGAGCATCACAACGATCTTGCTGTTCTCGAAGAGACTGATGATATCTGTTTTAAAAAGAACGGAGAGTGGGTGAGCAACAAAGCACTCCCTTTTGATATCAAAAGACTTCCCCGACCCGACAGAACTTACTTTTACGAACATCCCGATAATTACAATTATCTGGATCTTCCTCATGCGGCGTGGGTCAGAAGCGCATACTGCTGTCCTTACAACTGTGCGTTCTGCTTAAGAAATAAAATGAACTGCTCCAGATATTCCGCGAGGGATATAGAAGATGTAGTCGATGAGATAGAAGGCATTAAAACTGAAAATATCTACATCGTTGACGATGATTTTCTTTTTAACGAGGAAAGATTAAAAACTTTCATAAAACTTGTTAAGGAAAAGAATATAAAAAGACGTTTTGTATGCTACGGAAGAAGTGATTTTATAGCTTCTCACGAAGAGATAGTAAAGGAACTTTCTGAGATCGGTTTTTATTATTTCCTCGTAGGCCTCGAAACCATAAGAGTCGATGATATGGATAAATACCATAAGAGAAACTCACTTGTTAACAACGAGAAAAGCATTGAATTGTGCCACAAATACAATGTCCATATGATGGGAATGTTCATTCTCGATCTTGATTTTACCGGCAAAGAATTCAGGGAACTTTACAGGTATATAAAAGAGAGGAAACTTAAACATGTGGCCGTTTCCATCTTTACTCCCGAACCGGGCCTTGAATCGTTTGAAAGTTATAAAGACAGGATGATCACCGATAATCCGGGGCATTTCGATTATCTCCATCTTGTCTGCAAACCCGATAAGCTGAGTGTAAAAGCGTATTACAGAAAGTACTATATTCTTCTTATAAAGCTTTTCTTTAAAGCTTACAGGGAAAAAGTTTATGATTTCATAGATTACAAGGATTACATCAAGTCTTTTGTTAAAGGTTTTTTCGGAAAGAAAGAAGCATAAAAATGAGTGAAGAATCAAAAAAAGAGATAAATACAAATGCAGAGGGTGAAAACAAGCAGGTAAAAAAGGTCGTTCACGGACTTATAGAAAAACTTGTTGATAAGATCGCGATCAATACTCTCGGCCGTATCGTTCCTTCGTTTGTCACCCCCAATATGATGACCGCATTCGGTGCGATAGGAGGCCTTTTCGGGATCGTATGTGCATTCCTTGCAAAGATCCATCCGCTTTTTCTTATCGGTACATGCTTTGGCGTATTTACCCATATGATCTGCGACAGCCTTGACGGATATATCGCCAGGAAAAGAAATATAAGTTCTAAGGCCGGTGCATATTTCGATCTTCTGACGGATATCCTTCATCTTACATATCTATTGATCGCTCTGGCTTTCTCGAATGTTATCGATATAAGGATCGTTATCTTTCTCGTTCCCGTATATGCTCTGATCATATTTACTTCGATGAATGAGATACATTATCTTAATGTATTCAGTTTTCCAACACTTGGACCGAACGAAACACAGCTTTTCTTTATAGCGCTTCTTATCGGAAGCATGGTAACAGGATGCAAGCCTTTGTTTGAGATAAAAGGTTTCGGTGTTAAATTCGGTGATATAGCGGCTCTTGTAGGCGGGGTACCCATGTATTTTGAAATGATACGTCTCCAGATCACGATATTTAACCGCATCAAAAAACAGGAGCAGGAAGAAGAATAGGAGGCTTTATGGAGTATATTTATATAGTTCTGGAAAAATCGCATACTCTCCTCGGAAAAGTTTCGAGGCTTACCGACGGATATGATTATACCCATATCACCATCAGTCTGAATGAAGATCTGAAGAAGTTTTATTCTTTTTCGAGATTCTGGCATTATGCCCCTTTTTCGAGCGGATTCATGAAAGAGACGCTTGACTGTTATGCATACGGTGATAATAAAAGCGTAAAACTTAAAGTATTTAAGATCCCTGTTACTAAAGAAGAGAAGAGTAAGATAAAAAGATTTATCAAAGATGTTTACGAAGACAGAGAGAATTATGTTTTCAATCTTTACTCAGCTCTGACAATGCCTTTGTTCCACGGCTTCCGGATCTACAAAACATATAACTGCATGTCGTTCTGTGCAAGAGCCCTTTCGATGACTAAGAGCGTTAAACTCGACAAGCCTTACTACAAATACACGATAGCGGAACTGGACGATCTTTTGAGCGAATATGTCTTTGAAGAAAGAGAGTTTGAAAGAGAAAGAATAGAAAACGAGCATTATATGAGAAGGATACCTTTGATCTATAATGTGGGTGCATTTGTAAGACTCAATGCCGTACTTTTAGACAGACTGCTTTTCAAGTTTTTGAAAAAAGATAAATTCTAAAGAAAAAAACATTTGACAATTGGATTTTTTAGTGATAATTTTAGAAAAGCGAAATAAAGTTATCAAAAACTATGACGAAGACTGCTTTAGATGTCGAATTTTCAGAGAGTCGCCGGCCGGTGTGAGGCGACAATTCAATTCTTTCAGCTATCCCTTCCGAGTTGGAATTCCGAAATGCAAAAAGTAGACAATTCCCGTAATACTGCGTTAAAGTACTTGGCTTGTTGGAGTCAGAAGAGGAGGCACCGTCAGGGTGCAATTTGAGTGGTACCGCGGGTTAGCCCGTCTCAAGCGATTGAGACGGGATTTTTTTATGCACACGGTCACATAAGGAAATAAGTTGCTTCGCAACATGCGCTCGGCGCACGAGAATGAAAGCTTCGCCATTCATTCCCGATTCTAAGTCCCTGAAACTCGATTCTTCTAAGATTTCAACGTGTAACACGTTAAATGAAATTGGGCTGTCGCCGGCCCGGCAAAGAAAAAAGGAGACCAAAATGAGCGAAAACAATCAGAATCTTGAATTCAAAATCCATGAAGTGGTACGAAGAATCAAGGACTTAAGAGAAGTTCTTAACTTGTCCGAAGAAGCACTTGCAAAGAAAATCGGATTAAGCGTTGAACAGTACAGAAAGTACGAGTCCGGTGAAGAGGATTTCCCTTTTACATTCATTTACAAGATCGCAAATGCATGTAAGGTTGATATGAACGACCTTTTAACAGGTGAGTCACCCGCACTTAGCGAATATATCGTAACAAGAAAGGGCGAAGGTTCGGAGATCGTAAGAAGAGAAGGCTTTATCTATCAGAACCTTGCACCCAAATTCAAGAATAAACTTGCTGAGCCTTTCTATGTAAAGATCCCTTATTCGGAAGAAGCATTGTATCCGCCTTATCATTTCTCTACTCACGTAGGTCAGGAACTTGATATCGTTATCAAGGGCAACCTTAAGATGATGGTGGGCGATTCCGTAGAGATCCTTCATGAAGGTGATGCAATCTATTATGATTCATCCACACCTCACAATGAGATCGCTCTCGGCGGTGAAGACTGCGAGATCTATGCAGTTGTTATGAATCCCGAGAAGAAGGGCCTTTCCGAAGTTAAAGACAAAGTAAGAAAGAATATCACAACAAACGTTGATCTTGCAAAACTCCAGAATCCCGTTTACGAGAAATTCGTTGAGACTACGGTTGATGAAAACGGGATCGTTAATTCCGTTAAGTTTAAGAATGACGATACATTCAACTTTGCTTATGATATCGTAGATGAAATGGCCAAGAAGAATCCTTCCAAGACAGCCATGGTATATCTTTCGGATATCAAGGAAAAGAGAAGATTTACATTTAAAGAAATGTCTGATTATTCTAACCAGACAGCCAATTACTTTAAGTCCCTCGGAATCGAAAAGGGAGATAAGGTACTTGTAGTTTTAAAGAGACATTATCAGTTCTGGTTTACGATCCTTGCACTTCATAAGATCGGTGCGGTTATCATTCCCGCAACCCACCTTCTTAAGGATCATGATTTTGAATACAGATTTAATGCAGCTCACTGCAAAGCGATCGTTTGTACAGGTACGGGCGATGTTGCGGATCAGGCTGATTTCGGTTCGAAGAACTGTCCCGATCTTAAGGTTAAGATCAGCGTTGACGGTCTGACAAGAAAAGGATGGCATAACTTTAATGAAGAAATGGCTAAATTCCCTACAGACTGGGAAAAGCCTGCGGATTACGCTTGCGGCGATGATACGATGCTTATGTTCTTCACATCGGGAACAACAGGATATCCTAAGATCGCAGCTCATAACTTTAAGTATCCTTTGGGACATTTCCTTACAGCAAAATACTGGCATAATGTAGACCCCAACGGTTTGCACTTTACTATCGCCGATACCGGCTGGGGAAAAGCTTTATGGGGTAAATTATACGGACAGTGGATGTGTGAGGCAGCAACATTTGTATATGACTTTGAGAAGTTTAAAGCGGAAGACATCTTACCTCTTTTCAAAGAATACAACATTACGACATTCTGTGCGCCCACAACAATGTACAGATTCTTTATTAAGGAAGATTTATCCAAATACGATTTAAGTTCCATCAAGTATGCAACAGTTGCAGGTGAAGCTATGAACCCTGAGGTTTATAACCAGTTCCTTAAAGCAACCGGTGTACGTATCATGGAAGGTTTCGGCCAGACAGAGACAACTCTTTCCATCGCAAACTTTGTAGGAGAGAGCAATAAGGTCGGTTCAATGGGAAGACCTTCACCCATGTATGATATCGATATCGTTGATCCCGACGGTAATTCATGCAAGGTCGGTGAAACCGGTGAGATCGTTATAAATACACAGAACGGAATTCCCAACGGACTCTTCAAAGGTTACTTCGAAGACGAAGAGAAGACCAAAGAAGTATGGCATGACGGATTCTATCATACAGGTGATACCGCATGGAAGGACGAGGACGGATTCTTCTGGTATGTCGGAAGAGTGGACGATGTTATCAAGTCTTCCGGATACCGTATCGGACCTTTCGAGATCGAAAGTGTTATCATGGAACTTCCTTATGTTCTTGAATGTGCGGTTGTAGCAGCTCCCGATGAAGTCAGAGGACAGGTTGTTAAAGCCAATATCGTTCTTACAAAGGGAACCGAAGGAACTGACGATCTTAAGAAAGAGATCCAGACATACGTTAAAGAGCATACGGCTCCTTACAAATATCCGAGAATCGTCGAATTCAGAGATGAATTGCCCAAGACGATCTCCGGAAAGATCAGACGTGTGGATTTAAGATAATTATTTTCGGATGGCTCTGCTTTGGTATTAAACTAAAGCAGAACCGTCCCTTTTATTTATGAAGAAATACAATTTTGAAAAAAAGATAGATATTTATTTATCAATGTGATAGTATATTATCGTTGATTTAGGAGTTAGTTAGTTAAAACTAATTATTTCACATATAAGTGTTATTATAATATAAGGAGATTTAATTATGGCAAACGCACCTAAAGTATTGTTGATTCTTGACGGATACGGCCTTAACGAGAAAACCGAAGGCAATGCCGTTGCTTTGGCAAAAACACCCGTAATGGACAAACTTATGAAAGAGTGTCCTTTTGTTAAGGGAAATGCTTCCGGCATGGCAGTAGGTCTTCCCGACGGACAGATGGGTAACTCCGAAGTTGGTCACCTTAACATGGGCGCCGGAAGAATCGTATATCAGGAACTTACAAGGATCACAAAAGAGATCCAGGACGGAACATTCTTTGAGAATCCCGGACTTCTTGAAGCTGTAGAAAACTGTAAGAAGAATAATTCCGCACTTCATATGTACGGACTTGTCTCAGACGGCGGTGTACACAGCCACAATACACATATCTACGGTCTTCTTGAACTTGCAAAGAGAAACGGACTTGATAAGGTATTCGTTCACTGCTTCCTTGACGGACGTGACACACCTCCCGCAAGCGGAAAAGATTTCGTTGCAGAACTTGAAGCAAAGATGAAAGAGATCGGTGTAGGTAAAGTCGGTGTTATCAGTGGCAGATACTACGCAATGGACAGAGATAACAACTATGACCGTATAGAGAAAGCATATGATGCTCTTACAAAGGGCGAAGGCGTAAAGGCTGATTCAGCTACAGGCGCTATCCAGGCTTCTTACGACAACGGAGTAACAGACGAATTCATGATCCCCACAGTTGTATGTGAGAACGGTGCACCTGTTGCAACTGTTAAAGACGGAGATTCGATCATCTTCTTTAACTTCCGTCCCGACAGAGCGAGAGAGATCACAAGAGCATTTTGTGATGACGATTTCAAGGGATTCGACAGAAAGAAACTTGATATCAAATATGTATGCTTCACGGAATACGATCCTACGATCCCCAACAAATCCGTTGCATTCCATAAAGTAGAAGTTACTAATACATTCGGTGAATGGCTTGCAGCTAACGGACTTAAGCAGGCAAGGATCGCTGAGACCGAAAAATATGCACATGTAACATTCTTCTTCAACGGCGGTGTTGAAACACCCAACGAAGGTGAAGACAGAATCCTTGTTAACTCGCCCAAGTATGTTCCCACATATGATAAGAAACCCAGAATGAGCGCTTACACGGTATGTGATAAATTAAGCGAAGCCATCACGGCAAAGAACGAAGACGGTTCAGCTAAATACGATGTTATCATCTGTAACTTCGCTAACCCTGATATGGTTGGTCATACAGGTGTTCTCGAAGCAGCTATAGAAGCTATCGAAGTTATCGACAAGTGTGTTGGTGAGATCGTTAACTTCGTTAAAGAAGTAGGCGGTACAATGTTTATCTGTGCCGATCACGGTAACGCTGAACAGCTTATCGATTATGAGACAGGCGAACCTTTCACGGCTCACACAACAAACCCTGTTCCTTTCATCCTTGTAAACGGACCCGAAGGAAAGAAGCTTCGTGAGGGCGGATGTCTTGCAGATATCGTTCCCACCATCATCGAACTTATGGGAATGGAACAGCCCAAGGAAATGACAGGCAAGTCACTTCTTGTTTAAAAGATAAGGGCGGTTTAAATCTGACAGAATAAAATCAAAGGGGACGGTTCCAAAAAGCTTAAAGGCTTTTTGAGATCGTCCCTTTACAGTTAAAACAAATGCTTGCAAATTATGTATAAGTTATGGTAATATATTTTTTGCTTGTATAAATCAGTATACAAAATATTTTATGGTAGAAATTTTCAGAGGTGAAAAATGCCGCAGGTTGTTAAGATTATAGTAATGGTTGTATTTATATTCATATGTGTAGCGCTTACATTTCTTGTACTTATGCAGGAAGGTAAACAGCAGGGCCTCGGAGCTATCGGCGGAATCGCTGATACATACTGGGGAAAGAATAAAGGCCGTTCGATGGAAGGTGTTCTTGTTAAGACCACAACGATCCTTGCAATAGCTTTTATGATCCTTGCTCTGTTACTGAATATACCTGTTTTATTCGGTTAACACTTAAGTTAAGCGCTTCCTTACGGAAGCGTTTTTTAGTATAATAAGATAAACAAAAATCGGACGAGAAGAAAATGTCACAGGAAAGTATCAAATTAGTAGCAAACAATAAAAAAGCATATCATGATTATTTTGTGGACGAAACATTTGAAGCCGGTATCGTTCTTGTAGGAACCGAAGTTAAATCCTTAAGACTCGGCAAATGTTCCATTAAAGAATCTTTCATCGGTATAGATAACGGCGAACTCTTTATTTACGGTATGAATATTTCCCCTTACGAAAAAGGGAATATCTTCAATAAAGATCCGCTTCGTACAAGAAAGCTTCTCGTACACAAATCCGAGATCATGAAACTGACGGGAAAGATCAAAGAAAAAGGCTTTACGCTCATACCGCTTAAAGTCTATTTTTCAAAAGGAAAAGCCAAGATCGAATTCGGTCTTTGCCGCGGTAAAAAACTTTATGACAAGAGAGACAGCATAGCGAAAAAAGATTACGAAAGAGAGACGAGAAGAGAATTCAAAAACTCTCAGATGTAAACTGCCGTCTTCCTTGACTGTTTATCCTTCCGCTCGTATAATAAAAATACAATTTTTAAAGGATTTTTCGATATATTTCGAGCCTTTGAATCTAAAGTTTTTTATATATTCATTCGATATAATAAAAGGATGAAAAAATTGAATAAGGGCCAGTAATGGTTTCGACAGGGGTATTGCACCTTTAGAAGCTATCCGTAAGTGACGCGTCAGTTCACAAACCTAAATATAAACGCTGATAATAATAAATTAGCTTTCGCTGCCTAATCGCAGTGTGTCCGTGATATTAGTACCTGTCTTAATATCTTAGGGCATCATCCATTGACAGGAAACGACGTTAAGGCTGTCCCGTCTTAACGGGCGTATCTGGGACTACCGGATCAAAGAGATAGTCAGGCATCTCTTCGACGAGGGAATCTTTAAGGTCTGACTGTGATAGGAGAAGGAGAGGGAATCTGCTTTTGGACACGGGTTCGACTCCCGTCTGGTCCATATCTGCTATGGCAGAAAACTAAACGGAATATTTTATATTCCGGTTTTTTTATTTAGGAGGGGAAATGGACAAAAAAGGCACACTTAGTTTCAAAGCGATATTGATTCTTTTGATAGTTGTTCCAATGACTTTGGCTCTGGTTATTCTTTCGGGAATCTGTACACAGGTGTCAAAAGCAAATCTTGAGAAGAATATCCGTGAAGAGCTGAAAGTTTCAGCATATTCTCTTCGTGAATATTATATTTATGATCTTGAAAACGGGATCAATCTCGATAACGGATTCTGTGAATACGATACCAAATACATTGACAGAATGTGTGAAACCGGTGTTGATTTCACTTTGTTCCAGGAAGATGTTCGATTCATGACTACGATCAGAAGCGATGTCGGATTAAGGATCGAAGGTACAAAAGCTTCACCCGAGATTTGGGAAAAAGTTAAGAATGGTGAAGAATATTTTGCAAAGAATGTAAAGATCGACAAGAAAACATATTACGTTTATTATGTTCCTCTTACTGTTAATAAAACCGTTTACGGTATGGCTTTTGCAGGTAAAGTTGCAACCGATGTAAAAAAACTTGAAAGAAACATGAATCTGCTCATAGCAGGCTCCGGAATAATACTTGAAATTCTTTCGATCATCGGTGCGATCGCATTTTCGGTTGCTATTTCAACTCCTATTCAGAAGGTATCCGAAAAGATCGCTCTTATTTCGGAAGGAAATATTGATGTGAACATTAACGAGAAGTCTCTTATAAAGGAAACCTCGTTACTTATATCTTCGGCATCCAAACTTACGGATGTTTTGAATTCTTCGATATCAAAGATCAGGGATGAGGCGGATTCGCTTAAGAAAACGATAGCAGCTTCGGCGGATATGGCCAAGACTTCTTCGCTTGGCACCGCTCAGATCTCCGAAAGTATGTCGAACCTTTCACTTACAACGGAATCTATGGCGGAAAGCGTTCAGGAAATAAACGTTAATGTAGTTTCAATGGGAGAGATGATCGAAGATGTTGTTTACAACACCAACAATCTTAACGAAAGTTCCGGTAAGATGACGGAAGCCAACAATGAAGCTACAGACTGTATCCGCAGCATGACTGAAAGTTCCAAGAGATCTCTTGATGCGGTTGAGAATATTGCAGGACTTATCGGGCAGACAAATGATTCGATCCAGAAGATCGATGAAATGATGAATCTGATAACCAATATAGCATCCCAGACAAACCTTCTTGCGTTAAATGCATCGATCGAAGCTGCAAGAGCAGGTGAGGCCGGAAAGGGATTCGGCGTTGTAGCCGAAGAGATAAAGAATCTTGCCGAACAGTCAAACCAGTCGGCTAACAAGATCAAAGATGTCGTAAATCAGATATCGTCACAGTCGGATGAGTGCGTTAACGAATCAAGAGAAGTTATGGGAATCATCGATGAACAGAGAAAACTTCTCGATATCACTTTGGAGAAATTCGAATTGCTCGATAATGAAATAAAATCATCGGTTAACGGAATCAATTCCGTATCCGGTGTAGCCGCAGAATTAGACAGGATAAAAGGTATCCTTCTTAATTCGGTCGGCGATCTTTCGGCTATATCGGAAGAGACTGCGGCTACTAACCAGTGTGTTACCGCATCTATCGATAACATTGCCGAGAACGTTCAGAAGGTCAGCGATGACAGCGACTATATGAACGAATTGTCTGATGGGCTCAAAGAAGCTATTTCTTACTTCAAATAAATAGTTTTCATTTTTGTTAAAAGGGGATTTAGAATAAATACGGCGTAGTCTTACAGAGGCTGCGCCGTATTGATTTTTTAGTTAAAATGAAGTATAATAAAGACACCTGAAATATGACGACTTGTTATTTTGACCCTACAATACTTTAAACGGGATTCCTACATCTTTAAATCTATGTCAGGCCATATATGTTTTATCCGATGGAAGGCAGAAATTTATTTGCGGTTACCCACCTGGCTTTTAGCTAGGAGTCAAAATACGAGATCATGTTTCGGGTTATTAATTGCGATGAAGAGATTGAAATCATTTTTTAACGGCTATATGGAAATATCTATGCTGTATCGGCAAACCAATGCAAGATTGTTTGCATCGAGTGTTGCCTTTTTTGTATTTCTAGCCATTTTTCCTACAGTGCTTTTAGTCTTTTCGATAATTCCTTTTACACCTCTTACTGAGGCGGGAGTATTGGAATTCTTATCCAAAGTTCTTCCCGATGCGCTCGATTCCCTTACCGTAAATATAATACGTCAATTGTACGGCCATTCGCCTGCGATCTTATCGATCACAACTTTTATCCTTCTATGGTCGGCCGCAAAAGGCATTCAGGGAATAAAGAGCGGATTGAATGTAATAAACGGCTGTGCCGAATTATCAAACTTTATTTTGTTAAGATTAAAAGCGGTTGTTTATTCACTGATATTTGCCATTGCGATCGTTATCATGGTTGCGGTAGTTGTCTTTATAAACTACATTTACGAACTTCTTGGTCAGTATTTCGGATTCCACATCGGATGGCTGGAAGCGATCTTTAATTTCCGTTTCCTTGTTCAGTGGATCTTTTACGCTTTTGTTCTGACATTTGTATATGCATGGGTTCCCGACAAGAAGACAAGACCGAGCAGACAGTGGACCGGTGCTTTGTTTACAGGTACCACATGGACATTGTTCAACTGGGCATTTAACTATTACCTGATGCATTTCTCGACTTTTAACCTTTACGGTTCCATGGCGACGGTCATTATCATGCTTATCTGGGTTTATACACTTTCGGTCCTGTTTATGTTCGGCGGGATCATAAATGTTTATCTGAATAAGAAGAAAACTGAGGCTGAGATAAAAGAAAATTAACCTTGACTTTATGCTTCAGGCTTTAATATAATGATGTTTGAATTAAATAACTAAAGGCATTGATGGTGCAAAAGTCCGTATTATTCTTTCAGAGAGAGAAAGTGAGCCGCTGAAAGCTTTCTTAAGACAATGTTACGAGATCAATTTCACACCGGAGCTTGCAGACTGAAAAGCATGTGATATTATTACGATACAAATTGTATGTTTTATGAGTAGGTTTGCACGTATGAAGGCGTTAACTGTAATGAGTGCATTGGTTTACATAATAACTGTGGATTAATGAATATAGGTGGTACCGCGTTTGATCGTCCTGTAAGTTTTTTGCTTACGGGATTTTTTTATACCTAACGTTTTTAAAGGAGAAAGTTATGAACGAAAAATTAACTTCAATCAAACAGGAAATTCTTGACAGTATTGAGAAATCAGCTGTTTCAAGAGCAACTGCTTTTGAATTGAGAAAACAGTATCTTGATTCAAAGACAGGCCAGATCGGTCAGCTTATGAAGGAGATGAAGAACATTCCCAACGAAGAAAAAGCTGAATACGGCAAGCAGGTTAACGAACTTAAGAATTGGGCTACCGAAGTCTTTGAAGACCTCGATGCCAAAATGAAAGATAAAGAATTAAAAGAAAGATATGAGAAAGAGAAGATCGACGTTACGATCGATGCTGAGGCAGAAGCTAAAGGTAATCTTCATCCCATAACACAGATGAGAAATCAGCTTATCGATGTATTTGCGGGAATGGGATTTACCATTTATGAAGGCACTGAGATCGAGAACGACTATTATAACTTCACAGCACTTAACACTCCTGCCGATCATCCTGCAAGAGACATGCAGGATACGTTCTATCTTTCACCTGAATTTCTTTTAAGAACACAGACTTCTTCGGGTCAGATCCATGTTATGGAGAATTCAAAACCTCCCATTAAGATCTTATCACCCGGTAAAGTATTCAGAAGTGATGACGATGCAACTCATTCACCCATGTTCACTCAGATGGAAGGCCTTGTAGTAGATAAGAAGATCACACTTTGCGACCTTAAGGGTATGCTCGATAACTTTGTTAAGAAAATCTACGGAGAAGAGACTACGACAAGACTTCGTCCTTCCTATTTCCCTTTCACGGAGCCTTCCGTAGAAGTTGATGTCAGCTGCTTCGAGTGCGGCGGCAAAGGATGCAAACTTTGCAAGGGTACAGGCTGGATAGAGATCCTCGGTGCAGGTATCGTTAACAAGAAGGTACTTGAAAACTGCGGTATAGATTCTGAAGAATATTCAGGTCTTGCATTCGGTATCGGTATCGAAAGAACAGCTATGCTCAAATACGGAATCAACAACATCAAACTTTTGTTTGAATCCGATTTGAATGTATTAAAGCAGATTGATGATAACTAAATAACCATATGGGGACGGTTCTATTTTGGCTAAAACAGCCAAAATAGAACCGTCCCCGAATGGCTGAATTAAACAGATATAAAGGAGATTGTTATGTTAGTACCTTTAAGTTGGTTAAAAGAATATGTTGATATAGAAGATATCGCTCCTTCAGTCCTTGAAGAGAAACTTTTCTCTTGCGGTTTCGAAGTAGAAGAAGTGATCGAAGTCGGTAAAGATGTTTCAGGCGTTGTTGTAGGTCTTGTAAAAGAATGCGAACCTATTCCCGATACACATCTTCATGTATGTAAAGTTGATGTCGGCGGACCTGAATTACTCCAGATCTGCTGTGGCGCGGATAATGTTGAAGCAGGAAAGAAATTCCCTGTTGCTCTGGACGGTGCAAGCGTATATGCAACAGCAAAGGATCATAAGACTGTCGAAGGCGTTATGAAGATCAAATCAGGAAAGCTTCGCGGATATGATTCACAGGGTATGCTTTGTTCAGGCGTTGAGATAGGTGTAGCTGATGGTATGTATCCCGGTGCATCATATAACGGAATTCTTTTACTTAGTGATGATGCCGAGGTCGGTGCCGATATCAAACCTATCGTTGGGATCGATGATTATCTTTTTGATGTTTCCATTACGGCTAACAGACCCGATTGCCAGTGCATTACAGGTATCGCCAGAGAAGTTGCCGCTGTTTTAAATAGAGAATACAAAGCTCCTTCCCTTGATTTCACAGAAGATTCATCCGTTAAGGAAGGTTTCAGCGTGGAAGTTAAAGCTCCCGATATCTGCCCCAGATATATCGGACATTATGTACATGATGTTGTGATCAAAGAATCACCTTTGTGGATGCAGAGAAGACTTACTCTTGTAGGTCAGACACCTATTTCAAACATGGTCGATATCACAAACTATGTATCTCTTGAAATGGGTCAGCCCATGCACGCTTTCGACTGTGATTATATCGAAGGAAACAAGATCGTAGTAAGACGTGCTGAAGACAAGGAAAAAATAGTTACTCTTGATGAACAGGAATATGAACTTACCACAAATAACCTTGTGATCTGTGACGGTGTTAAGCCTGTTGCTATCGCAGGTGTCATGGGCGGTCTTAATTCCGAGATCAGAGATACAACAAAAGAAGTTCTCTTCGAATCGGCCAAGTTCGCAAGAGACAATATAAGAAAGACTTCCAGGGCACTCGGAAAAAGAACCGATGCATCTGCCAAATATGAAAAAGGCGTAGACGAATACTCCACATTCAACGCAATGAAGAGAGCTCTTCACCTTGTTGAGGAACTTGAATGTGGTAAAGTATCATCAACTCATGTTGATGTTAATACAGGCAACTCTATCGAGCCTAAGGAGATGAAAGTAAGCATCGCAAAGGTTAACAGAGTACTCGGTATCGAAGTACCCACTGAAGATATCGTAAGGATCCTTAAGAACCTTTCATTCGATCCCAAGGTTAACGGCGATGAACTTACACTTATGATCCCTGCATACAGAGAAGATATGGAAAGCTATCCCGATGTTGCGGAAGAAGTTATCCGTATGTACGGTTACGATCACATCATCGATACATTCCTTCCCGACGCACAGGTTACTATGGGCGGTCTTAACGCTAAGCAGAAGAAGGAACTTAAACTTAAAAAGGATCTTTGTGCAAAGGGCGCATATGAGTGTATTCATTATTCATTCATCTCACCTTCCGATTTCAATCTTTTAAACTATGCTGAAGATGCAGTAGAAAGACAAGCGATCAGGATCTTAAATCCTATCAATGAAGATCTTTCCGTAATGAGAACAACACTTGCACCTTCGATGCTTCATGCGGTATCAAGAAACCAGAAGAAGGGTAATCTTGAAGGCAAGCTTTTTGAAGTAGCATCAAGATTCATTCCCAAGAGCCTTCCTCTTACAGAGTATCCTGAAGAAAAGCAGACACTTTGTGTAGCGATCTTCGGAGACAAGTATGATTTCTATGCTCTTAAAGGAATCGCAAATGCCGTAGCTGATTCATTCTTCACGGAATTCAAATATGAGCCTTCGGAAAAAACATTCCTTCATCCTTATCAGACTGCAGTAATTAAAGAGGGCGGTAATGAGATAGGATATCTTGGAAAAGTTGCATACGAAGTAGCTGAAAAACTCGATCTAAGAACGGATGCATATATCCTTGAGATCGACCTTGATTATCTTTACGCACTTGATACCAAGGCAACATTTAAACCTTTATCAAAGTTCGCTTCGGTTAACAGAGACCTTGCGCTCCTTATGAACAAGGACGTTGCATGCGGTACCGTAGAGGATACCATTAAGGATGCGTGCAAGTATGTTACCGCTGTTAAACTCTTCGACGTATACGAAGGAGATAACATCCCTGCCGACAAGAAGAGCCTTGCGTTCACGATAACATTCACGCCCGGTGAAGAAGATTTTGCGGCTGATTCCGTTGACAAGTATGTTAAGAAGATCCTTGGTAACCTTAAATATAAATTGGATGTTGATATAAGAAGTTAAATTATGTTTACAGTTTTATCTTTTCTTTTGTTTATTCAGATTCTTGCCAATGGCAATTTGAGCAACGATCAGGCGGCCATGATGCTATTCTTCGGATGGGAATTACTGATATTCTTTGGATTGGTTCTTGACGCTGTTGTTATAACTGCGATCTTACTGGTAATTGCCCTGATCATTGCAGCCATAATATTTTTGGTGTCGCGGTCAAAAAAGAAAAAGAAGATCGAGACCGAAGAAGTTGACGGAATCATGAATGAACATGAAACAGAAATATCACGGAGGGAAAGTCATGGACAATAAATGTGTTTGGAACAAGTACAATGCTACCCAGTTAAAAGAACTTGAATCTTTTACAAAAGAATATATCGATTTTATTTCCGAGTGCAAGACTGAGAGAGAATGCGTTGAGAAGATCGTTAATGATATCGAAAAAGAAGGGTATGTTGATATTAGTAAGGTCATAAAATCCGGAAAGAAGTTAAAAGCCGGAGATAAGGTTTATTCCGTGAAAATGAATAAATCGATCATCATGGCCAATATCGGAACCGATAAGCTTGAAGACGGTGTAAATATCCTCGGTGCTCATATCGATTCTCCCCGTCTGGATGTTAAAGCAAATCCTTTATATGAAGATAACGGACTTGCTTATCTTGATACGCATTATTACGGCGGTATCAAGAAATATCAGTGGGTAACTATCCCTCTTGCCATTCACGGTGTGGTTGCAAAGAAAGACGGAACAACGGTTATCGTTAATCTCGGAGAAGAAGAGGACGATCCCGTATTCTTTATTTCCGATCTTCTTATTCATTTATCATCTGAACAGCTTGAAAAGAAAGCCGCTAAAGTGATCGAAGGCGAAGCGCTCGATCTTATCGTCGGAAATAAACCCATTAAAGCTGAGACAAATACCAAGTCAAAGAAAGACAAGGAAGATAAAGAAGAAAAGGATGCAGTAAAGAAATCCGTACTTGATATCTTAAAGAAATATTATGATATCGAGGAAGAAGATTTCCTTTCCGCAGAACTTGAGATCGTTCCCGCAGGAAGAGCAAAAGAAGCCGGTTTTGACCGCTCGATGGTTTTGGGATACGGACAGGACGACAGAGTATGTGCATTCCCTTCTTACAAAGCAATGCTTAAGGTTAAGAAGGTTAAAAGAACGGCAGTATGTATCCTTACGGATAAAGAAGAGATCGGTTCCGTAGGTGCTACCGGAATGCAGTCACAGTTATTCGAAAATGTCATGGCTGAACTCTTAAATCTCTGCGATGATTATTCGGAGATCAAATTAAAGAGAATGCTTGCCAATTCAAATATGCTCTCAAGTGATGTTTCAAGTGCATTTGATCCTTCATATGCATCAAGCTTCGATAAGAAGAATGTCGCTTACCTTGGCAAAGGAATGGTACTCTGCAAATTTACAGGCTCGAGAGGAAAGTCCGGATCAAATGATGCAAATGCCGAATATCTCGGTACATTAAGAGGCATCTTTGCAAAAGACGATGTTCAGTTCCAGCTTGCGGAACTCGGAAAAGTAGATCTCGGAGGCGGCGGAACTATCGCTTATATGCTTGCAAAATACGGTATGAACGTTATCGACTGTGGCGTGGCTGTACTTAACATGCATGCTCCTTACGAAGCAACGAGCAAAGCTGATATCTACGAAACATATCGCGGATATATCTCATTTGTAAAGAATATGTAATATGGAATTAAAGAAAAAAGATTTTTATTATGACCTTCCCGAAGAACTGATCGCTCAGGATCCTCTGGCTGACCGTTCTTCGTCAAGGCTTTTGAAATTAAATAAAAACACCGGTGAGTATTCGCATCATCATTTCAGCGATATCATTGATTTTTTAAATCCCGGTGACTGCCTTGTGCTTAACAACACAAAGGTTATACCTGCAAGACTTTTCGGTGTCAGGGAAGGGACCGGCGCAAGTGTTGAGTTTCTTCTTTTGAAAAGACTCTCTGACACAGACTGGGAATGCCTGGTCAAACCCGGAAAGAAAGCTAAAGTCGGATATAGGTTTTCATACGGTGACGGGATACTTAAAAGTGAAGTGGTTGACATAACACCGGAAGGAAACAGGATCATCAGATTCGAATTTGAGGGTATCTGGGAAGAGATACTCGATAAGCTCGGTGAAATGCCTCTTCCTCCTTATATCACTCACAAACTACAGGATAAGAACAGATATCAGACCGTATACGCAAAGTATGACGGTTCGGCTGCGGCTCCTACTGCGGGACTTCACTTTACGAACGAACTCTTAAAGAAGATCGAAGAGAAGGGCGTAAAGATCGCATATGTAACTTTACATGTAGGTCTCGGTACATTCAGACCCGTAAAAGAAGACAATATCCTTGACCATCACATGCATTCCGAATGGTATCAGGTCACAAAAGAAACGGCAGATATCATTAACGAAGCAAAGAAAAACGGCGGAAGGATCATCTGTGTCGGAACGACAAGCTGCAGGACCATCGAATCCGCTTCAAACGAAGACGGTACTGTAAGGGCAGAGAGCAGGGATACGAGCATATTTATTTATCCCGGATATAAGTTCAAAGTCCTTGACTGCCTTATCACAAATTTCCATCTTCCTGAATCCACGCTCATAATGCTTGTTTCCGCACTGGCAGGACGAGAAAACGTTTTGAAAGCGTACGAAGAAGCGGTTAAGGAAAGATACAGATTTTTTTCGTTCGGAGATGCCATGTTTGTCACCGATAAGTAATATATTGTTAGGATCATAATAATATATTGGGCGGCTTCCGAAATCGATACAAGATATTGTTATTTTATCAAGTAAAAAAGTATAAATTGTCGGTTGTTTTATAAGACGGATTATGTCATATTTTCTTTAATGGAAAATATGACATTTTTCTTGTTTTAGGGAAAGGAAAAAAGGAAATGAATATTACAGAAGCAAAAGAAAAGGCAGCTCTTATTAAGGAAAATATAGGAAAGGTCATAGTCGGTAAGGACGAAGTTATAAATAATGTTCTTATATGTCTTATCGCCGACGGACATGTACTTCTTGAAGATTTACCCGGCACAGGTAAAACAATGCTCGCCAAGTCTCTTTCTCAGTCCATAAATGCTAAGTTTTCGCGTATCCAGTTCACGCCGGATCTTCTTCCCGCAGATATCATAGGTCTTAATGTATATAACAGAGCGACAGAACAGTTCAATTTTGTCGAAGGTCCCATTATCACAAATATACTTCTTGCTGATGAAATAAACAGAGCCACTCCCAGAACGCAGTCAGCACTTTTGGAAGCGATGCAGGAACGTCAGGTAACGGTTGACGGAGTTACAAGAAAACTTGATACTCCTTTCTTTGTTATCGCTACACAGAACCCTGTTGAAACAGCAGGTACATTTCCCCTTCCCGAGGCCGAACTCGACAGATTTATGATGGAACTTTCTCTTGGAAATCTTTCCCTTGATGAAGAAATAAAGATGCTTAAGAGATTTGAAAAAGACGAGCCTCTCGAAAGTCTTGAAAATGTTGTAAATGCTTCGGATATTGTAGAGATCAGGAAACTGCTTAATGAAGTTAAGATCCATGACGATCTTATCAAATACATCGCTCAGGTCTGCGAAGTGACCAGAGCGGATTCCGGTACGTACATGGGTGTAAGCCCCAGAGGTTCGCTTGCTCTTTTGAAAGCCGCTAAAACATCAGCTTTGATCGACGGCAGAGATTATGTTTTACCCGACGATATCAAGAAGCTTATCACTCCCGTTCTTTTGCACAGGATCCTTTTCATCAACAGAAAAGACAAGACATCAAGAGAACAGTATCTTAACGCACTTGTAAGCCGAATCGAAGTTCCCAGTGAAAATTTTGAATCGTAATACACGGAGTCATACCGATTTATGAGACTTTTATTAGTAATTGCAATCGGTCTTCTTTTATATCTGATCCAGAGAAGGGTATATAAGAAATACTGGTTAAAAGGATTACAGGTGAATATCGATTTTGAAGAGCCGGTAGTAAGAGAGGGCGATAAGAACGCTCTTATCGAAGTCATCAAGAATGACAAAGCTCTGCTTCTTCCGGTCATTCAGTTAAAATTTTCGATCACAAGGACTTTTCTTTTTCCAAAAGAAAGGAATTCCGCTGTGACCGATCAGTATTACAGGAATGATTATTTCTCCTGCAGACCTTTTCAGATAATTACAAGAAAATATATTTTTAAAGCGACCAAAAGAGGTGAGTACAAGATCACCTCTATTGATATTATCTGCAAAGATATATTCATGGATAAAAGCAATTTTGCGACATCCGATGAATTCTCATCTGTTCTTGTTCTTCCTTACAGGATAAGAAGAGAGGATATGAGAGACGATATCATTAGATACACGGGTGATGTCGTAAAAAGGATCAAACTGAATGAAGATCCTTTTGAATTCAGGGCGATAAGAGAATATCAGCCTTACGATCCGATGAATCATATCAACTGGAAGGCTACCGCAAAGAGCGATAACCTTCACGTAAACACATTCAATTCCACGAACAGAAAGAATGTTGTGCTTCTTCTTAACCTCGATATGAACCTTGTAAGAAACAGCGAGGATCTTGCTGAATGGTCCATCAGGATCGCTTCCTGCCTTGCGGACAGATTTATCGAAGAGCAGATTCCGGTAGCTTTATACACAAACGGAACAGATTACGAATCCGATGAAGCGATCGGTGTGGATGCCGGCTGTGATGACGGTCATATTAGAAATATCGACATCGCTCTCGCGAGGATCCTTGTGAAGGATTCCTGTCCTTCGTTCATTAAGCTTCTCGATGATCATATCGATTACGAATCCGATAATGAGTATATTATCATTTCAAATTACCGTAAGAATGATTTTGTAGAGAAATTCGATGAGATAAAAAAGAACGGTGCAAATGTAAGTGTTATCATTCCCGATTACGGTTATGCCGATATCTCGCCTTTCTATGAGAACGGTTCCGATACATTTAAATGGGTTATAGAAAATGAAAAGTAGAAGATTTCTGGTTCTTGCCGAGATTTCCAATTTCATAATGATATATCTTCTTGCCGCAACTGCGGGCGAAATATGGGATATGGTCTATAAACGTCCTTTTTCGCCGATACTTCCGGTGGGGATTCTATTGATAATCGCATTTTCTTATTTGTTAAGGATGGCATTTAATACAAAGGCGTTCTTTTTCAATAACTTTTTTGTATATGCTTTTTTACATGCCATTCCGCTACTTCTTATCATATTTCTGCCTTTTGATTTCATTTACAAACTTTTCCTTTTTGGCGTGTTTATGGTTTTTCTTGTTACGGATATGAAGAATTACTTTGACGCAAGAGGAGAAGGTTTTACTTACATTGGCATAATATTTGTTATCGTGCCTGCTCTGGCATATCTTTTTGCAGATGTATTTGATTTTACGTTTGCGATGAAGTTTTTCTTTGTCACCGGCGTATTGTATGTTATTTCATATTACTTCCGTCTGTTTTTTGAAAATGCGTATTTCCTTTCTATCGAGAGAAAGAAAAACGAAAAAATGCCGCTCGAGGAAATGCTTAAAAACGATTCCAAACTCGCGATACCGTTTATTATCTTTTCTTTCATAGTGATGGTTGTAACAAAGATCGAGGCATTTGACAGGGTAACGCTTTTCCTTTATCTGAAATTTGCCAGATTCCTCGGATTCCTTTTCACGAAGATCACCGAACTGGCGGATTATCTTTATCAACTGTTCTTCGGAGATGCCGAAGACGTGGATCTTAAGCTGAATATGGATGAATTATACGCGGCTGATAATGCAAGCTCCGAATTCAATATCTTTTCGGCTGTTTTGTTTGTGATACTTGCGGCCATAGTTATCTTTGTTCTGGTAAGGATAATCATTTCCATTGTCAAATCGCTTATCGTCAAGAAGGAAATCCAGACTACGACGATCGAAGATGAGGGAATGATCGAGATCAGAGAAAAGATCGTAAGGAAAAAGAACGTGAAAAAAGAAAATCTTTCAAAGATCCGAAAACAGTATAAGAAAGCTGTTATGAGGAATATTAAAAAAGGTTACGAATTAAAGAAATATCAGACGCCCAAAGAAAGAGCGGAAGATATACATAAATTGATGAATGAAGATATTTACGAATTAAATGCCCTGTACGAAAAGGAAAGATATGGACAGGTAAATGACTAATTCTCAAAAGACCTTTTATTTTGTGTTTAAAAGTGTTATAATCAATAGGTGTTGTGGTTTTACTAAAAACATAATGAGAGGAAGGTTATATGAATTTAAAAAAGATTAAATCATTTGCCATTCTGGCTTTAAGCATTACTTCACTTGCAGTTATGTTTGCTGCTTGTAAAGGAAAAGATCCGAATATCGTTTATGATAATGACGGTGAAGATCAGGAACCGGTAAATGTCGTAAGTATTGACAGTGATATTATCAGTACAAATACAGAACCCGAAGAGGAAGAAGAAGTTTACGAGGAAACCAAGGAAGGTTGTGTAAGAAGTGAACTTACAAACGAATGGATCGATGAGGCTTTGGAGAACCAGAGACCTATCGCATGTATGGTCGATAACGAATTGACAGCGCTCGACCATTACGGTGTTAACCAGGCTGATGTTGTTTACGAACTTATGAACTCCACAGCTAACGGAAGGATCACCAGACTTATGTGCCTTATCAAAGACTGGGAGAAGATCGAACAGCTCGGAAGTATCAGAAGTACACGTACAACAAACGTAATGGTTGCAGGTGAGTGGAACGCGATCCTTGTTCATGACGGCGGTCCTTTCTACATCGATAACTATATCGGAATGCCTTACTGTAACAACTTATCCGGCGGATTTGCAAGATATTCAAACGGAAAGCCCACCGAATTCACCGAATATGTTACATATGAGAACTATACCAATCCCAACACAGGCAAGTCTTATAACGGTCTCGGAAAGAGGATCGAAGCTGCCGGATATTCCAAGGAATACAACAAGTATTACGAAGGAAAGCATTGGAACTTTGCAAAGGGTGACAATAAGATCGGTGAATTTGCTGATGCAAAAGATGTAAAGAACATTGAGCTTCCTTTCCCTCATAACAAGTCACAGCTTAAGTACAATGATGAGAAGCAGAAGTATGAATACTATGAATACGGCAAGGCTCACATCGACGCACTTGACAATGAGGTTACAAGCTTTACAAACGTGATCCTTGAATGCATCTCATTTACAGAACTTGACAAGAACGGATACTTAACATATAACGTTACGGATTCCACTTCTCACGAAGGTTATTACCTTACAAAAGGTGTTGCGGTTCCCATTACATGGTCCAAGGATAAACCCGAAGGAATCACACATTACTATTACAAATCAAACGGAAAAGAGATCGAACTTAATACAGGTAAGACATACATCGCGTTTGTACCTGCTGATTCCTGGAGCCAGTTGATTTTGAAGTAAGGTTAAGCATTAAGCACGAAGTGCTCGCGTATTCGAATGCAAAGCACAAGCACTCACGGCGCATTCATAAACGCTTCGCGTTTATTTCACCGTGAGCGTCGCAAAATATAAAAAAATAGCGTGTTTGCAAATTAATTTGCAACACGCTTTATTTTTTTACATTTTTCTTGTGCTTTGCACGAGAGCTGCTAACGGGAATCGGACCCGTGACCTCCGCACTACCAATGCGACGCTCTACCTACTGAGCCATAGCAGCAATTACAACGAGAATTATATTATCATAGTTGCTTTTAATTTGTCA